>OUNM010303276.1_pt1 | contig 14844 bp, 13 predicted proteins | sample 1769961 | NCBI WGS metagenome assembly OUNM01 (sample SAMEA3914820, study PRJEB12502) | metagenome | biome: forest; material: soil | place: USA | collected 2012-03-12 | depth 0.3 m | reverse complement strand
GAGAGTGCACGCCCAAGTGGCCGCGGCCCAGGTCGGCGACATCCTCAGCGTGCTGCTGGCCTTCCGCTTCGTCAACGCCCTCTGCGTGCGCACCTTTTTCCAGCCCGACGAGTACTTTCAGGCCCTCGAGCCCGCATGGAGCATGGCTTTTGGCACCGACAGCGGCGCCTGGCTGACCTGGGAGTGGCAGCACCAGCTGCGTTCGTCGCTCCATCCCGCCGTCTTTGGCCTGGCCTACAAGGCCGTAGAGGGCCTCATGACCGCCATGAGCCTGTTCCCGCCCTTCAAGGCTGTCATCCTCGTAGCTCTGCCGGGCGCCCTGCAGTCTGCGTTCGCCGCCCTGGCCGACTTTTACACCTGGAAGCTGGCCATGGACATCTACGGGAGAGAGAGCAACGCTCCGTGGGCTGCGGTCAGTTTTAGTTTTGACATGTGCCCGCCAGAAGCTGACCTTTTCAGCTTTGGATGACGGTGCTCAACCCGTGGCAGTGGTATTGCTCCACCCGGACATTCTCCAACTCGCTCGAGACCACTCTGACCATTGCCGCCTTGTCGTACTGGCCCTGGGAGCTGCTTGCCGACGCAAAGGCAACTAAAGAGGCGCCCTTTCAGCGTCGCGGCAGCGTGGCCGGGTACGTCTCCCTCTCAGATGTCCAATATCAAGACGGACTGACTAACTCCCGCTAGCCTCCGTATCTCCCTTGTCCTCGCCGCCATCGCCGTGCTGCTCCGCCCAACCAACCTGCTCCTCTGGCTGGCCGCCCTGGGCCTTTCCGTCACCAGACTCACCCTCGCCGGGGCGTCACCCCTAAACACGTCAGCCCTGCTGGTGCTCGTCCGGGAAATCGCCATCTGCGGCACCGCCGTCCTGGCCGTCTCGCTCGCGTCTGACCGCCTCTACTTCGGCTTCTGGACGTTCCCACCCTACAAGTGGCTCTACTTCAACATCTCGCAGTCGCTGGCCGTCTTTTACGGCCACATGCCCTGGCACTACTACCTCTCTCAGGGCGTCCCGCTGCTCACCACCACCTTCCTCCCCTTCGCCCTGGTCGGCCTCTACAAGGCGACCGCGTCCGCCAGCGGCCCCCTTGTCCTCCAATCCAACACCCTGCGGGCCCTCGCCCTCGCCACGCTCACCATGCTCGCCGTCCTCTCCCTCGTCGCCCACAAAGAAGTCCGCTTCATCTACCCCCTCCTCCCGCTCCTCCACATCCTCGCAGCGCCCTACATCACCACCTTCTTCACCACCACCACCCCCTCTCCCGCGTCCCATCAACAACAACCCACCACCCTCCGCCACAAACCCGCCCTCGCCACCATCCTCACCCTCAACCTCCTCCTAGCAGGCTACCTCTCCCTATTCCACCAACCAGCCCCAATCTCAGTCCTCACCTTCCTCCGCAACTCCTTCGAAACCCTCCACCCCACCGCCCTCTCCATCACTTCCCCCCCGCCCCACTCCACCACCTCCAACCCCAAACTCGAACAGCAAAACGACCTCGAACTCTTCGCCCTCTTCCTCACGCCCTGCCACACCACCCCCTGGCGCTCGCACCTCGTCTACCCGGCCCTGCGCGCCCGCGCGCTGACGTGTGAGCCGCCGCTGGATACGGAGCCGGGGAGTGCGGAACGGGAGGGGTATCTTGATGAGGCGGATCGGTTTTATCTCCCCTCTCTTACAAACACAGATGGTGATGGCAAGGAAGAGTATGGCGTGGAGTTTCTTGCGGAGGAGATCTGGCCTCTTGTCGAGTCTTCTGAGGGAACTAAGGGGGGAATGAAGAGAGGGGGAGAGGTGCCGAGGTATATTGTCGGCTTTCAGGGGATTGAGCCTGTCCTGCAGAAGTTCTTTGGAACGGGTGCAAGGGATGGGAAGGAGGAGGCGCCTGGACAAGGGATGGGGGTGCGTTTGACACGCGTGTGGGCGGGGTGGAACGGGGCGTTTAATGAGGACTGGAGGAGGCGGGGGAGGTTGGTGGTGTGGGATACGGGGGTTTATGGGAAGGATGAGTCTTGATTGATTAGCGATGGGCGATGGACGGGAGAATGCTGGGTAGGATGGTGATGTGACTGGTGCCGTGTGTATTTGTATGTATGTACGATAGTGTTAGACGGGGCAAAAATGTGCATGAACAACGCGGCGAGCAAGTCAAAGTATGCATATGGGTATTTTGTTCGGCTGCCTGTCCAGGAAAAAACCAACGACTTTTCCGACCAAGTAACCCTATCAACATGCGAGCAACACCCATTAAGCACCACGAAACACCCCGCCGCCCCGCCGCTCATAACATCATAGCCCCATCTCAGTATTGTCCATTCCGCACCGTCAAGAATCACCGGCATCACATCCCTCAAGACCGTGCCTCCTCGAGCTCCAGCTCCAGCTGCCGGATCCGCTCGCTCTGGTCATGGGTGCTCGCGCCGACCCGCTTCTTGAGCATCTCCACCTCGGACGCCAGGAGCGTGATCATCTGGGTCTGGGCAGCAATCTGCTCGCTCTGGGCGTTGATGAGATGCGTGAGGCGGTCCAGCGACTCCTCCACCGCCGGGCTCGACGACCCGGCAGCCGCGGGAGACGCCGCGGGGGCAGCACGGGAGACGGGAGACGCCGCAGGGGCAGCGCGGGCGACAGGCGCCGCGGCGGCCTGGGGGGGCTTGACGGGCGAGACGGGCGAGACGGGCTTCGCCTGGGCAGGGGGTGCCGCGGTCGTGACGGGCTGCGGCCGGGCCTGGACGGCGGCGCGCGGCGCGGGACGCGAGATCTCCTCGAAGCTCGAGGTTTCGGCGTCGTCCTCGGACTCCTCTTCCTCTTCGTTGTCCTGAAACTTGTTCGCCATGGCCGAGATGGAGCTCTTCTGGTCGGCCACCGAAACCGGAGCACGCACAGGGACGGGCGCGGGCTCGGGCTCCTTCTTGGCGGCGGGTGCGGCAGCCGGAGCCGGAGCAGGCGCAGGGGCCGGCGCAGCTACGGGAGGCTTGTAATCCGCAGGAACCTCGACGGGCGCGTTGCCCTCGTAGACGCTCTCCAGGTCGATCTTGGCCGGAACAGCAGACTTGCCATCGAACCAGTCCTTGGCAGACAAGGCGGGCTTGATACCGGTGGCAGGAGGGAAGATGTCGGACTGGAAGGTCTCGGCACGGCGAGGGACGGTGAAGGAGATGGGCTCGATATGGGTGTCGTTGATGGTCTTGTAGGCCCTCATAACCTCGTTCTCGTGGACGTTGATGCCACGGCGCGGCACGAAAGCAATTCCGCGCTGGGGATCGGCGGACTTGTATTCCGACAAGAACTCGAACTTGTCGTTTTCGTACTCAAAGTAGCGAATATTGCCGTCGCTGGAAAGAGTTAGCACCCACCACTCCTCGTAATTGTGAGATTCAACCTACCCCTTGCCGGCCAGATACAGGCAGTTCGATCCATCGTCTGCCGCGAACTCGATTAGAAATCATCCCAGACCAGCGTGGATGGCGGGCTTACCCCAGAATGGCATGCAGACGCCAGAGATGGAGTCGAGCGAGGTAAAGCCGCCGATGGGGTCCTTGCGGCCGGGCTCCCACAAGCCAATCTGGCGCTCGCTCATCCTCGAGAAGCCGGTAGTGGCAATGCGGTTGTGCTCGCCCAGCCACACGGCGCGGCTGTTCTTGGCGCCCTCGTGGCCCGCATACTCATGGACCGGCTTCTCGGTGCGCACATCCCAGACGCGCAGCTTCTTGTCCCTCGAGGTCGTCACCAGCATCGCTCCGTTGGCGCTCCAAGACATGCTCTGCACAATCTCGGGGTGCTTGAGAGTGAGGCTCGACTGGCCAGTGGTGATGTCCCACAGCTTGACGGTGAAGTCGCCGGAGGAGGAGGCGAGGATGCTCTCGGCGGCGGGGTTGAAGAGGACATGGCCGACCTTTCTGCAAGACGGTGAGTACATCAACACCAAAGTATGCGAAAAGCGAGGTTAGTGGGGATTCGCACCTCGAGTGGCCAGGCAATCTGCTGACCGGCGACACGCTGGGGACCTCCTCGGCGTCTGTGTACAGGCTGAAGTTCTTGGGCACCTCCCAGATGAAGACCTTGCCGTCGTCGGACGCCGAGGCGATGATGCGGTCATTGAAAGGGTTCCTGCGCAGGGTTAACTGCCTTGTCCTGCATCTCGGGAAAGCGGCCGGGGAGTGCACGCGACGCACCAGTCGGTGTCCAGCACAGCGGCAGTGTGGCCTCGGAACAAGGGTATTTGGTCGGGAAGCTTGCCGCGCTCGTTCACGGGAATGACAGCAAATGCGCCGCCGCCGCCCGACTCCCAATTGACCGAGATGTACTCGGGGTTGACCTGCGATGCCAACCGTCAGCTTCACCACTCCACAGCACAGGTCGGTGGGGCAGATCCGGGGGGCAGGGGCAGAACGGTACCTTCACCAAGTTGGTATCCCAGGCATTGCGGCTGATATGGAGGTTGTCGTAGCAGAACTCCCTCTTGGTGGGCTTCCCGAAGATGTGTCCTGGTCGGAGGGCTGGTCAGCAGTGGTCGCATGAGACCGCTTCCGCCGCGCATCAGCGCATCCGCACAGCGCAACGGCGGAGCACGGCGCTTCCAGCGGCGGGCAGGGCCGGGGAAGCCTACGGTATTTCGACGCGCGCACGAATCGGCCGGCCATGGTGCCTCGCAGCTAGAAAAATAAAATGCTAAGAGAAACCGGGTGGTAAAGAAAGACGGGTGGTGGCAAGCTGGAAGCTGCTTGTCCGGAGCTGCCAGAAAGTTTAGGGGCAAGCGACAGTGCAATGGGCAACAGCGCAGCAGTTGACGATGCGGGCACCTTCAACCCGGTCCGTTGCTTGGCGGGCTGTGCCCATTGCCCCACAAGCCCCAGTTCTGCCCCAGTTATTGCTGTCAGCGCCTGGTTCGTTCACCCCTGTCCCCGACCGGTGATTGGCAGCGCACCAATGCCCCTCTGTGAGTTCATGGGACGGATTCGTTCTGAACCAAGGGATTCATGATTCTGCAACCTTGGTTCGACCGACCTGCTTCAGGCGCCGAAGCATTGCAGACGTGAGCTTTTGTATCATTTGAGATGATTCAACCCTCACTCTACCTAATATCGACGGAGCAGGAGATGTGCGATACACAGCAGCAAGCGACCTAGCTATCGTATCCCAGCGAGTCCAGGCCGCCCTGTGTTCCACTACCAGCGAACAACCCCACAATAATCCCACATTCTGAAGGCTCTTTTCATCAAAGGTCGGCTGGTGTAGTGGTTATCACGTCTCGTTCACAAAGTTGGACTTATCCCGAGAAGGTGCCAGGTTCGATCCCTGGGTCGATCATCTTTTGCTCCCATCATCAACTTGGGGTGCGACAATGTTTTTGACGTGTCAACAGTCCAGATCTTGCAATCTGAATCGATTTTTGGGTGGTGTTGTCGAGAACTTGTCGCCATCAAACAACCTTGATGTCTCGGGTTAGGGTTGTCTGTGTTCAGCTCTCGCAGCCACGCTTTGGCCCACCAGCCATCTCCAGATAAAAGCAGGCAGCATGCCTCAGTAAACCCCAGACCGGCAGACTCCCAAGATGCCGGTGCTCTTTTCTCCGGACGGCCGCCAGAGACAATATTGCGAGCCGTGAAACACCCAGCCCATTCTCGACCGTCGAACCCGTCTAAGCTTGCTCGACCCGGCCCTCGGATGCCATGGCAAGCAATGCCAAGTCTCGCTGGGCCGACGACGAGGCCGACGCAGCACGCGACGCCCAGCTGAAGAAGGAGAAGGAGGAGAAGAAACGCCTCAAGGCCGAAAAGGCCCGCAAGCTCGAGGCCGAGCGGCAAGCTCGAGAAGCCGCCGCCGCGCAACAAGCGGCCGACAATGTCGACGGACCACCAACCAAACGACGAAGGATATCGCCGGACCGGGAGACGGCACAAGCTGCTGCAGGCCCCAATGGCGCCAACAACCCCCCGAAACTGCTACGCTTTGAGGGCGGCGCGTTCGGAAAGTGCCGCAGCGTCGAGAACTACGACAAGCTCAACGACATCGAGGAGGGCGCGTACGGCTGGGTGTCACGGGCCAAGGAGATGGCGACAGGCAAGGTGGTTGCCCTCAAGCGGCTCAAGATCGACCCCAAGGACCGCGGGGGGCTGCCGGTCACAGGGCTGCGGGAGATCCAGATCCTCAAGGACTGCGACCACCGCAACGTGGTCCAGCTGCGGGAGGTAGTGGTCGGCGACGACACGAGCAAGATTGAAAAGTGCGTCGCCCGGCTACCTTGCCAAACAAACCATATATGCTAACCCCGACATCTCAGCATCTTCCTCGTCCTCGAATTCCTCGAACACGACCTCAAGTCCATCCTCGAGGACATGCCCGAGCCCTTCCTCGCGTCCGAAGTCAAGACCCTCCTCCAGCAACTCGCCTCGGGCGTGTCCTACCTCCACTCCAACTGGATCCTCCACCGCGACCTCAAGACCTCCAACCTCCTCCTCAACAACCGCGGCCAGCTCAAAATCGCCGACTTCGGCATGGCGCGCTACGTCGGCGACCCGCCACCCGCGCTGACCCAACTGGTCGTCACGCTGTGGTACCGCGCGCCAGAACTCCTCCTCGGCGCGGCCCGCTACACCTCGGCCGTCGACATGTGGAGCGTCGGCTGCATCTTCGGCGAGCTGCTCACCCGCGAGCCGCTGCTGCAGGGCCGCAACGAGGTGGACGAGCTGACCAAGATCTTTGAGCTGTGCGGCATCCCGACGGACGAGTCCTGGCCCGCCTTCCGCCGGCTGCCCAACGCGCGGGCGCTGCGCCTGCCGTCCGCTACCGGCGGGGGCAATGTGAAAGCGCTGACCCGCTCGGCCGTGCGCGCCCGCTTCCCGCTGCTCACCGCCGCGGGCGTGGACCTGCTCAACAGCCTGCTGGCGCTGGACCCGGCGCGGCGGCCGACGGCGGGCGAGATGCTGGCCCACGAGTACTTCCGGCAGGACCCCAAGCCCAAGCAGGAGGCCATGTTCCCGACGTTCCCGAGCAAAGCCGGGCAGGAGCGGCGGCGGCGGCGGGAGACGCCCAACGCGCCCGCGCGAGGCCAGCAGGCGGTGGACCTAGGCGCCGTGGACCTCAGCGGGATCTTTGCTGGGCGGGAGAAGGAGGAGAGAGGGGGTGGGTTCTCGTTGCGGATGGTGTAATCTAGAGAACGTCATAAGGGATGCTTCGTTAAGCTACCTGTATGTATATATACAAAAGACGTCATGACAAAGAAATCCATGCACCACCGGATTCGCCCTTTCTGGGTTTCCCCCTCCCCTCTCCCTCGATTTTCATCGTTTTGGGCCGCAAAGCAAGCCGGCCGACATAACAATCCAAGTGAAAAGATGCAAGCAATACTCGATCCAACGCCCTGTCCCCCGCTCTTTGCACTCCCGAACCGGAACCCTCAGCCCCCTTCTCAGCTGGTCCGCCCTAAGATAACACATTACAAGACATAATCCGCTGCCTCCACCCCACCTCTTCTATCATCACCACTCAAAATCAAAGAAACGCTCCAAAGCCCGAGACGAACCAAGTAAAGCTCAGCACCGTAACGGCGCTCATCGCCACCGCGACGTTCACGGCGCGGCGGTCCATCCCCGACGCCGCACCACTGCACGAGGCGCACTGCCACCCGTCGTCGGTGTCGTGGTAGTCCTGCTTCTCGTACAAACCGAAAGTGAAGCCCGAGTAGGGCGCGAGGTAGCCGGGCTCGGCAGTGGCGCTGATGCCGCCGTCGGCGTCGGCGATGACGAGCGTGTACTGCTCGGTGAGCAGCGGGGTCGAGACATGGTCTTTCTGGAACTTGTCCGAGTCCCACGTGTACGCGCCGACCTCGGCCCACGACATGTTCTGGGTGAGGGTCCACGGCTGCGGCACCTTGCTGCACTTGAGGTACAGGTCGATGGCCGTCGGGTTCGCCTGCAGGTTGGTGTAGTTCCACCCCCAGGTGACGTAGTCGCTGATCTTGTACAGCTGCGAGCCCGCCGTGACGGCCGGCGTCACCATCACCACGCCGCCCGCCGGGTCCTGCAGGTTGAACTCCGTCTTCTTGGGCGACTTGGTCGTCGTGCCGTTGCCCGTCGCCTTGCCGCTCGTGATGGTGGCGCCCGACTTGGTGATGCCGCCGGTGTTGAGGTTGGTCGAGATGGGAGTCGACGTCGTCGACTTTGAGTTGCTTTGAGAGCTGGATCCTGAGGGTGTGGGGGTGGGTGAGGGGGATTCTGCATATGTCGCGTGGTCATGTAAGTATGAGACCAGCCAGAGACGGAATAAGGTGAGGTACGGCAATGATTGATGCATACCTTTGTTGGAAGACGACGACTCGTCCGCCCGGACGATCAGCGAGTCGAGCTCTGGCAGCCATCTTGGCCACGCGATGGCCGACACGGCAGGAGACAGCGACAGCAGGGCCACAGCCAAGTGGCCTGCGGATACAGGGACCTTCATGATGAAGAGGAAAACTGTTGTTGTTGGAGTGGCCTGGGAACAACCAGGGACGATGACGCCGCGCGCACCGAGTCCCAGAGAGCGACGATACCCCCGACCGGCAACAACCACTCGATCTGGCCCAAAAAATTCCTGTTCAACGCCGGAGAATTCGGTCTGTGGTGACCGAGTTGGTGAACAGACGGTCCGGACGAAGACGTGGCACGGCGTATGTTGGGGCAGCCCCTATTATTGGCCGGCGACCAAAAAACAGGCCCGCGCGAAATGGGCGTTGAGAAAAAAAATAAGACGACGCCTTGACGGGACAGAACACCGGACGAGCCGGAGAGTGCCGCGAGTCGAATACTGCAGCCAAAGCGTACGGAACACCGAGGAGGTCGAGGAAGCAGACGGAGCGAGCGTCGTTCGGATGGAAAGCGAACGTGGTTGCTGAAGAAACAGGTTGGGTTAACGAGGGGCCAACTGGGCTTCTGAGCGGGAAGCAGGATGCTGCAGTGATCGGGAGACGGTTGGAATGCAAACGGCCAGGTCGGTTTTGACGGGGGTTCAGGGAGTGCTTGGCGGGCAGATGGAGGCGCTCGGAGGGTTCTGGCCAATGGCAGGCGCGGGAGCGCCGGGCTGAGCCCAAGCCCCGGGTGGCGCTGGGAAGAACCTGGTCGCGCCAGGCCGTCCACTCGAGAGCCCGGGAATCCCTGGGCCAAAACTGCCCCAACACGGTCTTCGTATTTAGGCGAGGCCGCACCTGTGTGTCTGCGGGCCTGCGCCAGAGTCTCCGCTGCCGTGTGCCGCGCCAGCATTATTTTTAGCGGGAGGTGCCTCAACACGAGATGGGCAGATCCACCGAGCTTCGAGACGCATAAAGTGGTGCTGACAGCCGCGAGAATCCCACGAGCAGCGGGCAGCGGGCAGCGGGCAGCGGAGCAGGTGGAAGCAGGACCGGCCCATTCCGGCCGACATCTCACTGCCGGACGATCAACCCTGCCGATGAGCGTGCATTCCCGACGCTCCTCTGTGTACGTTCTGTGCACTAGACCTAGATTTTGAGTCTTCCCAGAATGCCCGCGCGGTGCGCTTCTGTCCTGTCAGTGCGACTATACGAAGCCTGTGGAGATGGAGATGCCCGCAGCCGTGAAACCAACTCGGTCCTCCGGGACTGTGCCCGCAGGAGCGCTCGCTCGCATCCGCTGCCTGGCTCGCCTGGGTCAGAGAAGCAGCGTTGAGGCTCGGGACATGTGCCGCCCTCAGCACCACTCCCGAACGCCACAAAGTGGTTGCATGCCACGCCATGCCATGCCATCTGACCGTCCCTACGTGCATTCCGGTCTGTCTCGTGCTTATTTGCAGGGTTCGTAAACACTCGATCGATCATGAGATGCAGGGCATAAACCTGATCTTGAACCTCTGGAGTGGCCGCGCTTGTCGGTCGGCATCTCCGTCGTTTAGAAGCGGGAGTTTATCATTTACCGGTATTGGCGTGCGGCATGAACAGCGCGGATCCTCGAGTTATGCCATGAGTCGCACCCAGTCGCCGAGAAAACGGGTCTGAGCCAACGAAATTACATAGTCGAGACCTTGCACCTTGGTCCGGTTGCCGTAAAACAGCTGGAGCGAGAGTCGACGCCTCGAAGACGCGGGCGACTCCCAACTGTTGTCGAGGCGCCGAGTCTTGCTACTGCAGTATGACGCTCACGCTAGAGGGAGTCAGTTGGATCATAGGGAAGTACTCCGTAGAGTGCAGATTATTGTAACCGACGATCGTGAGAGAATTGGTCATCCCGAGCCCAGATGGCACAATCCGTGGATCGGCCCAGTCGGCCGGTCGGGTCTCGCCGTGGGCCTTCGCTTCGGCGGCGTGCCGACCCGAGTAGCACAAAGCGGGTGTTTGGGCGTATGTGTTTCCATTGTGTGCAGTGTAAACAATGATCTTGAGCAACATCTCGAAGACTCGGCGCGCATTGCAACAGCGAACAAGAGAAGGTGGGACCGTTCCTTTTCCAGGCTCGCGAATCTGGGCGCCAAGACGACGAGGCCTGGGCTCCACTGAAGTTTAAGTGGTGGTCCGTGTGCCCCGGGCCTTGGCGCCCCCAATGCCTGCCAGTTCCTGCCGCTGTGGCCTATCACATGCGCCCAGACCGCAATCGCGACCCTGGATAGGCTGGATAGCGCGACCCTCTCACTTGCAGCTCTCAGTGCTGCTCACTCATTGCGGGCAGTTGCGCGCTTCCAGGCTTGCAGCTCGATCACAGTTTACAGTGGCCGTGGTTAGGTGCTGGTATCGCCTGGCCCAACCGATTATCTCTCCTAGGAGACCACCCCAATCTGTACTCCCTCCTTCACCAATCCTTCCATCTTCTCTTTTTTCGGGGTTGTGGGCAACATGTCGTCGTCCAACAGTGTCGCGGTCACCATCGACCGCGAGTATTTCGATACCCTCGTGAGAAGGCAAGTACCGCATGTTGTTTATTGTTCATCTTTCTTTGTCTCAGCATTATCGTCCACGGCGCCACCGACGATCGGTCCTTGTTCTCCCGAACCCCCACTCACCCTGCGCGCAAGTTCCATTGCTGACCTGCGCCACGGCATTGCACAGGGCACAACTTGTAGGTTCCAGAGCCACGACCGATCTCTCCAGCCTGTTCTGACCGCCGCAGAATACCGACCATGGCCGTGGGCACCATGCTTCTGTGGTCCTGACGCGGCCCGAATATGACAACCTCATGTTGATCGCCAAGCAATATGGTATGTCTGCCCCACTCTCCATTCATTGCTGTTAAGATGGTGTTGCTGACAGGATCAGGGAACCTCAGACGGAACTTGCTCCGCGGGGGTGTAGGGGAGGAGACGGTGGACGTATGATGCCAGCAATTCTTCTGGATGGATGGTCCAGTTAACACATTGCAGCTCCTCAGCCAAGACGATGCGTCCATCCAGGCGGGACACACCGCGGCCACACCTTCGAAGGCAGCAGCAGACCCGAATGAGGATGGAGGCGCCCGCCTCTACCCGTCTTCGCAGCCCGAGCGCGCCGCCTCTAACCAGCAGAAAGACACTCCGCGCCACAACCCGCCCCGTCGGTATCACGAGCGTTCCACGTGGGCTGACCACGATGTCGATGAGGACGACGAGGACGAGGAGCACGAACATGCCACGAGCGAGACGGACTCACCCATCGAGGGACCCCCTGGCGCCAACTACGTCAAACCTCAGGGCCAGCGGCCGCAATTTGAGCGGCAATGCGCCCGCACCATCCAGCTTTCGAACCTCGCAGAGGGGGTCACGCATGCCGACATCACGGGTGCCGTGCGTGGCGGGTTGCTCCTGGATGTCTTTTTGCGGAGCCACGAGCGCTCTGCCACGATTTCGTTCCTCAACTCGGCGGATGCCAAAAAATTCTACGACCACGTGCGCCGCCACGATCTGTACATTCGGAACAAGAGGGTAGGTAAACTCGGGATGATGGAACCGTTGTCTGTCATGGGTTGTTGACATGGTGAACAGGTCGAGATCAAGTGGAGCGAGCGCCAGTTCGTGCTTCCAGGCCATGTCGCCAACAAGATCGGCATGGGCGCCACCCGCAACCTGGTGGTCCACGGGTACGACAACAGGCATACCGAGGACGTAGTCCGCGACGACCTGGAGCACATCCACAACCTGGTGGTGGTCAAGATGGAGTTCCTCGGCAGCAACTGCTACATTGGTCTCAACTCAGTCCACAATGCCATCTATGCGCGGCAGTGCATGCTGAGTCGCCTGCAAGTAAATCGGGCTGGATCTTTGTGGCCACGCTAACCGAGGGAACAGGAGATACAAGGGCAAGAAGATCAACTATGATGTCGACGAATGCGCCCAGCCCTACCCTCTGCCGGCACCCAAGCTGCGGAAGGAGGTTGCTCCGTCCAAGAAGACGCTTGCCGCGGTGCACAACAGGTTCCACCTTTTGAACCTCGACGACGGCGAGGACGACGAGATTTCGGCGGCCTTTCAGTCCAAGAATTCGATCGGCATTACGGCCTAAGGTCCGGTGATGCATTCCCGGTCGGCATCGCCTTCCCGCAGGATTTAGGGCGGGTTACTGTATGGTATAGGAGATTGGGCGTTTGACGAAGGATTTGGGCGTTGCGAGATGGACCACAGGACATAACGGGAAGATGCATGGTTTATTGCACCAGCGGCAGGCGTTACGGATACCCATGATTAGTTCCCCTGTGTTTTATGGTCGAGTGTCCATGAGGCGGGAATCGGGCAGGCTGTAGGTCTCTCCAGGCCCATATCGAACAAGCCACCGTTTTGGGCTTGTCCAAAACAAAAGCCTTGCTGGCGTCTGACAGCTGGTGTCTCAGCTCACTTGGTTTGAGATTGTCTTACGGCCGAGAGGACTCATCGCTCGGGTGTGAGTGTTCCGACAACGTCATGGTTGAGGGCATCCCTAAGGGGCCTCCAATGGCGGTGATTCCATGGAATGCATACGATATATCCGACGCACCACTCGCACAACGTGTTAAAGAGGCTGAGCATGGTACATGTATCCCACCTCGAATCCCGAGTCTTGATAAATAAGAGATCCATGGTACTACCAAAACCACAAGCTGATCGCTTTTCCCAATGACATCAAAAACAGACCGCCATCTTCCTCTAGCACATTGACCCACGATGTCTCCGTAGTAACCAGAACACGAACAGAAATGCGTGGGTCCGTGTCTTGTCCAGATATCGAATTACCTGGTAACCATCAAAAACCACTCACTGGTAGCCGATCATACGACACGTCAACAAGCCGACACGAGAACCAACGACACAGACTCAGACAACCCCCCACGCCTTATCCACCGGCAACCCCACGCCGTTGATGGTCCGCGCCTCGTCGCCGACCAGAAAGATTATGGTCTTGGCCACCTCGAGCGCCGTGATGGCTGGGATGGCTTCCGCGGCCCGGGCCTGGAGGGCGTGGACGGGTCTGTCCAGGCTGTGTTAACGAATGGGCCATTCGGTAGGAATAGGGACAGGGAGTAGGATAGGAAATGCGGAAGCTCGTTAGACTTGGGGGGGTGGCTTACTCAACTTGGGCATACCCCTCCGAGTCCCACATCTCGTTGTGCCCCGAGGCAATCGTCTTGCCGATGCTCGAGTCGATGGCGCCGGGCAGCACGGCGTTGCAGCGGATGCCGTCGTTGCGGAACCGCCAGGCGACGTTCTTGGTTGCCCCGATCTGTCACCGGGTCAGCTTTCCCCATGCATATTCCAAAACGTCAATATCTATCCTCCATGTCCGAGCCAGAAAGAAAGAGTGCCCGCCTACCAACCCGTGCTTGGAGGCCGTGTACGTCACCCCGGCAACGGCACCACTCGCGGCGGCCGTGCTCGCCACGTTGACAATGACCCCCTCGCCCTTCTCCTTCATGCGCGGCAGCACCGCCCGCATCATCTTGACCGGCACCGTCAAGTTGACTGCCATGACCCGCTCCCAGACCTCGTCGCTGACCCCGTCTGCGCTGCTGAAGTTGTCCATCACGCCCGCCACGTTGACCAGCACGTCCACCCTCTCCCTGTCCAGGTCAGCACTGAACCATCCCTAAGATACGGTGATGGAAATAGAGACAGACAGAAAAGTAAGGCTAGGGGAGAGCATACCCAAAAACAGCCCGACAAATCCGCACCCCCTCCTCACATGCCCCGGGCTCCGTCAAGTCACCACGGTGAAAGTGAAACCGCGTGTGGTCTGCCTCGCGCAGCAGCTCTGCTCGTTAACCCAACCAGCAACCATTAGCCAGCCATTTCTTTCCTTCCTCCCTCTCTAGAAGCGGCAACTCGATATCCCTGCTCCAGCAGCCCAAAACAAGAGGATGGATGGATGGACGGGTTCTCAACCACAGTAACACCACCACCACCACCACCGCCGCTTTAACCAATACCACTACCAACACCACGACCAACGCACTACCAACACCAATTCAACCCCTCACACACACAATAAGACTTAACAACTCCTCACAAACTCCACACCCCTCCTCAACGAAAACCTCTCGAAAGAAGAGAGAATCGAAGAAAAAGAAGAACATACGATAGTCAAACCCCACCAAATCAAGCCCACACACGCTAAACTGATGCGCCAGCAGCAGTTGCGTAGTAGCCAACCCAATCCCCGAGGCACACCCTGTCACAATGGCCGTCTTGCCGAAGCCGGTCGGATCGACCTGTGCTGGGGGGTGGGAGGCTGAGTCTGAGGTGTTGTTGGGGTAGAGCATCTTTTCTTTCTTTTTGGTGTTTGGTATTTTTTTCTGAGGGTTCTGAGGGTTTTGCGGGTTGGTGTTGTGATTTGGCTCCTTGTCTTTACTTTGGGAGAGGGGCTGGGTGGTGGTGAGTGGTGGGAGTGGGAGGTGGGAGGTGGTTGTTGCAAGGGTGCT
>OUNM010179789.1_pt1 | contig 14845 bp, 13 predicted proteins | sample 1769961 | NCBI WGS metagenome assembly OUNM01 (sample SAMEA3914820, study PRJEB12502) | metagenome | biome: forest; material: soil | place: USA | collected 2012-03-12 | depth 0.3 m | reverse complement strand
CGATGTTCCAGAGGAGTTTCGCCGCCTGGTCCGGGATGCGGAACGCGAGCGGGAGGAGAGAGAACAGAAAGAGCGAGAAAAGACACGCAAGAGGAGGCGACGCAGTTCGGATGGCTCAGCTGCTAGCATCCTAGCCAATAAATGCCACCGATGTGGGCCTAGAAGCGGCGTCGCACCTGACATTTCAACCTCCCCCACCATTGTTTTCCCAAACTCTCCGCTGGCACAGCTCAACATACCCAGGGAAGAGGCGGTCAAGGCATACAGCGCTTGGCATCAGGCCCAAGTTTGCACCGAGGAACAGAAGAAGCATTACAACACAGCTCAAGAGCTGACTTTGTCACGATGTTACGATCTCAACATGCTTACGATCAACAAGCCGAGGATGTACCATTTCTTCATCAAGAACGGAATACCGGCTAGGGTTGCATGGCGTTTTGTTTGTGATGTGGAGGCATTCTTGGACGATCCCGAAAGAGCGCAGAGCGCATGATGAAATAATTCAGGGCAGGCTACAACATGAGAGTATTTCCCCTTCAGCATTCATTTTACCGGTTCATCAATGAGTATCTGTGCTAGTCTAAAGTGGCCCCTTGCTATCCTTTTGTCTTGACCAACAATTCGGATCTGCATTCTGAGGTATGACTTGAAGTCGGCCTGTATAAGATCGCCATCTTGGCGAGCCATCTTCCTAATGCGATTCTTTACAGAGCCGAAAAGCGACTCGATCGGGTTCAAGTCCGGACAATACGGTGGTTGGTACTCTATCAGCACGCCTGCTTCAGCGAGCACCTCTTTGATCCTTGTGGAGAAGAAGTGGAACGAAGCATTGTCCATGAAGATGATAGATCTCGGCTCCGGGAATTTGCCACAGAATAGCAGGAGCCGTTCTAGAAAACCCTCAACCACCTGAACATCCGTGTTCTCTTTATACACCTCAGAGTAGATAACCCCGTCTATGGTGTAAGCCGGAAGCATCTGGACTCTCTTGCCTCGATGGAATCGCTTTCTCTGTAGCGGAGTCACTCCCTTCGGAGCATAACCTCTGCTTAAGGTTGCGAGACTACGGTCGCACCCGCTTTCATCAATAAATATCATTTGTTCCGGCTTATAATGAGATCGACGCTCAATGTAATCGTCACGTAGGTCCTGGCTTTGTTCTTTCGCAATATTTTGCGTTGCCTTCTTCGTCCAGTTGCGTCGTTTCAGTTCTCGACCAATCGTAAATCGTGATACGGTGATGGTAGCATCTTTCTTGCAGAGGAAATCCACCATGTCTTGTTGACTTATGCAAGGATTCTGCTCTAGTTGACTTTGTAGTGCTAGCCACATATGTTCAGTTACTTCCCTAGGGCGGCCGGTCTTTCGATTGCCGTCGAGTCTGCCGTCTTTGAGGATCTTCGCTCGCGCGGCTCGAATAGCTCGGGTAGTGCACGGGACAATCGTATTCGCTATTTCCTTGTCGGTCATGACTTCAACACCTTGTAACTTGCTGATAATGACATTTTCGAGCTCGTTTCGCTGGATCTTCGATAACTTGGGAGCCATTTTAAGGGTTGAAATGTGGAAGTTTGCAATGAGTCATAGACGATGGCAAATAGCCTTATGATCCTTCCGGGCGCCAATATTGCGGATGGCGGTGGAACTATATTCCGACAAACACTTCGTACCGATGTAGTGCAAGAAGAGTATACTGTCTAGATTTCAGTAAATAACACTGTGTGGGTCTGTCTTTTAGTTTAGAAGAGAGTTGTCATTGAGGAAGTTACTTATGCTCATAACTGTACCAACAGTCGTTACAAGAACATATTTAATATCAACGCTTTCCCATTCATCGTCCTTTTCAAGTACCCGGTTAACGCTATCCAAGTCCAACCCGCCACGCCAGCCACGTAATAACAAGAAACCCAAGAGGATATTTACCCTCGCCCACATCTATTACACAATACAGTAAGTCATCCCACACACGTGCCGGCCCTTCTTCTCTGATAACCCAACAAGTATCCAACAACCACTCGCCTAGATCCCACCAACAACCCCTCCTCACAACCCCCCCTCCCCAAAAAAACTACCGTTCATACCTCGGCAACTCCTCCAACACCTCCCCCCCTCCCCCCATCCCCACCCGCACATCAGGCGCACCACCAGTCCTCCCATAAGCATAATGCGTCCCATACGCCTCCTCATCCTCCAGCACCGGCGCCGAAGGCGGCTCCGCCTCGACCGCCACGGGCGGCGGCGCGCTCGGTCCCAGCCCCAGCCCTTGCTGCGGCGGGAGCGCGGCGTGGCTGCTGCTGCTCGCGCCGCCGTTGTCGTAGTCCTCTGGGAACTCGGGCGGGGCGCTCGCCTCGGCGAGGAGGCGGCGCCGTTCGAGCTCTTGTTTGTCTTCTGACGGGTGGGCTGTGGTGCCGTGGGCGAGGTCTTCGAGGGTTGGTGCTGAGGGGATGGTGAGGGGGTCTTGGTGTGTTGGGTTGGGTGTGGCGGGGTGGTGGGAAGCGTTGGGTAAAGGGGGTGGGCTTTGGTCGTCGGCGTCGTAGATGTTTTCGCCGTTTGGGAGGTGCGAGGTGGAGGGGCCTGCGGCGGGTGCTTCTGGTGGCTGGCTTGGGAGGAGCCGCTGTTCGGCACGTTTTATGCGTTCTTTCTCGGTGAGAGTGTGCTCGTCTGTCACGTCTGGTGGAGGAATGTAGTGGGGGACGGGCGGAGGCTGCGGCGGAGCGGCATCCCAGTAGGGGTATGGTAGGGGGTGAGGTGATGGCGTGGCATCGTGTGTATAGTCCTCATGCAGGTAGCCATCGTTATCGTCCGTGACAGCCGGCCATGGTTGCTTTCCGTTCCTCCTCTCACCTTCGTACGGTTCGGTGTCCTCGACCAGCACGGTGTGAACAGCAAGCTCTGGCTTCATGGGTGCCTTGCCACGGAGCCGGCTGCTGTCTGTCGTTCCCACGACAACCTCAAAGACAACACAGATAACGCCCTTTTGGCGCCGTAGCCTGTCCGTGTCGATGATGCTCGTTCCCCAATTCGCCAGAGAGGACGCGCCTCCGTCAAAGGGGCTCCCAGTCACGCCGAGCGGCCCGCCGCCAGGGTTCATTCTTGTGCTGGACGGCTTGATGCCTTGTATTTGATTGGCCAACTTGCCGCCGAGGTCGACAATGACCTCGACATGGTACTTGAACGAAATCATCTCGTGGGGGACATCTTTTATGGTGGGAAAGACGTCCTCGGGCACTCGGACCGACGCGGTGAGATTGGCCGTCAACGTGTCCGGGTCGATAAGGAGAGGGGCAAAGGCCTGAGACAGGTCCTTCCGGAACACGCTGCAGGAGCCGGCCGACGAGAGGGAGAGACCACCCAGGCCTGTCTTGGACCTCGGGTAGAAATCCTCCTTCTCCAGGCGCCGAGCCTCGGCCTCAGGGCGCTCCTTGGAGAGCGACGAGGGCGCCGAGTCTATGCGTCCCAACCGGTAGAAGGTGACGATGACGCCGTGCATGCTTTTTATGCGTCTGATGTGCTGCACCGATATCTTGATGGGCACTACGTCGCCCCGGAGACAACCCCCTTTCAGCAACTCGACGGTTGCCGTGATGGTCCGTTCTCTCAGTGTCGGGACCTTCTTCCCGCCCGGTGTTGTGGTCGCAGCCAGCGCATGATGTGCGTCGCCGCCTTTGCTTCGACCCGTGCTGCCGCTGACGGCGCTTTCGCTGCTCAGACTCCGGACATCGCTAGGCCGGCCCCGGGGGTTGTTTCCTGCAGGCTCGGCTTCAACGTCCTCCTCGCCAATGACGGACAGCGAGCCTTCGGTGGAATTCTCGTTTGCTCGGGCCGGGTCCAGCTCAGCGGCGAGCACAGTCGTTGTCTCAGGGGCTCCAGCGTTTTTCTCGGCGCCGGGGACAGGCTGCTTTTTCTTCTTGGCCCGTTTCGAGATGGGTTCGAGGTAGATGGTATGAGGTCGCGGCGGAACAAGCGAACCAATGTCAACCTTCTCGCTGAGGTAGACTTTTCGCTCGCAGCTTGTCTTGGGCGGGGCTTTGGTTCCCATGGACGCCGGGCGGGTCAGGGTCGCCGTGATCATGTACGATATTGTCCCGCGCTCGAACTGCGGTGGCGAGAGTTAGCAAGACGGGACCAAGACACGAGGAGCACACATTGGCAGGACAAGACCCACGTCTATGCTGCTTGGCAACCCCTCTGTCGGGAACAGCAGGTTGAAGTTGAACTCGTATCGGCCCGGGTCGAGCCTTCCATCGCCACTGAGGGTCTGCTCATCGTGGAACAAGCTCGCCCATCCGTTGCCGAGGTTTTTCTGACGCGAGGTGCGGCCCGAAGTAGCCAAGGCCTCGGCGGGGTCGATTATGGGCTCGTTCGCGGGGATGTTGGGGCCTTTGTAGACGCGCATGTAGCCGTGCAGCGACACGACCAGGTGGGTGATGCGGACGGGCTTGACGACCGTCAGGACGACGGCGCCCTGCACCTCATCGCCGGCGCTGTACTTGCGGTGGGGCTCGGCCGGGCGGATGTGGAAGTCGGCGACATAGCGGGTGCGCGACCGGAGCGGCAGGCTGAAGCGGGAGAAGAAGGAGAGGCTGCTGGTGGTCGAGGAGGGGGGGTCCTCGGAAGCTGATGCGGGCGCGGGGTCAGAGGCAGCAGCGCGGGTGTCGGCTGGCTTCTTCGAGAAGCCCATCTATGCCTGCTCGGTCGCCTTGTTGTCTTGACAGACAAACGGGCGTGCACGGGGATGCAGACGCGTGGTTGGCGCGTCCGGGAGGCGGCGTCGAGGGTTGGGGGTCGAGGAGTCGAGGATCGGGATCGGGTGTCGTCGGTCGGACGGGTGCTGTGTTTGGGCATCCGCGTCCCTCCTGGCCACTCGCATGCGACACAGACACAGGCAACACGCGGGAGGCCAGCAGGCGGCGGCGGGCGCTCGGGGGCAACAACAGGCGATCGGGCGGCGCGTCGAAGACGTCCGACGTCGTCGGGATCGCGACTCGGGAATCAGGAAAAGCGAAAAAGCCAAGAGATGGTGGATGAGATGAAGCTCGCGGGTTGCATATGCCAAGGCTGGAACAGGCTGGACGGGCTGGACAGGTGGATGCTTGGCTTTTGCCAAGGTGACAGGACAGGAGAAATCGTGGGGAGAGGAGGAGAGCAGCTGAGAAGCGGGGGTCGTCGGGCCCACGCAGCGGGAGATCCGGATCGCTGTCCCCGGGGAACGCCGAGCGCGGGAAAGGCCCTGCAAAGCTTGTCTCTCACTGGCGCGGTGCTGCGGCGCTGTCTGGCCTGGCGCATCCAAAGTTTAACGCCAAACGAACAGCTGCCGGGCACGGAAACATGGCTGTTTTATTAATTATCTTACAATCCATGAAAATGCCAAAGCTTGAAACATGACCTCCTTCCCGGGACTGCGACACCCCGGTGGGATGGCTCGGATGGGAATCCCATCTCAGCTCAGGCGGCATTTCGGTCTCACAGCGGATGTGCGGCGTTCCGGGCGTGCTCCTTGCTCCTTGCTCCGTGATCCTTGATCCGTGCTGGGCAGGTGACGGCCACCTCGCTGCAGCTGTCAGGCGCAGAGGTGTTGAGCGCCAATGTCCGAGAATGACAATGTTTGAAATGCTCCCATCCGGAACATGCTGTGAGTGGCCGTCGATAACAAAGACAAAATCGACAACTGACGAACGAGGTTCGGGCGAGACCAGGCCGACGCCAAGATCCGATGGACTGGCTCTGCCGAGCATGAGTCTCGAAAACGGGCATGGCATCCCGGACTCCCGCTCTGACTCTTGCACACATGAACGGGCTTGCACTTGCTCTTGCACCTTCTCATAATCTCATTCTTGGCTCTCGCAGGCTGCCATGCGTGGCCCCGTCCTTGCGCAGCACCGGAAGAGGCAGTCGCCGTCAATAATCACCCAATATTGCAATCCAGCATGTCCCAAACCGGAACCCGTCGCTCGCTGACCTTCCACCGCCACAGCCGTAAGCCGCGACAGCCAAGATGAGGGACATTGTCGAGCTGCCCCACGACCTCTTCCTCATCCTGGTCTTGCACCTCTCGCCACGGACCTGTGTGCGCTGCCGCGCCGTCTCGCGCCAATGGAACGCCGCCTTCACCGACGACTTTGTCTCGCTGCTGCTCCTGCGCTGGAACTTCCCGCGGTGCCGTGAGCTGCGTCTGGCGGCCGCCTCCGCCGCAGCATCCATCGTCCCGGCTTCGTCTTCGCGTCTCCTCCGCAATCTCAAGGCCGAACTTATAGATGCCGCCGAACAGCCCCGCAACTGGTCCGCCACCTTCGCCGAGGTGGCACGCCGATACTTCAACTTGGCCAGAGCCCAATCGCGTGCTGTCGAGAAGCTCGAGTTGGCCGTCAGCAACCGGCTAAGTGGCGGTTTTTCGTTCTGGGGCGTAGCACCTTGGAACAGGTTCCTGCGCTTCGAAGACAGGACATCGAACTTCCACTATCCGGACCCCGTCTGGTCGTACAGCCAGGATGATGGCATACTAGTGTACCCAGCTGCCGCCGATGCCGAAGAGAGCCCGTCACCGGACCGCTGCGACGGGCACGTTTACCACATTGTCGACTTGTCCACGGGCCAGCGGGTCCCCGTGCCCTTTGATGTTCGTTCGAGGCACATCCGCCGAGTTCGTCTATCCCAGGGCGTGCTCATCATCGAGTGGGCCGAGGCGCTGCCGTATCACCAACTGAATGACCGGGAGGTCGTCCATCGCCACTTCGTCACCGCCTTCGACGTCATCCGCACGCCTTCTGCTTCCGCCTCGGGCAAGACGTGGGCCATCGAGTTCCGATCCGAGTGGAAGCTGCATTTCCTCGGCTTGCCCCTGAATACCTCGGACCGTTTCTTCTCAGCCCACACGACAACTCATTACGTTGTGTACTTTTGGCAGCCAAACCGCTCGCTCTATCAGGATGACCCCATAGAGCAGCTTGCTGTCTGGGACATCTCCACCCCGAGCCCCTACCGGCCGTCGGAAGACCCGAGGGGTGACAAACGGCCGGCCGTCACCAGAGCACCGTCTCTACCGACAGGTCTTTGGAGCGGCCAGAACAGCACAGCGGCTGGTGGAGTCTACGGCTTGGATAACTCACATGCCGACTTCGAGAGGCCGAGGAGGGTTTCACTCTCTAGCGCTACCACTGGGCCACAAGTTATTCGACGCATGGCCTGGCGTGAGCTGGACTTTTACGGACTACGCCAGCGGGCCACACCGCGGCTCAGGTGCTTGGATCTGGATGATACAAACCTGTATATGATCGAAGAAGAACACCGGTGGGCCGACGGCCAGCATAGCTCCTTGAGCCCCCCGCGCTTTCACATGGTCCGGAGCACGGGAATCCCAGTCGTCCCGACGCCTACCCATAACGTCCCTCAGGTGACCTACCCGATTGCCGCTCGGTCCGCCACGAACTTGAGCCCCAGCGTGGATCAGATCGACCCTAAACCAGTTGTCCTCTCCGCCATCGTGGAGGGGCCTGTCAGCGGCCCCATGTGGGTTGATTCATGTGACGCGAATGAGGATCCTCCCTTTGAGAGTTGCTGGCGCGTCAAGGACGCCGACGGCACTCCATTTGCGACGAACCCCACAGAGGCAGTTGAATTTGCTCTGCCTCGAGGATCTCGCCTCGAGGACGTCAGCAACGAACAATGGCCACAACTGTCGACAAACCCCATGGGCTGGCCCTGGACCCTCGGCGGGATGAGGTCTCCAAGGCTCGCCGGGTCACCCTCGACAGCCCGGTGGCCGGGCTGGGCGCCGTGTTGGCGCCACGAAAACTTTCCTTACCTCACCGTCGCCGAGATGGTCGACTTTGCCGCCGGAGTGCGCGTCACGGCTCGGCACTGCTTCATGCTTGAAACTCTGTCGGTGCATGTCCGACCGGCCGTAGCGGTCAAAACACCCGCAGAAGTGACGGTGGACCGAGACGACGGACCGAGTGCCAGGCGGCGAGCCAGCGATGCAAAGTACGTTGCTATGAGAAGCAAGGAGATAAACTTCCGTCATTCGATATGGCCTGAACTCGTCGCGAAGGGGCATATTGCCGGGGATGAACGTTGGATTGTTGGAGAGGACGAGGGAGGGAGGGTCACTATTGTGCGTTTCTAGAACATAGAACAAACCTCATTTTGTCTCGTCTCCAAAACCGCCTTGATACTGTTTCGCTCGAAAATGCCTACTGCGGCTCAGACACAGCCTTGCCTCGTCTGGCCAGCGAGATCGGCTGCATGATGCAGGTCGACCGGATTGGGGTAGCGAGGTGGCTGAGCCTCAGACCGGATGCCCATCGCGGACGCCCATCAACCCTCAGCCGCTTCTCTTCGTCTGCCTGGCGGCCCCTTTGCGATTTGGAGTGATTTCAGCGGGTCGGGCGGTTATTTCGACGACGACAAAGCATGTTTGACAAGAGGCCGTGACACTCTTGTCGGACACAACTCACCAACCTCGCCCAAGTGTCCCCCGTCAACCACGCGCCATGCATCTCTTGAACGTGGACACGTTCAAGCTGGAATACTTCGTCTCCGATCCGCCCCCATACGCCATCCTATCGCACACGTGGCGCAGCGACAGCGAAGAGGTCTCCTACCGCGATGTCCTCGATGGCAGACTGGACTCGGCCGCGTCGCGGCCCCCCAAGATAGCCGGCTGCTGCAAAACAGCCAAGGACAACGGTTACCAGTACGTCTGGATCGACACGTGCTGCATCAACAAATCCAGCTCGACGGAGCTTCATGAGGCCATCACTTCCATGTTCAAGTGGTACCGGGACGCCGCGATTTGCTACGCGTACCTCTCCGATGTGCCCGCCGAGGACGGCTCCGACGACTTCAGATCCCACTTCCGCTCGGCTCGTTGGTTCCAGAGAGGATGGACCCTGCAGGAACTTCTTGCCCCGTTAAAGCTACGCTTTTACAACGCGGACTGGGAGTTTATAGGGACCAAAGGAGACCTGTGTGACCTGGTCGAAGAGGTCACTGAGATCCCGACCGAGTACCTCCTGGGGATCACCGAGCTCCACCATGCCAGCGTCGCCCAGCGAATGTCTTGGGCGGCCAATAGGACTACAAAGCGGCAAGAGGACATGGGATACTGTCTCCTTGGCATTTTCGGTGTTTTCATACCCATGATGTACGGTGAAGGGGACAATGCCTTTCGCCGGCTGCAGAGAGAAATTGCGAACAAGATTCCTGATGACTCTATTCTCGCATGGGGTCTTGATGACGAGCAGCTGGCCCCTATGACCACAGAAAACCCCGCCTTTGGGGCTGCGCTGGCACCCTCTCCCTCATTCTTTGCCGGCTCCGGGAAGATTGTCGTCATGGACTCCCTTCCCCATGCCTCATTCGAAATGAACGGCGGCCGGCTTCGCGTCCCACTCCAAATCACCAAATATGGGAACGGGCAAATCTTCGCCACACTCAAGTGTGGCCCGGAAGGGGACTCGCTACGGGTGACGATACGGGTTGATCCTGCGCCTGGAGAGTCCGACGGCTACTTCAGGCTGCAGTGCCGTTCCAGACTTGTGGTGGCGCATCGACGCACTCCTGTTACGCCGATTTGGCTTCACCTGGATGCCGGGCACCAACCGTCGTCCCAGTCGGCCTGCTGGTTCCAGGTACGGAGATCTGTTCCCAACTTGGAGCTAGTCGACGTACATCCCGAGTCCTGCTGGCACAAGGAAAGGGCGCTGATCGAGGGGAACGACGATCCCACCAACGATCATCTACTGCCAATTCTCGCTCGGTTCCGGCAGACCGGTCAACAGACAGCCGACTTTGTGGCCGTTCTTCATGTCAGTTCGCGAGCCCAGCCTAGTTGCTACCTCATGATCGCATCCAACCACACTTCCCTGGAGGAGATTGCCGATAATTTCGACACCTGGAAGCCCCTGACCGGTGAGAGCGCCAGCAACGACGTCATAAACCTAAAAATGGCACTGGAAAACGTTCATGGCTCTCCATCACGGCGCAGATTTGTCCTCAGACCCGTCGTCGTGCCCGACAAACCGGCGGTCACTACGAATGTGACCACTGCGATCCAGTTATCAGGAGCATCCGCGATTGTGGAGACTCTGACTCGTGCCAGCGAGAAAGCTGACATCGAGACACAATCGCTGCACCATGAGATCAGGGTGGTCAGTCAGAAGCTGTCCCAAACACAATTTGATCTGGAAAAACTACGGGCTGAGATTGAAGAGCTCAAAGCGGAAGAACGCAAGGTATCTGAGCAACACGACCGTGGGACCGCATCGAAGCTTCATCTTCTCGACCAGTATGGCCAGGCCAAGAATGCAAAACTGGATATGCGGGAGAGGACGTCCGGCCTTGAACGGTTTATCCAAATTTACAGTGCCGGGAAGACAGGCCCCGAACACGAGGAGTCTCTCTCTCGGACGGCAGCGCGGATCTTGCCTTTTGCAATCAGGGAGGGGCATAACCACTTTGCGCGGCTGCTCATCGAGAAAGCATCCGACGTTACCATAGGAGACGACGCGGGAACTCCACCACTCGACCTCGCTGTCTCTCGAGGTGAGGAGGGACTCGTTCAGTTGCTCCTCAACAAAGGCGCTAACGTCTCCGCGTCGGATGCATTTGTTAATACGCCCCTCCACATGGCCGTCTTCAAGAGGCGGGCCGATATAGCTCGCCTGCTTCTCGAGAAGGGTGCTAGTGTGACAGCAATGGACGTCTTCAGCCAGACACCACTAGACCTGGCGGCCAACACCGGGGACAAAGAGCTCGTGTCACTGTTGGAGAGTTACAGAGACATTGCGATTGCGGCTGGCGGCATGCAGGATATGCCGCAATTACCTTCCCGTACCCAGGATGGCTCATCACCATCACCGCCACCAGCAGTGGAACCGCCGACGACGGTTAAATTTCCACTTCAGTCCTCCTCAAAAGCGTCGTTAGACGAGTCCTCCATAAAACTGTGGTTGGACGAGTCCCCCATAAAAACGTGGTTGGACGACGAAAGGGTGACTATATATCTTGCATAACTGTGCGTGCGGCTCGACTGACGGAAAATGTGCAGAAGATGGACGAAATACTCGTTGGGACTCCAAAATCGCCGTTCCGGCCCAATGCCAGGGGATCAGGTCGGGGACTTTGATTAACATTTTGTATGATTCTAGCTGGGTCAACGCGCCTTGTTTCAATGCCACTCGTCTTCAATTGCTCAAGTTGATGAATGGCGTAGAGAGACTACAATTTCCTACAACATTCACCGTCTCGAGGGCCGTGCCAAACATTGCTTCTCTGCACCATACCCCCTCAGAGTAAACCATGAACTCTGACTTGTGTGCTGGCCAACATCAGAGACACCGTCTATAAGATAAAATGCCTTGTTTTATCTACCTCTCGATGAAATCTTTCGCGTCATGACACTCCTCGTCGTCTCAAACACGCAGGCAGGCCACTCCGAAGTATGAATATCTTGATCAACCGCGACCCCTGAATTCAGGGGTCGTTAGCCCCTCACACCGCACCCACTTGCCCAGCCATCCCAGCACCACAAGCAAGCGATAATGCCACCACTCTAGCATGTACTGATTGCGTTTCAGGGAATGTATTATTTTTGTCACCCGGCCGATGAACGAGAAGGGATGGTAAACAACAAGGGTCCAACCAAAAACTTCCACAAGTCCAACCAAGTCACACAACAGCAAGCACCCTGAGTCCGTCCTCAAAACAACAAAAGCTTCAAAGTATAAACACTCCGTTACTTTTCCACTGCCATCTTTTCAATTACCACTTCAACAACAACTCCAAACGCCAAACATGAACATGATGCACAAAAAAAAACGACATGACCCAAAAAAGACAAGGGTACTACCATATCTCCTCTACAACTCCCCATCCCACACCAACCGCCTCACACACCACCACCGACCATATATACGCTTTGCCCACACCCTCTAGATGCAATCCCATCTCTAACCACCACCCCACCATCTTATTTACCTCCCCCCCCCACACCATCATCCCATTTACACCCCCGGCCCACCCGGCACAGGCACCTGCAAAAACCGCTCATAATACCCATCCATCCACTTCGCGGCATCCTCCCCGGCGTCGTCGATACTCGAGTCCCAGCGGCCGATGGACCCCACGTAGCCGTCCGGGCGCACGTTCACGATGGCCACCTCGCCCGGGCCGAGGCTGCCGAGCCACTTGTTGGTGCAGAGCGCGCCGCGCGTGTCCTGCTCGGGGATGTCGTCGAGGTAGAAGGTCCAGCGGCTGTCTTGGAGGAGGGCGGGGAGGTCGGTGATTTCTATGTCGGATTTGGGCATTGTTGCTGAGGGGGTGGTTAGTCACAGACGTTTGAGGGGGATAAAAAGGGACGTACTGATGAGACCAAAGGTGAAGAGGTGGCTAACGGCGGTGTAGCGTTCCGGGCGGAGGTAGATGTCCTCCGGGGCCGGGAGGCGGGGTTGCTTGGCGTAGGAGACGCTGGCGGCGGCCGAGAGCTGGCTGACGAGGGAGTCGCTGGCGGCGATGGCCTGGCAGAAGGTGTCGAGGAAGATGCGCGACTGGTGCACGTCCCACATCAAGAGGTAGACGCGGAACTGGCCCAGCATGGGGATGTCGAGCTGGATGTCGACCGGGTTCGAGTCGAGGTAGCGCGTAACCTTGGCCGGCGGCAGCAGGCAGCCCGGCTTGGCCTCGCCCATGACCCAGGTCTGGGGCTCCACCATGTTGATGGCGTTCTCGCTGTACTCGGCGCCGATGCCCGAGATGAAGCGGACGTTGGTCCGGAAGTTCTCGGCCAGCGCGACGGCGTCGCCTGCGGCGATCTGGTTCGCGTGCTCGTAGTCGAAGTTGACGAGGTCCAGGGCGATTTTCCTCCGCTCCTCCTCGTAGCTCTCGAGCAGGGCCGGCTTGGCAAGGCCGCGCACGGCAAAGTTGAGCTTCCAGCACAGGTTCCAGGCGTCGTGCATCGATGTGTTCATGCCCTGCGCAGCCTTGGGCGAGTGTGTGTGGCTGGCGTCGCCGGCGAGAAAGGCGCGGTGGTGGTTGTCGCAGAACCGGCTCGCGACTCGCTGGCCGATCTGGTAGCGGCCGAACCACTCAATGTACTTCCACCCAACCTCGAAGGGCGCCATGATGTCTCTGGCCCGCTGCATGACGAACTCTTGACCGAGCTGGCTCCGGTCCGCCTTGGAGGTGGTCTTGAGCTCGATGTAGAAGCGCGTCATGTTGCGCTCGCGTGGGATGATCAGGATGGAGCCGTGCTCTTGTGAGTAGACCAGGGTCTTGGACCATATATCGGGAAAGTCGGTGATCAGCTCTCCGTCGAGCACACCCCAGACCGAAGCCTGCGACATGCCGACGGGTTTCGCCTCCGGGATGCTCTTCCGGACCTTGGAATGAGCGCCATCGCCTGTGGAACTGTCAGCCCGGTGTCTCGTCGTCCGCCATGCGCCGGGGATACCCACAGCCCACGAGATACTGGGTGAGGAGCGTCTTGCGGTCCTGCGTCACGTTTGTGCGGCAGTTGACTTGGAGCGGGCCACCCTTGCCGTCGCAGACGCTGTACGAGTCAAAGGCCGTGTTCCTGCGCACCTCGACGCCGCGCTTCTTCAGGTCCTCGATGAACAAGCTCTCGACCATGCCCTGATGCACGAGCAATATGTAGGGGTCCAGCACGTCAATAACGGGCGGGTAGTGGACTTCGCGGCCGAGGCGGTGGAGCGGTTCTTCTACCGTGCTGCGCCAGAAGGCAATGTCGTAGACTCGGACGCCGCGCTGTAATAGAGGGTCTGCCAGGCGCATCTGGCGGAAGGTCTCGATCGTCTTCGGTTGCAGGCCGTCGGCCCTGCAGGGTGCCCAGTCAGATACCGTGGATGGAGCGGGAATTGGCCTCGACCACTCACCTCCCGACGGGCGTCTGGTCTGCCCTGTCGTCCACGACTTCCACCTTGATCCCGCAGCGGCCAAGGTTGCATGCTAGCATCAGGCCGGCCGGACCAGCACCGACGACGCAGACCTGTGTTTCCACGGGCGCCTCGGGCATGCTCCGGAGCAGGGTCATGCGGTCCACATATTCGGTGGTCTCGGGCGGTACTTCACTGAGCTTGTCGGATGCCTTGTCGGCCACAGCAGCGGGAGCCATGGTGGGCAGAGCGGTGCGTGGAGACTGGTGGAGAGGAGGCGAAGTGTGGAGGGTTGTCCGGGGCCGAGGAGGGCGTCCGGGACGGACCTCAAGGAAGAGCACGGTTGAGCAGAGTTGTTACCATCCAGCGAAAGGTCCAGAGAATCGAAGCGGCGGTGTTTGGGTGAGTTTCTAGGCCATACGGGGTGTTGAAGCTCGATGGTGGGGTGTGACGGGGGGGTGGCGGGGATTGCCGCAGCTGGAGACGTCAATGACACAACGCTGTGGACGAGCCGGGATCGAGATGGAGTTCCAGGTACAGTCGCAACCCAAGAACCCGGGGAACCAGAGGTGGGCGAACCAAATGGTTGGGACGGGAGGACAAAACTAGAGCAAGAAAAAAAAAACGACGAGGTGAATCTGCAATGTCGTCGGGGCGGCGCTAGGGACCTGGTGGAACGAGAGAGCTGCAACCGACTGCCGGCTTGGGTAGCAGCGGCAGATAGATCGTAGATGCACAGGCTAGACACAGGAATGAGGTATCACGGGGGCCACTGAGAGTGCGTGTGGAAAAGGTGAGGGTTGAAGATGCGAAGAGGATGCATTGCGTCTACTGTGTAGAGGAGCCAGACACTCCAGAATGCCAACTCCGGGCTCGGACTGGCGGTCAAACTCGGGCCAGCACAGGGAAGCGTCGTGTCGCGCTGCGAGTCGAGGCTCGGCCGGTGCTCGATGCTG
>OUNM010755263.1_pt1 | contig 14846 bp, 13 predicted proteins | sample 1769961 | NCBI WGS metagenome assembly OUNM01 (sample SAMEA3914820, study PRJEB12502) | metagenome | biome: forest; material: soil | place: USA | collected 2012-03-12 | depth 0.3 m | reverse complement strand
TGCTCGTTGAAGTAGGCCGCGAATTCCCTCCGTGCGTTGCCGTCCCGCGTAAGTAGGTGCGAGCGGGGCGGCTCGAGCCAGATGAGATTGCTAAGCAGGCGCGGGGCGACTTCGTCAACTCCGGCTACCTGGTGCGCGACGGCGTCTGGGCGCACATCGTCAGCGGCGAGCGTCGATGCCTGGTGGATCCGGACAAGGGCTGGATCTGGCGGATCGAGTTCGAAGGCCGCGATACGCTGGGCCGCACGATCGAGGCCGTCGGCGAACAGGTCAGCAACCACGGCCAAAGCACGGGCCTGTTCCTGTGGACGTGGAACGGCGTGGAGGGCTGGGGAGAAAACCAGGGCGGCATCGCCCCGTCCTACCCGCGCGTGAAGCGGGGCTGATCACCAGATCACCTGCAACGTCATCGCCCCGGGCAGCTTGGCGACGGAACCGACCTGCAGCTCGTCGGCACGCCCGACGGCGTGGCGCTGGCGCGCTGGCGCACGTTTCTCGGTCGCTATGACAGGCCAGAGGAAATCGCCGGGGCGGCCATCTTCCTGGCCTCTCCCGCCGCCGCCTACGGCACCGGCGCCGTGCGGCCGGTCGATGGCGGCTGGTCGGCCGCCTTCTGAAGACGGCCAAGCTGCCCGGACACGCCGTCTAGCGCGGCGGCATGCGGATGGCGCCGTCGAGGCGGATGGTCTCGCCATTCAAGTAGCCGTTTTCGAGCATGGTCACCGCCATGTGGGCGAATTCGCTGGGGTGGCCCATGCGCGGGGGGAATGGCACCGACCTGGCCAGGGCTTCGGCGCCGGCGGGATTATAGGAAGCGAACCGCTCCATCGGCGGCGTGGCCATGGTCCCGGGCATGATGGTGTTCACCCGGATGCCTTCCTGCGCCAGGTCCCGGGCGATGGTCAGTGTCATGCCGACGATACCGGCCTTGGCCGCGGAATAGGCAACCTGACCGATCTGCCCTTCGACCGCGGCGGCGGAAGCCGTGTTCACCACCGCGCCGCGATCGCCGTCGGGCAGCGGATCGAGGGTCATCATCCCCGCGGCGGCGATGGTGATACAGCGGAAGGTGCCCACCGTGTTCAGGCGAAGCGTCGCCTCGAACGCCGCCATGTCGTAGCGCACGATCTCGCCGGTCTTCTTGCGGCTGACGGTTCGCCCGGTCCCGGCCGCACCGCCGGCGCAGCACACCAGGACCCGTTCCTGGCCGTTCGCCGCGCGCGCCTTGTCGAAGGCGGCGAGCGTCTGGGCGTCGTCGGTGACGTCAACCTGACAGAAGACGGCGCCGGTCTCCGCGGCGGCGCTCTCGCCGCTGTCGGCGTTGAAATCGAAGATGGCGACCTTCACGCCACGCTGGCGCAGGGCCTTGACGGTGGCCAGTCCGAGGCCGGAAGCGCCGCCGGTGACAACGGCGCTGATCGAAGAGTCCAGATTCATGTGGCGTAGCTCCCGCAAGCGTTTGTCGAGAGCGATGCATTCGCCCCCGCCAGGACCTGCAACTCTAGACAGGTCTCGCAATTCCTATAACCTATTCTACCAGGCTATATATTTTTAGCACAAACAAGGTGCCTCGGGCTGGGTGAGCGCCGAGGATCAGGTGGGGAGGAATGGCATGAGCGAGCCCGAGGGCGTTGGTCGCGAGGTTCTCTACGAGGTGGTTGATGGCCACATCGCTGTCGTGACCCTCAACCGTCCGGAGGTCCGCAATGCCGTGAACCCGGAGCTGGCGGCCGCTTGCGAGTATCTGATCAAGAAGATCGAGGCGGACGAAGCAATCCGTGTCGCGATCCTCACCTCGTCCAATGACAAGGTGTTCTGCGCCGGCGCGGACTTGGCGGCCATATCATCGGGTCGCGGCGCCGGCATAGCCACGAAGGACGGCGGCTTCGCCGGCTTCGTTGACGCCAGGAAGGACAAGCCCTGGATCGCGGCGGTCAAAGGTTATGCGCTTGCTGGCGGGGGCGAGCTTTGCCTGGCCTGCGATATGATCGTGGCCTCGGAGGACGCTCGGTTCGGGTTGCCGGAAGTCAAGCGCGGTCTGTTCGCTGGCGCCGGAGGCGCTCACCGCCTGCCACGAGCCTTGCCTCGAAACATCGCGTTGGAACTTGTCGCCACGGGCGACCCGATGGACGCTCGGCGCGCGTTTGAGCTGGGCTTCGTCAACCGCTTGGCGCCGACTGACAAGGTGCTGGACACGGCGCTGGAGCTGGCCCGCGCCATTGCCTGCAACGCCCCTGTATCCGTCCGGGAAAGCTTGAACATCGCCCGGCTTTCCAGCGAGACGACAGACGCAGACCTGCGTCGACTGTCCAGCGAAGCCACCGGCCGAGTGATGGCGACCGCGGATGCTCGCGAGGGGCCGCGGGCTTTCCTGGAGAAGCGGCCGCCAGCCTGGACCGGTCGTTGACAGCGCCGCAGGCCGATTTCTGCCGCTGCGACGGCGCCGTCCTTCGGCAACTGGGCGCGCATGGCGACGCCCCGACCGTTCGCCCGATGGCCGCCCTGGCCGGTGGAGCCGACATCGACGCATCCATGGCGCCGATGAGCCACTGGCGGACGTGAAGCGGCCGGCGAGGTCGGCCGCAGATCCGACCGTCGCCGCGGCGAACGGGAGCGTGGGAAGGCGTCACCAGGTGTGGCGACGCCCCTGCCAGCGCGCGCCCAGATCGAAGGTTGGACGTTCTGGCCGCCCTTAGCCATGGCCCGCCGGAGCCGCCGGCGCCGGCGGCAGGCGAAACAGACGCTCGGCGTTGACGTGGAAAATCTTCGCCTTGTCCGCGTTGGGAATATCGACTCCGTTCATGAACGTGACAGCTGGACCGGACGGTTGGAACGGCCAGTCGATGGCGAACATGATGCGGTCCGAGCCCAGCACGTCCATCGCATAGCGGAGCGTCGGCGCATGCTCCACGCCGCTGGTGGTGATGGTGAAATTGCGCCGGAAAATCTCGCTGGGCAGAATGGCCGTTGATGCCGGATCGGCCCGCCGCGCGCGGCCAGCGGCGGACATGTAGTCCAGGCGCCACAGATTATAGGGGATGCTCTCGCCCATGTGCCCAAGCACGACCTGCAGCCGCGGAAAGCGGATGAACACTTCCGAGAGGATCAGCCGGACCGCATGCACGCCGGCCTCAGCCTGGAAACCCCAGATCGCGCCCGTCATCCCATAGCGGCTGTAGGGCTCCGACATGGTCCGGGCGGGGGCCCGCGGATGAAGGTAGATCGGCGCGCCAAGCGCTTCGGCGGCCTCAAGGATCGGCCAGGATTTCGGCTCGTCCAGGTACTCGTTGTTGGTATGCGAATTGATGATGAAGCCGCTCAGCCCCAAGCCGTTGATCGCCCGGTCCATCTCCTTGGCCGCGCCCTGCGGATCCTGGGGCGCCAGGCAGGCCAGCCCCGCGAAGCGATCTGAGTGGCGAGCGACCACATCATGAAGGACATCATTGGTTTCACGCGCCAGGCTTGAGCCAAGGGTGGGCTCGAACAGTTGCACGCCGGGCACGGTAAGCGACAGAACGTGCATGGCGACGCCATCGTCATCCATGGTCTTCAACCGCTCGCCCTCGAACGAGATCAGACGCTTGTAGGTTTCGTTCGCCGGGTCCGTGCTCCATCCGACGATCCCAAAATCCGGCTGGTCCCAGAGGCTTTGGGCAAGGGCGCGGTTCATGGCGGCGAGCTTGGGTGTCCAAAAGGCTTCCTCGGTGGCGATCCGCCGCCATGCCCGGGCTTGGCGCTCCGGAACTTGTCCGGATCGCGCCAAGGCGACCGCGGGCGCAGCGCCAGCGGCGCCGGCGAGCAAGGCGCGTCTTGCGATGGACATGACCGGCCCCTCCTATGTCAGGCGGCCCGTCCCGCCTCCGAGGAGTGCGAGACGTTGGCCGGCACGACCTGCGAGGTCGTTCCTCCGGCCCCGAAGCGAGGCAGGAGCGCCACGGCGACCGCCGCCGCGCCGAGTCCGATCGCGGAGACCACGATCGGAATGGCATAGTTGTCTCCGTGGGCCAGCTTGGCGATGAGCAATGGGCTCGCGCCGCCCGCGAAGATCATGATGCTGTACGTCAGGCTGTAGAGCCGGCCGAAACTGGCCAGTCCGAAGTACCGCGAGACGGTGAGAGCGAGGATGTCCAGCTCCGCACCGATGGTCAGGCCCACCGCCAGCGCCGCGACGAACAGGACGGGGCCATGGGACGACAGCAGCATCGCGGTTCCCACCCCCGAGATGCCGAAGGCGACCGCGGCGACATAGGGGGCGAAGAACCGGTCCATGGCCGCGCCGGAAACACATCGGCCGGCGACGATCGAGACGCCGACCGCCGCCTGCACCTGCGCCGCCTGATCGGGGGTGAAACCGCGAAGGCGCAGGATGGTGATCAGGTGCAGCAGGTAGCCGCCGCCAAACAGCGAGGGAACGGCGAAGCACAGCAGGATGAACCAGAACAAGGGCCGGCGAAGGGCGCTCCAGTCGCCCCGCTCATTGTTCGCCGCGGACTGAAGGCCGGCCCTCGGCGGCGGATCACTGCGGATCAGCCACAGGCCCGCACCCCCAAAGACCAGCGCCAGTCCGGACAGCACCCAATATCCACCGCGCCAGCCAATCGCGGCGATGATGTGAGTCATGACGAGCGGCGCCGTGATCGCCGTGATCCCCAGGCCGCTGATCATCACGCCCAGGGCCAGGCCGCGATGCCTGTCGAACCGCGCGGTGACGACCCGGGCATAGGCCGGAGGCGTAGTCCCCACCCCGAGCAGGGCCAGCGCCACCATGGCGGCGGCGTACCAGAGGAAGTGGGCCGGCGCGACGCCCAGGAGGAAGAAGCCGACGGCCTCGCCGACCACCGCGATGGAGATGACGCGGACGGCCCCCCATCGATCGATTGCCTGCCCCACCCACGGCGCCGCCAGGGCGATCGTCGCCGAAAGCAGCAAGGTCCCAAGGGAGAGCTGCTCACGCGTATATCCCGCCTTGGCGACCAACTCCGGGACGAAGGCGCCGCCGGTGTAGGCATTGAGGCCGATCACCCCCATGGCGGCGGCGATCATCGAACCCACGAGCGCGCGCCAGTGCCTTTGGAATTCATCCACCGGGGCGATGGCCGCGTCTTTGGGTCCCGAACTCATGGCTAGAAACGCCGCTCCATCGACACACCAAACTCGCGAGGCTCGTTCAGGCTGACCTCCGGATAGCTGAAGGTGACGACATCCGTCGTGACCAGGCGATCGTTGTTGAGGTTGGTGCCAAACACCGCGAACGTCCACTTGTCGTCGGCGCTGCGCAGGGAGACGCGGGCGCCGAGAGTTCCGCCGGGGCCGTCGCGCCAGGGCGCGGAGTCCTGGTTGGTGAAGTAGAAATAGATGGTGTCGCGCCAGCGGAAGTTGGCTTCCGTGCTCACGGTCCAGCCGTTCTTCATGGGGAAGTCCTGCCGGACCGAGACGAAGGCCTGCCACTTCGGCGCGTTGGGCAGGTGATTGCCGGTCGCGTCCACGAAGTTGTTGAAGATGTCCACCGCACGCGGGAAATGCTTGAAGGTCGCGTCGGTGTAGGACGTGTTCGCCGAAATCAAGGTGTGCTCGAACGGCCGGGCCTGGAGCTCGAACTCGAAGCCCTTGATCTCCGAATCCGCGGCGTTGGTGATGATCGCGCCGCCCGTCGGCACGCCCGCCCGCAACTGCAGATTCTTGTACTCGTTGCGATAGGCCGTGAACGAGAGGCTCAGCCGCCGATCGAAGAAGTCACCCTTGAAGCCGCCCTCGAGGGACTGGTTCGTCTCAGGGGCAAACGGCGGCTGCACGGCGAAGTCGTTGTAGCCGCCGGCCCGGAAGCCGGTGCCATAGCCAATGAACATCATCAGATTTGACGTGGGATGGAAGACCCCCTTCACCCGGTAGGTCGTGTCACTCCAACTGGCCTGCCCCGCATAGGGTGTGTTGGTGACCGCGCTGGTGATGGTGTTGGTGACGTGGATCGTGGAGTTGAGGACTTTCTTGTCGTCCGAATAGCGAACCCCGCCAATCAGCTGCAGCTGGTCGGTGACCTTGAACGTGGCGTCGGCGAAGGCCGCCCAAGAATTGGTTTTCTGGTTACCGGCGTAAAGCGAGGCCGTCGACGTAGCGGTCGAGAACTGCAGGTTATAGATGGTGTCGGCGTAATCCTGGTCCTCATAGAAATAGTACAGCCCCGCGATCCAGGACAGGCGCTGGTCGCCGTGCGACTGGATTCGAAGCTCTTCGGTCAGCTCATTGCTGCGGTCATCGTTGTTGTTGTAACCGGAGCGCGGCGCGGTGCTGAGTCCGCTTGAGTTGTTCTGACCAAAGACGTGGGTCTTGCGGTAACCGGAGACAGAGATGATGTCGGCGCCACCCAGGGCATAGGTCAGCTTTGCCGACGCGCCGCCGTTGTCGAGGGTGGTCCGCGTCTTTGGATCCACGGCATAAAGGTTGTCGTTGTAGATCGCGTCATGTTGCGCCTGCGACAGCGGAACGTTCGGCGTCGGCGTCGGCACCAGGTTTCCCGTGGGCAGGGTGCTGAAGGTCGTGGCGGCGTTGCGGAAGAGGGCCGGCTCGTTGCTGATCACCGCATAGTCGGCGGCGAAGCGGGCGGTGAGCGGGCTGTCGCCCGAATAGGCCACCACGGCGCGCACCTGGCCGCTTCTGGAGCCGGCGATGTGCGAGCCATCATCATTCTTCGCCCAGCCGCGGGCGTCGACCCCGCCCACGGCCAGGCGCCCCGTGAAGCCGCCCCCCAGCGGCCCCGAGACAGCTCCCTGCCCCCGGATTTCGCCGCCGGTCTTGGCCTCGGCGTTGACATAGGCTTCGAACGTGTTGGTCGGGTCGGCGCTCCGCAACAGGATCGCACCCGCGGTGGCGTTGCGCCCCTGCAGGGTGCCCTGCGGGCCGCGCACGATTTCGATGGAGCCGATGTCCAACAGGTCTTCGGCGCCGATGGCGACGCCGCGGGCAAGGTAGACGTCGTCCATATAGATGGCGACCGGTTCGTCGCCCGTGTTGAGGGCGGAACCGGTGGTGCCGCGCATGCTCAGATAGGTTCGACCGCCGCCGCCGTTGCCGTTGAACTGCACACCCGGGACAGCGCCGGAAAGTTCAGTGAGGTTCTTGGCGTTGGTCGCTGCCAGGACCTGCGGTGTCACCACGGAAACCGAGATTGGGACATCGCGCAGACGCTCTTCGCGCTTCTGGGCGGTGACCACCACTTCGCCCAGGGAGGCCACGGTCGCCTTGTCGGAGTCGGATGTCGCCGCCGCGTCGGCAGCGACACCGCGCTCCGGAACGGAGAGCAGCCCGCAAGCCAACAGAGCCGTCAGAGCGCTCGAAGCGAGAAGGGCCTGGTGGCGCGCTGCAGTGGTGGCGCAGTCAGCCCCATGACGGAGTCTGGACGTGTACATCGGTGGTCCCCCCTGGGAATCTCTTGTCTGTTGGCCGGCAGTCTGCACGGGGGTCGGGACCGCAATAGTAAAACCTTGGCCGCGATCAATTCCCTGCGGTTATCGCATGGGCATTTCTGGGGAGTTTGTTCTAATAGCTGGCGAGTTCAGACCCAGGCCCCCGAGGGATCGACCATGGACGTAAGGCTGCTCCGCTACTTCGTCGCCTGCGTGGAGAACAAGAGCATGCACGCCGCCGCCGAAGTGTTGCACGTCTCCCAACCGGCGCTCAGCAAGGCGGTCCACCAGTTGGAAGCGGAACTCGGCGCACCGCTTCTGGAGCGTCGTCCTCGGGGCGTCGTCCCCACGCCATACGGCGAGACGCTGCTGCGCTATGCCAAGATGATCGACACCGAGCTGCGCCGCGCCACCGCGGAGATCGACGCCATGCGCGGCGCCACCAAGGGCAAGATCAATGTCGGGGCTGTGCCGACCATGATCGCGCCCATGACCCGGGCGGCGCGGGAGATTCTGGCCGCCCATCCCGGCCTGAAGCTGGAGATCCGCGCCGCCTTCTCAAGGGAACTCACCACAGCCCTGCTGGATGGCGAACTCGACCTGGCGCTGATCCTGATCCCGGACGGTGGGGCGCCGCCCGGGCTGGCCTTCGAACCCATCCGCCGGACCAATCCGGTGATTGTCGCACGGGCGCACCACCCTTTGGCGACGCGGGAGTCGCTCTCCCTGGAAGATCTCAACGTGTATCCCTGGCTGGCGGCAACCTACCCCTCCACCCACTGGCGCATCCTGAGCCGCGTGTTCCTGGATGCGGGCCTGCCACCGCCGCAGCCGGCCATGGAGGTCAGCACAGTCGTGTTCTTCGCGCCGCTGATCCGAGAGACCGATCTTCTCACCATCATGCCGCGCTCGATCCTGAGCGAGAGCCCCGAGGGTTCCGGCCTGGTGGCGCTGCCCTTCGACCTGCCTTTCCCGCCTGAACAGATCGTCCTTGGGTATCGCGAGAACAGCTATCTTCTGCCGGGCGCGAAGATCGTCATGCAGCACCTTAAGGCGATGTGCGCGGAGGAGGCCTGATCGCTCACCACACCGGCGCGCGTCGGTGCGATAACGGCAGGCTATCAGTCACACCCCCAAAGCTGTTGGTCACGGGCATCGCTGCGCCGGATAGTTCCCCCACAAAGCGCCGCGCGGTTCGAAAGCGCCGCAAGCCTGTGTTTGGGGGGAATGTGCAGCCGCACACAAATACCTATGATGTCGTCATTGTCGGCATGGGGCCTGTCGGCGCGCTGGCGGCCAACCTGTGCGGCCAGGCCGGGTTGCGCACCCTGGTCATCGAGAAGGGCGTGGAGCCTTATCTGCTGCCGCGGGCGGTCCATATGGACGCCGAAGCGATGCGGATTCTGCAGTCCGTAGGTCTGGCCGAAGAAATCGCCCCGCTCACCCGGCCCCTGGGCGGCTCCGTCTATCTGGGCTGCGACGGACGGCAGATCAGGGTGTTCCGCAGCCAGGACACCCGCGCCAGCCTGGGCTGGCCCGCGAGCAACCTCTTCTATCAGCCGCAGCTCGAGCGGGTGCTCCGCGAGGGCGTGAAGCGCTTTGCGAACGTGGAGGTGCGCCTCGCCACCGAATTCACGGCCCTGGAGCAGACCAGCGACGGCGTGCGCCTCTGCTACGCGGCCGCTGGTCGGGTCGAAGCCGAAAATGTGGAGGCCGGATACGTCCTTGCCTGCGACGGCGCCAGCAGCCCGGTCCGCAAGCTGCTGGGCGTGGCCCTCGACGACATGGGCTTCGAGGAGCGCTGGCTGGTGATCGACGCGCTGATGTCCGGCGAGATGCGTTGGCCGGAGCGATACGACATCCCCGCTGAAGTCCGCGACGGCCGCTACTCGCTGATGATCTGCGACCCGGAGCGACCCGCGACGATTATTCCTGGCGCCGGACGTCATCGCCGGTGGGAGTACATGCTCCTGCCCGACGAGACCGATGAGCAGGCGCTGGAGCCGACGCGGATTCAGGGCCTGCTATCCGACTGGGTCGACCCGACCGAGGCGCAAGTCGTTCGCGCCGCCGTCTATCGCTTCCACGGCCTGGTGGCGCGCGCCTGGCGATCGGGGCCCGTGTTTCTGTTGGGCGATGCCGCCCACCAGACGCCCCCCTTCTTCGGACAAGGCATGTGCCATGGATTCAGAGACGCGGCGCAGCTGGTCTGGAAGCTGGCTCTCGTGCGGCGCGGCCTGGCCGGGGGCGCGCTCCTCGACACCTACCAGGCCGAGCGGGAGGGCCACGTCCGGGCCATCATCTCCGCGGCGCTGACGGCGGGCGCCGCCGTCTGCATTCTTGACCCAGACGAGGCCGCACAGCGGGACGAACGCTTCCGCGCCGAAGAGGCCGCCCGGGTGGGCGCGTCCGTGGCCATGACCGACGTGGTGCCCCCGATCCGGGATGGGTTGGTCGAGCCGGACACCGGCGGCGAACGTATTGCACAGCCCACGGTGGACACGTTGGGCGGCCCCGCGCGGCTCGACGAGCTTCTAAGCGGTCGCCTGACACTGCTCACCACGGCAAGTCCCCTGTTCGAGAACGTCACGTCGGCCCTCCCCTCCGCGTGGAGAGCGCTGGGGGGGCAGGTTCTACGCATCCTCCCAGGAGGTCAGCCGGTCCAGCGTGGCGCGCTGGTGGACATGGGCGGCGCATTGGGCGCGTGGCTCGCGGGCGCGGACGCCGAATGGGCCCTGGTGCGGCCGGACCGCTATGTGTTCGCCAAGGGGCGCACCACCCTCGAGCTTGGCGCGAGCCTGCAACACCTCATCCTCAGCCTTGGTCCCCACGCCGACAATCTTGTCGCCGGCGGGGTCTCGGCGCAGCCGCAAGAGAGCCCAACCGCATGAAGCTCGCCAATTTCAGCCTCAACCACATGGGCATCTATGTGATCGACATCGATCGGATGAGCGACTTCTACACCTCGTTCTTCGGCTTTGTGATCACCGACCGCCGCGACGCGCCCAACCCAATCCGGTTCCTGACCATGACGCCGACCGAGCACCATCAGCTGCTCCTGGCGGCCGGCCGCGGCGCCGACACGCCCACCACCCTGCACCAGATGTCCTTCCTGCTGGAGGACTTCGCCGCCTTGCGCCGGGTCCACGACGCGGCTCAGGCCGACGAGCGGGTGAGCGACATCGGCGGCCTGGATCACGGCAACAGCTGGGCGCTCTATTTCAAGGACCCGGAAGGCAACACCCTTGAGTGTTACGTCCACACCCCCTGGCACGTGGACCAGCCCTATGGCCGGCCGATCGATTTCAGCCTGACCGACCACCAGATCCACGATCGCACCGAAAGCGAAGTGCGGGACAATCCCTCCTTCATAACGGCGCAAGCTTTCCAGACGCGGCTCGAACGCCAGTTGCAGGATGCGCTAGCGTGAAGCTCGCGGCTTTTGATGATGGCGCCGGCGCCGCCGTGGGCCTTGTGGAGGACGGCCGTGTCGCGCCCCTCGCCCAGGACGGCGAACTCCCGCGCGCCATCGAAGACCTTCTGGCCCTTGGCCCTGACGCCCTGGCGCGCGCTTCGGCAAGTGCGGATCGTCAGGCGCACCGGCGGCTCGACGAAGTGCGCCTGCTGGCGCCCGTTTCGCGCCCCCGCAAGTTCCTGGCGATCGCCGCCAACTACCAGAGCCATATCGACGAGGTGAAGGCCGCCAATCCCGCCTACGTCCCGCCGACGGCCCAGCGCTGGTTCAACAAGCAGGTCACCTGCGTCAACGGCCCGTATGATCCCATCCTGATGCCGCCGGAGGGGCGCGAGCTGGACTACGAGGCCGAGTTGGCCATCATCATCGGCAAGCGTTGTCGCCGGGTGCCGGTAGACGCCGCCGCCTCGGTGATCGGTGGCTACACGGTCTGCAACGACGTCAGCGTACGGGACTGGCAGCGCCTCAGTCCGACCATCATGCTTGGCAAGTCCTTCGACAGTCACGGACCGCTCGGCCCCTGGCTGGTCACCCCGGATGAACTCGAGGACCCGCATGCCCTGGAGATCACCTGTCACGTCAATGGCGAGCTGCGTCAGCGCGGTTCCACCGCGGAGATGATCAACAACTGCTATGAGCAGATCGCCTTTCTGTCCACGGTCTTCAGCCTGGAACCCGGGGACATCATCGCCACCGGAACACCGTCCGGCACAGGCGCAGGGATGAAGCCGCCCCGGCTTCTGCAACTGGGGGATCGTGTGCGCTGCGCCGTCGAAGGCATCGGCGCCATCGAGGCGGTGGTGGAGGCGGAACAGCCATGAACATCCTCACCACGTCGGATCCCCTTGAGTGGCTGGCGGTTCGATCCGAGATCAGCGATCTATTGTTCCTTCGCGCCCGGGGCGCCGACCGGTTCGACCCCGATCTCATGCGTGCGTGCCATCCCGTGGACGGGACCGACAACCACGGCACCTTCGCCGGGCGAATGCATGACTTCATCGCCGGGATCGAAAAGGCCCAGTCAGAGGGGCCGCCCTGCCTGTCGAAGCAGCATGTCATCGGCAACGCCCTGTTCGCGCGTCGCGGTGGCGATGTGTTCTGCGAGTCGTACCACGTCGCTCACGAGACCTTTGTCGAGGACGGCCAGACCCGGGACTATCGGATCGGCGGTCGCTACCTGGACACCTTCCGACAGGTGGACGGCCGCTGGATGATCCAGCATCGGGATATCGTCTACGACTGGTCGCGCGTCGTCCCGGGGACGGGCAGCTTCTGGGAAGGCATGGGCTACGCCAGTCCGCTGATGGGTCGGCGCACACCTGGCGACCCGCTGTACGCGGCGAAGCCCTCGGCGCGGGGAAACCTGCCGCCGCTTACGGGTGCGAACACCAATGGAGAAATGGACATGGCAGGGCTGCAGCGCCTTCTGGACAAGCACGCGATCACCGAGGTGCTCTATCGCCGCGCCCGGGCGGGAGATCGCGCCGATGCGGAACTGGCCCATGGCTGCTATCACCCCGGCGCCACCGAGCGCCATGGCGAGTTCGACGGTCTGGCCAGTGATTTCATCGACGTGGCTTCGTTCACGCGCGCCAAGCCCGGCTCGCCGATCCGCGGCATGTTCCACCTAGTCACCAACGTGCTCATCGAGTTCGAGACGGATGAGACGGCCTTCGTGGAGTCCTATCATGTGGCCTGGTGCCAGATGACCGACGGCACGGACGCCTCCATCGGCGGACGCTACCTCGATCGTTTCGCGCGCCGCGACGGCCGCTGGGCGATCGTCCACCGTGACGTGATCTTCGACTGGAGCCGCATGGAGCCGGAGACCGCGAAGTACTGGGACAAGCATCCGGCCAAGCCGTTCCTGTTCGGCAAGCGCGGCGAGGACGACCCGCTCTACGCCTACACGGCGCGCGGACGCTGAGCGCCGCCATGACGCTGCAGTTCATCGACCTCTCCGTGCCCCTGGAGAATGGCGTGGCCTCCGACCCGCCCGCCTACCGGCCGCGTATCGACTACATCGATCATCATGCGTCGGTGGAGGAATTGACCGGGTTCTTCCCGGGACTGACCAAGGCCGACCTTCCCGAGGGCGAGGCCTGGGCGATCGAGCGGATCGAGTTGATCACCCACAACGGCACCCACCTGGACGCACCCTACCATTTCGCCTCCACCATGAACGGGGGCGAGCGGGCGATCACCATTGACGAGGTTCCCCTCGACTGGTGCTTCCGCCCGGGGGTGAAGCTGGACTTCCGCCACCTGCCCGACGGCCACGTCGTGACCGCGCCAGACGTTGAAAGCGAGCTCCAACGGATCGGCTACGACCTGCAGCCGCTGGACATTGTCGTGGTCAACACCCGCGCCGGCCTGGCCTACGGTGACGACGACTACCTGTCGGCCGGCTGCGGCATGGGCCTGGAAGCGACGATGTACCTGCTGGAACGCGGTGTGCGCCTGACCGGCACGGACGGTTGGAGCTGGGATGCGCCCTTCGTCCACACCGCCAAGGCCTATGCCCAGAGTCACGATGCGGGCCTGATCTGGGAGGGACACAAGGCGGGCCGCAACATCGGCTACTGCCACCTGGAAAAGCTGCACAACCTCGAAGCGCTGCCGCCCTTCGGCTTCACGGTCTCCTGCTTCCCCGTGAAGATCCGCGCGGCCTCGGCGGGCTGGACGCGGGCGGTGGCGATCCTTGATGGACCCGGAGCGCCTCGCCCATGAAGCTCGCCACCCTGAAAGCCGACGGGCCGGACGGTCGCCTGGTGGTGGTCTCCAGCGACGCCTCGACGATGGTCTCCGCGGCGGCCGCAGCGCCGACGCTTCAGGCCGCGCTCGATAGCTGGACGGCCACCGCACCGCGCCTCGAAGCGCTGTCGCGGGATTTGAACGCCGGCGCGCTGACCCAGGCGGAGCCCTTCAGGCCGCAGGATGCGCTGGCCCCCTTGCCCCGCGCCTGGCAGTGGCTCGACGGGTCGGCCTTCAAGGCGCACAGCGATCTGGCGACGCGCGCCTATCACCTGACCAACACCTGGAACGAGCGGCCGCTGATGTATCAGGGCATGTCGCACCAGTTCCTGTCGCCGACGCAAGACGTCGCCCTTCCCAGCGTCGCGGACGGCATCGATTTCGAAGGCGAGTTCGGGGTCATCACCGATGGCGTGCCAATGGGCGTAGACGCAGCCGCCGCGCGCGGACACATCCGGCTGGTGATCCAGATCAACGACTGGAGCCTGCGGAGCATAGCCCGCGAGGAGATGAGCCAGGGCTTTGGCTGGGTGCGTGGCAAGCCGGCCTGCAGCGTGGCGCCCATCGCCGTCACACCCGACGAACTTGGGGACGCGTGGCAGGATGGTCGCGTGGGCCTGGATCTTTTCATCTGGCGCGGCGACGACCTCTTCGGCCATGCCAACGGCCGGGAGATGAGCTTCGGCTTCGACGACCTGATCGCGCACGCCGCCTATTCCCGCAATTTGAGCGCGGGGACGATCATCGGCTCGGGCACCGTGGCCAATGCCGCCCATGCGCTGATCGGCTCGAGCTGCATCCTGGAGCGGCGAGGGATCGAAATTCTCGAAAAAGGTGAGGCTCGGACGCCCTTCCTCGGCGATGGAGAACAAGTGCGCATGGAGGCTCGCACGGACCATGGAGACTGTCCCTTTGGCAGGATCAGTCAACGCCTGCGAGTGTCATAAGGGGCCGAGGCGGCCGGCGGCGGCTCATGGCCGCCATCGTTCGATCTTGGACTGCCGGACACCAGACGAACGCGCGCAAACCACCTTCCCGAGCGCGTAACTTTCGCCCGAGAGGCCACGACGCTTCTCGGGCGTCTCTTTTCCGCGGAGGCAACGTGGCGAACAAATTGCGCAAGGCCGCGACGGAGGCCCTGGCGGGGCTGCTGTTCGACGGCATGACCATCATGTCCGGGGGCTTCGGCCTCTGCGGCATCCCTGAGAACCTGATCG
>OUNM010343601.1_pt1 | contig 14851 bp, 14 predicted proteins | sample 1769961 | NCBI WGS metagenome assembly OUNM01 (sample SAMEA3914820, study PRJEB12502) | metagenome | biome: forest; material: soil | place: USA | collected 2012-03-12 | depth 0.3 m | reverse complement strand
CTGCTTCTATTCGGTGATGGGGCTGGTGAAGCCCGATTCGGGCCGCATCATGCTCGACGGCGACGATATTACCGGGCTGCCGATGTACCGCCGCGCGATCCTCGGCCTCGGCTATCTGCCGCAGGAAACCTCGATCTTCCGTGGCCTGTCGGTCGAAAAGAACATCCTCGCGGTGCTCGAGCTGGCCGAGCCCGACAGGGCGGCGCGCGAAAAGCGCCTCGATCAATTGCTCGACGAATTCGGCCTGACCCGGCTGCGCGACGCGCCGGCCATGGCATTGTCGGGCGGTGAGCGGCGCCGGGCCGAGATCGCCCGCGCGCTCGCGGCGAATCCCTCGATCATGCTGCTCGACGAGCCGTTCGCCGGGATCGATCCGCTGTCGATCTCGGACATTCGCGACCTCATCGTCGAATTGAAGCAGCGCGGCATCGGTGTGCTGATCACCGATCACAATGTCCGCGAGACGCTCGACATCGTCGATCGCGGCTACATCATCTATGACGGCCGCGTGCTGTTCGCGGGCTCGCCCGCCGAGCTCGTCGCCGACGAGAATGTCCGCCGCCTGTATCTGGGCGAAAGCTTCACGCTGTAGATCATGAGTCTCGCGCCTCGCCTCGACCTGCGGCAGTCGCAATCGCTGGTGATGACGCCGCAGCTGCAGCAGGCGATCCGCCTGCTCGCGCTGTCGAACCTCGAGGTCGAAACCTTCATCGCCGAGGAAATCGAGCGCAATCCGTTGCTCGACAGCCTCGGCGGCGACGATGGCGATGCGCCGATCCTCGAACGCGAGGCACCGGTCGCGATGGGCGACGAGCCCGCCAGCGCCGATGCACTGCTCAACGGTGAGAGCGGCGGCGAGGCCTCGCTCGATGTCGATTTCGCGGCCGAGAGCTTCCACCATGATTCGGCTGCCGACCAGGCCGGGATGGACGGCTCGCTCGGGCTGAACGGCGGTGCGTCGGGCGGGGCAAGCGAGGACGGTCCCGACCTCGATGCCTTTGCCGACACCAGCCAGACCCTGGCCGATCACCTGCTCCACCAGGCGGGCGAAGTGCTGGCGGGCGGCGACCTGTTCATTGCCCAGCATCTGATCGACCTGATCGACGATGCGGGATACCTCACCACGCCCCTGCTCGAAGTGGCCAACCGGCTCGGCGCGCCGCTCGCCGCGGTCGAGGCGGTGCTCAAGGTGCTCCAGACCTTCGATCCGACCGGGGTCGGCGCGCGCGACCTCGCCGAATGCCTCGCGCTGCAGGCGAAGGAGGCCGATCGCTACGACCCCTGCATGGCGCGGCTGATTGACAATCTCGACCTTGTCGCGCGCGGCGAATTGTCGCGGCTCAAGCGGATCTGCGACGTCGATGACGAGGATCTCGCGGACATGATCCGCGAGTTGCGCAATTACGATCCCAAGCCGGGCTGCCGGTTCGGCGGCGAAGCGATGCAGGCGGTGGTGCCCGATCTCTATGTCGCGCGCGCCAAGCAGGGCTGGGCGATCGAGATCAATGCGGCAACCCTGCCCAAGGTGCTGGTCAACCGCTCTTATTATGTCGAATTGTCGGCGGGGCCGCAGGACAAGGCGTCGAAGGCGTGGCTCAGCGACATGCTCGCCAGCGCCAATTGGCTGGTCAAGGCGCTCGACCAGCGCCAGCGCACGATCATCAAGGTGGCGAGCGAGATCGTCCGCCAGCAGGAAGCCTTCTTCCTCCACGGCGTCGCGCATCTCAGGCCGATGACGCTGAAGCAGGTCGCCGACGCGATCGAGATGCACGAATCGACCGTCAGCCGCGTGACGTCGAACAAATATCTCAGCTGCGCGCGCGGGCTGTTCGAGCTCAAATATTTCTTCACCTCGGCGATCCAGGCGGCCGATGGCGGCGATGCGGTCTCGGCCGAGGCGGTGAAATCGGCGATCCGCGCGCTGATCCAGGCCGAGGATGCCAAGGCGATCCTTTCCGACGACACCCTGGTCGAGATGCTCAACGCGAAAGGCTTCGACATCGCGCGCCGCACCGTCGCCAAATATCGCGAGGCGATGGGGATCGGCAGCTCGGTCCAGCGGCGCCGGCAAAAGGCACTCGAGGGCGTCGGATAGTTTTTAGCAATTCAGCAAAACATTCGCGCTAATCCAAAGGTATGGCAGCGCATTTCACCGTCCGGGCCGAACCCTCGCGGGACCTTATCCGAATCACCATGTCGGGATTCTTCGCTCCCGACGACATCCAGGCCTTTTTCGACGCGCGTGCCGCCGAGCATCGCCGGCTGACCTGCGGACCCAACCAGCATCTGACGCTCAACGACCTCACGGGCATGAAGGTGCAGGCCCAGGACGTCGTCGGTGCGTTCCAATCGTTGCTTGCCGATCCTGCCTATCGCTCGCGCAAGCTCGCCTTCGTGGTCGACCGCACGCTCGCGCGCAGCCAGTTGATGCGCGCCCTGAACGGCCGCGACGCCAAATGTTTCGAGAATCGGGTCACCGCCGAACAATGGCTGTTCGCGCACGATCCGGTCAGCGCCGTCGCCTGACGGTTTGACCGCGCGCGGCGAGCCGGCCTAGCCTTTCCCAAAGGGAGAGGCGTCATGATCATCGTCACCGGCAGCGTCACCGCGAAGGACGGGCAATTCGCGCCGTTGCGCGATGCCTGCCTCGCGCACGTTCACCGCTCGCGGACCGAGGATGGCTGCATCAGCCACGCGGTGCACATCGATGCCGAGAATCCGCTGCGGCTCGTTTTCTTCGAGGAATGGCGCGACATGGCCGCGCTCCAGGCGCATTTCGTGACGCCGGGCATCGCCGACCTGATGGCGGCGATCCGCGAGCATGCCGCGTCGAGCGAGAAGATCACGACCTACACGGCGGAGAAGACTCCGGCTCAGTCGTAGTCGATGCTGGGGTACCAGTCGCTGCCGCGTCCCGCTGGGATGGTGTCGAGCACGTTCCACAAGGGCGACATTTCGGGCGCACCGCGCGGGTCCTGACCGGGATCCTGCGTGCCGCCGAGTTCCGAGCCCCAGAAATGGCGGATGGTGCCGTCGGCGTCCCGGCTGAAGACGTCGTAGGACGGCCAGTCGCCGTCATCGTGCCAGGCATTGTGGTCGCGGCCGAATTGCTCGCTCGGGTCGCTGTAGAGCGGCAGCCCGCGCCAGCCGCGCTCCTCGGCGAAATCGTACAGCCGGCCGACCGGCGAGCGTGCGATCACGGAAAGGCCGACCTTTTGCCGGAGGTCGAGCGCATTGGCGGCGAGCGCGCCGACGAACTGGGTGCACATCGGGCAGGGACGGGCGCGTTCGGGGCCGAACATGTAGCAATAAGTGACCAGGGTATCGTGACCCTCGAACAGATCGGCGAGGCGGACGGGGCCGTCCTTGCCCTCGAACGCATAATCCTTCGTCACGACCGGCGCCTCGGGCAAGGCGCGGCGCTGGGCGGCGACGCGCTCGATATGGCGGCGCAGTTCGACTTCCTCGGCGAGCAGGGCCGTGCGCGCCGCCGCATAATCGGCGCTCTCGCCCGGATAGGGGCGATGCGCCTTTGCCGCGAGCTCGGCGGCGGCTTTCAGCAATTTGGGGTCGGCATCGGCCATTGTCTCTCTCCTCAAGCGCACAAGCGCCTCGCCCGGCGAATCGGTTCCGGTCAGGCGGCGGTCGGATCGACCATGATCTTCACATGGCTTTCGGGATCGGCAAGGTCGGCGAACGCCTGTTTTACGCCGCCCAGCGCCACCGTGCCGGTGATGATGTGCGAGCAGTCGACCTGCCCCTCGGCGATCTCGCGCAGGGTCGCGGCGAATTCGTCGGGGCTGTAGCCATAGACGAATTCGAGGTTGAGCTGCTTGGTGATCGCCATCGACGGGCGGAACGTATCGGGCTCCATGCACACGCCGGCGACGACGATCTGCGCGCCCGGCGGACAATCCTCGATGATCCGTTGCACCATGCCGGGCACGCCGACGCATTCGAAGATGATCGGGCGCGCATGCACCGTGCCCGCCATCCGCGCGATGTGCGCCTCGGCCTCGGTGGCGGGGACGCCGTAATCGGCCCAGCGCTGGTGTGGGCCCTCGGCTGCCGGATCGATCACGACGTCAGCGCCCATCCGCTCCGCTTCGGCCCGCCGGCGCGGCGAGAAATCAGCGGCGATTACCGGTCCTTTACCCACGATCTTCAGCGCGGCGATGATCGCCAGACCGACCGGCCCGCAGCCGATCACCAGCGCCGCCGATCCCGGCTCGAGCGCGGCCTTCGCTACCGCATGCGCCCCCACCGCGAACGGTTCGGTCAGCGCGGCGAGGTCGTCGGACAGGCCATTGGGCACTTCGATCAGCAATCGTTCGTCGAGCACCATCCGCTCGGCGAATCCGCCCGGCGCGGAGGGCGAATAGCCGACCGGATGATAGCCCTTGGCCGAGTTGGTGACGGGAACCGACACCACGCGGGTACCCGGCTTGAGGCGATGCGGCGTATCGGGACCGTAATCGAGCAGCTCCGCACAGAATTCGTGCCCCATCACCATGTCGGGCAACGGCCGCGCCGCTTCGCCGCTTCGCCGCTACGCTCGGCGACCATCTTGTCCATGTGATGCAGCGCGTGGAGATCCGATCCGCAAATGCCGCAGCGGAGGGTGCGGACGAGAACTTGTCCGGTATCGGGCACCGGCTCGATGATCTCGTCGAGTTCGAGCTGCTGCCCGCGTTTGACCACTGCCCGCATGTATCTTCCTTGCCCGTGTCCGCCGTTCAAATAGTCGCGGCCGTCATCACGTATCGGACGAAGGGGTTTTTATTCCTGCCTCTTTGTACAGACCGTCGAGTGCCTTTGTGTCGAGATATTTCATCGGGGCGGACAGTCCCGCAATTACCGACGGGCCGGTCATCAGGTTCGACATCGATGCTTCGCCGAGGATGCCGAAGCTCGTCTCGATCGCCGAATTGGTCTCATATTTCAGGCCAAGCACGGCTTCCTTGCGGCAATCCACGGTGAGCAGCCGGCCGAGCAAGGCGCCAACGGCCTTGCTGTTCTCGGTGCGCTGCTGGTCGGAAATCCTGACCAGGTCGCTGATCGCGGGGGTCGAGGATATCGAGATGAAAATCCAGCGAACGAGCGCCGCCTTGTCGCCGTCCGAGCTTTTCGCGACCAGGCATTTGCCGAGATCGTTGCTGTAGACGCCCGCCCGGGCCGGTGCTGTGCCGCCAAGCACCAAAGTGGCGGCGAGCAACAATCCAAAACGCATAACCCCCCCGTTTCTCAATCGTCTTCGTCTTCATAGCCGACCAGCGCCAGCGCGCGAGCCTTGATTTGGCGGGTTTGGCACCAATGGATCAGCGCTTCCTCGCGGCCATGGGTCACCCAGACTTCCCTGGGCGCAATCTCGGTCAGCGTCCCGGTCAGCTCGTCCCAATCGGCATGGTCGCTCAGGATCAGCGGCAGCTCGACCAGCCGCTGCCGCGCGCGCTGACGGACGCGCATCCAGCCGCTTGCCATCGCGGTGATCGGATCGGGCAGGCGGCGCGACCAGCGATCGTTGAGCGCACCGGGCGGGCACAGGATGATGCGGCCCTGCAATTCGGCTTTCGCGACCCCGGTCGCCGGCCGCAGCTCGCCGAGATCGACGCCCAACTCGACATACAGCTCGCACAACCGCTGGAGCGCGCCATGGATGTAGATCGGGTCGTCGAACCCCATGTCGCGCAGCTCGCGGATGACGCGCTGCGCCTTGCCCAGGGCGTAAGCGCCGACCAGCACGCAGCGATCGGGATTGGCGCGCAACGCGGCGAGCAATTTGTCGATCTCGTCGCGCGTCTCGGGGTGGCGGAAGACCGGGAGCCCGAACGTCGCCTCGGTGACGAAGACGTCGCATTTGACCGGCTCGAACCGCGCGCAGGTCGGATCGGGGCGGCGCTTGTAATCGCCCGACACGACGATCGTCTCGCCGCGATGCCGCAGCACGATCTGCGCCGAGCCGAGGACATGGCCGGCGGGGACGAACTCGACCTCGACCCCGCCCATGTCGCGCGGCTCGCCATAAGCGACGGCGTGTCCGGCTTGCGGCCCGTAGCGCGATTCCATGATCGCCAGCGTCTCGGGCGTCGCCCACACCGCTTCGTGCCCGCCGCGCGCATGGTCGGCATGGCCATGCGTCACCAGCGCGCGCGGAACGGGGACCGAGGGGTCGATCCAGACGTCCGCGGGCGTCACGTAAATCCCTTGCGGTTGGGGATCGATCCAGTCGCCGAGCTTGGTCATTGCTGCAATATGGGAAGCCCGGCACGCACCACTAGTCCGACCCGGCACCGGCGACGGCGCGCCCGGTCAGGCCGTTACCGATCGGCGCGGCCCGGGCCCGGGCGATCGCATCGGCAAGGGGGGCCTGGCCATAGTGCACCGGGACGGCCCCGATCGGCTTGCAGATCGCATATTGGTCGGCCGGCTGGACAAAGGCGGACATCAGTTTGCCGTCGAGCTCGACCTTGAAGCTGGCGGTGGCCTGCTCCACGCGTACCGCGGCAAGGCCCATGATCTGATTGGCGGCGCGTGCCTCGCTGATCGTGCGCCTGAGATCGCCGGCCTCCTGCGGCGATAGCGGGCGGCCGGGTCCGACCATCGCATAGAGCCGGGTCCAGATGTCGAGCTCGCGGGCGTTGGTCGCGGCCAGCATGTTCTCGAAGCCGTAGATGACCGAAAAGGCATTGCGGTGGTCGATCTCGAGATGCTCGCCGGTCTGCCCGTCGAGCGTGCTCGTCCAGACGCCGTTGCTCCATGTTCGTCCCGGCGGCATGGCGATGTCGCCGACGGGCGGCAGGGTGCCGCTGGCCGAGGCGCCATCGACGATCGTCGCGAGCTGGTCGAGGCGACGGTCGACGCAGGCCGACACCTTGATCCGCTCGCTGCCCTGTCCGACCGTTTCGCTGAGCTCCTTGCCCAGAGCGGTCTCGGCATTCTCGACCTGGTGGCGCCAATGCCACGCCTCGACGACCTGCTCGAGCGTAAGCGCGATCAGCACGCCGGTGACGATGATCGCGATCTCGCCGAGGAACTCGCGCAGATTGTGGACCGGCTTGGGCTTGTGAATGTCCATTGGCGATTCCTCGCTGGCAGGCGCTTCCGCCGATTCGGCAGGCGGGGTCGGGGGCGGTTCGGGCCGTGGCCCGGTCGCGGAATGGGCCCGGGGTTTGGTGTGCCTTTTCGATCTGACGCGGCGCGGCTTTTGGGGCTCGGGCGTTTCCGGAACGGGGCGGTCGCCATCCTGTTCGGTCATTGCGGCCCCCGCGGAGACGTCGTGCTGCCTGCGGTATCACTGCAATTGCGTGCGATCCAGTGGCGGCCGCGACGCCGATATGACACGGCAGGCATCGGGTCAGGGATGTGAAAAGGAGGAACGGATGACGGAAGCGACTTTCGACCAGCGGCTCGCGCGGCTCGAACGGACCATCCGCCGGCAACGGCTGGCGCTGGGCGCGGTGATGCTGGCCGGCGCGGCGGCATTGCTGGCCGCGTTCGCACCGGCATCGCCCGGCACGATCGACGCGCGGGCGATCCGGATCGTCGATGCCTCGGGCAAGCCGCGCATCCTGATCGGCGCGCCGGCGCCCGATGATGGCCGCCGGCGCAAGGACGCACAGACGGCGTCGATCGTCGTGCTCGGCCCCGATGGCGCCGACCGCCTGATCCTCGGCGAGGAGCCGCCGGTGCTGGTCGAGGGCAAGGCCTATCCCCGGATCGCGAGCGCTTATGGCCTGCTGATCCACGATGCCAAGGGCAATGAGCGCGGCGGGTTCGGCTTTCTCGACAATGGCCGGGCGATCATGTCGCTCGACCGCCCCGGTGGCGACGCGGTCCTGCTCACGGCCAACGACCAGACCGGCTTTGCCGGGCTGGTGATCAATTACCAGAACCCGCTCGGCAATTATGCCGAGGGGGTGCGCTTGGGGACCAAAAACGACAGCGTCTGGATGTCGCTGCAGGATCGCGCCGAAGGCGAGCGCGCGCGGTTGGCGGTCGAGGGCAAGGCGGCGCCCCGGCTGGTCCTGCGGCCGGCCGGCGCGCCGCCGGCGCCGTAGCGACAAGTCCGCGCGGCATCCTATATCGTCCGGGTGAGCGATCTCCCTCCGATCCTGACTGACTGGTTCGCCGGCCGCGGCTGGCGGCCGCGGCGGCACCAGCTCGAGATGCTCGATGCGGCGCAGGCCGGGCATCACGCCTTGCTGGTCGCCGCGACCGGAGCGGGCAAGACGCTGGCCGGGTTCCTGCCGACGCTTGCCGAGCTGATCGAGACGCCGGCGGACGGTCTCCACACGCTCTACGTGTCGCCGCTGAAAGCGCTCGCGGTCGATGTGCAACGCAACCTTCTCACCCCGATCGAGGAGATGCAGGTCGATATCCGGGTCGAGACGCGGACCGGCGACACGCCGTCGGACCGCAAGGCGCGGCAGCGCGCGCGGCCGCCGCAGATCCTGCTGACCACGCCCGAATCGCTGTCGCTGCTGCTCAGCTATCCCGACAGTTTCCTGCTGTTCGCCGGGCTCAGGCGGATCGTGGTCGACGAGGTCCATGCCTTTGCCAGCGGCAAGCGCGGTGACCTGCTTGGCCTGTGCATGGCGCGGCTCCAGGCGATCGCGCCCGACATGCGCCGCGTCGCCTTGTCGGCGACGGTGGCCGATCCCGACGCCTATCGCGCCTGGCTCGCACCCGATGGCGATATCGATGCGGTCGACCTGGTATTGGGGGAGCCCGGTGCCGATCCCGATATCTCGATCCTGCTGCCCGAGGGCCGCGTGCCCTGGTCGGGCCATTCGGGCCGCTATGCCGCCGAGCAGGTGATTGCCGAGATCGAGACGCACCGGACGACGATCGTGTTCTGCAACACGCGCAGCTTGGCCGAGCTGATCTTCCAGGATTTGTGGAAAGTGAATGCGATGTCGCTGCCGATCGGCGTCCATCACGGCAGCCTGTCGAAGGAAGCGCGGCGCAAGGTCGAGGGCGCGATGGCGGCGGGGCAATTGCGCGCGCTGGTGGCGACCGCAAGCCTCGACCTCGGGGTCGATTGGGGCGATGTCGATTGCGTGATCCAGATGGGTGCGCCCAAGGGATCGTCGCGGCTGCTGCAGCGGATCGGGCGCGCCAATCACCGGCTCGACGAATCGTCCGAGGCGATCGTCGTCCCCGGCAATCGCTTCGAATATCTCGAGGCACGCGCGGCGCTCGATGCGGTCGAGGCCGGCGAGCTCGACAACGAGCCGTTCCGCCTCGGCGCGCTCGACGTCCTGGCGCAGCACGTCATGGCCTGCGCCTGCGCGGCGCCATTCCAGGCCGCCGGCCTGCTCGCCGAAGTGCAGGGCGCCCTGCCCTATTCGGCGCTCGACATGGCGACTTTCGAGCGCGTGCTCGGCTTCATCCGCGACGGCGGCTATGCCTTGCGCGCCTATGACCGGTTCAAGCGGCTGACCCAGGACGCCGACGGGGCATGGCGCGTCAGCCATCCGCGCTTCGTCCAGCAGCACCGGCTCAACGCCGGGATCATCGTCGAGGCGGCGATGCTCAACGTGCGGTTCAAGAACGGGCGGCTGCTCGGCAAGGTCGAGGAGGGATTCGCCGCGTCGCTCAGCAATGGCGACACCTTCTTCTTCGCCGGCATGAGCTGCGAAGTGATCCGGATCGATACCGAGGACGTGCTGGTCCGTGCCTCGACCCGGCCGGCGCGCATCCCGACCTATGGCGGCGCGCGCATGCCGCTGTCGACCAACCTCGCCGATCGCGTCCGCGGCTTCCTCGCGCACCCGCGGGAATGGCGGCGCTTCCCCGACGATGTGCGCGAATGGCTCGAAGTGCAGTCGTATCGATCGAAACTGCCCGAGCCCGGCGAGTTGCTGGTCGAGACCTTCCCGCGCGAGGGGCGGCACTACATGGTCGCCTATAGTTTCGAAGGGTGGAACGCGCACCAGTCGCTCGGCATGCTGATCACCCGGCGGATGGAGACGCAGGGGCTGAAACCGCTCGGCTTCGTCGCCAATGACTATGCGCTGGCCTGCTATTCGCTCGACCCGGTGGCCGACCCGGCGAGCCTGTTCTCGCCCGATATCCTGGAGGACGAGTTCGTCGACTGGGTGCAGGGCTCGCATCTGCTCAAGCGTGCGTTTCGCGAAGTCGCGGTGATCGGCGGACTGGTCGAACGGCAGATCCCGGGCAAGAAGAAGACCGGCAAGCAGGTCACTTTCTCGACCGACCTGATCTACGACGTGCTCCGGAAATACGAGCCCGGCCATTTGCTGCTCCAGGCCGCCTGGGCCGATGCGCGGGCGCGGATGACCGATGTCGGACGGCTCGCCGGCCTGCTCGACCGCGCCGCCGACACGATGATCCATGTCGATCTCGATCGCGTGTCGCCGCTCGCCGTGCCGGTACTGACGCTGATCGGGCGCGAGAATGTCGCGACGGGGCTCGCCGACGATGCCTTGTTGATGGAGGCCGAGACGCTGGCCGGCGAGGCGATGCGTCTCGATTAGCTGAAACCGACTAAGGCGACGTTCGGCCGGCGCAAAGCGACGTTCGGGCCATATCGCTTGGAACATGCCGCGAACAGGCGTATGGTTCCCTTCTGATGCGCGCGCTCGTCCCTATGCTGGCGCTTTCCACCGCAATGATGGCGGCGCCGCTGCTTGCCCAGGACCCCGTCCTTCCCGCTGCGCCGGCCAAGACCGCGGCACCCGCGGGTGAGTCGGTCGATGTCGGCAAGGCGAACCGGCTGACGGTGCAGGTATCGGTTGCGGAAAAGGGACCCTTTTCCTTCGTCGTCGATACCGGGGCCGAGCGGTCGGTGGTGTCGCGTGAGCTTGCCGACGAGCTGAAGCTCGCCCGGGGTCCCGGCGCGCGCGTGTTCGATTTCGCCGGTGCCAGCACGGTCGATACCGCCCGGGTACCGTCTTTGTCGGCGGGAACGCTGGGCACCGCGACGTTCAACGCGCCGATGCTCGACCAGGCCAATCTCGGCGCGGCGGGCCTGCTCGGGATCGACGCGCTCCAGGGTCACAAGGTGGTGATCGATTTCGATCGCAACCGGATGACCGTGATCCCGGCAACGCGTCATACCGATGGCGATGTCGTGGTGGGCGCGCAGGAGCGGCTCGGCCAGCTCATCGTGACCAAGGCATCGTTCAACGGCGAGCCGATTTCGGTGATCATCGATACCGGCAGCTGGATCAGCGTCGGCAACAGCGCGATGCGGCGGCTGATGAAGGGCAAGCCGCGCCCGCTCGGTCCGGTCTCGGTCCAGTCGGTGACCGGGCGCACGTTCGACGCCGAATATTTCATGGTCGACGCGATCCGCATCGGCGAGGTGCGCTTCGATGCGTTCGGCCTGTCCTTTGCCGACGTTCCGCCGTTCGAACGCTTCGGGCTCAAGGACAAGCCGGCGCTGATCCTGGGCATGAGTTCGATCCGGATGTTCCGTCGCGTCGAGATCGATTTCGTCAACCGCAAGGTCGCGTTCACGCTGCCGCGGCCCAAGCTGGACCTTCGCAATACCTGCCGCGGCTATTCCGCGTGCCGTAGTTTTTGAATCGAGAGCCGGGCCGGGCACGCCCCGGCACCGTGCCGGAACGGGAGTAGAATGTCGTGATACGCGTCTTTCCACTGCTTGCGCTTGCCGCCGGTGCAGCCGTCACTCCGTTGCTGCAGGGCGCCGCGCCGCAGCAACCGGCCCCGGTTGCGACCAATCCGCCGGCGGGGCCAGGTGATCCCGACCTGCTCGGGTTCAACGATCTCGCCAGCCGGATGACCGTGCCGGTCTCGATCGGGACCAGCGGGCCCTACCAGTTCGTCATCGATACCGGTGCCGAGCGCACCGTGGTGTCGCGTCAGCTCGCCGATACGCTCAAGCTGGCGGCGGGGCGCCGCGTCCGCGTGACGACGATGGCGGGCGCGAGCGAGGTCGGCACCTTCATGCTGCCCGAACTGCGCGTCAGCCGCGTTGCGCCCGATCCGATCGAGGCGCCGAGCATGGATGCGATGAATCTCGGCGCGCCCGGGATGCTCGGAATCGACGCGCTCAAGGGGCATTCGGTGTCGATCGATTTCGACAAGAACCTGATGGAAGTGCGCCCCTCGACCAGGAAAGGAATGAGCGTCGGCCCCGACGACATCGTCATCAAGGCCAAGAACCTCTACGGCCAATTGATCGTTACCGACGCGCGGTATCGCGGGCGGCGGATTTCGGTGGTGATCGATACCGGATCGCCGATCACGATCGGCAATCTTGCCCTGCTCCGCCGCGTCAAGACCGAGAAGTCGCTCGGCACCATCGCCCTGCTCGCGGTCACCGGTCAGTATCTCAGCGCCGATTATCGCGTCATCGATTCGCTCGATATCGCGGGTATCGGGTTTCACAGCGTCCCGATTGCGTTCGCCGACGCCTTGCCCTTCGCCCGGTTCGGGCTGACCGACACGCCCGCGCTGATGCTGGGGATGGATTCGCTCAAGCTGTTCCGCAAGGTGCAGATCGACTTCGCCAATCGCGAGGTACGCTTCACCTTGCCCAGGTCGGTGACGGCGCCGTCGCCGATCAACTTCCGCTACTAGGTTCGGGTCCCGGCCAGCGCACGGTTGCGTGACGACCGCTTTCCCGCTCTATTCGCGCGCGAAACGGAAAAAGGGGGTCGGGCATGCGCGCTTTGGGCTGGATCGTCGCGGCGGGACTGGTCGTGCAATCAGTGACAGCGGGGGCAGCGGCGACAGGGGCGGCAGCAGCCGAGCTCCGCCCCGACCAGCAGGCCTTTTTCGGGCTGTACAAGGAACTGGTCGAGACCAACACCGTGGTCGATATCGGCAGCTGCACCCAGGCATCGGCGCAGATCGCGACGCGGCTGAAGGCGGCCGGCTATACCGACCAGGACATCACGCTCTTCTCGACGCCCGATCACCCCAAGGATGGCGGCCTCGTCGTCATCCTCAAGGGCAGCGACGCCAAGGTGAAGCCGATGCTGCTGCTCGCCCATATCGACGTCGTCGCGGCGAAGCGCGAGGATTGGGTGCGCGACCCGTTCAAGCTGATCGAGGAAGAAGGCTATTATTACGGCCGCGGCACCGTCGACGACAAGGCGATGGCGGCGATCTGGGCCGATGCGATGATCCGCTTCAAGACCAGCGGCTACAAGCCGAAGCGGACGATCAAGCTCGCTTTGACCTGCGGTGAGGAGACCACCTATGCGTTCAACGGCGCGCAATGGCTGGCGGCGAACAAGGCCGATCTGATCTCCGCCGAATTCGCGCTCAACGAAGGCGGCGGCGGGCGCTACAATGCCAAGGGCGAACGCGATTTGCTCGCGATCCAGGTCGGCGAGAAGGCCGCGCAGAACTTCACCTTCACCACGACCAATCCCGGCGGCCACAGCTCGCAGCCGGTGCCGGACAATGCGATCTACGAACTCGCCGATGCGCTCGAGGCGGTCCGCAAATACGAATTCCCGATCAAGTTCACCGACACGACGCGTGCCTTCTTCACGGCGATCGCGGCGAGCCCCAAGACGCCGCCGCCGTTCGCCGACGCGATCAAGCGGCTGCTCGCCAATCCCGATGACGCTGCGGCCGACAGGATCGTCAGCATGGACAAGGCGATGCACTCGACCTTGCGCACGACCTGCGTCGCCACCTTGCTGACCGCGGGCCATGCCGAGAATGCACTGCCGCAAAAGGCGGTCGCCAACGTCAATTGCCGTATCTTCCCCGGCGAGACGGTCGATGCGACGCTCGCCAAGCTGAAGGAACTGGCCGGGCCCAAGGTGACGGTCACCGCCAACCAGCCGATCCGACCGATCGGCATTCCGCCCAAGCTCGATCCGAAGATCACTGGCCCGATGAAGACGCTGGCCGACAAATATTTTCCCGGCGTGCCGATGATGCCGATCATGTCGACCGGCGCCACCGACGGCATCTTCCTCGAAGCAATCGGGATTCCGACCTACGGCGCCCCGGGCGTCTTCATCGACTCGGACTTTTCGGGCGTTCATGGCCTGAACGAGCGGATCCGGGCGGAGTCGCTCTATGTCGGGCGCGACTATCTGTACGACCTGGTGAAGGCCTACGCGGGTTAGGCCCGTCGCAGCGGAATAGCCGCAGCTATTCCGCGTCCCGGCGACGAGCCCGGCCGGCGGCGCGAATTCACTTCGCGCCGGCTACGCTTGCGGCTCGAGATCCCCGCCTCCGCGGAGATGACGGTCCGAGCACGATGCGATCACACCGTCACCTGCTCGCCCAATTCCAGCACCTTGCCCGGCGGGATATGCAGGAAGTCGGTGGGGTCGCTGGCGTTGCGCTGCAGGAACATGAAGATGCGGTCCTGCCAGATCGGCATGCCGACCTCGGCATCGGGCTTTAGCGTGTTGCGGCCGATGAAATAGCTCGCCTTCATCGGCTCGAGCGGCAGCGCGCCGGCCTTGGCCGCCGCCGCCAGGTCGCGCGGCACGTCTGGGCTTTCCATGAAGCCGTAGCGCAGGATGACGACGCTGAAATTGTCGTCGATCCGCTTGATCTCGCAACGTTCCTCGGGCTCGACCTGCGGCCGGTCGGCGGTGCGTACCGACACGATCAGATTGGCGGCGTGGAGCACCTTGTTGTGCTTGAGGTTGTGGAGCAACGCGCCCGGCGCGCTTTCCGGATTGCCGGTCAGGAAGATCGCGGTGCCCTCGACGCGTTCGGGCGGGCGGCGCGACAGCGCGGCGGCGAGGTCGGCGAGCGGTACCGACTGGCGCTGCTCGAAGGTCTTCACGATCGCCTTGCCGCGCACCCAGGTATAGATGGTGAAGCCGATCACCGCGGCGATCACCAGCGGCACCCAGCCGCCCTCGACCACGCGCAGGCTGTT
>OUNM011359080.1_pt1 | contig 14852 bp, 8 predicted proteins | sample 1769961 | NCBI WGS metagenome assembly OUNM01 (sample SAMEA3914820, study PRJEB12502) | metagenome | biome: forest; material: soil | place: USA | collected 2012-03-12 | depth 0.3 m | reverse complement strand
GCATTGGGACATCGGGCCGGACGGGCTGGCCAAACCCCACGCCCATGTCATGCTCACCATGCACGAGGTCGGCAAGGACGGGTTCGGCGCCAAAGTCCGCGATTGGAACCGCACCGAACTGGTCGAGCATTGGCGCGAGGCTTGGGCCGATCACGTCAATGAGCGGCTGGCGCAGCTCGACATCGACGCGCGGATCGATCACCGCAGCTTGGAAGACCAGGGCATCGACCTGGAGCCGCAGCACAAGATCGGCCCGGCCGCCGGACGCAGGGCCGACGACGGCCTGGAGGCCGATAGGCTCGACGAACACCACGAGATCGCGCGGGCCAATGGCGAGCGGATCATCGCCGATCCGCGCATTGCTCTGGACGCCATCACCAAGCAGCAGGCGACCTTCACCCGCCGCGACCTGGCGATGTTTCTTCACCGCCACTCGGATGGGAAGGAGCAGTTCGACCGGGCCATGAGCGCGGTGCAGGCTTCGCCCGAACTCGTCGCCTTGGGTCAGGACGGACGCGGCCAGGACCGGTTCACCAGCCGCGAGATGATCGCGGTCGAAGACTGTCTACATCGCGCTTCCGCCTTGATGGCCGAGCGTCGGGCACACCGGGTCAGCGAACGGGATCAGCGCCGCGCCTTGGCGCATGCCGCGCAACGCGGTCTTGCCCTCTCCGGTGAGCAGAAGGCGGCGTTCGAGCACGTCACCCAGGCTCGCGATCTAGGCGTGGTGGTCGGCTACGCCGGAACCGGCAAGTCGGCGCTGTTGGGCGTGGCGCGCGAGGCCTGGGAGGACGCCGGCTATCGTGTTCAAGGCTTGGCGCTGTCGGGTATCGCTGCCGAGAATCTGGAAGGCGGATCAGGCATCGCCTCGCGCACCATCGCCAGTCTGGAGCACCAGTGGAGCCAGGGGCGCGAGCTGCTGGATGCCCGCGACGTATTGGTGATCGACGAGGCCGGGATGATCGGCTCGCGCCAGATGGAGCGGCTGTTGTCGGTCGCCGAGAAGGCTGGGGCCAAGGCGGTGTTGGTCGGTGATCCCGAGCAGCTCCAGGCGATCGAGGCCGGCGCGGCGTTCCGGTCGATCGCCGAGCGCCATAGCCATGTCGAGATCACCCAGGTTCGCCGGCAGCATGAGGGCTGGCAGCGCGACGCCACCCGGCATCTGGCCACCGGCCGGACAGGCGAGGCGCTGGCGTCTTACGAAGCGCGCGGCATGGTCCATGCCGCCGAGACGCGCGACCAGGCGCGCGAGGATCTCGTCGAGCGCTGGGATCGCGACCGCGTGGCCGAGCCGGGCAAGAGCCGGATCATCCTGACCCACACCAATGACGAGGTGCGCGATCTCAACCTGACGGCGCGCGATCGGCTGCGCCAGGCCGGTGCCTTGGGCGACGACGTGACGGTCAAGGCCGAGCGCGGCGAGCGCGCGTTCGCGGTCGGCGATCGGCTGATGTTTCTGAAGAATGATCGCGGGCTCGGGGTGAAGAACGGCATGCTTGGCGAGATCGAGCGGGTCTCGCCAACCCAGATGACCGTGCGTCTCGACGCGGGGCGATCGGTCGCCTTCGACCTGAAGGACTACGCCCAGGTCGATCACGGCTATGCGGCCACCATCCATAAGAGCCAGGGCGTCACCGTTGACCGGACCCATGTGCTGGCGACACCGGGCATGGATCGCCACGGCGCCTATGTCGCCCTGTCGCGGCACCGCGACAGCGTGCAGGTCCATTACGGTCGTGACGAGTTCGAGGATCTCGGCAAGCTGACCCGCGTGCTGTCGCGCGAGCGGGCCAAGGACATGGCCAGCGACTTCGCCGAACGACGCGACATTCATGTGCCGGCGTCGATGCGGCCCAAGGAGCCGCCGCAGCGCGAGCGCGGGATGTTCGCCGGGTTCAAGCCGGCCAGTCCCGCGCATCAGCCGGCGGCGCCGGCGCGTGATGATGACCAGCTTGCGCAGCGCCAGGCGATCGAGCGTCACGCCCGCGCCGCGGCCGACGTCATGCGCATGAACGACCGCGGCTTGCCGGTGCTTACCCATCAGCGGAAAGCGCTGGAGCAGGCACGCGAGGCGATGGGGAAGATCGGTCCGCAAGCCGCCAAGGATTTGGAGCGGGCCTATGTCCGCGATCCGGCCTTGGCCGGCGAGACCGCTTCGGGCCGCACGCAGCGAGCAATCCGCGTCCTTCAGCTTGAGGCCGAGGTCCGCGCCGATCCGCGTTTGCGCGCCGATCGCTTCGTCGAGCGCTGGCAGGGTCTGGAGCGCCAGCGCTCAGCGCTGCATCGCGCGGGCGACATGACAGGGGCCGGCCAGGTCAAGGACCGCATGGGCGCGATGGCCAAGAGCTTGGAGCGCGATCCGCAGGTGGAGTCGCTGCTACGCACCCGCCGGCCGGAGCTGGGGCTTCCCGCCGAGATGGGCCGCAGCGTGGGGCAAGGCCTTTCTGACTACCTCGGCATCGGGCGCGGCCGTGGTCTTAGCTTGTAGGAGGATGGGATGGATCAAGACATCGGATCAGAAGCGCCGGCAGATCCGGCGGCGGTGGCGTTCGACGCGCTCAGGCGTGAGGTGGCCTTGCTGAACGTCGCTCTGGCAGGCCTAGCCGCCGAACGAGCATCGGCGCCGGACTACAGCGAGACGCTAGGAGAGATTGCTCAAGGCGTGAGGATCGCGGTTGGGCGGATGGGGAAGCTGGCGACGAGTCCGGCGTTGGCGGCTACGCCCGCTGAGATCGCGCGGCAGATCACGGCGGCCGGTGATGAGGCTCGGCGGCAGGACCGCGCGACGTTGCATCAGGCCCAGGAGGCGCTTCAACGGGCGGCCGGCGATCTTCGCGGCTGGGTCGATACGGCGCGGTTGGCCAGCGTGCAGAACTGGCGGCTTTTGCAAGCGGCGCTGGCCGGTGTAGTCGGCGGGGCGGTTCTTGGCGCGAGCTTTCCGGTCATCGTTGCGCAGGCGGCTCCAGAACAGTGGGCTTGGCCCGAGAGGAGGGGGGCGCGCGTGCTTCACCGCGATATGTGGTCGGCTGGTGAGCGACTGCTGGCTATTGCTGACCCGCAGCGCTGGCAGGAGATGCAAACCGCGCGGCGGATCGTCGAGCAAAACCGCGATGTGCTGGTTCGGTGCGTGACGGCAACCCATAAGGCCAAGGGCGGAAGGCGCCGCATGGTCAAAGTAGACTAACCCCAAAGACCAGCCCATGGCTTAATGTGTGCCCACCATTCGATCGGTGTTAGGATGCGAAGAGGAAGCTGCGGCAGGCGCTCTCGCTTGCGTACGATCGTTCGCCGGTCACATGTGCAGAACACGTCGCAGCCGAAGCCAATGGCGTTCCCAATGAGCTCTCGGTCAGCCCTGTCTGGCAAGGCTGACACGAATGGCGCATCTACGAGCCTTCGGCCGAAGGTCGCGGCGAAGGCGCTATTCTCTTCTGGCAGTTCCACCAGCTGGACAGCATAGTCGAGAAGTTCGTCCCTAGTGTCTGAATCTGGCGTTTGACCGATCTCATCAAGCGTCTTGCGCGAGGCCAAGATATCCCAGTTGGCGCGGGCGCCGACATGGAACACGTGCATCAGCGCCTCGGTGTCATGCGCGGTGGTTTTATCGAGGTGGCTGGGGATTGTGGCCTGCTCGAAGACCTGCTCGCTATGTTTCACCAACAGGTTCACGACATTGGTGTCGAGGAAGACTCTGCGCGGAATGCTCTCGAAGGGGTATTGCGCGCAGTCGTCGCTGTGCTGCTGCTGGCTCCGGTAGAGCACCCATCTGCGGCGGCCAGGATCCCAATGTTCAAGGCCCATCGCCTACCTCCTCTCCTAGCCCGGATGGGGCGTCGCGCTAAGCTATCAATTGCTCGGGATGGAGCCGCTTAGGGCGCCACAGGTCCCACCACTCAGGATCATCTCTTTGGACTCTGAGAAGAAGGTCGGCGTTCTCCCGAACTTCTGGACCAAGCGCCGCGTCACCCGCGATGTCTCGTAGGATTTGGAGGCCGTGAGGAAGATTCGGGACAATCGCGAACAGCCCATTCCCTATCTCGCCGCGTTCGAAGTTGCCCTCTTCGACGAACTCAAGCAGCGCGACAACTTCGGTCTTGCCGAACTCCAGAACCGCTCGCTGGACAGGATGTCTGATCGACGACGGAACCTCATCCGAGAAATAGCCCTCATCCGGGTGCCCCATGATCCGCACCAAACCAAGAAAGACGCCAATCGAACAGCTGGCGCGCCGTTCGCGAAACAGCCGAAGAATGAGATCCCAGGTGGCGGCCTCTTGCCGGAACCTCGCCAACAAGGTTCGAACACCGAGATGGTGTGTGTCCGGATCAGCATCACCCGCCCAAGCCAAAGCGGTAGCAAGATCGACACGCGGGGGCTGTCCGAGTAAGGCGGGCAACAGCACCTGTGCGAAGCGCTCATGATCGAACCGATTCCAGTCGGACTTCCGGAATGTGACGGTCGCTGGATTATCGTCAGATCGGTGAGGCCCCTTGGCCTCGGCTTGAAGGTCAACCCACCAGGCACAATTGGCGGCCGGATCGTAGACGACACCGATGGTGATGAGATCATGCCTCGCCCAGAAGCGAAGCTGCGGCCGGGTGGCGGGCACGCGGCATGTCCGCTTGGTACAAAAGCTGACCCCGGCCTTGATCTGAAGGGCGATCTCCTTGGCGGTGACCTGCTCCCCGTCCACCAGAAGGGCGAAGGCGTCATGGCCATAGTCGTGAGCACGATCGATCTCCTTGAAGACGGAGTTCGCCGTTTCGACGACCGACCGCACGAATGCGACGCCCATGCGCTCCGTAGCGTTTGTGCGCCTTCGGATGGGCATGCCCCGCCGATCCGTCATATCGGGAACCGCCTGTGCCCGTGTTTCCGATGCCCCGTGAAATTCCGATCGTGCCCGACCATTCTTGCCCCTTGTCCTGCCAGCCAGTGTGGCTTCCATTGGCCCGTTCTCAAAGGGGCTCCTCCTTGCAATTTGCGGCACTTGACCGTATTTTGACCGAATTAAAGGTCAAGGAAGCGGCATATGGCGCAGGCAACGAAGAAGGCCGCGCCCCCGACGGGGCTTCAACAGGCGCGCAAGGCCGTCCGTTCGCGTCCTTATGGCCGGCTCTCGATTGCTAGCCTGATGGACGAACGCGGGACAGTGAAGGTTGATGACGTCGCCGACGCTTTCGCGATGTCCAAGGCGCAACTGGCGGAGACCGCCGGGCTGGCCCGTGAAGTTTTTCAGAAGGCAAGCCGCCGCAGCGGTCCCAAGGCGCAAACCCGTGTGCGCGAGATCCTGGAGATTATCAGCCTCGTGCAAGGTTGGGCCGGCGGGCCGGCCCAGGCGATGGCCTGGTATAGGGCTGAACCGATCCCGGCGTTCGGCGGGCGAACGGCAGAGGCTCTCGTGAAGTCGGGGCAGGCCGGCGCCGTTCGCGACTACGTCGATCATCTGGCGACCGGCGGCTACGCTTGAGGTTCACGGGCGAGTGCTTTCGTGCGCACGACCCGAATTGGTCCTGGACGCCGCTTTCGGGCGCCGGCGCTGCGCTCAAGGGCCGGCGCTTCAACTGGCCGGGCCTTGAGACGCTCTATCTGTCGCTCAGCTACCACACCGTGTTTCGCGAAGTTTCAGGGGGCTTCGCGCACCGGCTGACCCCCTACGTCCTGTGCAGCTACGACATCGACTGCGAGGACATCGCGGACCTCCGAGCGGACGCCGAGCGGGCGGCTCTGGGCGTCTCCTTGACCGACCTGAGCTGCGCCTGGGGAGACGCGCTGATCGCCGGTCGCGAGCCAGAGTCGTGGGCCGTCGTCCGTCGACTGCTTGCTGAGGGCCATGCGGGCATCCTCGTCCCCAGCTTTGCCGCCGGGGCGACCGTCGATGATCAGAACCTTGTGCTTTGGCGTTGGGGCCCGGACCTGCCCCACAAAGTCACCGCCTACGACCCCACCGGCAAGCTGCCAAAGAACCAGCTCTCTTGGACATGACGCCGCGCCTTATGACACGTTGGTGTGATCGGTAGCCGCATGCCGATAGGCCCACTTCTCAATTTCGTTCGACGCAATCGCGCCGCGATCCTTCAAGCGAACGGTGACGCGACGAGCTTCTGCTTGGCACTTGTGGCCGAACGACGAGATAATCTGCTCGTTGGAGAGGCCCTTGACCTTCTCGCTCCGCTTGACGGGAACGAGCGGGAGTATGCCATTTCCAGCGCTTACGCCCTGCTGATCGGCGCTGACCGTCGCAAGCTTCTCTCGGCCTATTTTACGCCCCCGATCTTGGCCGAAGCCGCCCTGCAGGCCGCAGATCAATTTCTCGGCGGATCATCCCCGACTGTGCTGGATCCCGCGTGTGGCGGTGGGGCCTTTCTCGCGCCTGTCGCCCACCGCCTAGCGGCCGCTAGAGTCGCTCAGGGGATGTCTGCGGAGATGGCCGTCAAGCAAGCCTTGCAAGGCCTCAAGGGTATCGAGCTGGACTCGGGCCTGGCGAGCCTTTCGCAGGCACTGCTCAAGGCCATGATGCTTCGCCGCTTCGGTGTGAGCGCGGACTGCAACATTGTTCAGACCCAAAATGCGCTTTCGGTTGCTCCGCAGCCGATCTTTGATCTCGTCATCGGAAATCCGCCGTACGGGCGCGTCGCCGGGCGGGTCAGCGACGAACTCCTGACAAATGCCGGTCGGGCGAACATTGGCGGCCACACGAACCTGTATGGTTTGTTCCTGCTGCGGGGTCTTGAATGGCTAAAGCCGGGCGGCGGGCTTGTCTTCGTCCTACCAACTAGCTTCGTCGCCGGTCCCTATTTCAGCGGACTACGCCATGAGGTCCTTCAGAAAGCGGAGGTCCTTCGGATCGACGTGCATGAACAGAGGGATGATCTCTTCGTCGATGCGGTCCAGGACGTGTGCGTACTCACATTGCGTCGTCGGCGCGAAGCGGTCGAACCAACGACCGGTCCAGCGCATGCCTACGAAATGGGTCTTGTCGATAGCCAGGGGGTGCGGCGACCGCTCGGGCGCGCTGAGGCGACCACCAACGGCGAGCCCTGGATGCTGCCGCATGCCTTCTCAGCGGCGACCACCAAGCGGCTCAGCCTGATCTCTGCGGGCGAGCGGCCGGCGGTTTTGGCCAACTACGGCTATGGCATCCGTGTCGGCAAGGTCGTTCCCACCCGCGAACGCGACCATCTTCGGCTGAAGCCGGATGATGGACTCCTGCCGCTTCTCTGGGCCTCTGAGGCGAGGCCCGATGGCAGCTTCGCCTTCGCCAATGGCAAGCGTAGCAAGCTCGCGTCCTGGTACGCACCGCCCACCAGCGGCACTCTTCCCTATGTCACGGAACGGCCGGCGGTCATTGTTCAGCGGACGAGCAATCGGGACCAGAAGCGACGGCTGAACGCCGCCGCCGTGCCCCCGACCTTCTACCGAGAGCACGCACCGCAGGGGTTCGTGGCGGAAAACCATGTCATCGTGCTTGAGGCGCTGACGGAGACGCCGCTGGTTCCGCCGCCAGTGGTAGCGGCGCTCCTCAACTCCGCCCCAGTCAACGAGCGATTCTCTGCTGTCTCGGGAAGCTTCAGCGTTTCCGCAAAGTTGCTCGCCCGGCTGGCGTTGCCACCTGCCGCAGCGCTTCCCACCGTAATCACCACAGACTTCGATGAGCTTGTACGCATCGCCTTAGACTCTGTGGCCGGCGTGCTCGCTACCCTAGAGCCTTCGGGCGATCCGCAAGACGCCGTCGACCAATCGCGCGACCTGGGCGGCCCCGCGACCGTCGACGAGGAGGCCGGCTTCCAGGGAGGTGCCGTCGCCCAGCCCAAGGACATTGGCTGAACCGACATAGGCCAAGCTCTCGTCTGCGAGTAGGACCTTGGCGTGAAAGGTCTCGATGGGCAGCGCGCGGCCACTGCCGCGCGAATGCGGCAGGTGGTAGTCGAAGACTGAGACGTTCAAGTCCCGCAACCAGTCGCGATGCTCGACGGACACATCGACGGCGTGCTGTTCGATGTCGCGGAGGACCACGTAGCGCTCCACGCCCGGTCGCGCGGCGGTGAGGACGGTGCGCAGCCACTGGAATCCGTCCCGATCGATGAACGGGGTCATCACCACCAGCCGTTGGCTAGCAGCATGCGCCAAGCGCAAAAATGCAGCCGGCGTGCTGAGATAGCCGCCTGGTCGACCAGGTGAACCCACCAGCTCTTCGGCGAGGCGGCTGGGCGCCATCGGCATGGTGACGACGAACTCGGACGACGACGCGTCCGTTCTCAGCCGCCGGAAGTGATCCGCGCCCCGAAGCATCTGCGCCAATCGCTGGAGTTCGACAGTGGCTAAAGGCGACCGCCAATCCGCGCCATCTTCCGACCGGACACAGACGCCCGACGCCGCCAGGCCGGCCAGAACGGCCGCCGCGTCCCCGGGATCAAGGCCCGCTGCAGCCGCCGCGCAAATCTGGTCCGCAGACCAGACCCCATCGCCCAGGCTGGCGAGGCCTTCCAGCAATTGGGCGGCCATCCCCGGCCAGGGGACGGCGCAGCGAATTACATCCGCGTCGCTGGCCATCAGGAGGGCGGGGCATCGCCCGCGCGGCGTAGACGGTTCACGATCTCGAAGAAGCCCACCAGGGGCTGGTCATTGAGATCCCACAGCGGTGCGCGGCCGCCCACCAGCGTGGCGCGGGAGAGCAGCTGGTTCCCGGCGATGCACGACGTCTCCGGGATCATCACGCAGGCCGGACAGGCGCCGCCGCGGTGATCGCAAAGCGTTCCGGAGCCGCACCTCAGCTCGCGCCGTCCGACCAGGTAGCGCAGGAAGGCGCCATTGTGGTCACGCCACATCGAGGAGATGTTGCCAAGATCCTCCGTCATCCCCCGGCGATGCACGAGGAAGGCTAGATCGGCCGGGAAAATCGCCTCGCTCATCGAGCCCAGGTCGAGGCCCGAATATCTCGCGATGCCGTGCATCGTGTGGTGCGCCATCGTGTGGAGCAGCAGATAGGTCAGCGACGCCACGTCGCGCGTCCGCACCCGGGAGCCTTCGTCCCGCACACCGAACTCGCGCAGGAACAAACCGAAGTCGTCATAGCCTTCGATCAGGGCCGCCCCGATCGTCTTCGGCGGCGTCGGCGGCGCATCTAGCACGCCGTTCAGCCGCAGGAATTCCGCCACGGCCGTCTGGTCCAGGCGGACGTAGATCGCCTCGTTCTGCTGTTCGATGACGTAGATCGGACGCTTCTGGGTCGGTAGGCGGGGGAATCCCATCAGCCTTACCGGCATGCGGCGATCCTTCTGGACCGTCTCAGGGGTGGCCGAAACGCGCGTGAAGCCGAACGAGAACTCCACCATGTCGAGGTTCCGGATCAGGTGGATGGTCTCAATGCCCGCCCGATCGAGGTCGTCGCCGACGCGACGCTCATAGGCCTGCGTCAGGTCGGGATCGCCAAACTCCGGGCACAGGTCGGCGTGGGCCTGCCGCAGGTTTGCGGACTCTCCGGTCGGGTCGATCTTACGCCGCCGCAGGGCGTCGTGCTCGATGGTGCTGCGAAGTGGGTCATACCGTCGGGCGTAGTCGCGCCGCTCAGACACCCGCGCGCTCAGAGCGGGACTGGCGACCGTCTCGCGCACGACGATGTTGTTGGCGTACCAGTCCTGGAGTAGCGCGCGGGCCGCCTCGCCAGCGTTCTGCGCCATCGCGTCGTTGCCCTCTTCGCGGGCCCTCTCCTCCATTCGCCGCATCATGTCATAGCTAGCCCAGGCAGCGCCTCGGCCGTTGCGCTCAAGCTGTTCGCGGATGCTCGTCTCGCTCGGATCGCTGGAGCCGAAGCCATGGATCGAGGCGATGCGGGCCGTGAGCTCGCTTTCCCGCCCGGGCTTCATCAGGGCGACAACCTCGGGATCGGAGTCGTAGACGATGAACCGGGCAGACTGCACGTAGAACACCGGCGACGCGCGATAGGAGACCGGGATCATGTTGATCTCGCTCCACTCGTGCGGCGCGCCGGCATCCATACGCGGCTTCAAAAGATCCAGGCTGAAGGGATCGGTCTGATAGACCTCACGCTCGGCGCGGCAGCCGACACAGCGGAAGCGCCACCGCGAGAACTGAGCGCCGTTCTTCAGAAGCTGAAACTCTTCTACGCCGCATTGGCAGCGCGGAATCTTCCGCAGCTCGCCTGCCCGATCGAGCGTGTAGCGATAGGGGGAAAGGCCCTCGAGGCCTCCTGACCAATGCACGTAGACAACGTCGAGCTGGCGCCATCGACACTCGCGGCTCCCTTCGCCCTCTGCTGTGCAGACGCCTCCTAGGGGATCGGCGACCTGGTGCGCGGGCGACACGAACTCGCGGACCCTCTCACAGTTGTCGCAGCGATAGACGAGCGGGCCCGGCAGGTAGCCCATGCGCTCCGGTCGCATGAACTCGAACCCGTCCAGCGCGATGTCGACGGTGTTGCGGACCGGGTTGTAGAAGCAAAGGTCGAGCAGCTGCACCTCGTACACGGGCGCGTTTCTGCCGCCGCCGATCGCCATCCCACGCGCCAGCCAGTTCTGGCAGTATTCCTCAAGACCCTCGACGATCTGGTCCCGGCGTGTCTGTCGGGCCGAGAAGTCGATGGCCGGTCCCTCAACAGGCGCGGCGATGCAAGCGCCCTTGCCGCCCTCCCAGGTGAACATCGCGCCCGGCGCATAGGCGGTCGCGAGCTGGGGCTGCGACCGGGTCATCCGCGGCGGATACTGGCGGATCGAAGCGCCTGCGGCGCCACCGCCGCCGGGCGGTTGGTCGGTCATGGCTCAGTCCTCGATATCAATAGGCGGCGGGTCGGCGTCGACGTCGGAGCGGGAGGGGACGCGCTGGCCCCGGATGATGCGCATCACCTGGCGCACCGTCTCCAGGTGGACGTTTCGGTTGCGCCAGGGGTCGCGGGTGGCGGCCATGATGACCCCGCCGGCGTCGACGTCGCGTAGGGAAGTCATCGGTCGGCGCACGCGCGCCGTTTCGATGCTGCGCCAGAAGTTCGCGATCCGGCTGCTGTCGGACCGGTGTGTGAATCGCTCAAGAAGTTCTCTGAACCGATCCTCGAGCAAGCGTTCGTAGTGCTCGGCATGGATAGCTGCGCCGGTGTGGCGCTCGCCCCGGCCATAGAGGCCCACGGCGTCTACGCCGAACGCGCTGAGCGCCCGCACGGCGGCGGGGTATCCGCCCCCAGCATGATGATCCGCCCAGGCCTTGACGCTGGCCGCCACGGTAAAGGTACGCGCCGACGCCTTTGCCGTCTCCGGCGCGGCAGCGAACAGCTCCTGTTCGACGAGGCCGCATAGATAGGTCTGAAGGAAGCTCGGGATGATACGCTGGATGGCGCGATCAGCCCAGCGCTGGACCGCGGGCGGTGGGATCATCCGCTCAAGGAAGCGGTGAAACTGGTCGTGGGTCTCGATCACATAGCGGTCGCGCCGGCTGTGGGGGGTCGGCACGAGCAGGCTGAAGCCGACGTGGGTGCGCCCCACCCGGCTCGACGCCTGGATGTACTCGGCGATGTCCGACGGGAGTCCGGCAAAGAACATTGCGTTGAACTTGTCGACGTCCACGCCGTGGCTGATGGCCGACGTCGCGACGATATTGCGGAGCGATTCCGAAAGCGGCGGAAATGACGTCCCGGCCTCCGTCACGCCCTCCGCCCGCCGCATCACGTCCTGAATCTCGGCGACGGTCACACCGCCGGAGATCAGGTCGGTGATGAAGGGAAGATCGCCAAGGCCCTCGCCGGCCTGATCGCGTTCGACCTGCGACTGAAGGGTCTCGATAATCTGGTCGCCGCCCTTCTTGTTGGTAACGTAGGTCAGGGAGATACGCAGCAGGTCGAGCAGGGTGGCGAGCAGATCGGGGCGGCCCTCGACGGCGGCAGCGCGTTCCAGAGCGCGCCGGCGTAGCGGCGACAAGGGGTCGTCCGCCGGAAGTACCTCGACCATCTCGGCGACGACATCGGCCACTCGCCCTTCGACCAGCGCCTGCCAAAGCCGCGTGATCGTCAGGTGGTAGGCCGAGACGATGGCCGACGTCGTCATCGTATGAGATCGGCCATTGGTCATCATCGAGACATAGATGCGCATTCGGGGCGCCGAGAGTTCAGGCCTCAAGCGCGCGGGCAGCGTCGCGGCGAATGCTTGACGTTCAAGCGCCAAGGGCTCCCGCGGCGCGGCGTAGAACGACTCGTAGAGGTTGGGTCCCGGACAGGGGAAGCGAAGCGGGTCTCGCTGATAGAGCACACGCAGCTGCCGGTCGGGATCGGAGATCGTCGCCGTCGCGGCGATGACCTTGGCCAAGCGAGGCCGCCGCGCCGTGGAGCCGGTCGGCGCCCATGTGGCGACCTCGTTCCGCAGCATGGTCGAACCCAAGCGGGTGAGGATCGTCTCCAGGGCCGTTTCGAAGAGGCCCGCGAAGGTCCCCAGGCTCTCGTCGAGAAGGTGGCCCTCGTCCTGGATCACCAGGCTCGGAAAGGGATCATGGAAGACGTTCGCGCCCGACGCGAAGGCGGGGCGTACGCGGGTCAAGCCGTTCTCTTCCGCCGCGCGTAGGGCCCGATCGCCCCGCGGCATGAACAGGTGCCGGCTATCCGGATCCATATAGCGGGCGCAGCCCAGCATGCCGACGATGTGGTTGATGGTGCGGTCGTGCTGGCCGATCAGCGCCAGCTTGTCGACGGTCCCGAGAACCACCGAAGGCGCCCGCTGATAAATGGTGTCGTCGGTCAAAAGGAACGGGAGCGGCGTCCGATGGGGCGCGGGCGGATTGGCGAGGTTCCAATCGCAGGCGGCGTTGAAGCAGACGATCCCGATCCGGCCGGCTTGGGCGGGGTACTTCCGCATTCCCGTCGCCTCGCCGCAGCACGGGCAGGTGCGCAGCTTGTCGTAGGATTCCAGCACTTCCTTGTATCGATCCCGCCGCCGCCGGGCGCGGACAGCTGCGTCGCTGTCGCCGGACGCGGGATTCAGCAGCGGCTGGTCATCGGGGTAGGCGGCGGCGGTCACTGACGGCACGCCTCCAAAGCCCTGGGCGGCGCGATTGGGGGTGTTGCCAGATCCGACCCAGAACCCGACCTCAAACGGCCATCCGGGAATACGAGCACGGAGACGCACGATCTCCGCCTGAACGAGGATCCGGGTCAACCGCCGCGCCTGTTGCAACGTCAACAGGCGTAGGGGGTAGCGGACCATGGCCGTCACACCACGGTGCTTGCCGCGCAGCCGGTCGAAGAAGAGATTGAAGATCAGCAGACCGAAGAAGGCTTCCGACTTGCCACCACCGGTGGGGAAGTAGAGCAGGCTCGCCGAGAGCTCATCGCGCTCCGGGTCAAACCAACTCTCGAACTCCGGCATCCGCGACGCCAGCGTCGGCAGATGGGCGAGGATGAAGGCGAGTTGGAAGAGCCGCCAATCCGTGAAGCGGCGCCCGCCATACGCGGCGAAGGCTTCATTCGTGCGGAGCCAAGCTTCCCAAGGCGCGGCGCGGCGGGCCAGCGCGGCGCGCGCCTCCGGGCCGAGCCCGGTGTCGCCGGCAAGGCTCGCCGCCGACTCCGCCGACTCCGCCAGGAGGTTGACGCCATCGGGGATGTGGCCGCTCTCCCGCCGATAGGCCGCGAGGTCGGCTTGATGAGCAAGCCGCTCGGTCTCCGCCAGGCCATCGGGCAGGCCGGAGGTGACGTCCAGACTTTCCTGGGACCGGATCCAGTCATCGTAGACGTTCGGTAGCGCCAGGAGATCCCGGACGTCCGTGTCGCGACGGGCTAGGATCGCATAGCTGGTCGGCACGCCGGGAATGATGCGGGCCTCGATCTTCGGTTGGACATAGCGTGGGGCCCAGGTGGTCCTCAGCCCGATCGATCCGTCCGGCGCGCCCACTGCGCGAACACCGCAATTCAAGCCCATCGCCGGATGGTCCAGCCACTCGCGGAATCGGTAGGACGGCTCAACCCGGTCGAGCTTCAACGGCCTGTGGCATCGCTCGGGAACCGTCACCGTCAGCGCCACCTGGAACAGGCCGTGCTCAAACGCGCTGGCGTCACGGCCCGACGGGCGGGAGGCGCCGTTCTCGATGGCGAGGCGGAGATTGACCCGGGCCGGATCCACGAAATCCGAGTCGACATCGACAACCAGCGCGACCCCCGCAAGGTCCGGGCGGACGTCATCCAACAGGGCCCGGCGGCGCGCTCGGAGGGCGTCAAGATAGGCCGACCAGCCAGCTTCCGTACTGAAGTGGCTTGGAAGGATGCGTTCCCCGGGGCGGTACGCATCGCGCTGACCCTCGTCCGTGTCGAGCCAGGCCTGCAGCGATGTGTTGATCTGCGCGACGAGCCGTGCCGAGAAGCCATCAATGGCCGCCGTGATCGTTGCGCGGTCGGAATAGCCGAACCTGAACTCCCCCAGGTCGAGCGGCCAGCGGCGCCACTTCTGCGGAATGGGTTGCGGCGCGGCGTGCCGGTCGTCGAGCTGACCCGCGCCGGGTGCCAGCGGGCCGATGGCGCCCGCACCCGGCGGTGGACCGGCCTCATCTCCCCCCTCTGCGGGCGTCTCCGGTTCGACCGGCTCGGCCACATCCTCGTCCGAGACGGTCGGGGCGGTCGTATCCTGATCGACGATATCGGCTGCGGTCACCATTCGACCTGAACCCGCGCCATCCACGAAGCGGATGCCGAGCTCGGCGAAGGCGCGGTCGAATGCCTCCCGGCGGATTGCGGAGATCAACGCACTCCGTTCCCGGCGCGCCGCTGTCCGCCGATTGTTCTGGGATCGACGAGCCGCCGCAATCTGCTCGACACGCGCAGCCGCTTCGGACGCGGCTCGCGCAAGGCCCCGCGCTTCGCCGTCACT
>OUNM010101884.1_pt1 | contig 14858 bp, 13 predicted proteins | sample 1769961 | NCBI WGS metagenome assembly OUNM01 (sample SAMEA3914820, study PRJEB12502) | metagenome | biome: forest; material: soil | place: USA | collected 2012-03-12 | depth 0.3 m | reverse complement strand
GCGTGCTGCTGATGCGACGCCGGCGAGAGGGTGTCCTGGTTGCCACCGCACCCTGCGAGGACCACGACGATCGAGGAGCCTGCTCCGGCGAGGCCGACGGAGCGGCTCAGGCGGGAGTTCGCCATCTGCGTCAGCCCCACTACCCGCACGGCACGCGCGAAAACCGTCGGCGCGGTTTAGTGCCCTTCGTCCTCGGTACCGGCGAACGGTGGAGATCGGGTACTGGCTGTCCTCGGAAGAGCACGCGCCGCGGGCGCTCGTCGAGAACGCGCGCCGAGCGGAGGCCGCGGGCTTCTCCTACGTGCTCGTCTCCGACCACTACCACCCGTGGGTGGACGCGCAGGGTCACAGCCCCTTCGTGTGGGGCGTGGTCGGCGCGATCGCGCAGGCGACCGAACGCCTACGGCTCGGCACGGCTGTCACGTGCCCGCTGATGCGCATCCATCCGGCCCTCGTCGCTCAGGCGTCGGCCACGTCGGCGCTGCTGATGGAGGGGCGGTTCTTCCTCGGCGTCGGGACCGGCGAGCTGCTGAACGAGCACATCCTCGGCGACCGGTGGCCGCGCGCCGACGAGCGCCTCGAGATGCTCGACGAGGCGCTCGAGGTGATCACGAAGCTCTGGCGGGGCGAGTACGAGACGTTCCGCGGCCGCCACTACACGGTCGAGCAGGCGCGGCTCTACGACGTCCCGTCCGAGCCGCCCCAGCTGATCGTGGCGGCAGCTGCCGAGAACGCAGCCCGGCTGGCCGCGAAGTGGGGGGACGGCTTGATCAGCACGTCCCCTGCCGGCGAGGTCGTCCAGACGTACAAGGACGCTGGTGGGAAGGAGCCGATCCACGGCAAGGTGACGGGCTGCTACGCGAGCGAGGACGACGCGAAGCGCATCGCACTCGAACGCTCCCCGAACAGCGCGATGGGCGGCTCGGTGTCGCAGGAGCTCGCCCTGCCGCGGGACTTCGAAGCGGTCGCGGAGCTCGTGCGCGAGGACGATCTCACCGGGTCGATGGCACTCGGGCGTGACGCCGGCGTGTGGCGCGAGCGGATCGCACGGTTCGAGCGGCTCGGCTTCACGCACGTCTGCCTGCACGACGTCTCGGAGGAGCAAGAGGGCTTCATCGACTTCGCGGCACAGCTCGTCTAGTGCGCGAGCGGCGCATCGGCTGCTCAGGCTGGTCGTACCAGCACTGGCGCGACGGCGTCTTCTACCCGGCCGGTCTCCGGGCCGGAGAGTGGCTCCGGTACTACGCGGGTCGGTTCGACACCGTCGAGCTGAACACGACCTTCTACCGCCTCCCGGCGCGGCCGATGGCCGAGCGGTGGGCGCGTGAGGTTCCGGGCCACTTTCGCTTCGCGGTGAAGGTGAGCCGCTACCTGACCCACGTCGTGCGCCTGGCCGACACCGCTCGGCACTTCGCTCTCCTGCTCGACCGTCTCGAGCCACTCCTCGCCGCCGGCAAGGCCGGGCCGTTCCTCTGGCAGCTGCCGCCGACGTTCGCCCGCGACGACGAACGCCTGGCCGCCGCGCTCGGCGAGCTGCCGCCCGAGCTACGGCACGCGTTCGAGTTCCGCCACGAGAGCTGGTTCGCCGACGAGGTCTTCGCGCTCCTGCGACACCACGGCGTCGCTCTCGTGATCGGCGACCGGCCCGAGGTGCGCGGGTTTCAGTGCAGGGTCGTGACGTCCGACTTCACGTATCTCCGGTTCCATCATGGCAGCCGGGGGCGGCGCGGCAACTACTCGCCGGCCGAGCTCGACGAATGGGCGGGCTGGATCGGCGCCTTGCCCCCGGACGTCGCCGTCTGGGCGTACTTCAACAACGATTGGGAGGGATTCGCGCCGGCGAACGCAGAAGGGCTCGAGGCGCGCCTCGTCAGGCGTCCGGGCCGCCCGGCCCCAGCAGCTCGACCCGCTTCGTCTTCCTGACCTCCGTTGCCGGGGCGGAAACCTCAGCGCCGCAGGCGCTTCCGCACGAGCAGCTGGAGGCTGTGGGAGCGCGCGCGGTCGTCGAAGGGGCCGTGTACACCCTGGTTGCCGGGGACGGGCTCGAACAGGTTGTCCGGCCGGTCGCGGTCTGCCGGCTTGTCCGTCTGCTGTGCCGAGTAGGCGTTGCGCGCGAGGTAGTGGTCCGCGAGCGACGGCGCGATCGCGTTGCCGACGATCGCCTTCACCGTCGGCCCGCCGACCATCACCTCTCGCTGTGGGTGGTGCGCGGCCCAGACGATCGCGTCTGCCGCCACCTCCGGCTGGAAGATCGGCGGCACCGGCTGCGGCTGGTGCGACAGCTTCGCGCGGCCCCAGGTGAACTGGGGCGTGTTCAGCGCGGGCAGCTGCACCATCGTCACCTTCACCCGCGAGCCTTCGTGGAGGAGCTCGCAGCGCAGCGACTCGAGGAAGCCTTGCAGCGCGTGCTTCGCCCCGCAGTAGGCCGCCTGGAGGGGGATGCCGCGGTAGGCGAGCGCGGAGCCGACCTGCACGACCACACCGCGGTCACGTGGTCGCATCCGGCGCAGGGCGGCGAGCGTGCCCCACACCGAGCCGAGGTACGTGACCTCGGTCGAGCGCCGGAACTCCTCGGGCGTGACGTCGCTCATCGGCGCGAACACCGTGGCCATCGCGTTGTTCACCCACACGTCGATCGGGCCGAGCTCACGCTCGATCTGCTCGGCGGCGGCGTCGACCGCCTCCGCGTCGGCCACGTCGACCGAGGCGGCGAAGGCCCGGACCCCGTACGCCGTCAGCTCCGCCCGCGCCGACTCGAGCCGCTCCTCGCCGCGCGCGAGCACGGCGACGTCGGCGCCGCCGCGGGCGAACGCGACTGCCGTCGCACGCCCGACCCCTGCGGAGCCACCGGTTACGACTGCGATCACTGGGCGCTTCTTTCGCGTCCGCGATGGGTGCAAACAGGGCGGCCGCGTTTCGCAAGAGCCGCGCCCGGCGACCTAGTCCACGACGTTCGACGTACCGGGGGGTTCAACCATGGGTCAGACGACCGCCGACTTCCTGCTCCAGCGGTTGCACGAGAACGGCGTGCGCCGCATCTACGGCTATCCCGGGGACGGGATCAACGCCATCATCGGCGCACTCGAGCGGCAGCAGGAGCTGATCGAGTTCGTGCAGGTGCGGCACGAGGAGCAGGCGGCCTTCATGGCGTGCGCCCATGCGAAGTGGACGGGGGAGGTCGGCGTGTGCCTCGCGACGTCGGGACCCGGTGCGATCCACCTCCTGAACGGCCTCTATGACGCAAAGCTCGACCACGCGCCGGTCCTCGCGATCGTGGGCCAGCAGGCGCGGGCCGCGCTCGGCGGCAGCTACCAGCAAGAGGTCGATCTCCAGGTTCTCTTCAAGGACGTCGCGCACGAGTACTGCGAGACCGCGCTCGACCCGGCGCAGGTCCGCCACCTTGTCGACCGCGGACACCGCATCGCGCTCGATCAACGCTCGGTCACCTGCATCATCATCCCGAACGACCTCGCCGAGGAGCCCGCGGTCACGGACCCGCCGCAGAAGCACGGCACGATCCACTCCTCGCCGGGCTGGCGGGCGCCGCTGGTCGTGCCGGCCCGTGCCGACCTCGAGGCGGCGGCGGAGATCCTCGACGCCGGTGAGCGGGTCGCCATCCTCGTCGGCCGTGGCGCCCTCGCGGCAACCGAGGAGGTCACTGCGATCGCCGACAAGCTCGGGGCCGGAGTCGCGAAGGCGCTGCTCGGCCGCACGGTGGTCGACGACCATCTGCCGTACTGCACCGGGTCGATCGGCCTTCTCGGCACGAGGCCGAGCTGGACGCTGATGAACGAATGCGACACGCTGCTCATGGTCGGCTCGTCCTTCCCGTACTCGGAGTTCCTGCCCGAGCCGGGGAGCGCGCGGGGCGTCCAGATCGATCTCGACGGGCGGATGCTCAACATCCGCTACCCGATGGAGCTCGGCCTCATCGGCGACGCGAAGGAGACGCTGCAGGAGCTGATCCCGCTGGTCGGGCCGAAGACGGACCGCTCGTGGCGGCAGCAGATCGAGCAGGAGGTCGCCGACTGGTGGCGGCTGATCGAGGACCGTGCGCTGCAGGACGCCGATCCGATCAATCCCCAGCGGCTCTTCTGGGAGCTCAACAAGTACCTGCCCGACGACGCGGTCCTGAGCTCGGACTCCGGCTCTGCCGCGAACTGGTTCGCACGCGACCTGAAGCTGAAGCCGTCGCACCTCGCCTCGCTCTCGGGGAACCTCGCCACGATGGGGCCGGGTGTGCCGTACGCGATTGCGGCGAAGTTCGCGTTTCCGAACCGCCCCGCGATCGCCCTGGTCGGCGACGGCGCGATGCAGATGAACGGGATGGCGGAGCTGATCACCGCGGCGAAGTACTGCGACCGCTGGGCGGACCCACGGCTCGTCGTGCTCGTGCTGAACAACCGAGACCTCAATCAGGTGACGTGGGAGCAACGTGCGATGGAAGGCGACCCGAAGAATCCGGCGACGCAGCAGATCCCCGACGTCCACTACGCCGAGTTCGCACGGATGATCGGGCTCGACGGCGTGCGCATCGACAGCCCCGACGCGATCGACGCGGCGTGGGAGGAGGCACTCTCGGCGGACCGGCCGTTCGTGATCGACGCGATCACCGATCCCGAGGTGCCGCCGCTGCCTCCGCACATCACGATGGAGCAGGCGCGCCACTTCCTCTCGGCCCTGAGGGGCGGGGATCCCCAGTCGCGCGCGCTGATCACCGAGTCGTTCAAGCAGAAGGTGCTCGAGTTCCTGCCGGGGCGATGACGGTCGAGCGGCTCGAGACGAGCTCGTTCACGATCCCGACGGACGAGACCGAGTCGGACGGCACGCTCGAGTGGACGTCGACCACGATCGTCGTCGTCGAGGCCGTCGGCGGCGGCCGGCGCGGCCTGGGGTGGACGTACGCGCCGGACGCGACGGCGACGGTGATCGACTCGATGCTCGCGCCGCGCGTCGAAGGTCGGGGGCTCGACGACCTGGCAGGGCTCTGGCTCGAGCTCGGAGCGGCAATCCGCAACGTCGGGCGTCCGGGCGTCGCGTACTGCGCTCTGTCCGCCGTCGATCTCGCGCTGTGGGACCTGCGCGCGCGGCTGCTCGACGTCCCGCTCGCGTCGCTGCTCCCGGCCGTCCGCGACCGCGTGCCGGTGTACGGCAGCGGCGGGTTCTGCTCGTACTCCGACCGCCGCCTGGCGGAGCAGCTCGGCGGCTGGATCGCCGAGGGGATCCCGCGCGTGAAGATGAAGCTCGGGCGTGAGCCGGAGCACGATCCGCACCGCCTCGACGTCGCACGGGACGCCGTCGGCGACGGGGCGGAGCTCTTCGTCGACGCGAACGGCGCGTTCGGCGCGAAGGAGGCGATCCGCTGGGCGAGGCGCTACGTCGAGGAGTGGGACGTGAGCTGGTTCGAGGAGCCGGTCCCCTCGGAGGACCCCGACGGCCTCCGGCGCGTCCATGACCACTCGTCGCTCGACGTCGCTGCAGGCGAGTACGGCTACGTCCTCGCGGACTTCAGGGCTCTCGTGGACTGCGTGGACTGCCTCCAGGCGGACGTCACGCGCTGCGGCGGCATCACCGGCCTGCTGCGCGTCAACGGCCTCGCCTCCGCTCACGGGCTCGACCTCTCGGGACATTGCGCGCCGCAGCTCTCGGCACACGCGTTGTGCGGCGTCGACCGGCTGCGCCACCTCGAGTACTTCCACGATCACGTCCGGATCGAGTCGATGCTGTTCGACGGCGTCCTCGCACCGGTCGACGGGGCGCTCGTCCCCGACCGGTCCCGTCCCGGCAACGGGCTCGAGCTGAAGCGCGCCGACGCGCAGAGGTGGGCGGCGTGATCGGCCGTCTCGTGCGCGACCTGAGGGAGGGGCGGACGCAGCGGCTGCTGGCGGCCACGACGGCGCTGTCGGCCCCGGCGCTCGGACTCGAGATCTACTTCGAGCATCTCAAGGGCTCGTTCGGCGACCGCTGGATGTGGACGCCGCTCGTGCTCACGCCTCCCCTGACGGTGGCAGGGATCGCCGGCGTCGTCTCCGAGCGGGCCGCGAGGACCGCCCTGCCGTTGGTCTCCGCGCTCTACTTCCTCGACGGGCTCGCCGGGATCGTCACGCACGTCCAGGGTGTCCGCAAGCGGCCCGGCGGGTTCAGGGAGGCGCACTACAACCTCACCATGGGGCCGCCGCTCCTGGCGCCGGGGTCACTGTGCCTCGTCGGCGGGCTCGGCCTCGCCGCCGCGGTCGTTCGGCGCGAGCGCTAGATGCGGGGTCAGGCGCGTCCGAACCCGCACGGCCTGCGGCAGCTGAAGGGGACGACGCCCCAGATGGTCGGCCGGTATCCGCAGTTCGACGTGCTGGAGCAGGCCGGGCACTGGGACGAGGCCACCCGCCGAGTCGTCCTGGACCGGCTCGAGCGTGTGCCGCCGATCCGGTTCTTCAGCCCGGCAGAGACCGACACGCTGAAGGCGTTCTGCGACATCGCGACGGCGCAGGACGACGAGCCGCGCATCCCCGTCCTGTCGTACGTGGACGAGAAGCTCTGCGGCGGCGTCGGCGACGGGTGGCAGTACGAGGGGCTGCCGGGCGACGGCGAGGTCTGGCGGCTCGTGGCGCGCGGCCTCGACGAGGAGGCGCGGCGGGCGTCGTCCGAGTCCTTTCCGGCGGCCGGCGAGCCGACCCGGGTCGACATCGTCCACCGGTTCTCGAAGGCCGAGCTCCAGGGAGGCGCCTGGGACGAGCTCGACGTCGGGCTCGCCTGGAGCCTCGTCATGCGCTACGTCGCGCAGGCGTTCTACTCGCATCCCTGGGCCTGGAACGAGATCGGCTTCGGTGGGCCTGCGTACCCGCGCGGATACGGCGCCTTCGGCTCGCCGCATCTCGGCGAGCGCGAGCCGTGGGAGGCGCACGAGTCCGTCCATTACGACCCCGTCGCCGACACGCGGAGGCGAGGCCTCGATTGAGGGCGCGGGCTGCCCTGCCGGCCGACAACGACTCGGCGCTGCTGCTTCACCCGCACCGGCGCGCGGTGCCGAACCTCGAGCGGATGGCGCGCTACCGCGACGACGACGTCGTCGACCTGGTCGTGGTCGGGGCGGGTGCAGGCGGGAGCGTCCTCGCACAGCGGTTGGCGCGTCGCGGGTGGAAGGTGGTGGTGCTCGAGAAGGGGCCTTTCTGGGACCCGGACCGCGACTGGGTGAGCGACGAGAAGGGCGCCGGGCAGGCCGGCCTCTACTGGACCGACAACCGGATCATCGGCGGCGACGACCCCGTCGAGCTCGGGAAGAACAACTCCGGCGTGGGCGTCGGCGGCTCGATGGTGCACTTCGCGGGTTACGTCCCGCGCCTGCATCCGTCGGACTTCGAGGTGCGCACGCGCGACGGCGTCGCCGTCGACTGGCCGATCTCCTACTGGGACCTGCGGGCGTCGTTCGAGCGGGTCGAGCGCGAGCTCCCCGTGGCCGGCGAGCACTGGCCGTGGGGGGATCCGCACGGGTATCCCCACGACCCGCATCCGGTGGCGGGTGCGGCGGCCGTCGCGTGGGAGGGCGCGCGGAAGCAGGGCATCGAGATGCGGGTCGGGCCCGTCGCGATCACGAACGGCACGTTCGGGAACCGGCCCCATTGCATCTACCGGGGCTTCTGCCTCGAAGGGTGCAAGGTCAACGCCAAGGCGTCACCCTTGGTCACGCACATCCCGGACGCGATCGCGCACGGAGTGGAGGTGCGCGCGGACTCGTTCGTCACACGCGTCGAGGTCGACGAGACGGGCACGCGTGCCTCCGGCGTGACGTACGTGCGGGACGGAGTCGAGCGGTTCCAGTCGGCGGAGGCGGTCGCCGTCTGCGGCTATGCGATCGAGACGCCGCGGCTGCTCCTCAACTCCGCCTGCCGCGCCCACCCGAACGGGCTCGGCAACAACGCCGACCTCGTCGGACGCTATGTCATGGTGCAGGGCGCGTCGCAGATGGCCGGCCGCTTCCCCGAGCTGCTGCGCATGTACAAGGCACCCCCTCCGGAGATCTCGTCCGAGCAGTTCTACGAGACCGATGCGGACCGCGGGTTCGCGCGCGGGTTCTCGATCCAGACGATCTCGCCGCTGCCGATCGGGTGGGCCGAGCACGTCCTGGCCGAAGGGCACTGGGGCCAGTCGCTGCGCGAGTACATGCGGGACTACAACCACTGGACGGTGCTCGGCGTCCTGGCCGAGTTCCTGCCGCTGGCCGAGAACAGGGTGACGCTGGCCGACGAGACGGATCAGTTCGGAGTTCCGGTCGCGCACTTCAGCTACTCGCAGTGCGAGAACGACAAGGCGGTCGTTGCCTACGCGAAGAACGTCCTCGAGGAGATCTGGGCAGGAGCGGGGGCGATGGACACCCTCACCATCGACCGCTACGCCCATCTCGTCGGGGGTGCCCGCATGGGGTTCTCGCCGGACGACTCGGTGGTCGACGCGTCGCATCGCGTCTGGGGAATCGACAACCTCTTCGTGGTCGACGGCTCGGTCCTGCCGACACAGGGATCGGCGAATCCGGCCCTTGCGATCATGGCGCTCGCGGATCGCTGCGCACGGCTCATGTGACGGCGGGTTGAAGCCTCCATCCGGGGGTGCCACCATCCAGTGATCGGTTCCACCGAGGCTCCCCACAACGGCGGGGACTCGAGGCTCCTCCGGCTGGGTGAGCTGCCGCCGGCCCTCGACCGGCTACCGCTGCCGTTGTTCGCCGTCGATCGCGCGGGCACGATCGTCTGGCTCAACAAGTCGGCCACGGAGCTGCTCGGGCCCGTGACCGGACGGAAGCTCGTCCAGATCGTCTCGCCGGAGTCGCGCCCCGCCGTCGAGACCGGGCTGTCACGCCAGGTGCTCGGCACCACGGGCGCGGCGGTCGAGCAGGTCGCCATCGTGCGTCCCGACGGGCGGCGCGTGAACGTCGAGATCAGCTCGAGCCCCGTGGCGCAGGACGGGCAGGTGATGGGCGTCTTCGGTGCGGCGGTCGTCGACCCCGACCAGCTGCCGACGTGCCCACCCGATGTCGACCTGAGCCCGCGCGAGGCCCAGGTGCTGCAACTGCTTGCAACCGGCGCATCGACGGAACAGATGACCGAGATGCTCGGTCTCAGCCGGCAGACGGTTCGGAACCACATCCGCTCCCTGCTGCGGCGTCTCGGCGTCCATTCCCGGCTGGAGGCGGTGGTTGAAGCACATCGCCGTGGGCTGATTCGCACTTGACGCCTAACCAGGCGAGAGGCGAGCGCGGAAAGGCACCCCGCCTGACGGCGGGCTACGGCGACGAGACATGGCGGCTTGCGCTGTCCGCAGACACGCGCGCACTCCGGGCGGCCTCCGCTCTCCTGGACGGCTACGACGCGAGCCGGGCGACCGCGTTCGCGGAGGCGGTCGAGGGACGGGTTGACGCGGCCCTCGCGGTTCTGCGCGCCGGGACGGATGCCGACTGGCCGTTCCCGGCCGCGGCTGCGCTCGACGCAGCACGTGCCCGGTATCTCGCGGGTGACGACGGCGGTGCGCTGACGGAGCTCGCGGGCGCAGCGCGCCACGGCGAGCAGGTCGATCCCGGCGTCGCCGACGTCGCGGCGATTGCGGTCGCGCGGTCGCCCGGTCTCCGCCTCCGGGCGCTCAGGCTGGTGCTCGGGCACGGGACGCTGCGCGACCGTCTGCGGAACGGGCTGAGGGTGGCTAGGGGATCCTGAGCACGATCTTCCCGAGCTGCTCGCCCGCTTCGAGGCGCTCGTGCGCCGCGCGGGCGTCCGCGAGCGGGAAGACGCGGTCGACGACCGGCCTCACCCGGCCGGCCGCGATCAGGTCGTAGACGCCCTGGAAGTCCTCCGGCAACCCCATCGTCGAGCCGAGGATCGACAGCTGCTTCCACCACACGCGGTGCAGAGCCGCCGGGGGATTCGGCCCGGTCGTCGCGCCGCAGACGACGATGCGTCCCTCGGGACGCGCTGCGTCGAGGGTGCGCCGCCAGGTCGCCTCGCCGACATCGTCCACGACCACGTGCGCCCCGCCGCCCGTGATCTCCTTGACGACTGCCACGACGTCGCCCGTCGCGTGGTTCACTCCTGCATCCGCGCCCAGCTCCTTCGCACGGCCGAGCTTCTCGTCACTGGACGACGTGACGATCACCCGCGCGCCGAGCGCCTTCGCAATCGCCAGGGCGGCGGTCGCGACGCCGCCGCCGATGCCCCAGATCAACACCCACTCGCCCTCCTGCAGGCGTGCGCGCGGGACGAGCATCCGGTAGGCGGTCTCGAACACGAGCGGGAACGCGGCCGCCTCCTCGAAGGAGAGGTCGCCGGGAATGGGGTGGACGAAGTCGCGCGGCACCGCGATCAGCTCGGCGTGGGTCCCGTCCCTCGTCTCCCCGACGATGTGCACGCGCCCGTTCTCGACGATCCCGGGATTGATCACGACGCGTTCGCCCGTACCCGCGATCACGCCTGCCCCGTCGGCTCCGAGGATGCGCGGCTTCGGCACGGAGGGGAGGCCTTTCCGGATCCAGATGTCGAGGTGGTTGAGCGACGCAGCACGGAGCTCCACGAGCACATCGCCCTCTGCGGGCTCCGGATCCGGCGCGTCTTCGTAGCGGAGCACCTCGGGCCCGCCGTCCTCGTGGATCCGAATCGCTTTCATGCGGGCAGAATCCTCGCATGACGACGGCAGAGCTTCGCCGGGTGGGCGACGAACTCGGTCTCGACGCGGTCGGCGTCGCGCGGGCCGACGCCTACGACACGACGGAGCAGCACATCGTCGAACGACGGTCGCGCGGCCTGTTCGCGGACATGAAGTTCACGATGGCGCGACCCGAGCAGTCCTGCCATCCGGAGTCGCTGCTGGAGGGTGCGACGAGCGTCGTGTCGGCCGCGCTCTGCTACTGGCGGCCCGAGGCGCCGCTCGAGGCGGGCCATGGCCGGCTCGCGCGGTACACCTGGGACGACGCGTACGCCGACCTGCGCGAGAAGCTGGACGCGCTCGGCCGTCGGCTGGGCGGCGCCTATCGCGTCCTCGTGGACGCGAACCAGCACGTCGACCGCGAAGCGGCAGCCCGCAGCGGCGTCGGCTTCTACGGCAAGAACACGATGCTGATCACGCGCCGCCACGGGTCGTGGGTCGTCCTCGGCACGCTCGTCACGGACGTCGAGCTCGAGCCGACGCGGCCGCTCGAGACCGACTGCGGCGCATGCACGCTGTGCGTGGACGCGTGTCCGACCAATGCGCTCGACGAGCCCGGGACGCTGGACGCCGCGCGCTGCCTCTCGTACTGGACGCAGGCACCGGCGCCCGTCCCCGAGCCGTACCGCGCGGCGCTCGGCGCACAGGTCTACGGCTGTGACATCTGCCAGGACGTCTGCCCGTGGAACCGCGGTGTGCAGAAGCGCCGCGCGGACGAGCCGGAGGGTGACGCGCACGTCGACCTGGTCGCGTGGCTCGAAGGCGACGGGCAGGAGCTCGTCACCTCATTCGACCGCCTGTACGTCCCCCGCAACGACCCGCGCTGGCTCCGCCGCAACGCTGCGGTCGCGCTGGGGAACGTCGGCACGCCCGAGCATGCCCCGGCGCTCGCCCGCGCCGCTGCGGGGGAGGACGAGCTGCTCGCCGAGCATGCGCGGTGGGCGCTCGCGCGCATCGAGGAGCGGGGGTGACCGACAAGCGCTCGCTCGAGTGGTGGATCGCGCTCGTGCGGCTCGGGGCCGTGCCCTTCGCCGTACTCCAGGTCGCGCTGACGACCGACTACCCGGAGGGCTACGAGGCGATCGCGTGGCTCCTGACCGCGATCCTCGCGATCGGAGCGGTCACGCTCTACCTGGAGGTGCGCCGCGGCGTGTCGCGCACCTTCGAGGTGGTCGCGATGGCATTCGACTTCGCGATCATCTCGGCGTTCACGGTGCTGTACGCGTTCGAGCCCGGCACGCCGACGCGGCAGCTGCTCTTCCTCGCGATCGTCGCCGGCGCAGCCCGCTTCGGGCTGCGTGGCGGTATCGCCGTCGCAATCGCTGCCGTTCCCGTCTCGGCCTGGTTCGAGCAACGGCGGTCGGACTTCTTCCACACGGCGTACCGCATCGACTTCGTCACCTTCCAGGCAGGGGCGGGCCTGCTGATGGCGCTCCTCACCGGGTGGCTCTACGAGCGTCTCGACGAGCAGCGGGTGATGGCCGAGCAGCGCGCCGCGGAGGCGGAGGCTCTCCGCGACGAGCTCGGCCACCGGGCCGACATCCTCGACGCCGCCAACCGTTGCGCACGCGCCCTGAGCTCGTCGCTGAACCTCGACGAGGCGTTCGGCTCATTCATCCGGGAGCTGCGCGGGCTCATCTCGTTCGAGCGGATGGCGATCGTCCTCGCCGAGGAGGGCGTCGCGCGTGTCCTCGCAACCGCCGGCTCGCACGCAGACGACGTGATGCCGCCGGGGACGCAGCTCAGCCTCGAGGACAACCTGCTCGCGGAGGTCGTGGCGAGCGGCCAGACGGTCTACCGCCGCGACATGACGACGCCGGAGTACGCGGAGGAATCGAAGCTGCTCGCAGTCGGCGTGCGGTGCCGGGTCGCGGCACCGCTCCTGCTCGGCGCGCGGCCGGTCGGGCTGATCTCGCTCGGCCGCTCGGAGCCGGACGGGTTCGAGGAGCATGAGATCGAGCTGGTGAGCCTGCTCGGCCGCCTCGTCGCGAGCGCGGTACAGAACATGCGCGCGTACGACAGCGAGCGGCGGACGGTCGAGGAGCTCCGGCGGCTGTCCGAGCTTCGCGCGGACTTCGTCTCGCTGGTGTCGCACGAGCTCCGGAGCCCCATGGCGGCCGTGATCGGCGCAGCGCGCACGCTCCAGACGCGGTGGCGCGAGCTCCAGCCCGAGCAGCGCGAGGCGTTCCTCGGGCTGATCGGGGACGAGACGACCCGGCTCGCGGAGCTGATCGGCGATGTCCTCGACACGTCGCGCATCGAAGCCGGCACCTTCAGCTACCGGTTCGCCGACGTCGACCTCGGTGCGCTCGTGGACGAGACGGTGGCGACCGCGTCCCTGGGCCAGGACGAGGTCCCCGTCGTCGCACACGTCGCGCGGCCGATCCCGACGATCCACGGCGACGGCGAGCGGCTCCGCCAGGTGCTCGGGAACCTGATCGAGAACGCGGTCAAGTACTCGCCCGCCGGCGAGCCGGTCGAGGTGCGACTCGTGTCCTCGAACGGCGCGGTCCGGATCATGGTCCAGGATCACGGCCCGGGGATCGCGCCGAACGACCACAAGCTGATCTTCGAGAAGTTCGGTCGTGTCTCGGGCGACGCGTCGAAGCCGGGAACGGGCCTCGGCCTCTACATCGCCCGCTCCATCACGGAGGCGCACGGCGGCTCGCTCGGCGTCGCCTCCTCGCCTGGTCGCGGCGCCACGTTCACGGTCACCCTGCCTGCCGGCTGACGCGGGGTCAGCGCAGCGGGAGCTCGACCGAGCAGAGGAGGAGCTACGCCTTCGCGCGCGTCGGCCGCAGCTCCTGCGCGAGCTCGCGTGCGCGGTGCGCGACGAGGGCGCGCAGGTCATGCGGCTCGAGCACGACCGCCTCGCCGCGGTAGGAGACGACCTCGCCGACGAGCCACTCCGCGCTGCCGACGGACTTGTCGGCGATCGCGGCGCCGTCGACGAGGGGATGGGCGCCCTTCTCGATCTCCCAGCGTGCGACGTTCGGCGAGTACCAGATCCGCGCCGTCGTCGCCGTGTGCAGCTCGGCGGGGTCGAAGCCCTCGCGTGGCGTGAAGGTCTTCCGGGAGACGGTCGCCTTCCGCATCCGGTCGAGGCGGTACGAGCGCGGCTGGTCGCGCTCGATGTCCCACGTGTGCACGTACCAGTGGGGAAGACGGCGTTCGATCGAGTACGGCTCGACGATGCGCGTCACGACCTCCTGCTCTTCCGGTTTCAAATACTCGATCTCGGCGAGCCGGTGCGCGTCGATCGCCTGCGTCAGCTTGTCGACGAGCCCTTCTTCCTCGCCGACGTGCGGCGCAGGCGTCTGCGTCAGCTCGAACGCGCCGAACGTCTCCTCGAGCTTGGCGCGCACGCGGTCGAGCGGCGAGTGTGCGCCGGCGGCGACCATCGGCCCGACGAACTCGAGCGCGAGCCGGATCGCGCGCGCCTCGAGCGGGGTCAGCCGCGGCGGGCGGCGGAACGTGTCGCCGAAGAGCTCCTTGTCGACGTGCACCTCGTCGCCGTGCAGCTCCGCGTACACCGCGTAGCAGCCGCCGCCGAAGTTGACGAGGTTGAGGAGCGAGAGGTGCTCCTCGAGCTGCTCCGCCGGGATCGAGAACCGGTCGACGAGGTCCTGAGACCGGATCGTCGCCTCGCGCTCGTCGCCGCAGGCTGCAAGGAGATACGCGAGCAGGGACTGCAGCACGCCGAACCGCTCCGGCGCGACGGGGCCGGTGGGACGCTCGGCCGCAGCGTCGGTCTCACCCTGCACGACCTCTGCCGCCGGAGTCGGCGGCGCGCCTTCGTGCGCCGTGCGCGCGGCCCGTGCGCCTTCCACGACGAGCCGTCGCAGCTCGGACGGCTCGAGCGGGATCGCGCGACCGTCCTGGCGCAGGATCCAACGGGCGAGCAGGGCGGAGGAGGCGTACTCCGTGATGAAGACGTCGCCCTCGACCTGGTTGCGCTCGCCCCCGTACGCGCGCTTCACCCACCACGCGGTATCCGGGGCGACCTCGACCTTCGCGGTGCCGACGATGTCCCCGAACTGCCAATCGGTCCGCCCACGGTAGGTCTCGATGTCGAAGTCTGGCGGAAGCCGGAAGTCGCGCTCCCGCCGCGTCGCGAAGCGGATGTCCGAGCGGATGCGCGAGACACGGAAGGTGCGGATGTCGTCACGGTCGAGGTC
>OUNM010325907.1_pt1 | contig 14869 bp, 17 predicted proteins | sample 1769961 | NCBI WGS metagenome assembly OUNM01 (sample SAMEA3914820, study PRJEB12502) | metagenome | biome: forest; material: soil | place: USA | collected 2012-03-12 | depth 0.3 m | reverse complement strand
GGTTTCTTCTGTTCCAGCTTGGGCGGGGGCGGTGGTGCTGCCGGGGAGGATTGAACTCCCGACCTCAGCCTTACCAAGGATGCGCTCTACCACTGAGCTACGGCAGCACGGCCCCGCGCGTCACGCCCGTTCGGGATGACGAGGTGGGCCCTATGGAGAAAGCGGGCGGCCCCGTCAAGGCGGCTTGCGCAACCCCGTGCAATCCGCCTAACCGCCGGGCCATGGACGCGAAGACGGAACGGGACCGGCGGCTTGCCGAGGCGCTGCGCGCGAATCTCCGGCGCCGAAAGGAACAGGCGCGGGGGAAGGATTCTGAATCACCGCCCTCCTCCACCGATTCTCCCGATGGAGAATCCTCGACGCACTCGTCCTGATCATTGCTTGCGGCCTTACTCTGCCACCAACGAAAAGCCCCGGCCGTCAGGCCGGGGCATTCTCCGTTCGACGGATCGGGCCCGAAAGCCCGTCTGCCGGACGACCAAGTTCAACGCTGCTGCTGGGGCTTCTTGCCACCCTTGCTCTGGCTTTGGTCACCCTGCTGGCCAGGGCGCTTGCTCTGATCCTGCTGGTGCTGGCCGCCCTTGCTGGCGCCGCCTTCGTTCTGATTACCCATCGCAACCTCCTCCAATGGCCCTCTCGGGCGGCGGCAAAACGAATGGTCCAAGGGAATTGTTCAAAGATCCGCCCCAATTCGAAATGCGCAGCCGGACATCGCTCATAAAAAGCCATTCTCATTTGCCGATCGGCTCGAGAACGCCCAATTTCTTTCAATTACAGTCGATAAGCCGGCGGGATTCAGCGCGCACGCCTCGGCTTTGGAAATATTGGCTAACAAAAAGAACCGATGACCTCGCCATCAGTTGGCCCGATGTCGGGTGCGCCGCCCCCTGCACCCGAGAGTGTGTTGCGTATCACGCGCCCCGTCGGCTTCTCCCGTCGACGGGGCGCTGTGTATCGCGTTGCTGCCGGTGGGATCGACGCAGCCGTGTTCGCCATCAGGCGTTTCGGCAACCTGCAGGCAGTTGACCCGCGCGCCGAGATGCATCGCGATCGTACCGCTGCGCCGCGGTCTTAGCGGATTCCGAAGGGTATGCGCAGCGAGGTTCGAACGCCGGGCGCATCCTCAGTCGCACCGACCTCGACGAGCCAGTCGATGGTGGTTCGGTCGGTCACGCGATAGCTCATCCCGAACAAAAGCCGCCCGAGCTGCTGGTCGCGCGTCCTGGTGGTGATCGGATCGCCGACAGTCTCGATGCCGTTCTGGATCGTAATGGGGCGGATCCGGCTGCGCGTTCCGAGCTGAACGGTGTGTGCGTAGGCGAAGCTCACTGAAAGCCTATCGTTGAGAGCAAGGCCCAGACCCACCGTTGCGCTTGGCGCTCCGCCCGGCTCGACCCGGTCGATCTGGGCGTTGCTGATGCGCGTGTCGACGTTGCTCCCGAAATTATAGGTATAGCCGAGTACGCCGAAGATCGTCGCCGGATCGCTAGGCAGCAGCAGCGTGACGCTCGGCGCCACCGCCCAGAAACCCGCACCGGTGGCCGATTTGGTGGCGTTCCCCAGCGCATCGCGCGGAAGCTTGAAGGGACTGGTGCCGGTCGGCGCGATCATCTGCATCCCGGCGATGATGTAGGGCCAGCCGGAACGTCCGTTGTTGACCTGATATCGGATCTGTCCCTCGACGTCGCCCAGGCCGGAGCCATGGCTGGAGGTGTTGACCGTGCCCACATTGGTGTTGCCGGGCGTATTCTGCACCAGCGGCACCAGCACCGCGCCGTCCGATCGATAGACGTAGGGAACGCGCGCGGTCAGCTCGAGCCGGCTGCTCACACCGTACCGGGCGACGGCGGCGGCGGTAACGATGTCCTGGCGACTCTCGTTGATGTCGAACACGCCGACCAGCACTGACTGCGGAATTTCGATGCCGCGGAAGACAAAGCGGTTGCGGTCGTCACGGGTGTATTCGAACGTCGGCTCGATCACGAAACGGCCGGGCCGGGAGAGGATCCCGCCCTGATCGGCGAGGACGGCGACGTGCGGCGCCTGCCCGCTTTCGGGCGGCTTGACGCCGACCTCCGGGACGGGCGCGGCGGAGCCGGGCGGCGGCGTGGCCTGAGCGACTGCCGGCGGCGCCGCGCTCGGCGGAACGGGCATCCCCGACCGCCGCATCTGCGTTGCCAGCGTGTCCTCGAGTTGATTGAGCCGCGATTCCTGCGCGTCGAGCCTCTGTCTCTGCTCCTGCAACGCGCGGCGCTCGGCGGCGATGCGCTCGCGCAGTTCGGGCAGGCTGAGCGATGACAAATCGTCCGCCGTCGCCGGGGCCGGAGCGGCCTGCTGGGCAACCTGCTGTGCCGGCGGTTGAACTATGGGAGAAGACGCGGCGGGCGAGGCGGCGAGCGCCATCAGGAGCGCCCCGCCGGTCACATCGCGCCCCTGGCGCCTGCTCCGAGCATGAGGGTGTCGAGGCGCATCAACATGCTGCCGATCGGGATCGCCGAATTCTGGATGGTGAGATTGACCGTGAAGTTGGTGTCAATCGACCGATTGCTTGCCTGGTTTGCCACCAGCGCCCCCGTCAATGCCCCGATCATATGTTGCAGCGCCAACCCCTTGCCGTCAAGCAGAACGGTTGACTGGCCGTTTGACTGTACCAGGCGAACCGCACCGGCATCTGTTACTATGGCCGCACCATTGGGTGCGAGGGCGAGCGCCTGTTCGTCCAATGCTCCAGTTCCGGTCGACTGGGCATCCGCGACAAGATGCACCGACAGCCCCTTGCCGCCGTTCCCCATATCGACGCTCGACGCCGGCCCGCCGCTGAAGACCTGCAACATGCTCCCATCATTTCCCATCAGCAGCGTGCGCAATACGGTGGCGCCGTTGACGAGCGTGTCGATCTGGATGCCGATCGAAATATCCATGCCGTTGGGGAGCTCGAAGCCGCCTCGCATCTCGTCGAGCGCCGCATCGGAGATGGTGGCGGCGGTGTAGGAAGCGGCCTCCGCGCCGGCCGGCGCGGCGGTCGTCGCCAGCGCGACGCCGGCAAGCGCGATCCACGACGAGGCATATTGTGTCATGAAAGCCTCCTAGAGCTGGATCGGATAGGGTGTCGCGCGGACCAGCGAGAGCTCCTGCACGCTGAGCGGCTCCATCATTCGGATCCCGTTCAGCGGGCTGCGCGGGGCGAGCGCCCACTCTTCGTCGCGACCGAAATTGCTTTTGCCGAGCTCGGCCGAGCCGTTGAGCGCGAACAGGATGCCGTTCCATTGGCGCTTGAAGACGTCCACACCGATGAGGCGGAGGCCGCGGGCGGGATCGCCGACGAGCACCTCTCTCCCCTGGATTCCCTTTACGACGACGAAATGCTTGTAGCCCTGCGTCGTGATCAGAGCGATTCCGGGGATGCGGGTGTTGGCGATATCATCGAGCGTCACCTGGAAACCGTCGGCGGCGATGCCGTGCGAGGCCAGGAAACGCTTCATGTCGAGCAGCGAGAAGCCGTGGCGGCGAATGAGCGCCTGGTCACCCGTTTGCCACATGCCGAGGAACACGAACTCCTCGCTGGTGGGCTTGCCGTAATGGTAGCGCATCAGGGTCGCGAGAGCGGCCGATCCACAGCTGAAATCATAGCGTTGGCGTACCACCGTCTGAAAACGGCGTTCGAGCATGCTGTGGACGGGCGGTGCTACTTCGCCGGCCGGCAGGATCATGGCCCGCCCCGACGTCGTGATCGTCCTCGAGCCGCATGCCGCCAGCAATAAAGCCAGGGTCAGCGTAACCCAATGCTCAGGGCTGGATTGCGACATTGACGTTCATCGATGCATTGATGGCGACGTTGTTGCCCGTGTTGATGTTGAACATCGTCAGCCCGGTCGTGCCGGCGAAGGCATCGCTGGCAATCGACACCACGCCGGTGGTGAAGTCGCCGGTGATCGTGTTGCCAGCCACATTGCTGCTGTTCTGAACGGAGGCGGTCTGGTCGATCAGGGAGAGATCGGCCTTCGCCCGCGCCCCCGACAGAACATCATCGCTCACGACCGGCGCCGAGTTGAATGGCGTCGGAGCGGCCGCAGGCGGAGCGGATTGAGCCGCCGCCATGGCCGGAACACTGAGGATCGTCAGGCCCAGCCCGGCGAACGCAAGGGATATGCGAGTCATCCGAGGCCTCCCCCCTCTGCGTGAAGAGATCGGGCCGATCCCGTCCCAGGACCGGCCCGACAAGGATCGGCGGGTCAGCGGGTCAGCGTCAGCGTGCCAACCGATGCGCTGACGTTCACACTGGCGTTTTGCGAAGCAAAAAAGCCGGTGTTGATGTTCATTGCATTGAGCCCGGCGAAGTTCGCCAGCGCTCCGCCGTCGAACGAGACATCCCACGAGACGGTGTTCGTGCCGCCCGCGCCACCGGCGCCACCGCCGCCGCCGCCGCCACCCGCGCCGCCGGTGCCCGGGCCGTTGCCGCCATCACCGCCGCTGCCACCACGGCCGGCACGGCCGCCATTGGCATAGAACGGTAGATCGACATAACCGTCCGTCACAGTCGCCGAGAGATTGGCCGGCGTGACCATCTTGGTATAGCTGGACGTCCGGCTGTAGTTGGACGTGCTGCCGTTATTCGCCGAACCAGCACCGCTCGAATCGCTGTTGTTCGAATTGTCGGTGTAGCTCTTCGCGTAGTTCGACGTGCTGCCATTGTTGGCCGATCCGTCACCACTCGAGTCGCTCGCGTTCCACGAGCGATTGAAGCTGTCGGTGGCGGTCTTGTTAAAGCTGTCGGTGGTGGTCTTGGTTTTGGTCGACGTCAGGGTAGCCGTGGCGGTCCAGGTGGCGGTCGAGCCGTCGTTCGCCGCCGCGCTGGCGAGGTTCCCGCTGGCGTCGCTGTTTTGCGAGAGCGCCGGCACCGCCGCGAAGGCAAGAGCACCGACAGCCGTGCCGAGATAAAGCATGCCTTTCATGATTGAGCTCCTCTGAGTGAGAAATGCAGCTTCGCGGCATCGCAGGAGCTCACTGCACGGCGCCCCCAAAGCATCGACCCCCGAAGCACTTCAACATACTCCTGTAGGGGCAGCGAAATTCAGTCCCCACCTGTGCCGTCTTGCCCCACCATTCGCGGGAAAAAGACCTCCCAAATGGGGGGTCAGGCGAGTTGCCCGATCCGCATGACGCTGTTGAGCACGCGGCGCACCAGATCCGCCTGGCGATGCGTGCCGGTCTTCCAGAAGGCTTGCTTAAGGTAAGTGCGTGCCGTCTGCGTGCTGACGCGCATCCGGGCGGCGGCGTCGGTGAGCGACAATCCGGCCACGATATTCATGGCGAGATGGGCCTCGCTCTGGGTCAGTCCGTAGGCACGGAACAGTGCCTCTGCCATGGTGCAGGAGTTGCGATCGGGATCGAGGATACAGACCGCCGCGACACCCGTGCCGGGGCCCTGCTCCTCCCGCGGGATTCGCGTGATCGTTGCGACCAGCGCGCCCTTGCCCTGTCGCGGCAGCAACAGCAGCTGTGGCGCCAGCGACGTGATCGAACCATCCTCCAAATCCAGTACCCGCTGGACCAGTGTCTGGAGCCGGATCGACGTCTCGAGATCGCAAGCGGTGATGGCGGCGCCCGATCGCCTGATGCCTTCCGATCGCGTCAGAAGCTCTCGTGCCCTGTCGTTCAGGAACGCGATATGCCCGCTTTCCTCAAGCAGCAGGATGGCGACATCGAAAGTATTCAGCATGCCCGCCAGCGATTGACCCCACAGGCGGCTGTTTTCCGCCTCCCAGAGCATTTGCAGCATCAGTTCGATATAGGAGCGGGTGCGCGGGGAGACTTGGGCATAGCCCCGGCGCAGCGGCTCGGGGCTGCAGGTGGAGATCGCGAGCGACCGACGTGCGTCGACACGATATCGGAAGGTGGTGCGCGCCAGCCCGTGCTCGAACGTGCTCTTCGACTGATTGCGGAGCGGCTCCGCACCAAGCCACGTCCGGGCGGAAGAATCCTGGTCCTGCTCCAGGTCGCGCTCGACGGAGAATGCGACATGCAGCGCGAGGTCATCGGGCATGTTGAGCGACGCCAGCACTCGGGGCCGGCTGCCAAGCTGGTGCAGGCTGAGCGTGATCAGAGGATCATGCAGCTGCCCGGCGACAAACCGAAGCATGTCTTCGGCCAAACCGTTTCGAGGCGCGACTTCATCCAGCATCGCCTACCGCTTTGCCCCTCCGGTACGCGTTTATAGTGCGCGCTCGAACCGAACACGCACCATGGAATTGGCGCCGACAATCCGGACCCCCCGTTTCGGCGCGTAGCTGACAGCTATCCCTGTCGGTGCCGTTTGCTAATCGCCCATTAGAGAATTTCCGACCAATTCCGGGTAATTGACAGCATTCCGGGCCGGCCGCGCCGTTCTACCAAGAAAATATTGCCGATCGACTTAAGGAGATTGCTGCCGCGGCATCCACCACGGATCAGGACATCCATGGCCGTCTTTGCTAAAGCGTCATGATTGCGCATTCAAGGAAACGGCAATGGACGACATGATCATCGAAACGCCGGAAGGCCCTATGACCTGGGCTGAATGGAAGAAAAAGAACCCGGTCCAAGTCCCTTCCCGCCGGACCAAGGGCAAGGATCTACCCAACAAGGTGAAACGATCGACGAACGACGCTTGAGTGGAGCCGACAAGGGAGTTCGGCTCCGCACGAAAAGCGGGCTGGCTCCTGCGCACCAGCCCTACTTCTTCGATCAATAGGGATTTTCCACGCCGTAATGGCTATAGATCTGCCGCCGGTAGGCGCGATCATAGGCTGGCTCCTGCCCGGCCGTATAGTGTGGCGCGTTCTCGAGAACCTGCTTGTCGAGATCGACGACGTAGCCGCCGACACCCTCATCGTAGCTCAGCACATCCCAAGGCAGCGGGTAATAGTCATTGCCCATACCGAGAAACCCGCCGAACGACAGCACGGCATACTCCACCTGGCCCGCGCGCTTGTCGATCATGAGATTGTAGACCGTCCCGAGCCGCTCGTCGTTGCGGTTGTAGACCGCCGTACCTTCCACCTTGTTGGACGCGATGAGCTCGACGGTTTCGTCGGTCGCGATGTTCGTATCTGCCATGACATCCTCCTGCGCGAAAATCTCGCACGGCATTGAACGAACGAGAGGTCGGCCGGCCTCTCGGCTTGCCGCGCAAAAGGACGGGTTTACCTTGTCACGCTTGCGTAATATTGATGTCATTGCAGGGTCTTAGCCATCCTCTCAGTCCCTCAGCGCCCCCCCGGCCATGCTCTGGAAGACGCCGTCGCGGCGGATCAGGGCGTGCGAGAGGGCGGCCCCCAGATGACCAAGGATCAGCAGAAAGAAGGCGTAGGCCAGCAGCCCGTGAAGCCGGCGCAGAAGGCCATAGAGCTGGATGTCGTACGGCAGGATCGGCGGCAGAACCAGCGTTTTGGTCAGCTGCACCGGATAGCCGCCGGTCGACTGCATCGCCCAGCCAATCAGCGGCATCGCGATCATCAACGCATAGAGCAGCCAGTGCGAAGCGGTGGCAGCCGCCTTCTGCCAATCCGGCAGGTCGCCGGGCAGCGGCGGCGGCCGATGCGTGAGGCGGAAGCCCAGCCGCACGAGCGCCAGCACGAGTATGGCGATGCCGATCGGCCGGTGCCAAGCGAGCAGCGCAGGATAGCGTCCGCTCGCGGTCGAGACCATGCCGGCACCGATGAACAGCATGGCGAGGATCAGCGCCGCCATCGTCCAATGGAGCAGGCGGGCGAAAGGGGCGAAGCGCGTGGTCATACCTTGGCTCCCTTGGCAGCGAGGGTGAGCGCGTCGGGGCGCGGCCCCTCGATGGCGCGGCGGCGGAAGGAGGCCGAATAGGCTGCCGATCGTGCTGGCAGCAGCGGATCGTCAGAGGCGGCGACGCCGTCAGGCAGGATTAGCGGATCGAAATTGACGTCGCGGCAGCCATCCTCAGCCTCGGTGGCGGCATGATCGAGCATCAGCGTGCCGACGTCGACGCGCCGGCGACCCGCCGGCCAGGCGACCGTGGCATTGTCGGTGCGGTCGCCTGCATCCGCCAGCACGACGATGAGGTGCCAGCGCAGCGGCCCCTGCTTCAACCGAGCGATGGCATCATCGAACAGGAAGTCGACCGGCTGGTGGTCGAGCGTCTTCTTGTCGAGCGCGGAGAACGGCGCCTCGGGCTCCATCTGCCAGCGTACCGCGTGCGCCGTGCCGCCGGCGTCGAGGAAGCGGAAGGCGTTGATGCTGTAATAGGTGCCGTTGGCGAAGCTCGAAGGCAGCGGCGCGTTGGCCATATAGTCGAGAAAGGCCTTCGTCTCGGGATGCTGGGCGAGGTAGGCCTTCATCTTCGCAGGATCGGGTTTGTGCGTCGTCGGATCGGGGCGGCTCGCGACCTGGAGCGCGATGAAGTCCGCCGGCGTCGCCACCGGGAAGATCGGCGTGTGGTCCAGCGCCATGCGCCACTGCTCGCCGCCGGGCAAACGAAATAGCAGCGCCATTGAGTGGAACACGTTGCGGCCGTCGCTCGCGAAGGGATCGCCACCGCCGGTCGAGAAGCGGCCGATCACCGGATGGGAGCCGGCGCGGAAAAGCGAGGCGCGGGACAGCGCGACGCCCTGCCCGTTCGCCTCGAAATGACCGGAGACGCACAGCCCCTTGGCATGGGCGCGGCGCCAGCCGGGGTGACGGCCGGCATTATATTCGAGCGAGTTGGCGATCGCGCCGCCGCCGATCCGGCCGGGGCTGAGCCAGCCCCCTACCCAGGCGAAGGCGAGCGCCACCAGCGCCACGATCGCGGCGATGAGGGCCAGACCGGGAAACGGGCTGTGGGACGATCGGGTGGAGGGCATAAGGGGGCTCCGGTTCGCGCGGGGTTTCGGGATGGACGCCGCCGCCCGCCGATTATTCCCGCCTAAATTACAGCGACGCGAGGCACTGTCGGGAATAAGCTCGACGCAGGGACGTCCACCGATGCGAGGAGGACAGGATGCAGGACATGATCCTGATCGTCGAACCGCTGATTCCCGGGCTACGGCGCTACGCCCGCGCGCTGCTGCGCGACGCGACTGCCGCCGACGATCTGGTGCAGGACTGCCTGGAGCGCGCGGTTGGCCGCTGGCACCAGCGGCGCGGCGACGGCGATGCGCGGAGCTGGCTCTATACGATCCTCCACAATCTCGCGGTCAGCCAGATGCGCCGCAAGCTTCGGCGCGCGCCCCATGTGACGCTGGACGACGAAGCCGCGCCCGAGCCTGGCTCCCCCGCCACGCAGGAGGACGCCATCCATCACCAAGCCCTGCTCGACGCGCTGGGCGCCCTGCCCGATGACCAGAAAGCGGCGCTGCTGCTCGTCTCGGTCGAAGACATGAGCTACGCCGAGGCCGCCCGCGTGCTGGGCGTTCCGATCGGCACGGTGATGTCGCGGATCGCGCGGGCCCGCGAGAAGCTGCGCCGTGCGATCGAGGCGGGCGGCACCATCCCTGACAGCCAGCCCCAACTCCGGAGAGTGAAGTGACCGAGCGGCCGATCGGCGAGGACGACCTCCAGGCCTATGTCGACGACCGGCTGGATCCGGCGCGCGTTCGGGCTGTTTCGGCCTATCTCGATGCCAACCCCGATGCCGCGCGCCGGATCGCCGCCTATGCGCGCCACCGCGACGCGCTGCGGGCCGCGCTCAACCCGGTGGCGGCCGAGCCCGTGCCGACCGAGTTGCGCCTCCCCTCGATCGTCGAGCGCAGAAGCCTAGATCGGCATCCATGGAGACGCCCGCTGGCCGACATCGCCGCGGCGCTGGTGATGGTCGCCGGCGGCGCGTTGGGTGGCTGGGTCCTGCACGGTGAGCTTGCGCCGCCGAAGGGTGGCGTCGTGGCGCTCGCCCGCGAGGCCGCCGACAGCTACGCCGTCTATGCCGAGGATCCGGTGCGCCCGGTCGAGCTCGACGCACGCGCCGACCTGCAGCGCTGGATCGCCGACCGGCTGCACCGCCCCGTGCTGGTGCCGGATCTCGCGCGGGCGGGCTACCACCTGCTCGGCGGACGACTGGTGGTGACGCCGCACGGACCGGCCGGGCTGTTTCTGTACCAGGATCGCGAGGGCGCAAGATTGGGCGTGCTGGTCCGGCCGATGACGATCGATCGGACGGCGCGGATGGCGCGGCACGATTATGGTTCGCTCGGCGGCTATACTTGGGCGGACGATGGCATGGGCTACAGCCTGATCGGCCGGGCAAAGACGCCGGCACTCCATCCCGTCGCCGACGAGGTCCGCCGACAGATGCTCACGGCAAGCTGAGAAGAGCCGTTCAACTCCGGCCAGCGTACAGCAGCCGACCTTCACCGAGGCGGGCAAGCAGGAAGTATATGTCGTGCTCGGACACGGCAAAACAGCCATCGCTGCGCCCAAGCTTGCCTTTAGACGCCACCATCGCGAAATCAGCGTACCAGGCTGAATGAATGACGATTGCCCGCTCTTCGGCCTTGTCGTCGGTCGGGTCCAGCCCGGTAAGGCGCCGCGAGAGGCCGTGCACGCCGGTGTACAGCGGACCCGTCAGATAGGCCCCTTCCGAGGTGGCCTCAGACCCGACGTCATTCGAGAATCTCTGAAGCATACCGGTATGATCGGGATCGGACCCCTTCCCGTGCGCGACAAGGAGGCTCGTCGTCGTTCCCGCCAGAATGTCGATGAGGTGAAGCCTGGGCTGGGATGACGGCAGCCCGAAGTCGGCAATCGCGATCACGTCGCGCGACCAGACAAGGTGATTGTAGCGAGCGAGCGCATCCAGCGTTCGGGTGATGAGCACCGGGTTCACCGTCGGGGCGGCCGCGGCAAGCCCCCGCTGAACGGCAGCATCGGCAGCCCCGAACAGAAATCCCGCGCCCATCGCCCCGATCCCGGCGGAGAGAAGCTGCCTTCGCGAGCGCAGGTGCGGGTACGTCATCGTCCCACTCTAAGCGACGGTCGATCGAGTACCAATACGACCCCCAAGGTCCGGGACAAGAGGCTCACGAGCCTCGCCGCGTCGCTCAGTTCATCGCCAGCACGAGGTTGCGCACCTGCGGATAGATCTGGCGCTCCCATTTGCGCCCGCTGAAGACGCCATAATGGCCGACTCCGGTTTGGAGGTGATGCCGCTTGAGATGGGGGCGGAGCGACGAGCACAGATCATGCGCGACCGCTGTCTGGCCGACCGCGCAGATATCGTCCCGCTCCCCCTCGACCGTCAGCAGCGCCGTCTTGCGGATCGCGCCGGGATCGACCCGCCGGCCGCGATATTCGAGCCGTCCCTGCGCCAGCAGCGCGCGCTGGAAGACACGATCGATCGTCTCCAGATAGAATTCGGCGGTGAGGTCCAGCACCGCGAAATATTCCTCGTAGAAGGCCGCGATCGCTCGCGCCTCCTCCTCCCGGCCGTCCGCCAGATGCTGATAAAGCGTGCGATGCTGCTCCATGTGGCGACCCATGTTCATCGACATGAACGCCGTAAGCTGAAGGAAGCCCGGATAGACCGGCCGGCCGCGTCCGCGATGGCGCCACGGCACGCGCGAGATCAGCGTGTCGCGAAACCAGCCGAGCGATTTCGAACTGGCAAGCTGGTTGACCATGGTGGGCGCGATCCGCGTGTCGAGCGGGCCGCCCATCAGCGTCATGGTGCGCGGCTGGGCGGGGTGCTTCTCTTCCGCCATGATGGCGACGGCCGCGAGCGTCTGAACACAGGGCTGGCATACCGCCAGCACATTGACCCCGGGGCCCAGCTCTTCGATGAAGCGGATGAGGTAGGTGATATGGTCCTCGAAACCGAAGCGTCCCGCCGCCACGGGGACGTCGCGCGCGTTTGCCCAATCGGTGATGTAGACATCATGATCCTGCAGCAGCGTTGCGACCGTGCTGCGAAGCAGCGTAGCGAAGTGGCCGGAAAGCGGCGCGACCACCAGCATCTTCGGCTTGGCGACGGTATCGTCCTTGGCGAAGTGAAGCAGATCGGCGAAGGGCAACGACAGGCGCACCTCCTCGCGCACCGACAACTCACGGTTGCCGCAGCGCACCGTCTCGATCCCGAATGCCGGCCGCCGGTGGGTGACACGGCTATAGGCGAGAAGGCTGAGAAGCGCGGCCCAGCTTCGGTCGAGCGGCCAGGCCGACGCGCCGCCCAGCTTCTTCCGCGTCGCCACAGAAACGGCGGCCAGCCCGCGGGCCGGGGTCATAACGTCGGACCACCACTGGAAAGCCTGATAGAGCATGGGCGTTCCCCAAGCGATGAGAGCGACGGACGCTCTCACCTGCCATAATGCACGTTGTGCGGCGCAGCGCCATCTATACCTTATGAAGCTTGGCGAGCGGGAGACGGGCGATGGGCGCAGTTCTCACCATTTCGAGCAAGAATTATTCTTCCTGGTCATTGCGTGGCTGGCTGCTGTGCCGGCTGGCAGGGCTCGACGTCGAGGAGGAGATCGTGCCTATCGACGCCGATACGCGCGCCGAACTATTGCTGCTCTCCCCGTCCGTCCGGGTGCCTCGCCTGACGCACGAAGGTGCGAGTGTATGGGATACGCTGGCGATCGCGGGCTATCTGAACGAACTCTATCCCGAGGCCGGGATGTACCCGGCCGATCGCATCGTCCGCGCACATTGCCGATCGATCTGCGGCGAGATCCATTCGGGCTTCTACAATCTCCGCTCGGCGCTGCCGATGAACCTCAAGGTGCGGCACGAACAGTTCAAAATTTTTTCGGGCGCGCGGCCGGACATCGACCGAGTCGAAGAGATCTGGGCGGATTGCCTGCACCGCTATGGCGGCCCCTATCTGTTTGGTGCGGCGCCAACCGTCGCCGACGCCATGTATGCGCCGGTCGCCACGCGCTTCATCACCTATGCCGTGGCCGTCGGCGCGGAAACGTCTGCCTATTGCGACACGATCATGCAATGGGCGCCCATGCGGGAATGGATCGCTGCCGCACGCCTCGAACCGGACGAGCTGGAAGAGCTGGAAGTAGAGTTTTGACGGGAGAAAGCCTCAAGGGCCGGGTGCAGCGATCACCCGCCCCTTGAGGCTTGCTCCAACGATCAGAAGCGCTCGCCGACCATCTCCTGGCTCTTGGCCCACAGTGCCCTGGCCCGCTCGGGATCAAGCGCATAGCAGCGGATGCCTTCGCTCACAGGCGAGACATTGTCCGCCACGACCGGCTCGGACACGTGGCAATGCTCGGAGTAGCGGCCGTCCACCACGCAGGCCGGCGCCACAACGCCCGCCCACACCGAGGTCGCGGCACGACGCTTTGGCGCTGGGTCGATTGGAGCCCTCAATGTGGCGACCTTCCTTACTCCTTTGGAGGTAGGGAAGATCCAGAAGGCTAGAGGTCGCGCCGTCTTGAACGGTTCTTCCCGTCTCAACCACTAAAGCTCCAACGACGGGCACCTGTCCCTTCGCAAGGAGAGGATGGTCCCCGTGTTCCATGCATCATTCAGAGCAAGGAGCCGCCGATGGCCGTGCAAGAACCGTCCAACGGTCGTGCCACGCCGGACCCCCTCAGTCGAAGGGCGGGTTATTGGCTCGCGTTGTCCATTCTCATGCTCATCGCCTCGATATTCCTGGCGACCCCAGCCCGAGTGGTGCCGTCCTTCGCCGACCAGACTGGCCAGCCCTGCCAGAGCTGCCATGTTGGCGGCTTTGGCCCGCAGCTGAAGCCGTTTGGGCGCGACTTCAAACTGCATGGTTACACCGCACGCGCGGGGAAAAAATTCAGCGTGCCGCTAGCCGCAATGGCCATCGGCTCTTTTACAAAGACGGCCAAGGCCCAAGCCGATCCCCCCGCCGATCACTTCAGCCGGAACAACAATTTCGCGCTCGACCAGTTCAGCATCTTCCTGGCCGGTGGACTGGGGTCCCACGTCGGCGGCTTTGCGCAGATTACCTATGATGGCGTCGGCAGGGCGTGGGCGTGGGACAATCTTGACATCCGCGCGGTGAACACTGGCACTATTGCGGGAACCGACATCGTTTACGGCCTCAGTCTCAACAACAGTCCGGGCGTTCAGGATGTGTGGAACACACTTCCGGCCTGGGGCTATCCCTATACGGATTCCGCACTGGCCCCCTCCCCCGGCACAGCCCCGCTGATTTCCGGGGGATTGGCCCAGGAGGTCCTGGGTCTTACCGCCTACACTTGGATCGACTCCCGCTTCTATATCGAAGGAGGGGGCTATCGAACGCCGACCGCGGGAACCCTGCACTGGCTGGGGGCCGACCCCTTGGCGCCCGGCGAGATAGACGGGATCGCACCTTATGCTCGGATCGCCGTTCAGCAACAGATCGGCGGCGGAACCGGGGAGTTCGGCGCTTTCCTGCTCAAGGCAGCGATTTGGCCCGGCCGGGACCACAGTAGCGGTCGCACGGATCATTATACCGACACGGGTATCGACGGATCGTGGATCAGAACACTCGGCTCTAACAATACGCTGACCTTCAACGCGCGCTATACGCACGAACATTTCGCCCTCGAGGGAACCTGCGCGCTTGGACTTGCGGATGGTTCAATCGTGGCGCCCTCATTGTCGGAATGCGCCCGGGGCCATCTCGACGAGGTTCGCGGTGACGCCTCCTATTACTGGCACGATAAGATCGGCGTGACGATCAGTGGCTTCGACATTCATGGATCTAGAAATCCATCGCTCTACACTAATAATCGAACAGTGAGACCAGACAGCTCAGGTGTGACATTTCAAATCGATGGAACACCATTCGGGGATGGAAAATCGCCTCTTGGACCTCTGTTCAATCTTCGGGTTGGAGCACAATACACCACTTATATCAGATTTGATGGTGCACGTCGCAATTTTGATAGCACCGGTAGGAATGCAAGCGACAACAATACAT
>OUNM010171446.1_pt1 | contig 14869 bp, 13 predicted proteins | sample 1769961 | NCBI WGS metagenome assembly OUNM01 (sample SAMEA3914820, study PRJEB12502) | metagenome | biome: forest; material: soil | place: USA | collected 2012-03-12 | depth 0.3 m | reverse complement strand
TGGCGCGGGCCGGGCTATCGCTACATGACGGTGCAGATCTTCGATTGCCTGGCGGAGTACGCCGGCATCCTGGCGCGCGGCGGCACCTCGGGCGGCGAGCCGCGCCTGCTGGGCGAGACGGTGCGCTATGCCTTCGTCTGCGATCCCGACGGCAATCACATCGAGATCAGCCAGCGCGCGTCGCTGACCGGTAGCCTTTAGGCTGCAGGAGGAAGTCTTTGACTACTTCTTGCGCGCCTTGCGGGCGGCGTAGCGGGCGTCGCGCAGGGCCTTCTGCTCGGCCGCGCTGAGCGCGGGCTTGGACACCGGGCGCTTGCCCGAGCGGATGCGGTCGGCCTCGGCCTGAGCCTCGGCTGCCTTGCGGGCGGCCTCGGCTTCGCGCTCGGCCTTCACCTTGGCCTGCTCGGCGAGCCTGGCATTGCGCTTCTCGGTCTCGCGCTCTTCGCGAATCCGGGCGGCTTCGATGCGCGCGGCCTGGCGGGCGGCGAATTCGGGATCGTTCGTGGGATCCTTCTGACGCGCCTTTTCCAGCAGCGCCTGTTTGGCTTTGGCGGCTGTTTCGAGCCGGTCGGCGAATGTAAGACCTTGGTTCTTCAAGTGGACTTTCCTGGTTATTCCGCCGCGTAGCGCGGCTACTCAGCCGCCTGGGAGGCCTGCTTCTTGGCGCGCTTGCGGTCCTCGTTGTTGAGGAAGCGCTTGCGCAGACGAATCGACTTGGGCGTGATCTCGACCAGCTCGTCTTCCTCGATATAGGCGATCGCCTGTTCGAGACTCATCTTGCGCGGCGGCGTGAGCTTCACGGCCTCGTCCTTGCCGGCGGCGCGGATGTTGGTGAGCTGCTTGCCCTTCAGCACGTTGACTTCGAGATCGTTGCCGCGGCTGTGCTCGCCGATGATCATGCCCATGTAGACCGGCACGCCCGGGTCGATGAACATCGGACCGCGCTCTTCGAGGTTCCACATCGCGTACATCACGGCATTGCCCGGCGCATTGGCGATCAGCGCGCCATTGCGGCGGCCGGCGATCGGGCCGCGATAGGGTCCGTATTCGTGGAAGATGCGGTTCATCACGCCGGTGCCGCGCGTGTCGGTCAGGAACTCGCCGTGATAGCCGATCAGGCCGCGCGACGGGGCGTAGAACACCAGGCGGGTCTTGCCGGCGCCCGACGGGCGCATGTCCTGCAGCTCGCCCTTGCGCATCGAGATCTGCTCGACCACGGGGCCGGTGTAGGCGTCGTCGACGTCGATCACGACTTCCTCGATCGGCTCCAGGCGCTGGCCCGTCTTCGGGTCGGTCTGGAACAGAACGCGCGGACGGCCGACGGCGAGCTCGAAGCCCTCGCGGCGCATCGTCTCGATCAGCACGCCGAGCTGCAACTCACCGCGGCCGGCCACTTCGTAGGAGTCGGCGTTCTCGGTGTCGGTGACGCGGATGGCGACGTTGCCCTCGCCTTCGCGCATCAGGCGCGCGCGTATCATGCGCGTGGTGACCTTGTCGCCTTCGGTGCCGGCGAGCGGCGAGTCGTTGACCGAGAAGGTCATCGCCAGCGTCGGCGGATCGACCGGCTGCGAGGCGATCGGCTCGGAGATCGTCAAATCGCCGATCGTGTCGGCCACGGTGGCGACCTTCATGCCGGCAACGGCCACGATGTCGCCGGCCTCGGCCGACTCGAGCGCCACGCGCTCGAGGCCGCGGAAGGCCAACACGCGCGTGATGCGGGTCTGCTCGAGCTCCTGGCCATCGCGGCCCAGCGCCTTGACCATCGTGTTGGGCTTGATCGAGCCCGACAGGATGCGGCCGGTCAGGATGCGGCCGAGGAAATTGTCGGCCTCCAGCGTCGTCACCAGCATGCGGAAGGCAGGATCGGCTTCGATCTTCGGCGCCGGCACGTGCTTCACGAGCAGGTCGAACAGCGGCTCCATGTCCGTGTGTTCCGCCTCGAGCGATACGGCGGCCCAGCCCTGGCGGGCCGAGGCGAAGAGCGTCGGGAAATCGAGCTGCTCGTCGGTGGCCTCGAGCGCCGAGAACAGGTCGAACACCTCGTCGTGCACTTCGTGGGCGCGGGCGTCGGAGCGATCGACCTTGTTGATCAGCACGATCGGCCGGAGGCCAAGGCGCAGCGCCTTGCCGAGCACGAACTTGGTCTGCGGCAGCGGGCCTTCGGCCGCGTCGACCAGCAGGACGACGCCGTCGACCATCGACAGGATGCGCTCGACCTCGCCGCCGAAGTCGGCGTGGCCCGGCGTGTCGACGATGTTGATGCGCGTGCCTTTCCATTCGACCGAAGTCGCCTTGGCGAGGATGGTGATCCCGCGCTCGCGTTCCAGGTCGTTCGAATCCATGGCGCGCTCGGCCACCTGCTGGTTTGCGCGGAACGTGCCGCTCTGCTTCAGCAGGCAATCGACGAGAGTTGTCTTGCCATGGTCGACGTGCGCGATGATCGCGACGTTGCGGATGTCCATGAATGTCTTCCGGAGGGGGTTAAGTGGCGGCGTATATACGCATGGGGCATGACATCGGCAAGGCAGCTTGAGTGGGCGTCTTGCCGCTGCCACAGTCGGAAAACAGGGCACAAATGCGTAAACGCTCGATCACCATCGACGGCCACCGGACCAGCATCACCCTGGAAGATGAATTCTGGGAGGAATTATCGGCCCTCGCCCGGGATCGCGGCCTGTCGGTGAGCGCCCTCGTGGCCGAGATCGATCATGCACGCAGCTCCCGGGGGAGCGGCCCCGGCAACCTGTCGAGCGCGCTGCGTCTGCATGTGCTCGACGCGCTCAAGCGGAAGATCAGTCGAGCTTGAAGCCCTTCTTGCGCACGAAAGCGCCGAAATCGGCGCGCTCAGGCACCGAATATTGCCGGGCCTTGTCTTCGGACCAACCGTACTCGGCGGCCTCGCCGAATTGATCGGTACGGCGCTGGGATTTATAGGGTTGCACCTTTTCCCGCCGCCGGTCGTAGGCCGCGATCTTGTCCTTGAGCCCCGCCTCGTCGTAGCGGCCATGATGCACGGAAACGTCGAGGCCGAGCCGTGGGGTCATCACCCCCTCGAAGGACGGCCAGCCGACGCCCAGGCCCGCCACGGGAAAAACATGATCCGGCAGGCCCAGGATGTCGGAAACCTGCTGGGCGTGATTGCGGATGGCGCTGATCGGGCAGGTCCCGAGCCCCGCCCGGTCGGCCGCCGCGATGAATGTCGCCAGCACGATGCCGCTGTCGACGGCGGCATTGAAGAACGGGTCGAGATAGTCGTTCACGAACGGCCGCTTGCGCCATTCGAACAGCAGGCGATGGCGGCGGTTGTTGCCGCAGAACACCAGCAGGGCGCCCGCGTCCTTCACCCAGGGATTGTCGGGCAGCAGCGCCTCGAGCTTCTCGCGCTCGGGCTTGCCCGCGATCACGATGTCGGCCTGCTGCAGGTCCGATTTCGACGGCGCCGACAGAGCCACCGCGCAGAGCGCGTCGAGCAGCGCCGGATCGATCGGCTTGTCGATGTAGCGCCGTATCACGCGGCGGTTGGCCATGTCGGCCAGGACGTCGACGCCTTTCGGCGCCTCGACAAGCGCGGGCGCGGAACCGAAGCGCGCCCGAAGCGTCGCCAGCAATCGATCGAGCAAGATGTCTTCCTTTAACGGCCGAAGATGTTGGGGATGGGCACCTTGGGCAAGACATTGCCGATGCCGGGGATGACGTTGGGCACGCTGTTGGTGAGCGTGTTGACTACGCCGGGCGGATCCTTGGCGCTGCCGCGACTGACGCCGTAGCTCGGGTTCGCCAGCGGCCCGTTGATCGTCGCGACGATGTAGGCCGCCGACGGATCCTCGGAGAGCACGAAGTTCACCGTCGTCGCCGTGGTCTTCTGCACCAGGTTGGTGTGGGTCACGATGTTGGCGGCCGCCCGATCGCCCGAGATCACCAGGCTCTTGTCGCTCAACACGCCGTTGGCAATGTCGAGGTGACCCGAGATCGGGTTATTGCGATTGACGAACCGTTCAAGCAGTACCGAGGCGGCAGTCAGCATGTTGGTCGGACTGCGCTGGCCGACCGCACCCAGCAGGTTGCCCAGCGTATTGTCGACCACGCCACCGATCGCATTGGCCCCGCCCGTGCCGAGCGCGATCAGCGCCTTGTCGGCACCGGCGAAGACATGGCCGCCAAGCTGCATGCCGCCGACCATCGAACTGCTGATCTGCTCGGACGTGCTGCCGCTGCCCTTCAGTGTAATGCCGGTGGCGTTGAGCTGGCCGTCGACCGTGACCCGAACCCGGCCGCCGAATACGTTCGTGCCCGAGCTGCTGCGCAGCACCTCGCCGAGATTGATGGCCTTGGCGTCACCCTTGAGGTCGATCGCGAGCGCGGGCTTGGAACCGTCGATCGTGCCGGAGAAATCGATGCTGCCGCCGAACAGCCCGCCCTTGAAATGCTGCAAGGTCAGCACGCCGTTCTTCAGGTTGAGCGCCAGGTCGGCATTGTTGATCCGCAGCGGCGAGCTGATCAGCGTGCCCGCCACCAGCTTCAGCGAGGCATCGACGTTGCGCATCGGGCCGGTATCGATCGGCGTAGCGGCCGCGGGGGCCGCAGCAGCCTGCCCGCGCGCCGGCGCCGCCGGACGGGCGGGTGCCGCGCCACGGGTCTGCAGCTTGTCGAGATCGAGCGACGCCGTCTTGAGATCGACGGTAATCATCGGCCGGTCCGCGACCTTGACGTCGACGACGCACTCCACCGTCTGGTTGTTGACCGCAAAGCTTCCCTTGTAGCCCACGGACGACGGTGTGCCGGTCGCGGCGCCCGGCATCGAAACCGTGCCGTTCATTTTCACCGTGTCACCGCCCGACGCCACGGTGAGCTCGCGCAGGTTCATCAACTCCGCCGTGCCGGCCGCTCCACCGCTGGCCGTCACCTTGCCGAGGCCCGTCGCCGTCGAGCCGCCGAAGATCTTCAGCACCCGGTCGATGTCCGGCGCGTCGAAGTTGAACGCGATATCGGGATGGCGCGTCGGCGCCGAGAAATTGGCGACGCTGCCGCGCACCGCCAGGCGCGCGCCGCCCAGGTTGGAGACGTCGAATTGGTTGAGCTTCAGGGTGCTGCCCTGCAAGCCCACGTCGACGTCGACGCCGCCGATCGTCTCCTTGTTGTAAAGGACCTTGGCGATCTTGAGCTTCAGCCCGACCGTGGGACCGGCCGCTTCCGCCTGGTTTGCCGCGGGCGCCGCAGGCTTGGCCGCCGCCGCCGGCTGCTTGGCATCGCCCGGCTTGGGCAGGTAGGAATCGGCGTCGAGCGTGTCGATCTCGACATGGGCGACGACGGAGAGCGGCACGCTCATGGTCGCCACGACGCCGCCGGTGCCCTTGAGATCGTCGAGTTCGAACACGCCGTCCGTCACTTGGATGTTGCCGCCGGACGAGGCCATGCTGCCCTTGAGACTCACCTTGGTGAGCTTGTCGGCCGGCACCGACGAGACGTCGACGTCGAGCCACTTCAACGTGTCGCGCAGCTTCGGCCCAACCAGGCTGAAATCGCCGCTGACCGTCGGCCGCGCGGGATCTCCCGCCATGGTCGACTTGGCCTGCAGGACCATGTCGCCCGGCAAGGTCGCGGTGAGGCGCGGCACCGCCACGGCGCCGCCCTTGGCGTCGAGTTCGATCGCGACATTGCGGATCGATTGTTTGTTGTAGATCACCTCGCCGATCTCGACCGAGCCCTTGGCCGTGACACCGTCGAGGATGCTTGTGCCCGTTGTCTTGGCGGCCGGTGGCGTTCCTGCGGACGGTGTGGCCGCCGCAGCAGCGGGCGCATTCGCAGGCGCCGAAAGTTCCGCCAGCGTCTTGTCGAGATCGAGCTTCGGCGTCACGAGCTTGGCGTCGACGGCGAGCGCCGGCTTGAGCTTGACCGCAAGGGCGCCCGAGCTGCTGCTCTCTCCGAGTGCCATCTTGAAGTCCTTGGCGGCGAAGTCGGTCTGCGAAGCATCGATGCTACCGTTGAAGCTGAACTTGCTGGCGAACAGCGGCGGCAAGGGGGGTGCCGGCTGGCCGGCCAGGCTCATCAGGGTCGTGATGAAATTGGTGAGCGAGTCGGCCGAGACCGTCGCCACGCCGCCGATCCGCGCATTCGGACCGAGCTCGCTCAAGGTGCCCTTGAAGCCCAGTTTGCCGTTGGCCTCGAGCGAGACGCTCGTGGCATAGCCGTTGGTGTCCTTGGCGCCGACCGAGAGATCGAGCTTGAGCGGCGCGCCGTTGAGCGTGGCGCTGCCGGCCAGCGAATAAGGTCCGTCGAGCGAGCCGACCGAGGCGGTGAAATTGGCCCTTTCCGCCGTGATCGAGAGGCCCGCCTTGGAATCATTGAACAGCAGGGTGCCGTTCTCGATGGTGAGGGCGCCCAGCGACAGCGGTGTGGGCGAGCTGGACTTGGCGGCGGCGGGCTTCGCCTCCTCGACCGACGGCGCGAACTCCCAGTTCGGCTTGCCCTCGGCATTGACCTCGAGGACGATCTTGGGCTCGACAAGCGTGACTTCGCTCACCTCGACGTTGCCGCCGAGCAGCGCCAGCAGCGACGGCTTCACCGTGATCGACTTCACCTCGACCATGTTCGGATTCTTGGCGCCCGGGACGTTCACGAACCGGACCTGGGACACGCCGACCGCCGGCACGGGCAGAAGCGACAGTGTCACCGGACCGTCGAGCACGAGGTCGCGGCCGGTCGCTTTCTTCACCTGCGAGACGAGCTCGGGTTTATACTTGTTGAGGTCGAAGAAGGACGGCGCGACGAGCAGTGCCACGATCACGACGCCGACAAGGCCGCCGCCGATCAGGAGCTTCTTGCGTGTGGACGGGCTCATGCTTTCCCCCAGGATAGCGTGTCGAGCGAAACACCAGAGCGGTTTCCGACTCTAGCGCATCGACCGGCGGCGCGGCATAGAGAAAAGACGGGAATCGCGACACGAGTCACATGGCTGAAATCATCAACCTCAAGAAGGCGCGCAAGGAGAAGGCGCGCCGCGACCGCAGCACCGAGGCCGACGCCAACCGGCGCCGCTTCGGGCGCACGCGTGCCGAGAAGCAGGCCGACAAGGATGCCGAGGAACGCGCCCGCAAATCGCATGACGACAGGCGGCTCGAGCCGGACGACAGCTGAAGGACGTCAGTTCTCGCGCGTCGACGGCCGGTTGAGGGCCAGTCGATTGAAGAAGTCGCGCGTGCCTTGATCCGCACCGGGGCCGGCGACGGCCCGCACGTTGGTAAGCTCGAGACGGCGGCCGGTCGCGCCGTCGATCAGCACCGGCTCGAGCGGCTGGCCGTCGGCGCGGTCGACCAGGTCCATCGGCTTGCCGTTCTTCGACGCCGCGCCGAAACGATCGCCCCATTGCTTGAGGCCGACGATCACCGTGAACAGCGCCGCACCCTTCTCGGTCAGGCGGTATTCGTGGCGCAGCGGCCGCTGGCGATAGGCGGTCTTGCGGAAGACGCCCGCCTCCACGAGTTTTTTCAGGCGCGCCGTCAGCACGTTGCGCGCGATGCCGAGATTTTCCTGGAAGTCGTCGAAGCGGCGCACGCCATAGAAGGCGTCGCGCACGATCAGCAGAGTCCAGGGCTCGCCCACGATGTCGAGCGCCGACGCGATCGAACAGTTCATCTGCTCGTAGGAGGTCCGCCGCATGCGGCAAAGTATAGGCCCGCGGTGGCCGGGCGCAATCAGGCGGGCCTGCCGCCGGCACATCTCTTCAGCGCGGAATTTTCGGCGCCGCCACGGAACAAAGAAAATAACCCAGTGCTGCGGAAAGCAGCGAGGCCACGAGCACCCCGAGCCGCACCATCGGCTGCAGGGCGGGATCGTCGAAGGCCAGGGTGCCGATGAACAGGCTCATGGTGAAGCCGATGCCGGCACAGGCGCTGACGCCGTAGAGCTGGCCCCAGCTCGCGCCCTCGGGCAGGCGCGCGAGGCCCAGGCGAATCAACGCCCAGGAGGCGGCGAAGACGCCGAACTGCTTGCCGAAAAAGAGCCCCGCCACGATGCCGAGCGTGACCGGGTGTGTCGCCATTCCGGGCGTGATGCCCGCGAGGTCGAGACCGGAATTGGCAAAGGCGAACACCGGCAAGACGAGGAAGTAGACCCAGGGCTTGAGCAGATGCTCGAGCCTGATGAAGGCCCGGTCCTCCGCGGGCCCGGTCCCGCCCTTCAGCGGCAGCACGAAGCCAAGCGCGACGCCCGACAGGGTCGCGTGCACGCCCGACTCCAGCACGCAGAGCCAGAGCACCACGCCCAGCACCAGATAGGGCGCGAAGCGGCGCACGCCCGCGAGGTTGAGCGCCGCCAGCGCCACGAGGCAACCGCCGGCCAGCGCGATGGAAACGATCGACAGCTCGCTCGTATAGAAGATCGCGATGATCAGGATCGCCGCCAGGTCGTCGACGATGGCAAGCGTCAGGAGGAACAGTTTCAGGCCAGCCGGCACGCGCTTGCCGAGCGCCGACAGAACGGCCACGGCAAAGGCGATATCCGTGGCCGACGGGATCGCCCAGCCATGCAGCGCCACCGGATCCTTCCAGGTGAAGCCGACATAGATGAGAGCCGGCAGGACGATGCCGCCCACCGCGCCGGCAATCGGCAGCGCCACCTTGGAAGGCTGGGAGAGATCGCCCTCGACGACCTCCCGCTTGATCTCCATGCCGACCAGCAGGAAGAAGATCACCATCAGCCCGTCGTTGATCCAGTGCTCGACGGACTTCGCCAGATCGAGGCCCGCAAGCGTGCCGCCGACGGTCGCGTGCAGCAGCGCCCCGACCGCGGGCGCGGCGGGAGAGTTCGCCAGCACCAGCGCGAGCACAGTCGCGGCCAGCAACGGTACCGACGACCCGGTGGGACTGTGAAAGAAGGAACGAAGGCGGGAAATCATCCGGCCTATACATAGCAAAACGCCCGGGCGTTGCAGCCCGGGCGTTCGCTATCTTTTCAAACTGTCTCGACTAGTCGCGGCTCTGTCCCAGGAAGCTCATCAGGAACTGGAACAGGTTGACGAAGTCGAGATAGAGGCTAAGCGCGCCGAAGATCGCGGCCTTCTCGGCCATGTCGCGGCCCCAGGCCTCGGCATACTGCTCCTTGATCTTCTGGGTGTCGTAGGCGATCAGGCCCGAGAAGATCAGCACGCCCGCGACCGAGATGATGAAGCTCATCGTGCCGGACGGGAAGAACATGTTCACCAAGCTGGCCAGCACGAGACCGATCAGGCCCATGAACAGGAACTTGCCGACCGCGGTGAGGTCACGCTTGGTCGTGTAGCCGTAGAGGCTGAGTGCGCCGAACGACGCCGCGGTGATGAAGAAGGTGCGAGCGACCGAGGCACCGGTGTAGCGGAACAGCAGCAGCGACAGGCTGACGCCCATCAGTGCCGTGACGGCCCAGTAGACCGCCTGCACGCCGGTGACGCTCATCTGAGCGGCCCGGAAGCCCACGAGCAGGAGCAGGCCGAGCGGGGCCAGGATGGCGACCCAACCCAGGATGTTCAGCCCGACGGGAACGATCGCGCCACCGCGGGTCATGCCCATCTGGAAGAAGATGTTCTGCAGGTCGGGCACGTTGAACAGCGCAAAGGCCACGATGCCGGAGAGGGCAAGGCCCGACGCCATGTAGTTGTAAACGCGCACCATATGGGCGCGCAGACCGACATCGAATGCCAGGTCGGCCGTGCCGGCGCGATTGAAGGTGTTGAAGTTCTGGTTAGCCATTTGAGCTGAGCCTCCTGTAAGGAACCTTATGGGCAGTCCCTTTCGCCTGACAATGTGGTCAGACAGACGATGTGAATCAATAGTGATCGGAGGGTCAATCCTCCTTGTCACGCCACAAAAAGCCTATTCGTTTCGTAACAAAGCGAGCGGCCGCTGCCTTAATGCTGCCAAAGTTCCCGCCAACCCGAAGGCCAGGGTGAGCGCCATGGCCCCCAGCGCCACCGCGATCGCCACCCCCGGCAGGAACGCCCATTCGAGGTTCATCAGCCGGGTGACGACCAGATAGGCCGCGATCGTGCCGACCACGATGGCGGCAAGCGCCGTTGCCAGGCCGAGGGCTGCGAACTCCCAGGTGAAGATTCCGGCGATCCGGGCGCGCGTGGCGCCCAGCACCTTCATCACCACCGCCTCGTGCACGCGCCGCCGCTGGGTCGCCAGCATGGCGCCCGCCAGCACCAGCACACCGGCCAGGATGCTGAGGAAGCCGATGGCGCGCGTGGCGAGCTCGATGTTGCCCAGCACGTCCGACGCGGTCTGGATGGCGTCGCGGATGCGCACCACCGTGACGTTGGGGAACTTGTCCGTGACCGCCTTGAAGATCTGGTCTTCCGCCGCCGGGGTGGCCTTCACCGTGGCGAGATAGGTGTGCGGCGCCTTGTCGAGCGTGCCCGGCGAGAAGACAAAGACGAAGTTGAGCGACAGGGTCTGCCACACGATGCGGCGGAGCGAGGCGATCCTGGCCTCGATGTCGCGGCCCAGCACGTTCACGGTGATCGTGTCGCCCACGCCGATGCCGAACGCCTCGGCCAGGCCCTGGTCGAATGACACGAGCTGGGGGCCGCGATAGTCGGGCGCCCACCATTGGCCGGCCACGATCTGCGCGCCCTCGGGTGGCGTCGCCGAATAGGTGACGCCGCGATCGCCGTCGATCGCCCAGCGCGCGTTGGACGGCACGACCAGCTCGTCGACCGGCTTGCCGCCGATCTTGACGATTCGGCCGCGCATCGACGGCACCTCCTCGAGCGCGCCGGCGCCCGGCACGTCGGTGATCGTCTTCTGGAATTCCTTGATCTGGTTGGACTGGATGTCGACGAAGAAGAAGGCCGGCGCATCCTTCGGGATGCGGCTGGTGATCTGGTCGCGCAGGTTGCCCTGGATCAGCGCCGTGCCCACCAGCACGGTGAGCCCCAGCCCCAGCGACAGCATGACGATCGGCGTCGGCGCGCCCGGCCGGTGGAGATTGGCCAGCGCCAGACGGAGCGCGGCGAACCGGGGCTTGCGCATCCGTGCCGCCGCGAACATCAACGCCTGCGCGAGCGCGGGAAAGGCCAGGAAGGCCGCGACCGAGCCGATCACGAAATAGGCGCCGATGCGCTTTTCGACGGCGGTGAAGATGGTGAAGAGCGCCAGCGCCATCGCCACGCCCGCCAGCACCAGCGCGTTGCGCCAGCCCAGCCGCAGGCTGGCGCGCCATCCGTTGCCGATGGGCACCACCGCGCCGCGCATCAGCGTGGCGGCCGGGATCACCCGCGCGCGCATCAGCGGCACCAGCGCGAACAGCAGCGACACCAGCACGCCGAAGCCGGCCGCGATCAGCAGCGGCCGCGCATAGAGCGCGATCCTGGCCCGCACCGGCAGGAGGTCGGCAATCGCCGACTGCGCGATGAACGGCAAGGCCGCGCCCAGCGCCACGCCGAGCACGATGCCGACCAGCGCCAGCGCGCCCAGCTGCAGAAGATAGGTCGTGAAGACGAGGCTTTCGGGCGCGCCGAGGCACTTCATCGTGGCGATGGTGCGTTGGCGCGTGGCCAGGAAGCTCGACACCGAATTGCCGACCCCGACGCCGCCCACCAGCAGGGACGACAGCCCGATCAATCCGAGGAATTGGGTCAGCCGGTCGAGCCAGAAGCGGATGCCGCCGCCGGCATCGGCCAGTCCCTGCACCCGCCAGCCGTCCCGCGGATAGCGCGCGCGGATCGTCTCGATCGCCTCCTTGTCGGTTACGCCCGGCGGCAGGCGCAGGCGATACTGCCAGGTGACGAGGCTGCCGGGCTGCAGCAGCTGGGTCTCGGCCAGCGCATCGAACGACATCATCAGCCGCGGACCGAGACTTGCGAAGGCGTTGAGCCCGCTGTCGGGCTCGCGCGCGATCAGCGCCCGCACCTGGACCGTGGCCTCGCCCACCTTCACCAAATCGCCCAGCGCGATATCCATGCGCTTGAGTGCCGCTTCCTCGACCACCGCGCCCCATACGCCGTCGCGCTTGGCCAGCGCCTCGGCGAGAGACCCGCCGCCCTGCAGCTCGACCTGGCCGTAAAGCGGATAGGCTCCCTCGACGGCCTTCAATTGAACCAGCGTCGCCTTGCCGCTCTCCTTCACCGGATGGGCCATCGAGCGGCTGTCGATCCAGCGCGTGAGCTTGCCCTGCTGCGCCAGGAACGCCTCCTGGTCGGGCGTGGCCTCGCGGTAAAGCACCGAGATGGAAACGTCGCCGCCCAGGATCTCGCGCGAATCGGCGCGCACGCCCTCTTCGACCGCACGGCTGAACGACAGGATCGCGGCGATCGCACCCACGCCCAGCGCCAGGCAGGCGATGAACAGGCGAAAGCCGCCCAGGCCGCTGCGCATCTCGCGACGCGCGAGCCGGAAGGCCAAATTCATTGAGCCGCCAGAGCGGCTTGCGTGCGCTCGTCGCTGACCACCAGCCCGTCGGCCACGCGCACGATGCGGTCGCAGCGCTCGGCCAGCACCATGTCGTGGGTGATCAGGATCAAGGTCGTGGCCTGCGCGCGCGCCAGCTCGAACAGCAGATCCATCACCTGCTTGCCGGTTGTGCCGTCGAGATTGCCGGTCGGCTCGTCCGCCAGCAGGAGCCTGGGTTTGCCCACGAAGGCGCGCGCCACGGCGACCCTCTGCTGCTCGCCGCCCGACAGTTGCGCGGGGTAATGGCCGATGCGATGGCCGAGGCCGACCCTCTCCAGCGCCGATTGGGCCGCACCGAAGGCATCGCCGCGGCCCGCGAACTCGAGCGGCAGGGCCACGTTCTCGAGCGCCGTCATGGTGGGAATGAGGTGAAAGCCCTGGAAGACGATGCCGATCGTGTCGCGCCGCAGGCGTGCGCGCGCATCGTCGTTGAGCGGCCCGAGATCGCGGCCGGCGACCTCCACTTTGCCGGAGGTAGCGCGTTCGAGCGCGCCCACCACCATCATCAGGCTCGACTTGCCGGCGCCCGACGGGCCCACCACCGCGGCGATTTCGCCCGCGGCGATGTCGAGGCTGACGCCGCGCAGGATATTGACCATGCCCGCGTCGCTTGCCATGTCGAGATGGACGTCCGTAAGACGGACGATGGGAGGGTTGGTCACGGCCATGAGTCTTGCCAAGGGATATGGTCGTTTTGCGGCGGCGGTCAATTCACTGCTGGTTGTTCTTTTATTATGCCATGCCGCCGCACACGCACAGAACGTGCCGGTCAAGATCGCCATGCTGGGCGACAGCCTGACGGCGGGCTATGGCCTGAAGCCCGATCAGGCGATCCCCGTGCGGCTGCAGGCCGCGCTGAAGGCCGAGGGCCGCGACGTCACGATCCTGAACCATGGCGTCTCGGGCGACACCAGCGCCGGCGGCGTCGACCGGGTCGACTGGATGCTGGGCGACAAGCCCGACATCGTGATGGTGGAGCTGGGGGCCAACGACGCGCTGCGCGCCATCGATCCCGCGACCACCGAGCGCAATCTCGACGCGATCCTGGCCAAGTTGAAGGAGGCCAAGGTCGCCGTCTGGCTGATCGGCATGATGGCGCCGCGCAATCTCGGGCCGCAATATGTGACGGCGTTCGACGGGCTCTATGCCAAGCTCGCCGACAAATACAAGGTGCCGCTCTATCCCTTCATCCTCGACGGCGTGGCGCAGGACGCCGCCCTCAACCAGGGCGACGGGATACATCCCAACGTCCAGGGCGTCGATGTCGTGGTGAAGCGCCTGCTGCCCTTCGTGAACAAGAACCTCGACGATTATGCCGCGTCTGTTCATCGCCCTGCCCGTCCCTGAGGACATTTCCGAGGAGCTGATCGGCCTGCAGTCGGGCGTACCCGACGCGCGCTGGATCGCGCCCGAGAACTTCCACGTCACCCTCTGCTTTGCGGGCGAGGTGCAGGGCGGCGCCATGCGCGACCTCGAGGAGGAGCTATCGGACGTCGCGGGCCCGCGCTTTCCCGTGGCGATCGCGGGCGTCGAGCAGTTCTCGAGCGGCAAGCAACCCCGCGCGCTGGTGGCGACGGTCGAGAAGAGCGACCGGCTCGACTGGCTGCAGCAGAAGGTCTCGACCGTGGCGCGCAACTGCGGCGTCGAGGTCGAACGCCGCAAGTTCCGCCCGCACGTCACGCTCGCGCGCTTTCCCAACGGCGCGGAGACCGGCCATCACATCGCGCAGTTCATGGCGAGCTTCTCGACCTTCAAGGCCGGTCCCTGGCTCGCCGACCACTTCGCGCTCTATTCCAGCCGCTCCGGCGGCAATGGCCGCATCTATACCGAGGAAGCCGCCTACGACCTGTCGTTCTGAAGTCAGGTCATCGTCTCCGCCATCTCGGTCAATCCTAGCGCGACGGACAGGAGATCCGAGCCGCCGGCCAGGCGGGCCGACGGCGCCGCCCGCCCGATCGCCGCACGCACCGCCGGCACGCGGCTCGATCCTCCGGTGAGGAAGATCGTGTCGATGGCGCCGGCGCTGAGGCCCGCCGCCGCGATGCAATCGCTCGCCGCCTTGCGCAGCCGGTCCATCCCCACTGCGATGGCGCGCTCGAAATCGGCGCGGGTCGCGGCGGTCGCAAGATCCGTTTCCAGAAAATCCAGGGGCACGGCAGCGCGCTCCCCGGCGCTCAGCGCGATCTTGGCGTCCTCCACGGCGAACGCCAGACGATGGCCCAGCCGTTGGCGCACCACGCTCAGGAGACGCTCCATCTTCTCGGGCTCGCAGGCGAGCGCGACCAGTTCGGCAAGCGCGCGCTCATTCCTGTAGCTATAGGCGAAGTTGATCGTGGCCCACGTAGCGAGCTCGTGATAGGGCGCGTTCGGCACCGGCAGGTCCTTCTCGACGAGCCGCGTGCCGAGCCCCAGCAGCGGCATCACCGCGGCGAGGCTGAGTGCTG
>OUNM010442979.1_pt1 | contig 14870 bp, 2 predicted proteins | sample 1769961 | NCBI WGS metagenome assembly OUNM01 (sample SAMEA3914820, study PRJEB12502) | metagenome | biome: forest; material: soil | place: USA | collected 2012-03-12 | depth 0.3 m | reverse complement strand
TTGAAGCGGCGCAGGCTCTCGAAGCCGCAGGCCAGCGCCACCTCGGTGACGGGCAGGTCGGTGTCGGTGAGCAGCTGCTTGGCCTGCAGCAGCCGCTGCGTGGTGACGTAGTCGATCGGGCTGACGCCGTGCGCCTGCGCGAACACGCGCCGCAGGTGGCGCTCGGTGACGCCCAGGCGTGCCGCGAGCTCGGGCATCCGCACCGCCGCGCCCACGCGCACCGCGTGGTCGATCATGCGGGCGGCGTGCTGGGCCAGCACGTGCGAGGAGTCCATCAGGCTGAGCCCCGGCGCGAGCTCCGGCCGGCAGCGCAGGCAGGGCCGGAAGCCGGCCTGTTCGGCGGTGGCGGCGTTGGCGTAGAAGCGGCAGTTCTCGCGCCGCGGCGTGCGCACGCGGCACACCGGGCGGCAGTAGATGCGGGTGGACGTGACGCCCACGAAGAAGCGGCCGTCGAATCGCGCGTCGTGGGCGGCGAGGGCTTTCCAGGCGGTGTCGGGATCGAGTTCCATGCCGCCAATGATAGGCATGCCGGCGACCGCTACTCGCCGTTTTCGGACACATGGATGCAAGCCAGGATAGCGGCGCTGGATGACGTCCGCGTGTCTCTCCGTCCAGGGAATAGGGGTTGTCGCTAATACCCCCGGCGGCACGCCGGGCGCACCTTGTAAAACCCCCGGGAGGGGGATGCGCTCCTGCCGCGTTTCGTTAACAATTCCTCGCAACCGCGAGCTTGTCGGGACGCTCGCCAAGACTAGAAGCAACGCCCCTGCGCGTGCTGCAGAGGAAGGAGAACAAGTTGAAATCTCATACCCATTTCGGGTTGGGCTATGTCGTTGTGGCCCTTGCCAGCCTGTGCGCGAGCACCTCGCTGATGGCCCAGGCGGCCCCGTCCAACGCCAACGCGGGACGCGCCCTCGAGTCCACCACCCCGCCGCCGCAGGAGATCAAGAAGGACGCCAACGTGCTGCCGCCCGCCGATGCGCCGCGCGCCGCGGCCTCGTCCGACGGCCCCACGCTGATGGTCAAGGGCTTTGCCATCACCGGCAACACCATCTTCCCGTCCGACGAACTCCAGGCGCTGGTGCGCCCCTGGGTCGGCAAGGCGGCCGGCACCGACCAGCTGCTCGATGCCGCCGAGGCCATCAAGAACCGCTACAAGGACGCCGGCTTCTTCCTCACGCAGGTGCTGGTGCCCGCGCAGGAAGTGCCCGACGGCATCGTCACGCTGCGCGTGGTGGAGGCCCGCATCGGCGAGACGCACGCCGAGGTCAACACCCAGCGCGTGAGCCCCGCCATCGTCGACGGCTACATGCGCCTGTTGCCCAAGGGCGCGCCCGTCACCGAGCAGAACGTCGAGCGCCCGCTGCTGCTGCTCAACGACTTGCCCGGCGTCAAGGTGAGCTCGGTGCTGCGCCCCGGCGCGGACACCGGCGAGGCCGACCTGCTCGTGAAGATGGTCGACGAAGGCAACCGCTTCGGCGGCGACGGCTACGTCGACAACGCCGGCAACGAAAGCACCGGTCTCGTGCGCGTGGGCGCCGACCTGGTTGCCAACGGCCTGCTGGGACAAGGCGAGTCGTGGACGCTCGGCGGCCTCGTCAGCGAGCACAACGGCATCGACCTCGTCCGCGCCGGCGTCACCGCCCCCGTGGGCCCGTACGGCACCAAGGCCACGCTGAGCCTGACCGACCTCAACTACAAGGTGCTCGGCGACCAGTTCTCGCACCTGAACGCCGACGGCTACGCGCTGGTGGGTTCGCTGATGATCCAGCACCCCGTCATCCGCTCGCGCAACTTCAACCTGTTCGCGGTGACCGGCGGCGACCTCAAGCGCCTGGACGACCGCACCGCCAGCCGCGTGAACCACGACGAGCGCGAGCTCATGATCGGTCACCTGGGCATGACCGGCGACTTCCGCGACGAGCACTTCGGCGGCTCGCTCAACAGCTTCACGCTCACGATCAACGCCGGCGACAACAGGATCAAGACCGGCATCGAGCTCACCAAGGACCTGGATCCCACGCTCGGCGGCCACCGCACCAGCGGCAAGTTCGAGCACCTGGACGGCGACTTCCAGCGCCTGCAGGCGATCACCGACACCACCAGCTTCCTGATGTCGATGCGCGGCCAGCTCGCGTTCCAGAACCTCGACACCTCCGAGAAGTCCTCGCTGGGCGGCCCGCGCGGCGTGCGCGCGTACGCGGTGGGCGACGGCGTGGGCGACGACCTGTTCACGGCCACCTTCGAGCTGCGCCAGCGCGTGCCCGCCTGGACGCTGTTCAACGCGCCGTTCGTCATGAGCGCCTTCCTCGACGGCGGCCGCGTCAAGGACTGGCACGACCCGCTCGGCACCGACACCGACAACATGCACACGCTGGCCGGCTACGGCCTGGGCGTGAACATGACCAGCCGCGACAACTTCCAGTTCCGGCTGGACGTCGCGCACCGCATCAACAAGGGTGACCTGGCGGGCTCGGACAACCGCAAGACGCGGGCGTGGGCTTCGCTGCAGAAGTGGTTCTGATTTGAGGGGAGCGGGGCGCCGCGCGAGGCGGGCGTCCCGTGAGGCTGTCGATCATCGAGGCGCGCCGCCGGGCACCGTGTCCGCCGCGCCGTGGAACGCTAGGGGTTGTCGTGGAAAAGTCCAAGTCTTCGTTGTTGTCGTCGTCCGTCTTCTGCGTGCGCCAGATGGTGCTGCGCGTGGGCTTCAAGTTCAAGCTGACGATCGCGCGCGTGCGCACCCCCGCGCCCAGCCGCCTGCTGCTGGTGCTGCTGGCCGGCGCCGGCGTGCAGACGGCGATGGCGCTGCCGCAGGACGGCAAGGTCACCTCCGGCAACATCACCATCGGCTCGCCGGCCAACGGCTCGCTCAACATCACGCAGACCACCGCCAAGGGCGTGATCGACTGGCAGTCGTTCAACGTGGCCAGCGGCGAGCAGGTCAACTTCCTGCAGCCGAACGCCGCGTCGTCCACGCTCAACCGCGTGATCGGCAGCGATCCCTCGAGCATCTTCGGGCAGATCAACGCCACCGGCCAGGTCTTCCTGATCAACAACTCCGGCATCTACTTCGCCCCGGGCGCGCAGGTCAACGCGGCGGGCCTGGTGGCCTCCACGCTGTCGCTGTCCGACGCCGACTACCAGGCCGGCCACTACGTCTTCAGCGGCACGGGCGGCGCCGTCGACAACCAGGGCGTGCTCAAGGCCGGCTTCGTGTCGCTGGCGGGCGCGCAGGTGTCCAATACCGGCACCATCGTCGCCGACGGCGGCACCGCGTCGCTGGCGGCCGGCAGCCGCGTCACCATGAACCTGATCGGCAGCGACCTCGTGTCGGTCTCGGTCGATGCGCCCACCGCGGCGGCGCTGGTGCACTCGGGCGGCATCGTGCAGGCCGACGGCGGCCAGGTGCTCGTGTCGGCCAAGGCGGTCGACGCGCTGCTCGGCACGGTCGTCAACGTGGACGGCATCGTGCAGGCGCGCTCCATCGGCTCGCACAACGGCGTCATCACGCTGGACGGCGGCGGCTCGGGCGTGGTGAACGTCTCGGGCACGCTGGACGCGAGCGGCAAGGCCGCCGGCCAGACCGGCGGCACGGTCAAGGTCGTCGGCGCGAACGTGGGCCTGTTCGACGGCACCATCGACGTCTCCGGCGACGCCGGCGGCGGCGTCGCGCGCGTGGGCGGCGACTGGCACGGCGCGGGCGCCGACGGCGACGCGAACGCGAGCCAGGCCATCGTCGATGGCAAGAGCGTGATCAACGCGAACGCGATCACGAGCGGCAACGGCGGCAACGTCGTCGTCTGGTCGGACGACCACACCCAGGTGCTCGGCAACATCAGCGCGCGCGGCGGCAACGCGGGCGGCAACGGCGGCGCGCTGGAGACCTCCTCGCACGACGTGCTGGAGGTCTACGGCAAGGTCGACCTGGGCGCGGCGGGCGGCACGGGCGGCACGTGGCTGCTCGATCCCCACAGCATCTCCATCACGAGCGCCGGCAGCAACACCGCCATCACCACCGGCGGCACGGCCACCAACCCCACGTTCACGTCGAACAATTCGGGTTCGGTCCTCAGCGCCGGCGTGCTCGGCGGCGCGCTGCAGGACGGGACGACCGTCGATGTCAACGTCTCCGGCAGCTCCGGCAGCGGCAACATCGCGGTCAACACGGCGGTCACCGCCAACCTCAACGCCGGCGAGACGGCCACGCTGGACCTCAACGCGGTCGGCAACATCACGTTCACCAACGGGTCCATTTCGGCGGGCGCGGCCACGTCCGTCCTGAACGTCAACCTCAATGCGGGCGTCTCGGGCCAGGGCTCCGCCGGCGCAGGCAGCGCCGTGGGCAGCACCATCTCGATGGATGCGAACTCGTTCATCAACACCGGCACCACCAACGCCGGTTCGCTCACGGCCACCGCCTACGGCAACATCCAGCTCAACACGATCACGGTCGGCAACTCGGCGACCCTGCTGTCCACGAGCGGCACGGGCACGATCACGCAGAGCGGCGTCTGGACCGTCCCGGGCACGCTGAGCGTCGATGCCACCGGCGGTGCCATCACGCTGAACTCCAGCAACGCCATCGGCACGCTGGTCGTGCCCACGGCGATCGGCAGCGCGGGCACCGTCAACGTGACCAACACGGGCGCGCTCACGCTGGGCAACATCAACGCCACCACGCTGCAGGTGGCGGCGGGCGGCACGGTCTCGGAAAGCGGCGGCGTCGTCCACACGACGGGATCCACCACCATCGACACCTCGTCGGGCAGCGGCAACATCTCGCTCGGAACGGCGACCAACAACTTCACCGAGTTCGTGGCCACCACGGGCGCGAGCGGCACCGTTTCCATCGCGAACCAGAACAACCTCGCGCTGGGCAACATCAGCGCGCACGACCTGACGGTGGACACGAGCGGCGGCGCGCACGGCGCGGTCAGCCAGTTCGGGGGCAGCAAGCTCACGGTGCCCGGCGCGGTCACCATCACGGCCAACGCCACCGACGACATCACGCTGGGCAGCAACGGCGGCGCCGTCACGGGCAGCAGCATCGGCAGCTTCGGCGCCACCGGCCACGACGTCTCGATCACCGTGGGCGCCGCGGCGGGCGACAGCATCGCGCTCGACGACATCCACGCCAACACGATCACCACGTCCACCGGCGCGAACGGCGGCGTTTCGCAGGACACCACCTCCAACCAGATCCACGCCGTCAACACCTCGTTCGGCGCGGGCACGCTGGGCGTGAACATCGTCAACACCGGCAACGTGATCACCAACTGGAGCGCCACCTCCGCCGGTCCGGTCACGTTCACGTCGAGCGGCGCGATGATCCTCGACCACACGACCGGCACCACGCTGGCCGTCACGGCGGGCGGCAGCGTCAGCCAGATCGGCACCATCGTCACCACCACGGGCACCACGGTCGACACCAGTTCCGCGCCCAACGCGACGATCGCCCTCGACACGGAAAACAACCAGTTCACGAAGTTCTCGGCCACCACCGCCGGCACCACCGACAGCGTGTCGATCACCAACGGCGCCAACCTCGTGCTGGGCAACATCGCCACGAGCGCGCTCACCATCGACACCACCGGCGGCAGCACCGGCGCGGTCACGCAGGCGAGCAGCACGGGCCTGGCGGTCTCGGGCGCGGTCGCCATCACCGCGCACGCCACCGACGACATCACGGTGGGCAGCAACGACGCCGTCTTCGGCAGCAGCGTGGGTAGCTTCGGCGCCACGGGCCACAACGTGTCCATCACGGTCGGCAAGACGGGCACGGAGACCATCGCGCTCGACAACGTCGTCGCGAGCAGCCTGACCACCGCCACCGGCGCGGGCGGCGGCGTCAGCCAGCACGGCTCGGGCACCAGCATCCATGCCACCACCACTTCGTTCGGCGCGGGCTCCGCCGGCGTCGTCATCGGCAACGGCGGCAACGTCATCGGCACCTGGAGCGCCGCCGCCACGGGCGGCCCGGTCAGCTTCACGTCGACGGGGGCCGTGCACCTGGGCAACGTCTCGGGCGATTCGCTGCTGGTCAGCGCGGGCGGCCTGGTCGACCAGACCGCGTCCACGGCCCTGGCCATCAACGGCCTGGCCGACATCGAGAACGCCGGCAACATCATCACGCTCGACCAGGCCAACAGCTTCGGCAGCGTCAAGGCCAACGGCTCGACGGTCACGCTCGACGCCACGGCCGCGCCGAGCTCGAGCCTGTCGCTGGACGACATCACTGCCACCACGCTGACCACCGCCACCGGCTCCTCGGGCTCGGTCTCGCAGGTGCTCAACAAGTCCATCCACGCCACCAACACCACGTTCGGCGCGGGCTCGGCCGGTGTCGACATCGAGAACACCGGCAACGTCATCACGCACTACGGCGCCAATACCACCGGCAACGCCACGTTCGCAGCCAGCGCGGCCGCGGTCGACCTGTCCGCCACCACGGCGGCGTCGCTGGACGTCACGGCGGGCGGCACGGTCACGCAGACTGGCGCGCTCGTCATCGGCGGCGCGGCCAACATCCAGGCCGGCGGCAACGACATCACGCTCAACGGCGCCAACAGCTTCGGCAGCTTCGGCGCGCACGGCGGCGCCGTGAGCGTCAAGGCCACCAAGACGGCGAGCAGCAGCCTGGTGCTGGACGACATCACCGCCACCAGCCTGACCACCGGCACCGCCGCGGGCGGCACCGGTTCGGTGACGCAGACCTCCGGCAAGTCGATCAACGCCGGCACCACGTCGTTCGGCGCGGGCTCGGGCGGCGTCACCATCGGCGGCGTCAACAACACCACCAACACGATCGGCACCTGGGGCGCGAACACCACCGGCAACACCACGTTCACGTCGACCGCGGTCGGCGGCGTGCAGCTCGGCGTGATCTCCACCAACGCGCTGCAGGTCACGGCCGGCGGCCCGATCACGCAGACCACCGGGTCGCCGGCGATCGCCGTCACCACCACCACCGGCCTGGATGCCGGCGGCGCCAACATCACGCTGGACAACGTCAACAACACCTTCGGCGGACTCGTCACGGCCCAGGGCGCCGGCGCCACCGTCACGCTCAAGGACACCGGCCCGCTGGCCGCGCACCTGGGCGGCGTGGCCACCGGCCAGCTCACGGCCACCGGCGCCGTCACCGTCGACGGCAACACCACCGCCGACCTGCACGTCACCGGCAACGGCGTCACGCTGGGCACCGCCGGCACCGGCCTGCATGCCGGCACCACGCTCGACGTCGACAGCGGCACCGGCGACATCACGCAAAGCCTGCAGCAGCTCGCCGTCGGCGGCATCAGCACGCTGAACGCGCACACCCACGACGTCGTGCTGGGCACGGCGGCCGACACCTTCGGCGACGTCGTCAACGCCACGGGCACCTCGGTCACGCTGTCGGCCACCGGCCCGCTGCACGCCAACGCCACGCTGACCGGCGGCACCGGCAACCTGAGCCTGACGTCCACCGGCACGCTCACGGGCCCGGCGTCCGTCACCACCACGGGCAACGTCACGCTGCACTCGGGCGACGTCATCAACACGACCGGCCCGATCAGCGGCCAGGACGTGTCGCTCACCGGCACCTCGGTGAGCATCGGCGGCAACGTCGCCGCCGCGGGCACCCTGACGCTGTCGGCCACCGGCGGTGGCATCACGCAGAGCGGCGGCACCACGGTCTCGGCCACGGGCACCGGCGCGTCGAGCATCACGGCCACCGGCGCGGTCGACCTGAGCCAGTCCACCAACGACTTCGTCGGCCCGGTCACCGCCTCGGGCACCACGGTCTCGCTGCGCGACACCAACGCGCTCACGGTGCACCTGACCGCCAGTGGCACCTCCAGCGCGCCCGGCGCGACGCTGGTCGCGGGCGGCCTGCTCACCGTCGACGGCACGGCCGCGGACGGCCTGTCGGCCACCGGCGTGGGCATCGTGTTCGGCTCGGGCACCACCGGAGTCACCGGCGCGCTCGCGGCCGACGCGGGCTCGGGCACGATCACGCAGACCGGCGTGCTCACCGTCACGGGCACCAGCAACCTCACCGCCGGCGGCGCGATCACGCTGGCCGACGGCACCCACAACATGTTCGGCGGCGCGATCACGGCCGGCGGCTCGTCGATCGACCTCGAGGCCAAGACCAGCCTCGACGTGACGCCCACGCTCGGCGCCGGCGGCAGCCTGGCGCTGGTGGCCAACGGCAGCGGCAGCACGCTGACCATCAACGGCCTGACCAACATCTCGACGTCGGGCGACGTCACGCTGGGCGCCGGCGCGGGCCTGACGATCAGCAATGCCATCAGCGCCAACAACGTCGCGCTGAGCGGTGGCGCCATCTCCATCGCCAACACCGTCCACGCGAACGGCACGTTCGGTGCCACGTCCAATTCCACGATTTCGGAGACCGGCATCGGCGCGGTCAGCGCGAACGGCGTGGCCACCGTCAACGCGGCCTCCAACGGCGTCACGCTCAACGGCAACAACGACTTCGGCGTGCTGTCGGTCACGGGCGGCGCGGTCGCCGTCACGGACATCAACGCGCTCACCGCGCACGTCACCGCCAGCGGCGGCGCCAACCTCACGGCGGGCGCCAGCAACGCGCTCACGGTCGACGGCACCGTCACCGGCGGCGACCTCGTGCTGCACGCGGGCAGCATCGTCTTCGGCTCCAGCCCCACCAGCACCACGGGCGTCACCGGCAACCTGTCGGCGACCGCGAGCTCGGGCACGATCACGCAGGCCGACACGCTCACCGTCACCGGCAGCAGCGCGCTCGATGCCGGCACCAACGCCATCACGCTCTCGACGCCGAGCAACAGCTTCGGCAGCCTGGTCACCGTCAACAACGGCGGGGTCGTGACGCTGCAGGGCACCGGCGCCCTGGGCGTGCACCTGGGCACGGTCGCAAGCGCCGACCTCACCGCCGGCGCCGCGCTGTCGGTGGACGGCGGCACCACGGGCAACCTCGGCGCGCACGGCAACGGCGTCGCCTTCGGCGTCACCAACGTCGGCGGCACGCTCACCGTCACCGGCGGCACGGGCGCGGTCTCGCAGACCGGCAAGCTCAGCGTCGTCGGCGCCAGCAACATCGGCACCACGAGCGGCAGCATCTCGCTGACCGACAACACCAACAACTTCCAGTCGGACGTCACGGTCGGCGGCCCGGCAGTCACGCTCGTCAACGGCGGCGCGCTCACGGCGCACGTGGCGGCCACCGATGCCAACCTCACGTCGTCCACGGGCCTGCTCACGGTCGACGGCAGCGCCACGCACAACCTCACGCTCAGCGGCGTGGGCATCACCTTCGGCACCACCACCACGGTGGGCAACGCGCTGCTGGCCACCAGCACGGGCGCCATCGGCGAGACGGGCACGCTGGCCGTCACCGGCACCACCGGCCTGAACGCCGGCAGCAACGCCATCACGCTGACCAACGGCAACGACTTCGGCGGCCTCGTCACCGCCCAGGGCGGCGCCGTGCAGCTGTCCGACATCAACGCCATGAACGTCGCACTGAGCGGCGCCACGTCGGGCGTGCTCGACGCCACCGGCCTGCTGACCGTCTCGGGCAGCACCACCGGCAACCTCGGCGCCACCGGCACCGGCGTCGTGTTCGGCGCGGGCGCCACCGGCGTCGGCGGCACGCTCACGGTCAACAGCGGCGCCGGCACGATCACGCAGGCCCCGAGCAGCACCGTCCAGGCGGCCACGGCCACCCTCAACGCCGGCGCCAACGCCATCACGCTGGCCAACTCGGGCAACGACTTCGGCACGGTGTCGGCCACTGGCGGCGCCGTGAGCCTGGCCGACACCAATGCGATGATCGTCCACCTCACCAGCGCCACCTCCGCCACGCTGGTGGCCGGCGGCGCGCTGACGGTCGACGGCGGCACCACCGCCGCGCTGTCGGCCACCGGCAACGGCATCATCTTCGGCGCCACGCACGTCGGCACCACGCTGAACGCCACCACCACCGGCAACGGCACGATCGCGCAGACCGGCGAGCTCGACGTCACCGGCACCAGCCAGCTCAACGCCGGCAGCCACGCCATCGACCTGAGCACGATCGCCACCAACGACTTCGGCGGCGCCGTCACGGCCACCGGCAGCTCGGTCGCCTTGACCGACGCCAACGCCCTGGCCGTGCACCTGTCGGGCGCGGGCAGCGCCACGCTCGCGGCGGGCACGCAGCTGTCGGTCGACGGCGGCGCCACCGGCGACGTCTCGGCCACCGGCAACGGCGTCGTCTTCACGGCCGCCGGCACCACCGTCGGCGGCGCGCTCACCGTCCACAGCGGCACCGGCACCATCTCGCAAGGCGGTGCGCTGGCCGTCACGGGCACCTCGCTGCTCGACGCCGGCACCAGCAACGTCACGCTGCAGGACGGCGGCAACAGCTTCGGCGGCCTGGTCACCGTCAACGGCGGCACCGTCGCGCTCAGCGACAACAGCGCGCTGTCGGTGCACCTGGGCACGGTCAACAACGCCACCCTCGGCGCCACCAACGCGCTGGCCGTCGACGGCAACACCGCAGCCGGCCTCACGGTCAGCGGCAACGGCGTGTCGTTCGGCGCCACCACCGTGGGCGGCGCGCTCGTGGCCAGCACCACCGGCTCGGGCACGATCGCCCAGACCGGCCCGCTGGTGGTCACCGGCACCAGCCAGCTCAACGCCGGCACCAACGCGGTCACGCTGTCGACGTCCGGCAACGACTTCGGCGGCGCGGTCACCGTCACCGGTGGCGCGGTCTCGCTGGCCGACGCCAACGCGCTGACGGCCCACCTCACGTCGGCCACGTCCGCCACGCTCACTGCCGCGGGCGCGCTGACGGTCGACGGCACCACCTCCGGCGGCCTCACGGCCAGCGGCAACGGCGTCACCTTCGGCACCGGCGCCACCCACGTGGGCGGCGCGCTCGGCGCCACGTCCACCGGCGGCGGCACCATCGCCCAGACCGGCGCGCTGCAGGTCGGCGCGGCCAGCACGCTCAACGCCGGCACCGCCGACATCAACCTCGCGGGCCCGGGCAACCACTTCGCCGGTCTCGTCACGGCCACCGGCGGCGCGGTCACGCTGACCGACACCGGCAGCCTGGCCACGCACCTGGCCAGCGCCACGGGCGCCACGCTGACGGCGGCGGGCGGCCTCACGGTCGACGGCAGCGACACCGGCAACCTGGCGGCCAACGGCACGAGCGTCACCTTCGGCGCCGCCGGCACCACGGTCGGCGGCACGCTGGGCGCCACCGCGTCCACCGGCGACATCACGCAGCAGGGCACCGTCGCCGTCACCGGCACGAGCACGCTCGCGTCCACCGCCGGCGCGATCACGCTGGCCAACCCGAACAACGACTTCGGCGGGGCCGTCACGGCCACGGCCGCCGGCGCGGTCAACCTTGGCGACGTCAACGCGCTGGCGGCGCACGTCACCGGTGCCAGCGCCACGCTGGACGCGGGCGGCGCCCTGACCGTCGACGGCAGCACCGTCGGCGCGCTGCAGGCCACCGGCAACGGCGTCGTGTTCGGCACCGGCGCCACCACCGTGGGCGGCGCGCTCACGGCGCATTCGGGCAGCGGCACGATCACGCAGTCGGGCACCCTGGCGGTCACCGGCACCAGCACGCTGGATGCCGGCACCAACGCGATCACGCTGGCCACGTCCACCAACGACTTCACCGGTGCGGTCACGCTCAACGGCGGCACCGTGAACCTGGCCGACGCCAACGCGCTCACCGCCCACCTCAACAGCACCGCGGCCACCACGCTCACCGCCGCGGGCCTGCTCACGGTGGACGGCAGCGCCACCGCCGGCCTCACGGCCAGCGGCACGGGCGTCGTGTTCGGCACCGGCGCCACCCACGTCACGGGCGCGCTCGTGGCCAACAGCGGCACCGGCAGCATCACGCAGAGCGGCGCGCTCACGGTCAGCGGCACCAGCACGCTCAACGCCGGCACCGGCGCCATCACGCTCGTCAACCCGGGCAACGACTTCACGGGCACGGTGTCCACCACCGGCGGCGTCGTCGCGCTGACCGTGGCCAACGCGCTGGCCATCCACCTGGCCAACGCCACCAGCGAGACGCTCAACGCCGGCGGCGTGCTCACGGTCGACGGCAGCACCACGGGCAACGTCGTGGCCAACGGCAACGGCGTGGTCTTCGGCACCACCACCATCGGCGGCACGCTGGCCACGGCCAGCGGCACGGGCTCGATCACGCAGACGGGCCCGGTCGTGGTCACCGGCACCACGGTGCTCAACGGCGGCAGCAACGCCGTCACGCTGGGCACGGCCACCAACGACTTCGGCGGCGCCGTCACCGTCACCGGCGGCGCGATCACGCTGGCCGACGCCAACGCGCTGACCGCGCACGTCACAGGCGCCAGCGCCGGCCTGACCGCCGGCGGCCTGTTGACCGTCGACGGCTCCACCACCGGCGCGCTGAGCGCCACCGGCCAGGGCATCACCTTCGGCGCCACCACCGTCCACGGCGCGCTCACGGCCGCCAGCACCGGCGCGGTCACGCAGTCGGGCGACCTGGCGGTCACCGGCGCCACCACCGTGTCGGCGGCCGGCCAGTCCGTCACGCTGAATCGCCAGACCAACGCGCTGGCCGGTGGCGTCACCGTGGCCGCGGCCACGGCCGACATCGAGCAGGCCGGCGCGCTCGCCGCGCACCTGAGCAACGCGGGCAACGCCACGCTGGCGTCGGGCGGCGCGCTCACGGTCGACGGCACCAGCACCGGCAACGTCGTCGCCAGCGGCACCAGCGTCACGTTCGGCAGCGGCGCCACCAGCATCGGCGGCACGCTGGCGGCCACGGCCAGTGCCGGCGACGTCACGCAGGCCGGTTCGCTGGGCGTCACCGGCACCAGCACGCTGCAGGCCGGCACCGGCAACGTCACCCTCGCCACGGCGGCCAACCAGTTCACGGGCGCGGTCACCGCCACCGGCGCCAGCGTGACGCTGGCCGACACCGGCCCGCTGTCGGCCCACGTGTCGGCCAACGGCGCGGCCACGCTCACGTCCACCGGCGCGCTGACCGTCGACGGCACCAGCGGCGCGATGACGCTCAACGGCGCAGCCATCAGCTTCGGCGCCGGCGGCACCACGGTCAACGGCGCGCTGTCGGCCAGCGGCACCAGCGTCGGCCAGGCGGGCACGCTGGCGGTGACCGGGCTGTCGACGTTCAACGCCGGCACGGGCGACGTGCTGCTCGACGGCCCGGGCGCCAACCTGCAGGGCGCCGTCACGGCCACCAGCGGCCGCTTCCACCTGACCAACGCCCAGGCCATCGACGCCACCGTCACCGCCTCCGGCGAGGTGGTGCTCACCTCCACGGCCGACGTCAAGGCGCAGGGCTCGTTCGGCGGCGACCTCAAGATCAGCGGCGCGAAGGTGTCGCTCGACACCGGCACCAGCGCGGCGCCCATCCAGGTCACCGGCGCCCTGAACGTGACGTCCACCGGCGACACCTCGCTCGGTTTCGTCAACAGCAACGGCGCCACGGTCACCGCGGCCGGCACGATCCTGCTGAACGGCACGCTCAAGTCGATCGGCAGCGTCTCGCTGACGGGCGCGCAGGTGCAGGGCGTCAACAAGCTCGGCGCGCTCGACGTCGGCGCCGGCGGCGCGCTCACGCTGGACACCGTGGCCGGCGGCGGCAACATCGGCAAGGGCGCCACCACGCCGGCCGGCCTGATCGACGACGACAGCATCATCGCGCTGCTGGGCGTCACGGGCCAGTCGGGCATGGTCGTGCGCATCGCCCCGACGCAGACCGCCTGGTTCCGCGTGAGCTCGCAGGCGCAGACGCACGCGATCGGCATCAATCCCGACGCCAACCTGCGCGACAAGATCTACTTCTGCGACACCACCACCTGCGTCAACGTGGCGGGCGTCTCGATCGCGATCGCCGACACCGTGGTGTCCAACATCCTGAGCTCCGCGGCCCAGGATGCGGCCGACGCCGCGTTCGGCACCGAAAACCTCGACTTCGCCATCCGCAAGGGCTACGTGACCACCATCGGCCGCGTGCCCCCGGGCATCGACGAAATCGCGGGTGACCTCGGTGCGACGCAGTGTGACTCTCGGGTAACATCGCCCACGGCCATCGCCGCCGACAAGGCCTGCTCTGCGGGCGCCAAGGCGGGCAAGTGATCCCGGCGGGGCGTCGCCGCCCCGCTCGTGATCGTCCTCACATCAAGCTGCGGGCGCCGTATCTTCTGGCGTCGCCCGCCTCCGATGCCCGGCACTGCCGGGCTTCGTCGTTGACCTGAAGTCCTTTGAGCGACGTCCCCAAACAACTGGGCAAGTACCAGATCCGCCGAGCGATCGGCAAGGGTGCGATGGGCATCGTCTATGAGGGATTCGATCCGATCATCGACCGGGTCGTGGCCATCAAGACGATCAAGAAGGACGAGCTCGATGCCGAGGAGGCCGAGGAGCATTCGCGGCGCTTCCTCATCGAGGCCAAGGCCGCCGGGCGCCTCAACCACAAGAACATCGTCGGCATCTACGACTATGGCGAGGAGAAGGGCCTGTCCTTCATCGTCATGGAGTTCGTGCAGGGCAAGGAGCTGAAGTCCTTCTTCGCGGCCAAGCACCCGTTCTCGATGTCGCAGATCGTGCGGCTGATGGGCGAGCTGCTCGACGCGCTGGGCTACTCGCACAGCCGCGGCGTCGTCCACCGCGACGTCAAGCCCGACAACATCTTCGTCACCGACGACGGCTCGGTCAAGCTGGGCGACTTCGGCATCGCGCGCATCGACTCCACGTCCAAGACGCACGCCGGCACGGTGCTGGGCACGCCCAGCTACATGTCGCCCGAGCAGATCCGCGGCGAGACGGCCGACGCGCGCTCCGACCTCTACGCCGCC
>OUNM010267191.1_pt1 | contig 14872 bp, 19 predicted proteins | sample 1769961 | NCBI WGS metagenome assembly OUNM01 (sample SAMEA3914820, study PRJEB12502) | metagenome | biome: forest; material: soil | place: USA | collected 2012-03-12 | depth 0.3 m | reverse complement strand
GTTGGGGGGGTGTGGCGGACTTGGTGGGTTTGGGGGAGGGGGTTGGTGGCTCGGGGAACTAAGGGGGATGTCTCCGGTTTGGGCCCCAGGGCCAGCACTACCTCGATACCACGAGGAGCATGGAGTTTTCGGGATGCGGTGGCTTCCTTTCGAATCATCCTCCACAAGGACGCGTTTGCGGTGCTGTGGATGGTTGCGTCATCCTACTCGGTCTACTACACGTTCCAGGTTGCGATCCCGGTTATCTTCGACGAGGTGTACGGCTACAACGAGCTTGAGATAGGCTTGGTCTTCTTGCCCGGTCTGGCGGGCATGACGATTGGGGGCATGGTCGCTGGCAAGTTGGTCGACAGGAACTACGCCGTCACGGCGAAGAAACACGGTTTCGAACTCAAAGACAAGGAAAAGCACGAGCTCTCCGAGTTTCCCATCGAGGCAGCCAGGTACCGTCACTGCCTGGTTTTTGTTTTCCTCCAGCTTCTTCTCGTCGTTGGCTATGGCTGGGCAGTCCGCTTCCGCGCTCATCCTTCGGTCCCCATCATCCTCCAGTTCTTCGGATGCGCTCTGTCGACGCTGCTGAGCCACACGGCCAGCGCTCTTCTGGTGGACATATTTCCCAACAGTTCAAGCTCGGCATATGCTTCTGGCCAGCTGATGCGGTGCGGGCTGAGTGCTGCCTCGGCGGCTGTTATTCAACCGTTGGTCGACGCTGTAGGACACGGTTGGTATTTTACTATGTTCTCGATATTTATTAGCCTTACTTGTGCAGCTTCGGTTATTGTCAGCCAGCGGAAGGGGATGGAATGGCGGCAACATCGACTCACAACAAGCTCGTCAACCTGAGAGCTAGGGTGAGACATCTTATGCACGGAACGGACTCCAAAGCCCGGGTATCTAGGTACCTAGGTATGTACTTCAGATCTTGACACACCCGTCCTTCGGCCAGGCCAAAAAACCCTTGATCCTATGGTGCTCTTGTTTCCCAAACTTGAGATAAAGGAAACTTTGACGTATTAGCCGCACTTTCTTTACCTGGCATTGTCCCCACGGTCCATCTCGTCGTCGATGGGTTTTGTTCGATGAGCTTGTCTCCTTGTCCACTAGCTTTGCTGCAATTCAGAGGCTATCAAGGTCAGTTGGTTCCTCTGCCGGCCGCGATTGGTGTATTTTGCACTTGTTGGGCGCCGTCATGCGGTGAATAACGGCAAGCCCCACCAGACTGCAACTCTCCCCTCTGTTCTCTCTTCTCTTCTTCTTTCTCAGGCACGATAGCTGAGAGAGCACTCGGCCGTGGAAAAGGACACATTATTACTTTTTCTATTTCAAGGTGTCACACGCCTATAAACTCGACACCAGAAGCACAGCAACTTGACATCTCCAGCAACAATCTCCACGAATCAGCGTGCAACAACATGGGAACTGTTCCCCCCGATGTCAACCTTTCTGAAGCAGCCGCTCAAAAATTCCTTGGGTGGTTTCAACAGTCTCATGCTGCCGAGCGCGGGGCGAGCGTGGATACTACAACAAACCTGCCGCCTCCCAAAATCTCTCAGCCAGCCACGCCAGACACCGAAGCCCCTGATACTTCTGGGGACGGAGAAAACGTCCATAAGTCTCAATTTCCAAAGCCAGAATGGCCAAAGTATCTTGACTCTATGACAGTCAAGGAGATTCTCGAACACCTTGATGGCGTTTTCCCGATGGATGATGTGGTGGTGGATAGTGCGAACTTGATCCCAACTCTGCCCAACCCGAGACCTTACTGACGTGTTTCCAACAGAGCTCCCTCCAGGAAGTACCTTTGTCTCGGTTGAGCACTTCGGAAAGAGTGCCTGGACCATCACCGGGAAGATCACGACTCTCGGCCTGGATCAATCCAAAGAACACTACTTCGTGAAACTCGCCTTTGGAGAGGCCGGCCGAATCATGCTTGGGGGCGAGTACGAATCGTCCAAGATGATCTACGATACCATGCCGGATTTTATCCCGAAACCCATTGGATATGGAAAGTACAGTGCGCAGGGATCGGAGGCCTACTTCTATCTCTCCGAGTTCGTCGTCATGGATGTGACCTCGGCACCCAACCCGGCCGAGTTCACGAGCAGGCTCGCCGATCTGCACAGGTTGAGCAAATCACCGACTGGAATGTTTGGATTCCCTGTTCAGACCTGCGATGGCGACAGGGCTCATGTAGTTGACTGGCAAGAGAGCTGGGCCGTCTTCTATCGGAACCTGTTCCTCGGCGTTTGCGAACTTGACCTTAAGAGAAACGGACCTTGGCCAGAGTATGAACGGGCTATCCACCAGGTAGCCTGGAAAGTCATCCCACGGCTCCTTGAGCCCTTGCAAGCCAACGGGCGAAAGCTCAAGCCATGCATTATCCATGGCGATCTCTGGGAGGGCAACATGGGCATCAACAAGGAAACTGGGAACAGTCTCCTCTTTGATGCCGGTTCGTATTTTGCGCACAACGAGATGGAACTGGGACATTGGTACGTGCTTGCAGAATTTTTTCTCCAGTTATACCGTCCCGCAAAAGTTGGCTGACAAGATTTGAAATAGGCGATGCGAATTCAGCACTGTCTTCAGGTCAGAAGCCTACACCAAACACTATCTCGATGCTTACCCAGCTGCGGAACCGGCCGCCGAGGTTGATGATCGCATTCGGTTGTACAGCCTGAAAGGGGCTGTCAACTATTCCGCGGGCCACTCAGGGTCCGACTTGAGAAAAACGTAAGTCGAGCGAGTGCAAGCACGCTCTTTCTTCGAATGATGAGGAACGCGCTGACGACGTATCTCCGATGTCTGAAATAGCGCTTACAACAACATGTGCTACCTGTGTGAGAAGTATGCCCCCATCGATGGCATCGACAGATACGATCCTCAGATTGACCCCTCAGTCACTGGCGCATGCATCGTCCCTCATCTGGCCGAGGGCCTCATTTAGGGGTCAAAGCTAGGGTGATGTGTAACTCGAACAGATGCAGACTTTTGTCAGATGTAATTAACCAACCTGAATCGCTACGCAGCTTCCAGTAGCAGTTGGTTGACAGGAGACCCAAACATGTTGTCCTCAATCTGTCAGCTGGTCAATAGTGAGGAAGTGAAGCAGGGAATAGGCCGTGGAATAAACCATGGCTACATTGGATCCAGTTGCTTGGAACCTCGGCTTTCAGAATATTGCCGTGCTGTTTAAAAACCCCATCTTCAAGTAGGGGGCGTAGGGGTCCGTCAGAATTTAGAACTTAGCTTAGACCAGAGTCCTCAGCCGGCACCTGCGGCTGGGAAACTAGACCCTGTCTTCTTAGGTGCCAGACGGCCCAGACCTTTCCTCCCTTTACATCATTTTAAACATAGATTTTGAGACCATCGCGAACCAGTGTCCCATAGGCTGTGACGCTGCCAATTCACTGCGTGCCGCTCGACTATGACAACAAAGAATGTCTCTATCATCTACAGACCCCATAAAAGTCGGGTGCCACACCCGCAGAGCCGCATGATTGATGGAGGGGTGCTGCGGGCTGCCGCCGAGGAGAACTCTCTTCCCTGGCCTTCCTTTTCTTCCTCCCTTCCTTCTGTACAGCAGATGGGTTTCTCGTCGAAACACCCATCCGCCAATGTTAATCCTGCGGCTGCTGCGGCTGCGCCGTGCTCTGACCGTTACAGATTTTGTGCGGGTTGAGGTCGGCGGGGGAGCATAGTAGGGGAAAGGGAGGAAGCTGGCTGCCAGCTCGAAGGGACTAACCCTTCAGTCAAGGTACCTAGGCTCCCAGGTGGTCTGACTCAGAGACCACGCATTGCTGACAACCCGGTCTTCAGTCATACAGAAACGCCAAGTTATGATTCAATACCGGATGACAGAGTAGAGTAATGTAAGCTGACGTATATTGTCACTGGGGTGAGCCGGGCAGACAAGCGAGTCAGATGTTCAAAGATTGTTACCTTGGCTCGCTTGGTTGCTTATATTGATGATGTTCGCTCTTTTCGCGTGCAGCACCAGCCGTACCAGAATTTCTTGGAGTGCCTGACGCCTTGCCTGTCTGACTTGCTTCTCAATACATTGTAAGATACGAGAAATGAACCTACAATGACAGGCGGCTATAGAGGAGGGGAAGGAGATTCCACGAACGGTCGGGCGTGTTATAACTGCTTGGATCAGCTCAGACTGCTTAGTAGCACCCAAAAGGTACGAGGAGATGCCCGTCGAGGTTGTGATTGCTGAGTAGGAGCGCCAGGGTGCTAATCGCTCAAGGACCAATTTGTCAACTTGGTTGGAATTTACTGGGAAAAAAACACGAAGGGTCTATCCACTTCCTCGAGCACGAAGCAAGCTCGTGTTGCATACGCGGAAATGACGGCGTTTGTATAGATATAACAAGATGCCTTCAGACCAGCCTTCAGCCTTCGCCTTCCTTTCATCCCCATCCTCATCCTCTTCGTTAGCCAACGAGCTTGGCAGCAGACACCCCGCTATCCATCCGATTCCCTCGCCTCGCCAACTTTCAAGATGGTGATTAGGCTGTATCTCTTTGCCCTCGTGGCATCGCTTGTTTCCGCCATTCAACTTCTAGCCCCTCCATTCGGTTCCAACATTGCAAAGGGGAGCGTGTACACCGTTAAATGGAGCAGCGTCGACACGGATCCTACCCTTTTCAGCCTAACCCTCGTCAACTTTGTCAATTACCCCCCCGTTACTATCGTGATTGCCACCAATGTTGCGACGTCCGCCGGCCAAGCTGACGTGACTATCCCTTGTATTGCCAACGCCGCGGCCGGGTACCAGATGTGAGTGCTCCTCAAACCCGGCCAACTTCGAGGTAGCCAATGAAGCCGAGATATTGACTCTCCCTTAGCAACGCGGTCAGCACCAGCAGCACCGATACCATCTACGCGCAGACTGGGCAGTTCATCCTTACCGATGGTTCCTGCTGCGGCAATGGCGTCCCGGTCGCCGTGACCTTCAACGAGCTGGTTGTCACCCAGTGGGGCGACACCATCAAGCTTTCCGGAAGCGTTGACGAGCTGGGCAACTGGGATCCTAACAAGGCCGTCCCGCTCAGTGCATCCGCCTACACTCAGAGCAACCCGCTCTGGCAGACCACCGTGACCCTGCAGCCCGGCGCGGCCGTCCGCTATAAGTGTCCGTCAATCCCCAGTTCTTGATGCCCCTTTCAGCTGTCTCGGAAGCCGCCGGGAGTCCTTGTGCTCCCAAACTCCTCCCGTCCCTCCCCAAGCAGGAAATCATAGGCTGACATTGTGGGACAGTCATCAACGTCGCGCCGAACGGCGAGGTGAGATGGGAGAAGGACCCGGACCACACGTACACCGTGCCCATTGGGTGCAAAACTACCGCGGAGGTTCATAATACGTGGCAGTCGTGAGAAGAGGAGATTTGCCGCAGCCAGAATAATGGCTGCTGGGATTCTGAGTGCATGAACACCTGGCACTGCTTGTCACACAAGCAGATGGGGTTTCTTCTTTGTATATAGATTATTGTAGGAGGGAAAAAGACAACGAAGATGTGGTGAAAAAGTGTGTCAGCCGCTGTGGTGTTGTGTCGGGTGTGTAAGGTGTCCCTCCATTACTTGTTGTCGGCCCACCACAATCTCCCACTCCATTCGCTGCCAACCTCTGATCTAGAGCGTGGCAGAATGGGAGTTTGACACATACTCGTAGTTTTGAGATAGTCAGCTTAGAATAGGTATGTAGGTTGCCACTCCCACAGCTTGTGCGTCTGGGTTCACAGACCTGGACGGCGAGGACGAGTATACAGGGTATCAGGTAGTTCACGAAACATGTCTACGACATATGTATGCCTATTTCTTCGACAGCATCTGCTGTGCCGTAGGTTTCTTACCATCAAATTTGGACTTTGAGGAAGCATCGCCTCATTGTCCTACGAGCTTTGAGGCCAACGATGACTTCCTGCAAGCGGCCCAGCTCTTTAGCGCCCACCCCGAGACCCAAGTACGAGGTCTCGACGTCTGTAAAGGGGCTCTCGATGTCGCCGAGAAACCAGTTCGCTAGTCTAAGTCTACAAACGTCGGCTCCCACTTTCGCTGGCCAGCCTCGGGATCGTAAACGGAGACTGTTCCAAGTAGGTACCTAACTACTTACAAAGATCTCCATAAATGTGAATTGCAAGGTACCTAGATTCCAACTAGAGACCAAAACAACTTGAAATGATACCACCCTTAACCCAGACCCATAGGATGCACGAGATACTAGGCGTCCGCTTTCGCCTTTGGGCACTCGCTCGCCACAAACAGAACCAGAATATAAGACAAGAAATGAAACAGCAAGGATGCATCAGTTGCCACGCTTTGCTACCCATTGTGTATGTAACCGGCTCTTACACTCTGTTTTGCAAACGCTGCAAGCCCACCATCGCGGGCTGGCCACCGGGAGACTGGATTCGCACACGGCGCAAAACGCCGTTGCAGATTCCAGCTGCTTCAGCTCGCCGGCCTCCTTTCGTTGTCTTGACAGTTGGATCTCGTCTGCTTTCCGATGACTGCAGAGCGAGCATAGCTCTCTCGAACGGCTCTCAAACTCTTTGGTCTTTTGAACATGTCTGCAGGTCTGGCCCGTCTGCGGCTGGTGCGGCTGGGATGACCCGCAGCAGTGCTTGTAGTAGCAGGATGAACAGACTGTGATGCAGTTCTCGACGTGCTCGGTGGTTTCGGGATCCGCAACGTAGCGGACGGTTGTGCAGTCCTTGTGGGAGTGTTAGGGTGAAACGGTCTAGCTGGGAATTCAAAACGTACCTGGCATATCTGGTTACCGCAGCCCCAACAGTCGGTTTTACTGCCATTGATGCAAGTTTCTTTCCTCAACAGCTCTCGATCAAAGCCCTGGGTCTGGGTTGACAATGTAGGGCGCAGAGCTTTCACCATGGAAATGCTGAAGACATCTGCAAAGTGCAGATACGGAATGAGGAGGCCCCCTCCCGACCGTTTCTGGAGCTCCAAGACCTTTGCGAACTTGAATGTGGGCGAGGGGCCATTCATTTCAAGGTCCCCCATCCTCGTCCGGTTTCCGAAGTTGAAAGTGGTCCGTCTCCGTCCCAGTTTGCCGACGTAGCCCGCCGCAAAGCGAAGGCGGCTGTAGATGCGCCGCAGCAGCCAGGAAACGCCTTGAAAGATCCCGCGGAGGGCAGCAGCAATGAGCCTGGGAGCGAAGCAGAATGCCTGGCAGAAGAGACCCAACAGCAAGGTAGCACCGACCGCCAAGCTGACTCTGTTCAAGCGGTGTGAGCAAAGCTGGCACTGTAGCATATAACAAGTGGCAGAGTCGCAAAAAGGCACCTACATCACGAACCCCTCAGCCACGTAGGCTTTGGACAGGTCCTGGCAGACGCCCTCAGCCGACTTGTTGACGTGCGTTCCGACCATAGTGAAGAAGCTAGGCGTGCCATCTTCATAGGGGTGACCGGCCTCTCCACAAGATGCAAATGGCTTGCCGAGTAGGCTCCAGTGCCAGGACATCGACAAAGCCATGAGGGCGATCCAGACAACATCAATGCTGCCAAGAACGAAATTTATCAGGAGGCCAAATACGAGTCGGGCTTCACCCTCAGCTAGCTCCGGCGAGAAGATAAGGATGCAGAAGATGAAGTTCCACGGGAGAAGGAAGGCAGCCTAGTCGCGTTGGTCAGAATAGGCCACTTGCACCACCAAAGAAGAAAAACCAAGACTAACGGCTGTGAACGAGTACTTGATCGCGATGGCGATGCGCGGATCATATGGAAGTGATTGGAGTTCGGGAACATTTTGCACCACGTTCCATGTCGGATGAAAAAACCCTAACACACACGACGACGCAATAGTCCCGACCAAGATCTTGGGGACGAGGGCTCCGAAGCCCCCTCCAGAAACTTGAACTCCTCCTCCCACGCCCCCACCGTCGCCACCGCCGTCACTCATCTCGAGAGAGCGACCCAACCGGCGTTGGGGTTTAAGGAAAGTAGTGGGTGATGATGTCGGTCGTTGAGGTTGTGCCCTTGCTGGAAATCCTGGAATGAGTCGCGGAGCCTTCTGGGCGAGGGGAAAAGGGCGAGGCGCGTGTCTTTCACCCCAAAACCTCTCCAGTCTCGCGTCGACTCTTTTGGGATCGGGGGACAGGGGGCACGCACTCCATCATGCATGCGGCTGAAAAAGCCCCCTGCCCCTGGGGCTGCGCCTCTGTCCAACAGGGCGCACGGCTTGCTTCGGTGGTTACATCGCCAAAACACATCCGGTCACCGCATTTCGAGGAAGTGAAGCGAAAGATGTGGACATGCACAGCCCTGCCATATCACTTTCTTGGCTGAGAAACAAGTTGATCTCTTGGCAAGGCGAATCCTCAGTCTTCGGGACTCGGGCGAGGCTCTCTGCTGGTTTTCTGTTGCACATCCGTTTGAGCATTCCCTGATTTGCACAAGCGCCACAAAAATACTCCGAGCGAATGCGACACTAAAGCCGAAGACCTGACTTTCTTGAGTCGCGATGCGTGAACTGAGCCCGCTGTACCTTTTGACGGCCAGCCAGGCGCTCGATTTGCTCAAGAACAACACCATCACGGCCGAAGATTATGCACGTTCTCTGCTCTCCCGTATCAAGGAGAGAGATGGCATTGTCAAGGCGTGGGCTTACCTTGGTGGGTCGGCTCCTATGTTTTGTAAACCTACCTACAGTTCAGGCGGTCCGTTGATAGGCGGGCAATACTGGATTAATCTAGGTAGAAAAGCGAAGACTGATCGGGTTTTCCTTAGATGCCGAGCTGGTTCTTAGGCAAGCTCGAGCGCTTGACCAGATCCCACAGGATCAACGCGGGCCACTGCATGGAATTGCTGTCGGGGTCAAAGATGTGATGAACACCAAGGACATGCCCACCCAGTTCGGCTCCCCCCTGTACCAAGGGCATCGGTCGGGGTTTGATTCGTCCGCTGTAGCAATTCTCCGAGCTGCGGGAGCTCTTATTCTTGGTTGGTTGACTCCCGCTACTCATGAAAAGTTCCAGGCCTAATGGTGTTCTATGTCGCAGGCAAAACTACGACGACTGGGTTTACAGTGACCAAGTCTGGGCCCGAGACCACCCATCCTCACGACCCAGCTCGAACACCGGGCGGCTCCTCGTGCGGATCAGCTGCCGCCGTAGCCGACTTCCAAGTCCCGTTGAGTCTTGGTGGGCAGACCGGCGGAAGCCTGATACGGCCAGCTTCCTTCACAGGCGTGTTTGCCATGAAGCCAACTCACAATGCAATCTCCACCGAAGGCCAGAAGACGTTTTCTCCCACCTTTGATACCTTTGGATTCATGGCCCGCAGCATACAGGACCTACAGGTCGTTCGCGGATGTCTTTTGCCTCCAGGACGACGAGGTCCCCAAGGACGTAGCCCTCACAGAGGTTTCTGTTGCTCTGGTCAAGACCCCAATGTGGCATCGGGCGGGACCGGGCACGATAGCCGCGATGAGGAAAGCGATTACCATCCTCGAGCACAGCGGGGTCAGAGTGGAAGAAGTCTCGTTTCCAACGGCCTTTGGCGACGAGGAGACCATCAGGAGAAGGCAGAAAGTAATCATGAGCGGTGAAGCCCAGGTGTCATTTCTGCGGGAGTATCGAGTAGACAAAATGAAACTGGACCCCACGATCCGCGACCTGGTTGAGAACGGCACAGGGATCAGCCACGGAGAAAAGCTGCGGGCTCTAGACGAGTACGCCAACATGCGGGCAATTGCTGACAGCCTGGCTAGCACACACTCGGTCATAATCACCCCTAGCACGGTGGACGAGGCGCCGCTTGGGCTCGAGGATATGGGCAGCGCGACGTTCAACACTCTCTGGACGGTCAGTGATCTTCTCTGCCAGCATGGTACACCGACCATGTGGCCTTCCCTGAACCTGTCACTAAGAAGCCTTCCAGGGATTGCATATGCCCGTCATAAACCTGCCCGCGTTCGCAGGTGCGCACGGCATGCCCATAGGGGTGTCTCTCGTCGCAGGTCGATTTCACGACCAGCATCTTCTCACGATTGCCCAAGTTCTTAGTGGGCCCCTCATGGCTCAAGGTGGCTGGTACGGTGGAAGAAGTGCTCAGAAATCAGCAGGTTTGAAAGGCAATGGTTTTCTGAAACATTGAGGACCAGAGGGCTGGGCTGCCTGCGCCGATCGACACCCTACTGATACCAACGCTTAATCTGCACCTCGCAACCTCTCCACGGTTTGCTGATACGCCTCTTTGTGATGGGCCCTCGAGCTGCAAAACAAGAGCCCCGCAAAGTCCAGACCAGACACGCTAAAGGCTCCGAGCTGGGGGTCGTCCGACTCCTCGTCTGTTTCCTTCAGAATGACGATGTTGCCGACATGGTGTAGTAGCGGCGGAGGAACCGGCCAGTGCCGCCCCGGTCGGTCCGTCCCGGGTTGCGGCTCGGCTCCCGCGATGGGCGCAAGGCCGTCGATGGATCTATAGAGATTGACCAAGGACAGCATGTAGTGGTGGTCCGCGCGGGTGACCACGTCGGTCTCGTTAACCACTGCAACCGCCAGACCTGGATTGGCTTGACGTCTCAAGAGTCCGTTCACCAATTCAGTGACGGGTGGAGCAATCACGGGCGGGCTGCCGAACGTGACCAGCGAGAAGCGCAGGGATGGAACTGTCTCTGTAGTTAGCAGCAGCGAACTTGAGCCACGGGCAGCAGACGATACATACAAGTCTTGCTTGCTATACCCAGAAAGTGGAGGTACAGAAGAGAGGCAATAGCTCCTCCGGCTGAGTGTCCGGTGAAGATTATTTGACTGGCTTGGCCAGAATTGGCCGCCTGGACGAGTTGTTGTTTGACTGCCGGAATCAGCGCTTTTGCGCCGTTTCGAAAGCCCGAGTGTACCTTAAATGTCTCACGAGCCCGCTCGTTGGGCAGCCACTCGGCAGAAGCCTAAGGGGCGCGGTTAGTCTACGAGCAGTTCAGGGACAGTCTCGGAGAAAGAGGAGGTGGCTACAAATAAGTCCTGTGCATCCCGCGTTTCGTGGTTTGCATTGACGACCCAGTCAATCATCTTCATGCTGCCACGAACAGCCACGACCAGAGCTGGAAGCGACCCTTCGGCTAGCGATTGGCTAGGTGTAGCTACTTTCACTTGGGTGAAAGTCGTAGCTTTGATAACGCCGCTTGTCGAAGCCGGAATCGAGTGAATCGTTTCAAAGGCGAGTTTGTCGTCGACCGGTCGCGTGTTCAGATCATACGTGGCAATCGAACACTTGATGGCCGCTGTAAGGATGGCCAAGTCCGACTTAGTGCTATTACGAAGCAGAGTGCTCAATCAGCCATTTAAACCGAGACCCATCATGCAAGCAGTCAGTCGACTTACTGCTGCCATGGCGAGGCGTTGCGCTGTGTGTTCAAGCGGGCGTTGGCGTATTCCTCGGCCTTCTTATTGACCTTATTCTCCAGCTGGCGGCGCCGCGCGCCAAAGTCATCTGCCGGCGGCGTTTAGAACATACAAGCCCGTCTTGGGAAGCGCTAGCGGTTTCCCAGGTACAGAATATTCTTACCGCTCGAACTCCAGTCGGTGAGAAGGATATCGATGTGTTTTGATAACTCGGCGACGGCAGCAGAGGCGCCCGTGGAGTTTTTGATTGACAGAAAGCCAAAGTCTGGAATGATATACGATGATGCCTGAGCTGAGACCCCAGCGGAGACCGCGAGAGCCGGGGAGGACGCGAGAATGGGTTTCCCTTTGCTAGTTGCGTTCGGACCTGCCACAGTCGCGGCCGGAGCCGGACTCGGAGCTGGAGCCGGGGCCCGGGCCGGGGCTGGGGCCGGGGTCGGAGCCCCCGCGGGGACCTCATTCTCACCCTTGCGTCCACGGAAGAAACGCTTCATTTTTGTCTTGTGGAGAGAGTTGAAATTGGATGAAGCTGGAATGAGATTGCCATGTCCTAGTAAGCCTTGCGCTCTTTTCGAGCTAGGAACACACTTGGAGATCGCCAGCAGTCGAAGAGGAGAAAGGGGGTGGGGCGGTGCGGAAAAAGACAGGGGGCTTGGAGGCTCTGCCGGGGGTTTGAGGGCTGTGCAAGATGCCGACGTCCTTCCATCCTGCGCTGTCACACAAGCATGTCCGACCTGGAACAAGGCTGAACCACTGGCGTTCTTGATTCGCCGCTGTTGTGGCGCGCTAGACTCCCGAAGCGGCAGTCCGGCCTGGTCGGTTAGGCATGCTGGCATTCAGCTCCTGTGGCTGCAGAGATTCGGCGTTGTGAAATGCAACGGAGCCGCTGGACTGGAGTTGAGCGCCGTCGCAGAGCTGTCAGTTTCCTGCCAAACCAGCACCCTCGAAACCCCAACAACACAAAGCCGAGTACACCACACATGCAACTTACACAGCAACAGCATACTACTCTGCTCAAAAACCTTTTCTCAACTATAAAAGATGCCCAATTGGACAAAGAAGGCTACTCGGCTTGTCCTCAACTCGGCCAGAAATGGCAAACACAGAACTGAGGCACTCCCACCTTGGGATCCTCTTGCAGGACCCTCCACAAAAGATGCGCTCTTCGGCATGCTCCTCCACATGTACTGGCATGCCATCCGCCGTGAGATGGCACATCTCATCCGCTCGCTTGTCGAGTGGCAAGAGCATTTTCCTTCGGTGGTTCTAGACGACGAAAAGGACGGGAACACAATCGGCGGGCTCAACACTTTTATTGACCAACTGAACGAGAAGCTGAGGGCATCGGCGGACATCTATGGTAAGGGTCCCGCGCTTAGCTTTGCCTGTGTGCCTTTGTGGACATGTTTGAGGCTGACTGGCTGGGACTTTGGATAAAAATTAGCAAAGGAACGCTGGGAGGGCCATCTTCAAGAAAAGCACATCCCAGCCGCCGAACTTCGTTTGAAAAGCGACCGCGCGTATCAGGAAAGTATGGGTGTGAAACAACAAGTGGCGGACTCTCTAGCAGGTAATATTCTCACCACAGCCACCTGTATACACGTCTATGCGCCGTGCCTGATTTCTAACCTCTCATGTAGAACGACCTCACTTGGAACTTTGGCAGCGGCGGGCGAGAATGCTGCTTCAGTCGGCGGGTAAAGCCTCCGTTTCCCATTGATGCGATGGACTTGCGGGCTGACAACATTCACTAGGGTGGCTCGACATCGACAAGCTCGTGGAGTACCGCGATCCTCCTGAGGATGTGCCTGGACTCCGCATGAAAATCTGGAACAAGCCTCGGGTGCCCCAACGTGAGTTTTCTTCTTACATTTCGCCATATTTCCGATGTCTATCGTTGCTAACTGGACACTCTTCGCGGTTTAGTAACAGTGAGCGGGCTCGCTCCAGACTCGGTGCCAATTTTTGTGCCATTGACATGCCGGCTTTGTCAAACCACGCTTCGTGGCATCATGTTCTCGTGCACAGAAGAGTACGAACTGGGGGCTTCTATGAAACTGGCGGCCGGAGATGTCGTCTGTGAGGACTGCTTCCGCGCCCAGTTGGCTGCTGTCCAGCATCTTTTTGTCAAAGCTTACAAGCACTGCGTGCTTGACGAAGCCATAACCCCCGCGGTTGCGCGAAAGCTTTGCGGCTGCTCAACGGTCCGAAGATTCGACGCTGACGGAAATAGCACCCAGCTCTTTCCGGTTGACCCTCTGGCAGACCACAGAAAATCGGCCTTGTCTGGGGCTGGAAGATGCAGGCTATTCACCCTCGGCGAGGTTTTGGCGGGTGTGAAACACAGACAGTTGCAGAAGGACATGGAAAACGCACAACTCGGCCGGGTTCGTCCGCTGAAAAACCTGAACTCGACGATCGAAGACGATATCGACGGCGGGGTGCCGCTTCCGGTTGTCAAGTTCCTTGAGGGTTTTCCGCTTGGCAACTCCCATCTCAGTCTCATGATCGGACCGCTGATCATTGAGAATGGTGTCAAACTGAACCTTCCCTCGTGAGCTTGCCAGATTTTATTCCGTTTCTTGCCTCATTTTTCTTCTCCTTCTTATTCTTCTTGCTTTTTTGCATTTTTCCTCTTCATTGGCGTGACTAATAAAAGATAAAACTTGACAGGGCGAAGAACGGAGCCCTCGTTACTTGCCGCGAGCCTCCTCATCTTCAAGCTCCAAACGAAGACGACGCCAACCCACCGCGCAGCATCGCCATAAGCGAACAGCGGGGAATCTTCACTCAACCTCGGCGCTTCCAGGAGCGACGTCTGAAAGCCTGCATGAAACAAGTCGTGGGCGGCGCGTTCTCCGGGTTTCTAGAAGAATCGCGAGAGACAAAGATAGTCACCATGCTGGTGGAAGAAGCGCAAGCATACCGGGACCTCGAAGCCAGATTTCCGACACGATCCAGGGCCTGGTTTGAGCGGAGGCTGGAGCAAGCGGTCGAGCGGCTGATCCTCGAAATCCAGCCTCTGCTTGAGCCCAGAGTCAGCTACTATCTAGATCTCGTCACTACCAAGCTCATGGACCCCGATTTCCGCTTGAGCTGGGATTTCTTTGACAACAATTGTCAGAAGTTCTGTGATGGGCTGCTAAGCTACGATATCTTTGGCCCTATTTTTGACGCGTCAGACAAACCTGGCGGTGAAGGCGGCAACAACTCGATGCCCAGACCGCTGTACCTGATGAGCTTCGTCTGCCGTCCAGAGAGCTACACCAAGCAATTCGCGAGAACAAAGTACGATGTCCCCAACGGCTTGACCGAGGAGTATCTCCTGAAGTTTCGGTATGGCCGCCATGACCATGCTGACATCTTCGACACACTGCAAGAATACTGTCCGTTAAATTCGAGTTCTTTCTTTCTGCCCCCTTTCAGCTGTCTCGGGAGCTCTCGGGAGCAAAGTTGCTCCCGAACTACTCCCGTCACTCCCAAACAGGAAATTGTTGGCTGATAT
>OUNM010129971.1_pt1 | contig 14876 bp, 18 predicted proteins | sample 1769961 | NCBI WGS metagenome assembly OUNM01 (sample SAMEA3914820, study PRJEB12502) | metagenome | biome: forest; material: soil | place: USA | collected 2012-03-12 | depth 0.3 m | reverse complement strand
TGGGTTGTTGAGAAAATCAGGTGTTGAGGTTAAAGGCAGTACGTGATGTGGAAAGGTGGTCACTCGCTTATCCTGGTCACTCGCTTATCATGCACGTTATCGTCATTCTACTTGTGATTTAGAACGACTCATAGCAATTATCATCTGCGAACAGTGGGAGTAAAACGAAATCCATGATTGGTCAAACAGATCAACCTGAAAAAACGGAAAAGTATGAAAATCATCAAGTAGAGGGGAATGAAGGCGCCTAGATACGGCAGGCCAACTCGATGTTCATGCTCTCGCGCTCACAGCTCCGGCTCACCCCCATAGTAGGGAGAGCTTGGTGAGCCAGGGTGACCGCTGGGCGCGTTGCTCGTCTGGAGCTTGGAAGACTACCTTCTGCGCTGATGCGTGAGAGATAGAGATGGTCAAAGACACGGACACGATTGATGTTCAGTTTGCTCTGCCATGGCATGGCACCGGGAGCCTCAAGGAGGGGCGGTTTGATGAGGTGCCGTGGGAGAGGCAGATGGGAGTGCGATTACCGAAGGATGGATGAGAGGTGAAGGGTGGGGTAGCAACGAGCCGGAGGAGAAAGGGTGGTAGAGAAAGATGAGGCGAGAGGGCTGGGAGAGGGGGGTCATTGGCGATACACGACGTGGGTGGTTGGTCGGGGACCCTGAGTGGAAGCCTGGGGATAAGGGGTATGCAGTAATTCTTGCATTTGGTCTCTTCTTGATGCTGTTGGTCCTGGACGCGACGACCCTAGGCGGAACGACCCTGGGCGCAACGATCCTGGGCGCAACGATCCGGGTGTCGGGGTTGCAGGTGGGTGATCAGTCGTTAGCAGACTGAAATTTGTCGTTTTGGGGAAGAGAAAAAGCAAGGGAGACAAGCCGGTTCGTGTCTGGCCTGAGTATCTGGGCACCTGGGCTGGCTTGATGTCAAAAGGAAACGTCTTGTTGCTCGTCGCAACGCCGTATCGACTCGGGAGGGTGCCTAGATGGCCGTCGGGGCGGCGACAAGCCGGCAGGGATTTCAGGCGCTTCCCGGCTGCACTTGGAGGCCACGCTTCAGATGAAACCTTGCTGCTTCATCCAAAAGGAAAAGTTCAGCAATTGGCCAGGCAGCTTGAGAGTTCTATATTCGTAGCGTGCGGCGGGTTTGAAGCACCCTCGACCAAGGGGCCAGCGCTCTTTGCGGCAAAAGCTCCCGGAGGATTGCCTCTCAAATGTCTAATTAGGTGACATCCGCTTCAACTGATGTCGCCGGGTAAGAGAGCAAGGGGCTTTTCGGTGTAGGTAGCCAATCAATCAACTTGTGGTGCGCTTGTGTTCCCACACCGGGACTGTGTGACTGGTGGCACCCCCCTTGCCGCCCCCGTCATTTTCCCAAGCCGGTGACAACGTGCCTCAGCCATGAGTAAATACATAGTAAGACCCACCCATTAGCACGGCACAGACATACTAGCGTCTCTATGGGTGGTGGTATGCTTGATGTAACTACCGTACTCCTAGCAACAGCATTCGCGTCTTTGGGTGGGCATGCGAGATGATTGTCAGCCTGATGAAATCTGCAGCCTGCTCAGCTCTGTTGTCATTTGTTGAGAGATGCGGCGTGTTTGAGCATACGAGAGGGTACCTAGCCTCAAGGGGTCCAGGGCGCCTTAACCCGCCTGCTCTGTGTGACAACAACCGCGCGTGTGGAGATACCAGATGACTGTGGAACTGATGGCATCTGGAGACTTCGCTCATCAACGTGGTCAGCTGTGAGCGAAACCCGGCGTGTTTGAGCATACGATGTGGGTTGAATCTCGGGGAGGTCTAGGCAGCCTCACCCAGTAGCTGGCTGCTCGTTAGGGTCTTCGGCAACATCGAACCTGTTGATCCATCTAAAATTAGCATGTAGGTCTCGTCTTGTTGAGAGGCATCGTCAGTTCCAGATCATGGCAGCATCTGTGATATAACATCCCCCATCGAGGCCAGCGTTCCATATCCAACTCTCCCAGCATCAAACAACTCACTCACTTCGACTTCAACACTGCTCAAGCACCCATCAAAACTTACAAGACCAACCACCATGGCTCACAGAACAACCCGTAAGCTCTGGTCCTCTTTCACCATTCCTGTCCACCACCGCTCCTTAGGCCCCTTCTAACCCCTTCCCAGCCTGCGGCGGCTGCATCGGCAAAGGCTATCAGAGCGTGAGGTGCGGGCGTTGCAACGGCACAGGCAGCGACGGCACGACCACCCACACCGAAATGTGCTGTCCGCCTTCGCGGCGCGCCGGGTGCCGCACGTGCGGCGGCACTGGCTTGAAGCAGATCACGAGGCCCAGGAGGTGCCAGCCGTGCCAGGGCACGGGGACTGGCTCTGAGATCTGCCACTACTGCGGCGGGACGGGCATCAGGTAAATGATGCAATAATAGGGAGTGTGAGTTGGAAGACGATGGTGCTTGACGGGGTAGGGGTGGGACAGTTCTCAGCTGGGCTGGGGGTTGCTCGCTTTGGGGTTCAGGCTGGCACTGAGAGTAGTAAAAGTTGAAATATCAGCGCTGGTTTCGCAGACATCGACTTTTTGATGAGTACAATCGTGAAAGTAAGCCTGGTAAAGGCTCCCATTGCTTCGTCTATGCCTAGCAGAGATTAGAGAGATGTGTGTGGAAGGGGACACAAAGCCCAGATTTACTCTCCCCTCGGATCAGAACGACTCTCGTATTTACTCAAGGCTTGGAGCGAGGGCAATACAAGAGAAGGGCAGATCACCGCCGGCTCTGCGCTGGATGTCGATGAGACGCCGGATTCCCAGGTCCAGCGCCCGCTCGCTGAAAGCATCTTCGTCGTCTCCTAAAGGCCCTCTGTTGAGTGGCCCTTTCCTTGCGCCCTCCAACTCCCACAGATTGCCATCACGGCCCTTCACCAGAGCGACGAAGTGGTGAATGCTGTCTTCGTCAGGCCGTAGGGCTCGCGTATCACCCTTGTGCGCAACGGCTTCGCTGGCTTCGTGCAATGAGTCAGTCTCGTTTAGGAGGGCCGCTCTGTCGTCCATTCCTAAAGGAACAGCCTTTTCTAGGAAGTTGGCCAGCTCGCTTCCGGGCGCAATCATCTCCGAGGCGAGGCCATTGGCGACGCAATGAAGAAGGCCGATGAGCCCGCAGCCGTGGATAACTGTTTGCTGAAACCAGATGACGGGTTCGTCCGGACCAGCGCCCTTGTACCACTCGAGTGGGACATCCTCTTTATTGCGGTCTTGCCTCCAAGCTTCGTTCATGGGAATGGTGACCAGGAGAGCAAACACGGGACGAGGAACTAGAGCCATCATGTCGGCATCGTAGAGCGAGTAGACGTCGTAAAAGGCAAGCTCCTTTGTCACACCAAGACGGCGAGCAAGTTCATTCACGACCGCGGGGTTGTTTTCTGGCGTCCGATGTTAGCATCGAAATGCCGCTTACACAACCGCCGAGTCTTACCGAGCATGGTGAAGACCTTGATTGGCTGGCGTGGTGCTTTGGAGGCGGCATCGCCGCCATCGTCGGCTGCGGCGCTCATGTCAATGCAGGGTGTGCAAATTGAGAGAGAGTCGTGCTGGCAACGGAGTTGTTTTCGAGGGGATTTTGGGGAGTCGGCGGGGTGTGATGGTGAGCCAACTCGACAGACACGATCTATGTTTTCCGCCACCTCGCCGATGATATTTTCTCAGGCACGCAAGCAGCAGATCGAGAGAGCGCGGATCGGCATGGTTGGCTGGTGGGTTTGGTTTTTTTCAGTTTCGATGGTCTGTGTCCTTCCTGTACGACGTGGGCAGGCTGCAGGCAGGCAACGCCTCAAGAGCCGGGATCCTGCACCCCCTTTACCTATTGGCCGCGTCCACGTCCAACCTGCTTTTCATCACGAGCCTTCGGTGCACATCCACCGCCAGACGAAGTGACACTCATTACTCCCACATCTGCTGCCCGTTGCCCGGAAACGTCGAGCTATAACATAGTCGCTCGGATTAGTACATCAAGCGAATAGGTAGGAAGGGGTTGGTGTGTGCTACGTTAAAGGGTGAGGAATATAATTAGAGTGTTTAAAATTGGCGTCCTGAATAGGTAGAGATACCTGGTGTGTTTCATCTCAAGTCGGCGGTGTTTGAGAGACTTAAGTCAGGTAGAGACGAGGAGATGGGTGGCCCTCGGCAACGGCTTTTCGCTAGGCAGAGCATGCCTCACGCCCTCGCTCTCTTCCCCCTTTCCATCTCCCCCCTTGCCTCTGCCCTCCCCTCCAATCTCAGCCCCTCAACACCCCACCCTCACCCCCCCCACGCCACCACCACCCACCATCAAGACCTCCAACCCCCTCACCAACTCCCTCCTCTCCCTCTTCAACCTCCCTCTCTCAGCCTCCAGCGTCCGAATCCTCACCGTAGCCAACTCCAACACCTCTGCTTTACTCATCCTTTTCTCCTCACCATCACCACCACCACCAACAGGCATGACAACCCCTTGACCCACCGGCCCCCCACCAACACCAGAACCAGAAGAACACCGATCAACAGGCAACACGGCAAGCAGGCGCTCAAACTGAGCGTTGAGACGGTTGCGGTACTGTTTCTCGACGATGTTGTGGTTGCGGCGGGCGCGGCGCTCTTCGGGGGTGAGGTCGTCTTCCTCGGAGGTGTTGAGGGCGGGTGGTGGGCGGTTGGCGGTGGTGGCGGTGGTGGTGATGGTAGTGGGGGAGGGAGGCTTGCGGGGCTTGCGGGCGGCGGTGCGGAGTTGGATGCTGTGTTTTCTGGCGCGGGGTTGGTGTTTGGGGGGTTTGGTTCGTTGGGTGGTGGTGGTCATGGTGGGGAGCGGGTCGGAGATGGTGGAGGCTGGGGAGAGGGAGGTTGATGAGTTGCCGGACCAGGAGGAGCTCTTCAAGTGATTTGGGGTCGGGAGGTCGCCGGTGGTGTGGAATTGCTGGCTAGTTCGCGAGCTGACTGGCGAGAAGAGATCGCAGCCGTCAGAGTCGGCTTCAGCCGCCCAGGGGTCGTGCGAGAGAAGCGGGCCTGGCAGAGTTGGGGTCATCGATGCCAGAGGGGTCATTGCCGCAGACCAATGCGGGATGTTTGCCCCTGAATTTGGGTAAACAGAGCCCGATCCTCTTCGAAGAGAAATGTAATCACAGCTTGTCTGGTCAAGAAAGGCGGAGACAGGATATGCTGTGTCGGGCTGCGAACACCAAGCGAGAGCACCGAAGCCGAGGTCGTGTTGGTTCAGAGACTCGTAGCCCGTAGTCAGGGGCGAGAGACTGGCCTAATCGGTGGGCATCTGTCAGTACCCCGGGCCATGATTGACCTGGCTCCAGATGAGAGAGACTTTGTGTGAAAGTGCCCTTGAGATGACACAGAGCAAGACTTCGTGCCAATGGCGCGGCAGGGAGGGTAGGAAGACCACCACAACATGGAAGAAACGACATCCGCGGTTCTTACCTCCGTCGAGAGGGAATCTACCAAGCTGTCAAGTCCCGCCGTCGCAATGGTGGGCTCCATGGTTGCGGTGAAGAGGAGCGCCTCTACCACATGTAATGAAGTGCCAAACTCGAAACACTAACAAGTGGCCGACGATGTTTGGTGTTGGAGAGAGGCTGCTATCAAACCTCGGGCCAGACCTTAACCGCCAGGGCCGCAAAGTGAAGCAGAGGCTTCCGTCGCTGAACCCAGGACGAGTTCGGACGGGGACGGTATAAGAAGTGGTGAAGCGGTCATGTCGGCATGAGAGCACAGCCGGTGGCGCTGTGACATCCGCCGATCCAAATCACTGGCTCTTATATACAGCGGCCGAGCACCGCGGAGTCTTTTCTCCCACACCCAGGCAGTGAAAGGACTTCGGGGCGGCGGGTGCAAGGTTCCCCGCCGGGAGTGCCGTTGCATGCGGGCGGGATCCACGGCGGCCGCCGGCATCCAGCGCGCCAAACAAAGTCGATGGGAGGCGAGTCGCGGTCAGTAGCGGCCAGTAGTGGCCACTCAAGAGCACAACAAGGCGACAGCTCCCGGCAGCTCCGGGGCCAAGGGAAGAGAATTCACCGGGCCGGATGCATGGGCGGCGCATCCCCGAAGCGGGCCTGGGGAAGGATCGCACGAATGATGGATGGGGACCCTGTCCGCTGTCAGCTCATGCTTCGCCTGAAGAGTCTTGGGCTTGCAATGTACATGAAAGTGGCACCACCTTGCCCAGTCCGCAACACCTTGCTCGTTTCCGCGCGGCCACCACCTAGGCACGCAGCGAGGTCTAGGTCCTCTGTCTTGGGCAAGGTCTGAAAAGGGTAGCGGCCCGAGAAGAAGTTCGTTGCTGGGTTCGTTGCTGGGTCTCATCCCCTGCCAACCGCCAAGCAAATGTCTCTGTTGGACAACTTTTCTGAGAAGCTGGATGGCCATTTCCAAGCAGCACACAGTCAAAAGCTTAGAGCACGAGCCTCTGACGCGACCATTGCACCGAGACATGGCCACTTGGTAATTAGGAAGTCCCTCCTTGACGAATCCCCGAGGCGGCCCTTGCAGTCGATCTGGATCAGACCAGCGACAGCCTAATGCAGGTGTTGACAGCTTCAACCAACACCAGGGCCCTATTGGACAGTCTACTGCGGCCTCCTCCGAAGACTCCCGTTGCAGTCTCGACGCAGAATGCTAATGTCGCCCGCATGGACCAGGTCATACGTCCGTTGGGCCGGCAGCCAAGTCGCCGCTGGCAAAAAAGGTGAAAAGGTTTTGTTTACTTTGCACCTTGCAACGAGGTAAAGACAGGCTCGATTCCTCTCTCGCTTGGCGGTGACCAATGAGAACATCTCGGCCCTCTCATCGAGAGTCCACCCAGCCGCCCATGGCTTCGGGGAGCGGCGAGGCAGCACCGAAAGACTTTGCACTCGCAATGCACACCTTGCAGAGACCAACACCTGCCTGGTCGGTATCAACGAGGCGGCCTGTTGGGGAAAGAGAGTCGAGACAAGGCGTAGTCATGCAGCACAACATCATCAAAAGATGGCAGTGTTCACTCCCGGCGACCAGGAACAGACGGTGACGCAGCGTTTGTTGACTTGACCAGGACATCGGCCGGACATGCGGAGTTCCTCGACCGGAGGCAACTTGGTTATGACAGGCGCCCTGGCCCCCGAGGTTGAGAGAGCATGAAACAGTTAAGACGAACAGAACCGGAAAGACCCTCGAACTATCACGAAAAGCAGGGGGGAACAGGACATAAAAACAGGGTTTCGGAGTGAGGATGGAGTCCCTCGGCGGTAGCCCGAGTAGACGAGAAATGAATGTAACCGAGACGCGAAGAATGACACCTCTTGGATGCAGATTGGCGACGTGGACATGTTGGGCACCAGAGGATTGCATTTGGGTCGGTTAGGTTTGAGAGGGGAAACATGAAAAGTGTGGGGGTGGAGTCCTTCAGCGGCGTGACACGCTGCCAGTTGCGGAGTATTAAGAGGGCGGTGGTGTGCTGTTCTGGGAGCGAAAGAGAAAACGCGGCCTCCTTGGTCTGTTTTGGGTTTCTTTCCCACTTGGAAGAAGTTGTTCATCTTTCCTGGCGGGCAAAAGCCAGCTCGTTTTCCGTTGCTGGATGACGGCACTGGCCACCAGCGACACCCTCGCGATGGGGACCCGGAGCCGGCGATACATGTGGCCGGCTAGGTCCGGCTTGGGAACAGAAGAAGAAAAAGTCGGCCAAGTCTAAAAGGCCGAGGCACGATTCGACAAGAGATGCAGTGAGTTGGCGAGCGCCAAAAATCTCCAAAAAAACTCAAACCATGTCTCTTTGTTTCTAACTCGGATTACTCGCAGCGAAAGTTCGCAAACAAAGCTTCCGCGATGCATGTTCGACGCACCATGATGGGAGACAGCCATTTTGATGTTGAAGAGAGGATCAAGGGGGCAGGGTGGAAACGCAGAAAGGACGGCTCAACCTGTTGATGCAGAGGCCGGTGGGTGAGACGGGGCGGGAGGTGGAGAGTAGACTGCAGCCGACGGCCATCAGTCCTCCTCGTCACCGCCAGCAGCGACGGCTCTGGCGCCGGCCTTACCGGCCGCAGGAGCCGCGGCCTTGCCGACACCCTTCGCGGGCACCTCGTCTTCCTCGTCTTCCTCTTCCTCGTCAAAAGCTTCTTCTTCCTCGTCAAACTCTTCATCCTCCTCACCCTCGCCCTCCTCGTCCTCCTCGTCGCCGTTCGCGACGGCGCCATTCTTGTGGGGCGCTGCGCGCTCGGCGGCCGGGGCGGCCGTCTTTTGCTTCTTCTTCGGGGGAGCTTGTGCTGGGATCGACATCAGCAGGGTTGAAGGATGCAGAGGGGAGGCTTCCGAGGAGTTGGGATCAAAGGGTCGAGTGACCTCGGTCAATCCCATCATCGTCATCAAGAGTGCATCTGCTGGCAAAGCTTACCTGGGGCGGCATTCTCCTCGTCTCCTTCGTCGCCTTCTTCACCTTCGGCTTCCTCATCGCCCTCCTCGTCGTCGTCCTCTTCGTCGTCAAAGTCCTCCTCGTCTTCATCTGAGATGTACCTATTGGTATTCGTCAGCAACGGTCTCTGTTGGGGGATGGCTGAGATGCCCGTGCGGCACACCAAGCACAGCGCACAACATTATGCTGCCGCGATGCGCGCCGAGAAAAATACACCGCAGGGCGGACGGCAGCAACACCTCGGACGCAGCTTTGCGCCGCGATGCGCCGGCGAGCCAACCCCGGCTCGGTTATTTGGCCGTGTTCGCATCACATAAACGATCCAAGAGACGGCATGGGCTCGGTTTTGCGACAGCTGGAAAAGTTGCTTACTCTTCCTCCTCCTCGTCACCGCTGGGCAGGGAGACAAGCTCCTCCTCCTCTTCGTTCTTTCTCTTGCGGCCAGACATTTTGGCAAGGGGTTCAAACAGCGTCAATTGGAAAGAAAATACGTGTTCGAGGGCACAGACGGGTGGATTTTGATGGCAGATGGATGGGAGCAGTTGGCTAGAAAAAAGAGAAGAAGAGAGGGAAGGCAGCGTGGGAAGGGGGTTTTCGGGGGTGGTGGAAGGGCAAAGGCTGGGAGCTCAAGCCAAGTGGTACGTACCTCGCGCCAGAGACTCAGAGAAACACGGGCAGCGAAGAGCAGAGGGGGTGGGGAGGAAGGGGGGGGCTGCGGCAGAGGTGCTGCTGCGGAGAGACGGGGAGAGCGGGGAGCTCCAACAGCTCCTGGCCGGGCCAGGGAGGGGGACGCTGCTTGTGCGGTGCGTTACATTGGAGAAAGTTGGCACCTCAGGCAGCGCAGGCAACCCGGGCTCCCACGCCGCCGCCCTTTCGGTGGGCACACGCAGCACGGGGCAGGCTGGGCCGCTGGGGGAGGAGGGGAGCTGCGGTGATGCTGCTGAGAGCCTGGGACGGCGGACGGGGTCTTTGACCGCACGTTGGTCCGGGCCTTGCTTGTGGCAGCCCGGATAATATCTGGCCGTTCCAAGTGGCCAACAACCGAAGAAGCTCGGACCCTCTCGACAACCTCCCATGGAAAATCGGAGCCGCTGGGCTCCGCCAGGAGCCTGGTCGGGTCGAGCACGGCGCCAGCCGCCATTGGCACGTCATCGGCGGGCTCTGGTGCCGGGAATCACGTGGCAAGCAGGGGGCCGCATCGGAAATCGGTTCAACGATGTGCCGGACCCCAGCTCGGTGAGTGGAAATCCAAGGGAGGCTTGGAGGGCATTGTTGATGTGATGTGATGGAGGCTCCGAGACAGACCTTGCAGGCTGTTGCAGCGAGTGGGAGTTGCGTCTCTTCTCCGCGACGCTCGAGGCCGTACGGAGTATGTGATGTGATATGTGCCGTGTGCCGCTGAACGATGCGAACATCCGTCTCCGACGATTCCCTGGTGAAGGGAGTGCGGGTGTGATGGTCCGGAGCATCCGTCCGTAGGTGGCCGTGATATTGTCGAGCGATCCGCGCGCTTGCCCGTGGCTCTGTTCACGGCGCGTCTGACGCGTGAGACACAGCGGCGTCGCGCTGCGAGCTGAGAATGCGTGCCCCGCAGCGCAATGTTCGGCGTGCCTCTGGCGGCGGCGGCGGTGGTTGCCTGCGCCATGTGCCGACAACGCTGAGGGAGGGCGCAGAACGCCATATTTACTGCGAAAACAGATTGCCAGGTGCAGCCGACAAGGCGGGTTCTCTTCCGAAATGTCGGAAATGACACCGGCGACAAGAGCTGACGTGGGCTGCCGGGCTGCCGGGCGCGCAAGCCTGCAAAGCTGTGATCCCCATCCCGTCCGTTTGCGAATTGCGATTGCGACCCTGGAAGCTAGAATTTTGGAAAATTTCCAAGCTTCCACGGCGCCGGGCAGGGCTGGAAAGAGAACAAGGGGGACCCGGAAGGTCGCCAGGACGTCGTGACCTAAAGTGGAATAGGCTCGGGCGCCAACTGCCCTGGAGCCTTCGCCAAAGGGCAAGCGCAGGCAAGCGCAGGCAATCGTCGGGACCATCTGCTCGACAACGGAAAGGAGCGTTTTTGGTGCAGCCTGAACCTGAAACTGGTGTTGAAGTGTCTGCCCGTAGTTAGTGGAGGTCAGGTGCTGTTGGTGTTGCGCGTCGATCTTTCTTTTGCCTGCCTGTGCTTATTCGTCTCGGGAGACAGCCGCACACCAATCGTGGCCGGCAGAGTTGTTTCTGCCCCTGAGACTGGCATACCGTTCCATCCCAATCCCGTGCGGCCGTGTCCAAGCTGCGTCAGGGCCAAGTCCGACCGTTTGTTTTGGGGCCGCGGCTCCTCTGCGAGTGGTGCTGCCGCTCCCGTTCTCAACCAATGGTGCATGCTTCGCCTGGGTGTTGCAGTTGCACAGGGGGTACGACTGACAATTAACTGCCCGGTGGTGGCAACGCAGCATTGCATCCATGCATTTTATGGTGGTGCTGAGTCTGTGTCCCCGTCCCCGAGATGTGTAATAACCCCAATCCCGCCGAGAGGCTTGTGTCCTGTTCTGGATTGTTGACTTGCACCTTTGTTGACTCTCGACAACTCCTGAAACCAACTCTCATTAAACCCTCCCCGAGGCCTCGCTGCATCGCATCTGCTACGTGCCTCCTCCTCGGGCCGAGAGACGGCTCTCCCCGACCCCAAGCGGCAGTTCACCCGCACAACCGCATCGACACAGACGTGGAGACGCGGTCTCCCGCATGCCGTGCAATCAACGGGGAGGCCTGTGTCCGCAGCAATTTATCCCGCTGCAAGGGCATCCACCGACTGTGCCGGCACTCGCTGCACCCCGATTCGTGAAAGCAAAGGGTCTCCTGCAGGTTTCTTGACAATGGCGGCCATCCTCATTTGAGCCCGGAGCGTTGTGAGCGGGTTGCAGGTTTTCGACTTGTTTTTGGCTGCGCGACGCTGGACTTGGAGACTTGGGAGACGTGGAATCCTGCCCGTTCCCTGTCTTGTCCCTGGCATGCGACCCGAGATCAAGCGTTGAATCGGCCTCCGACCGGGATCCCAGGCGCGAATCCAGGCACCCAGGGCCCCGACCCCGGCACTAAACCCCAACAGCACCCCCCCAGCAAGAGCAAGCGGGCTCCATCGCGGTGCTAGGGCCTGCATCCGAGCCACCTCATTTGGGGTTTTGGGGCGTCGACCGGAGCGCGCGCCAGAGGGAATAACAATAAAATTAGGCGTTTGCCCAGTGATATTTTCACCATTCCTGTGCCTGCGCCTGCTCCGTTGGCCCGCAACCCTCTCCCAACGGCCACAGCGATGTTGGACAACAACTACGAGTACGACTCGATCCAGGACGCTGCTGGCGGCGGAGGAGCGGGCTATGCCGCCGACCAGTACGAGTACGGCCGCTACCAGGAGCCCGGACACGGCGGACACAGCATTGGGACTCAGCACCGCGACCGAGGCCCGGCGGGGCGATCTGGACCAATGCCACCGCCGTCCAGGCTCCAGTCCGGACAGCCGTGGCCACCACAGCAGCGACAGCAGCAGCATCAGCAGCAGCAGCTCCAGCACCCCCATCAATACCAGCAGCAGCAGCAGTGGACAAACGCCGCGCCCTGGCCGAAACACGGTGACACCGCTACCGCCGCCGATGCTGCAGATCCGTTCGAGCATTACCCCCCGACCCGACACTTCCGCCTGCAAAACCCCCCGCCGCCCGGCCCGCCACGTCCTTCCAGCTCTCCCCGACCGGTCCTCGAATTGAGAACCGACGCCCATGTCGCTCCTGGCCTCACCTCCGCCCACAGCGACTCGTTCTACTACAGCTCCCGCCCGGCCAGGCACTCCCCGAGCCCGACCCCGACAGTCTCGTACTCGCGACCAGCCCCCAGAACACGGGCCGAGTCAACACCCACTCCAAGACAGCCGCCGACCCCGACGCCTCGATCCGCGTTCCCGGGCCTGTCGTCCAACCCGTTCATCCCCGAGTCCCCCGAATCCGACACCTCGCGTGCCGAGCCTCGAAAGCTCCCCGTGCTCTCTCGGCACCATGACCAACTAGCCCGCCTGTCGCCGGTCTCGAACCTCGAGTCGCCCGTCGAAAGCCGCCAGGGGACGCCGACGGAACCGAATATGGTGGTGGAGAACTTCTCCCGGCCGCGGAAGCCCAGTGTCAGATTGCAGCAGTCTGACGGCGCCCTCTCATGGCGCATGGCGGCACAACGGGCGCACGCTGACCCGCCCCTGCTAGATCAGCCGCCAACAAGCAACCCGCAAATCTCGACTAATTTTAACCCGGCCCCAAATCCCTGGCCCAGAAGTCGACGTCTTTCGGGATCCTCGTCTCATTCCTCCAGCACCTTCTCCTCCATCCCGCCGCGCCCGAGTAACGATTACCTCAACCCTGCACCGCGAGGGGATTCCCTGAGACACGCGAACCCCGCCGCCACTGGCCCACCCGTCTCCTTTTCAAGACCGCCACCGACGCATTATAATCACCACGGGCCGCAGATTCACCTCCGGGAGGTGCCACCTTGGCTCGCTGCTGGCGACGAGTTTCGGTCGAGTTTTCGGTCTCAGTTCACATCCTCGACAGCGCACGGAACCTTTTTTACCGCCAACGGGACCGAGAGGAACAGCGTTCTAACCAAGGCAAGCAGCGTCACTGAGCAATCCATCATCAACGGCTATGCGAGGGGGAGCTGGCGGGCAAATTCCGTGGACGAGGGCCCCAGTCTCGAAGACGTCATGGGAATGTACGAAAGAGGTTTCAGGGATTCCGTCAGAGATTCGGATCTTGGGAGCATTCGTCCCCGCAGCATGAGGTTTCTCGAGGACGACGATACCCCCGAGACCGACGCCGACGTGGAAGTGCCCGGGATGGAAAGCTCAAGGCCAGGCACGTCGCATTCCGATGCGAGCATGCTGCGAGCCAAGATGTTGGAAGCCATGAATGACGACCTGCCAACCCCGAAGGCAGTACCAATACCCGACTCCGGCCTCTCGACAGCAAGACAATCGAGGACCCGACATTCCCTGTTGCCGAATTCTTTGCCCAAGGAGCTTGGCCTGGGCCTCGCAGCCGAGCACATGTCCAGACGGAACAAGGCCGATTCGGCAAACATGGAGAAACACGATTCGGCCAAGTTGCTGGATGCCGATACCGACACGGTCAGCCTCGCAGACGAAGAAAAGGCCGAGGCGCCCGCGTTGTCATCCCCTACATCACCGACCTCGCCTACCTCGCCGGCGCACGCCAAATCCCCAACACCAGACGCGACCCCATCACACACCGTCACCCTGGCGCCTATAGCACCACGCCATCAACAAGAACCTGTCGAGGGGCCAGGCAGCCGCGATCGGTACGGGTTCCTGAAGGCGAGCGCTAATGTCACCCGCCAGGAGTATGATGCCTGGGACACCACGTACTGCGAGTACCTGGACCGGAGGCGGAAGAAGTGGAACGCCTTCCTCAAGGACAACTCCCTGATGACGGATCAACCGAACCGGTTCCCGCCGCGCAGCGCAAAGACAAAACGATTCATTCGGAAAGGAATCCCCCCGGACTGGAGAGGCGCCGCGTGGTTCTATTATGCCGGCGGGCCGGCCATCTTGAGCAAGCACCGTGGGGTCTACGAACAGCTGGTGAAGCGAGCGGGCCTGGAACCGACCGGCTCGGGCAGGATACCGAATTTCACAAGCGAGATCAAAGCCCTTGTCGTGGAAGATATCGAAAAGGATCTCTACCGGACATTTCCCGACAACATCCGGTTCAAACCACCACCGCCACCACCCGGAGCCCCGCCCCCCGACCGGGCGGGGGCACCGCCATCCGCCGAACCCGAAATCATTGCATCTCTCCGGCGTGTCCTGTACGCCTTTTCGCTCTACAACCCACGCATCGGCTACTGCCAGTCGCTGAATTTCCTCGCTGGCCTGCTTCTCCTGTTCGTCGAGACCGAAGAACAGGCGTTCTGGCTCCTCAACGTCATCACCCGCGTGTACCTCCCCGGCACCCACGAGATGAGTCTGGAGGGCTCCAAGGTCGACTTGGGAGTCCTCATGATCGCCCTCAAGGACTCCATGCCGGGTGTCTGGAAGCAGATCGGCGGGGACGAGCTAGAAGCGGGCAAGAAGAGCAGGGGCCGGCTCGGCCGCGGACACGGCGGCAACCCGGGCAGCATCAGCGACCCCAACCGGCTGCCCGCCATCACCTTCTGCATGACGGCGTGGTTCATGTCCTGCTTCATCGGCACGCTGCCCATCGAGACGGTGCTCCGCGTCTGGGACGTCTTCTTCTACGAGGGCTCGCGCACGCTGTTCCGCATCTCGCTGGCGCTCTTCAAGCTCGGCGAGCGCGAGATCCGCGCCGTGCAGGACCCCATGGAGATGTTTGGCGTCGTCCAGGCCTTCCCGCGCCGCATGCTCGACTGCAACACCCTCATGGAGACGTGCTACAAGCGCCGCAACGGCATCGGCCACCTCAGCCAGGAG
>OUNM010072529.1_pt1 | contig 14905 bp, 10 predicted proteins | sample 1769961 | NCBI WGS metagenome assembly OUNM01 (sample SAMEA3914820, study PRJEB12502) | metagenome | biome: forest; material: soil | place: USA | collected 2012-03-12 | depth 0.3 m | reverse complement strand
GTCGCTGACCGCGGTGATGGCAATGAGCCCGATGCGGAAGCGGCGCGAGTAGTCGATGAGATGCTGGAGCTCGACCGTCTCTCCCGACCAGGACAGCGCCATGATCACGTCGTCGGGCGTGATCATGCCGAGATCGCCATGGCTCGCTTCGCCCGGATGCACGTAATAGGCGGGCGTGCCGGTCGAGGCCATCGTCGCCGCGATCTTGCGGCCGACATGGCCTGACTTACCCATGCCGGTAACGATGACACGGCCCTGCGCATTGGCCATCATCTCGATTGCCGCGGCGAAGGGCGCGCCAAGCCCATTGCCGACCGATGCCGCCAGCAGCGCCAGCCCGTCGCGTTCCGTCTCCAGCGTCCGTATCGCCGAGCGGACGGCATCATCATTGGCGGCCAATCGGCTTTTCCTTCAGGCGCACGATTCAAGAAAGGCATGGTTGATAAGCCAACCGCGCAGCGAGCGCCACCGATTTGACCGGCGCGGTCATGCCTCGGCCCTAGCGCATGAAACTTGCTTCCGTTCTGCACATCGCCAGACCAGGGAGATTCAGCGGATGCCGAGCCAAATTGCCGATATGCTGGCCCGGCTGCGGGACATCGCTGCTGTGCCGGAGCATCAGGCGGTCGGCCTTCCCGGCCGCTTTTACACCGATCCCGACTTCTTCCGGTTCGAGGTCGAGACCTTTCTCAGCCGCCAATGGCATTGCCTCGGACGCACCGACGAAATCCCGAAGGCCGGCGATTATTTCACCATCACGCTGTTCGACGAACCCTTGCTGGTCGTCCGAGGCGATGACGAGCAGATCCGCGTGCTGTCCAATCTCTGTCGACATCGCGGCATGCCGCTGGCGGAAGGCGTGGGCTCGACGCGGCGCTTCATCTGCTCCTATCACGCATGGAGCTATGGCCGCGCCGGCGAACTCGTGAACGCGCCGCGCATGCGCGACAAGGGCGTGACGCCGGAGACCTGCCGGCTGCCCGTTTTTCGCAGTGAGACCTGGAACGGCTTCATCTACGTCAACCTGGACGACGATGCCGAGCCGCTTGCGCCAAGGCTCAGCCAGATCGGAAAACTGCTTTCCAACTACCAGCCGGAACGCATGCGCATCGTCCGCACCTTCGAGGAGGAGTGGCGCACCAATTGGAAATGCCTCGTCGAGAATTTCATGGAGGCTTACCACCTCTCCATCGTCCATCCCGAGACCCTGCACCCCTACACCCCGACGAGCCTCAGCCGCAAAGCCATGGCGGATGACAGTTTCACCTCCTATTGCGCGAATTATCCGGAAACCGCTGCGACGCGGGGAGAAGGCGCGCCGGGCTTGAGCGCCGACGAGCGCCGACGCTCGACGCTGTTCTGCCTGTTCCCGACACAGATCGCCAGCCAGGCGGCGACCTTGCTGGTTTCCTTCTCGATCCAGCCATTGGCCGTAGACCGCATCCGTGTGCGCTGGACGCTCTCGACCTACGAGGACGAATTGACGCGCGACGAGCTCGAAAGCCGGATCACGCTCTGGCACGAGGTCAATCGCGAGGACCGGGAAAAGCTCGAAAAAATGCAGAAGGCGCTTGGTTCGCGCCACGCACCATCCAGCCCGCTCGCGCCGCGCGACTACGAGGGCACGATCTGGGATTTCTATCGCCATCTTGCGCGAAGTCTTCCCGATGCCGCGACCACACAGGGTTGAAGCGTCCAACGCCTGAAACTCAACGGTCCGTTAACCATGAGCATTTACGCCTGATAAAGCCTGTTGCGGAAAGTCGGAACCGCGCCGGGCAGCGGCTTTCGCCGTTCCTTCCATGCCCAATTCCGGCCTTCGGGTTGACGGGTTGTCGAAGCGCACATCCTTTCTGCTATGGCTGCTGTCGGGCGTCGCCCTGACGGCCTGGAGCAGTGCGGTTGAAGCGCAGGAGGCCCAGCAGCCTTTGTTGCGCGGGCTCGATCAGGGGATCGACGGTCCGCCGCCGGCCCGCAAACGCGGCGCGAATGCGGTTAAGGTCAAGGATGGGACCGAGGCGCATGACCCGATGCATGGCTTGCGTGACCGGCCTATCCGCTCCGTTGTAGTCTCCAAGAAAATCAAAGCTCCGAAGCCGCAGGATATCCGCCCCAACCCTGCCGTGCTCGCGCCCGCCAAGCCCGACGCTGTGCCGCCAGGCCTTGCGCCAATCCCCGTCAAGCAGCCAGTGCGCGCCCGGCAGGATGATCCCTATGCGCCTGTCGGCACCCGTATCGGCAGTTTCCGGTTGAACCTCAACAACGAGGTGCAAGGCGGCTATGACGACAACACCGCCCGCGCCACCGGCGATCAGGCTCGCAGGCCTTCCTATTACGTTCGCGAGGGCGGCGAGTTGCGCCTGCGCTCGGACTGGTCGCAGCACGAGCTCTCGGCCGAGGCCAGCGGCGGCTATAGCTGGTATCCGAGCGCCAAGGAGGCCAATCGCCCGGACCTGAACAGCCGGTTGGGTCTGCGCCTCGACATGTCGCGCGATACGCAGATCAATTTCGAGACGCGCGGCAAGATCGATACGCAGTCACCGAACAGCGCCGATTTGCAACTGACGCCTGCGGAGCGGCCGCTAGTCTATAATTACGGCGCCAGCGCCGGCGTGACGCAGCGCTACGATCGGCTGGTCTTCGACCTGCGCGGCTCGATCGATCGCTCGACCTATGATGCGGCGAAGCTCAGCGACGGCTCGAGCCTCGACCAGAGCACCCGTAACCTGAACGACTACGCGATGAACCTGCGTGTCGGCTACGAGTTGAAGCCCGGCCTGACCCCCTTCGTGGAAGGCAACGTCGATACCCGTCAATACGACAAGACCTTCGACGATACCGGCTACCAGCGCTCTTCCAACGGCGGCACTGTGAAAGTCGGCACGAGCTTCGAGATCACGCGGCTTGTCACCGGCACGGTCTCAGCCGGGTATGGCAACCGCACCTATGACGACGCGCGCTTGCAGGACTTGCGCGGGCCGATCGCGGATGCGTCCATCGTCTGGGCTGCGACGCCGCTGACAACGGTCACGCTGCGCGGCGCATCGAGTTTCGACGAGACGACGATCGTCGGCTCATCCGGCGCGATCGCCCGGCGCGTCTCGCTTGATCTCAACCACCAGCTCCTGCGCAACCTCGCCGTCGGTGCGAATATCGCCTGGACGGACACAAAATACGATGGCGTCAACCGCCGCGATGACGTGGTCACCGGCACGCTGCGCGCCGAATACCGGCTCGACCGCCGCTGGGCGGCAAGGCTGAGCTACACCTATGAGCGCAGCCTCTCCAACGTGCTGCAATCGGGCTATGTCTCGAACATCTGGATGCTTGGCATCAAGGCGGACTTGTAACGGCAAAAGAAAAACCCCGGAGCAAGCTCCGGGGTTTTCAGATCGATAGCAATCGCTTGGAATCAGAAATCCCGCTGCACGCGCATGCGGAACTGCCACTGATCCTCATTGCCACCACCATTGGCCTTGGTCAGCACGGTTGCACCCGAAAGGGCGAAGCCGCTGCCGCCGCGGATATTGGCGTAAAGAATTTCGCCGCCGATATCGAGGCCGGCAATCGGCGACCAGATCAGCGCGGAAGAAGCCGTCCACAGCGAGAAGTCGGCAATGCGGGTCGAGCCGGCATAGTCAACCTTGGCATAGGCGCCGCCGATGTTCTGGCGGATAGTCGGCGTCCAGTAGTGCGTGAAATAGCCCATCACGCCATAGCTGTTGGTCAGCTTGGTGCGGAAGCCGGTTGCCGGCGTGCCGGTATAGACCGAGTCGAGCGCCAGCAGGTTGCCGACAAAGGTGCCGCCCTTGCCGACCGCGTTACCGCAGATGTTGAGCGAGCTGTAGCCGCAATAGCCCGCGACCACGGTTTCCACCACGCCATGGCCGTAAGTCGCCTGCGCCTGGATGTTGTCACCGGGCGCGATCATCGGCAGGTTGACCTTGACGCCGCCCTGGATGGCGTAGCCGTAATCCGTATCCGGGTTCACGCCGTTGGCCGAATAGCCATAGTTGACGCCATGCACGACGCCGGAGAGCTGTGCGGCGCCCCAGCCCTGATCGACACGGAGCACCCCGACGATGTCGGGCATGACCTTGTTGCCGCCATAGTAGGATTTGCCGGCCGCACTCTGCGCGCCGAGCGAGGTCGGAGCGCCAAAGGCGTCATAAGTGACGTAGCCAATGCCCTGCTGACGGAAGACCGGATCTTCCACCGCGATCGTTGCCGAGAAACCCGAGCCGAAGCTCGCGGTATAGGCGAGCTGATTGACGGTATAGACGCCAGGCTGGCTGCTGCCGCCAACGCCACGGAAGGACTGGTCGGCGCCGAAGTCGAAGAAGGTCGCAAGACGGCCGGCCGTGAAGCCCGCAAATTGCACGAAGGCTGATTCGAGATCAACAGTCGTCTGCTTCTGAGCGTAGCCCGAACCGACAGCGCCAACAGTACCGCCAGTCCGGAAGCCGAGACCATAACGCTCTGACGAGCCGGAGGCGTAGCGGCCGGTGCGGTACTGCGTATCGATGCGGACGAAAGCGCGGACCGGGCCGTATTCGGACTGCGTGCGCGCATCGAGCACGAGGCGACCGATCGAGCGGAAACCGGAACCGCCGGTATTGCCATCGTTGGCGTTGACGGGGGTGACATATTCATATTCGAAACGTGCACGGCCGCCGATTTTCAGGCAGGTCTGCGTGCCGGGAATGTAGAAGAAGCCCGCGCCATAGGAATTGCAGACCCGGACATATTCGGCCGGAGCCGGCTTCTTGATGCCGCCGAGATCGGCAGCCGAAGCGCTCGAAACGGCGGCGAGAGCAGCCACCGAAGCGAGAAAGAGGCTCTTGGCGAGCTTCATTGGAAACCTCCAGAAAATCAGTCGAAACCCATCAGACCGTCGATTTCAGCCGGGGCACGAAGCCTGAGCCGGTCGCCAATCCCTGCAAATCACTCAAATGCACCCAACCAACCGGGCGGAGCAACGGCTTTCTAGCTGCCGGATTATATCGCCATTGTGACCTTCGTCACTTGACCTGTTTCCACGCGTTTCCCTCCACCCATATTCATCATCGACTGTTGCCGCACTGCATCAACAGATGGACGCAACGGCTCAATCGGCGCGCGGCCCCGGCCATTCCGGCTGCGCATTGGAAGCGACCACCGTCATGCCGACGCCCTCCGTCGCCCGGACCGGCACATCGCCCATGTCGAACCCGTCAAGGCAGAAGATATTGACGCCGTAATGGTCTGGCGCGGCGCGCTTGCGGTGAAAGGTGTAGATACCGCAGCGTGAACAGAAATAGTGCTTCGCTCGCTTCGTATTCCACTGGTAGCAGGAAAGCTGCTCCTCGCCGCTCAGGATGGTGAGTTCGCTCTCATGCACCTTGGTCATGAGCGCGCTTTTCTTCACGCAGAGCGAGCAATCGCAGGTTGTCAGCTCGACGATCGCCGCGTCAACGCGAAAAGTCACCGCGCCGCAATGGCAGGAGCCGGAATAGCTGGGCATTGAAATGCTCCGGACGTAGTGGACCGCATCGGGTTGCGCCCCGCACTTGATGCGAGGCCTATAAACGCGACTTATTCGCGATCCGTACCGACTCTTTCGATAACGCGGAGGATATGGGCCCCGGATCAAGTCCGGGGCGCGAGCACAGCGATCAGCCGAGCAGCGCCTTCAGCTCCTTACGGAATTCATCCGACAATTCCGGCCGATCAAGCGCGTAAGCCACATTGGCCGTGAGGAAGCCGATCTTCGAGCCGGTATCGTAGGTGCGGCCCTCGTATTTCAGGCCGAAGAACTTCTGGTTGCCGAGCAGCTTCAGCATAGCGTCGGTGAGCTGGATTTCGCCGCCCGCGCCCTTCTCTTTAGCCGATAGAATATCGAACACCTCTGGCTGCAGGATGTAGCGGCCGGAGATGATGAAATTCGAAGGCGCCGTGCCCTGCTTCGGCTTCTCGACCATGCCGGTGATCTCGAAGGTCTGGCCAAATTCCTGGCCCTTTGCGACGATGCCGTATTGATGCGTCTGCTCCGGGGCGACCTCCTCGACGGCGATGATGTTGCCGCCGTGGCGCTCATAGGCCTCGATCATCTGCTTCATGCAGCCGCGCGAGAGCATGTCCGGCAGCATGACGGCGAAAGGTTCGTCGCCGACGATATCGCGCGCGCACCAGACGGCATGGCCGAGGCCTAGAGGGGCCTGCTGGCGGGTGAAGCTCGTCATGCCGGCTGACGGCTGGTCCGCCTTCAGCGCCTCGAGTTCCTTCACCTTGCCGCGCACCTCGAGCGTGTGCTCGAGTTCGTAGGCCATGTCGAAATGGTCTTCGATGACAGCCTTGTTGCGGCCGGTCACGAAGACGAGGTGCTCGATGCCGGCCTCTCGCGCCTCATCCACCACCCATTGCAGCACCGGCCGGTCGACGACCGTCAGCATCTCCTTCGGCACGGATTTGGTCGCCGGCAGAAAGCGTGTGCCGAGCCCGGCGACGGGAAATACGGCTTTACGGATGCGGGTGCGTTGACTCATGGCCTCTCTCAACGTCAGGCGTGGATTTATGGTTCCAGGCTGTAGGAGGATTGCGTCACACGACCGCAACGGCGGAACGCAACCTTAACGGCGGCGCCATAAGATGGCATAAGACGCGGCATTTCAAGCATCGGGAAAAACGAATGACGGTTCTGGTTACTGGGGGCGCCGGCTATATCGGCTCGCACATGGTCTTGGAGCTTCTCGATGCTGGCGAGAAAGTCGTGGTGCTCGACAATCTCTCGACCGGTTTCTGGTGGGCGGTGCCGCCGGAAGCGACCTTGGTGCAGGGCGACATGGGCGACGAGGCGCTGGTCTCGAAGGTTCTCGAAGAGCACAAGGTCGACGAGATCGTGCATTTCGCCGCCAAGATCGTGGTGCCGGAGTCGGTCGCCGATCCGCTCGGCTACTACCTCAACAATACCGCCAAGACCCGCAGCCTGATCGCCTGCGCTGTTAAGGCCGGCGTGAAGCGCATCATCTTTTCCTCGACGGCGGCCGTCTATGGCGACGTGAAGGTGAATCCGGTGACGGAGGATGTGCCGCAGGAGCCGGTCTCGCCCTATGGCCGCTCCAAACTGATGACCGAATGGATGCTGCAGGATGTCGGCCGCGCGCATGGCCTGCAATATGTCATCCTGCGCTATTTCAATGTCGCCGGCGCCGATCCGAAGGGCCGCACGGGACAATCGACGCCAAATGCGACGCACCTCATCAAGGTCGCCTGCCAGACGGCGATCGGTGATCGCGAGCAGATGGCGGTGTTCGGCACAGATTATCCGACACCGGACGGCACCTGCCTGCGCGACTATATCCAAGTGACGGACCTCGCCCGTGCGCATATGGCGGCGCTAACACACCTGCGTGGCGGCGGCGAGAGCGGCGTGTTCAACTGTGGCTATGGGCGCGGCTATTCGGTGAAGGAAATCGTCGATGTCGTGAAGAAGGTCTCAGGCGTCGATTTTCCCGTCGTATACGAGGAGCGCCGCCCCGGCGATCCGCCGGCGATCGTGGCGGAGGCTGACCGCGCCCGCTCCGTGCTCGGCTGGAAGCCGATTTATGACGATGTCGAACTGATCGTCGGCCAGGCGCTTGCCTGGGAAAAGGCGCTGAAAACAAAGAACGCGCCGTAGGTTTAGCTCAGTCAGTCATCGGCGGACTTGTTCCGCCGACCCCGATGCGCAGAGCGCCGCGCCCTTCCGATCGAGGTGGCCGGGTCTAGCCCGGCCATGACGGCGGAAGGCGCTACCGCCCCAGCTTCTCCGCGAAGAGCGCGATTGTCTTGCGGTAGATCGTCGCCCGGTTCCACTCGCGCATCACCTCGAAATTCGCGGTGCCCTCGGTGAAGGGGCCACCGCGCTGCCAGCCGTTGGATTTCAGCAGGTTGGCGGTAGAGGCCAGCACATCGGCAGGACTGTGGCGCAGGTCGACATGGCCATTGCCGTCATAATCCACGCCATATTTGATGTAGGAAGACGGCAGGAACTGCGTCTGGCCGATTTCGCCGGCATAGGCACCGACGAGATCACGCAAACTCAGATCGCCACGTTGAACGATTTTCAGCGCGGCGATCAGCTCACCCTGGAATAGTTCGGTGCGCCTGCAATCATGCGCCAGCGTGGCGAGCGTGCGCACCACTGGCAGGCGGCCCATGTCACCGCGGCCAAAATCCGTCTCCAGGCCCCAGATCGCAACAACCACCTCCGGCGGCACGCCGGTGCGCTGTTCGATGCTGGCGAGGATCGAGCCGTAGCGTTGCAACATCGACTTGCCACCGCTGATGCGGCCGGCCGTGACGCGGGTGGCAGCGTAGGATTCGAAGCTCTTCTTGAAGGTGCCGCGCTGGCGGCGATCGAAGGCGAGCACAGCCGGATCCGGCGATATGCCGGAGAACGCGGCGCTGGTGACGCTGGAGGAGACGCCGGCGGCGCTGGCTTCCTGCGTCATCGAGGCAATAAACGTATTGAAATCGCCGCCGCATTGCGCCGCGCGCAGCGGCGCAACGAAGAGCACGGAGAAAAGAGCAACCACCAGCGCGCGTTTGATCATGATCGAGCCTATCCTGCGAATGATTTTGAACGCTACGATGACAGGGCATAGCCTTCGGCGGACCGGCTTGGAAAGCCGATTCTGCGCATGGCCGCCGAAAAGATGAGAAAATTCATGACGCGCCCCCTGCCGTTGCTCAGTCTCGTCTATGTGGCCCTCACCGGCTGGTCGCTGCTGGCGACCCCGTCGATGGCCGCAGCACAAACCGCGAAAGCGCCCGCGCGTTCCACGGCCGCGCCAAATCTTTCACCGGCCGAGTTCGCCGCCTGTCTCGAAGGTTTCTGGCCGGAGGCTTCCTCAGCCGGCGTAACGCGGGCGGCCTTTGACGCCGGGCTCAGCGGAGTGACCTACGATCCACGCATCGTGCCGCAGACCGGCCAGCAATCCGAGTTCAGCCAGGCAATGTGGGATTACCTGGCAAGCGCCGGCTCGCCCGCGCGCATCACCAGAGGCAAGGCGCAGGCGAGCACCTATGCTTCCGTGCTGGAAGCGCTTGAGCGGCAATATGGCGTCGACAAGCGGATCATCCTCGCGGTGTGGGGTATGGAGTCGAATTTCGGCTCCTCGACCGGCGGCACCTATGTGCTGCGCGCGCTGACCACACTCGCCTGTGCCCGCTATCGCGGCGATTATTTCCGCGACGAGGTGATCAAGGCGCTCAAGATTTTGCAGGAAGGCCATATCGACCGCGACGAGATGCTCGGCTCCTGGGCGGGCGCGATGGGCCAGACGCAGTTCATGCCGTCGAGCTTCGTGAAATACGCCGTCGATTACGATGGCGACGGCCACAAGAACATCTGGACCAGCATTCCCGACGCGCTCGCCTCGACCGCCAATTTCCTGCACAAGGAAGGCTGGACGGATGGATTGCCTTGGGGTTTCGAGATCACCTTGCCGAAAGGGTTCGAGCTCGCCCGCTACGGCCGCTCGAACCCACAAAGCTTCAGCGCCTGGACTTCCCTTGGTGTGGCTCGGCCCGGCGGCGAGGCAATGCCGGCGCGTGGCGAAGGCGCGCTCTATCTACCCATTGGCATCGAGGGGCCTGCCTTCCTGATCACCAGCAATTTCTACGTGATCAAGGCCTATAACTTCTCGGACAGCTACGCGCTCGGCGTCGGTCATCTCGGCGACCGCATCTTTGGCGGCGCTCCGATTGCCGCAGCCTGGCCCAAGTCGCAGAAACGCCTTTCGAACGCCGAACTGAAGGAAGTCCAGGAGCGGCTGACCGCCATGGGCTACGATGTCGGCAAGCCCGATGGCCGCCCCGGCATCAAGACCAGCGAAGCGCTGCGCGACTTCCAGGCCAAGGCCGGCATGGTGGCCGATGGGTATGCGACGCCGCTGGTGTTGACCCGGCTGAAGACCCGAGCGCATTGACAGCCGCCCCGCGCAGGATCACATCTTCGCGTAAGGCATTGGCGAGGCAATTCCCGCATGCGGCTCAACCGCACCATCCATCTGGCGATCCTCACGCTCGTCACGGCGGTGCTGCTGCTGTCCAGCGTGCAGAACCTTTCGGCCTTCGATGACAGCCGCTACGAGATTTTGCAGCAGCAGCACTTGTTCAATCGCACGCCGTCGCCGAAACCGCCGGTCGTGCGGCCGCGTGTTGTCCGTCAATATGTGCCCCGCAAGCGCGAGATGCCGCCGGCCATCGTGACGCCGACGCCCGAAACGGCGATCGGAGCTGATGGGTTGCCGCTGCCGCCGAAGCCGAACCGCTACGTGATGATTTTCGGCGATTCTATCGGCGTGCAGCTCGGCCAGGGCGTGAAGATGGCCTTCGCCGCCAATCCGGAGCTGACCGTAAATATCAAGGCCAAGGCTGAAACCGGTCTCGTCAACACCTCCGAGCGCGACTGGGTGAAGTCCGTGCGCGAGGCGATGACTGGCACGGAGCCAGTTGACATGGCGATCATGATGATCGGCGCCAACGACAACCAACCGCTGCGCGACGATACCGGCCAGGCACAGGACCCGCTCACCGACAAATGGCGCGAAATCTACGTCAAGCGCATCGACGACATCGTCAACGCAGTGCGCGACCGGAAGATACCGCTGGTCTGGGTTGGCATGCCGGTGATGAAATCGGAAAAGCTGACCGCCCGCATGCTGGCCTTCAACGATATCTACCGCGAGCGCGTACAGCGCGCCGGCATGACCTATATCGACATCTGGGAAGCGTTCTCGGACGAAACGAGCCACTACACGCCGAACGGCCCTGACGTTGCCGGGCAATCGGTGAAGATACGCGCGGCCGATGGCGTGCATTTCACCGAGGCCGGCAGCCGCAAGCTTGCCTTCTTCGTCGAAGGCGAGGTGCGCAAGCTGCTCGAAGTGCCAGCCGCGCAGGAAGCGCCGCAGGTCGCCTCCGCGCCGGTGATTGTCAACGTGCCGCCTGCGGGAACGGTCCCGACGCTCGCGCCTGCTCCACCATCACAGCGCGCGATCGAGGAAACGATCATGCGCTCCATCGCCCCAGCGCTCGATCAGCTCAGCCTTCCGCTGCCGGAGACGCTGTCCGCCCCGGTGTTTCGCGTGCGGCCACTCGCCGGCCCGATTGTCCAGCTCAACGCTCCGGTCATGACCAAGGGCGCCGAACTCGCCAGCGGCCCGCCGGCCATCATCGATCGCGAGGCCTATTCGGATGCGCTCGATGTGCTTGATCGCGGCCACGCGCCTCGGCCGAAACAAGGCCGGGCGGATGATTTCGCCTGGGTGGGGCGGTAGCTCTCGACCGCTCCGCTTGATCCTTCCCCTTGATGGGGAAGGTCCCGGCAGGGGATGGGGTGGCTGCGCCAACGCCGGCCAATGGAAGGCTTCCCCCCCCTCCGTCATCCTTCGGATGACACCTCTCCCATCAAGGGGGAGGATTACGGCGACGCTATTTATCTCGGCAGGATCGACGACCCCATCAGGTATTCATCGATCGCACGCGCCGCTTGCCGCCCCTCGCGGATCGCCCAGACGACCAGCGATTGCCCGCGCCGCATGTCGCCAGCGGCGAAAACCTTGTCGACCGATGTGCGGTAATCGTCTTCGTTCGCCTGCACATTGCCGCGCTTGTCGAGCGCCGCACCGGACTGCGTGACCATGCCATCCTTCACCGGGCCGGAGAAGCCGAGCGCGAGATAAACGACATCGGCGCGCAGGATGAACTCCGTGCCGGCGATCGGCTGGCGCTTTTCATCGACGCGGGCGCATTTCACGCCGATCACCTTGCCGTTCTTGCCCTCGATACCGAGCGTCGCGGCCTGGAACTCGCGCTCCGCACCCTCGGCCTGCGAAGACGAAGTGCGCATCTTGGTCGGCCAGTAGGGCCAGAAGGACATCTTGTCCTCGACCTGCGGCGGCTTTGGCCGGATATCGAGCTGCGTCACGGAAAGCGCGCCCTGGCGGAAGGAGGTGCCGACGCAGTCGGACGCCGTATCGCCACCGCCGATGACGATGACATGCTTGCCAGAGGACAGGATCGGCTCCTCGTCGCCGACCGGCTCGCCACCGACGCGGCGGTTCTGCTGCACGAGATATTTCATGGCGAAATGCACGCCATGCAGGTCCTGCCCCGGTAACCCAGGATCACGCGGCGTCTCCGCGCCGCCGGTCAGCAGGACCGCGTGGAAATCTTGCTGCAGCTTCTCGAAGGGCATATCGACGCCGATAGTGACGCCGTAATGGAACTGCACGTTCTCCGCCATCATCTGCCCGACGCGGCGGTCGATATGGTGCTTCTCCATCTTGAAATCGGGGATGCCGTAGCGAAGCAGACCGCCGGCGCGCGGCTCGCGCTCGTAGACATGCACTTCATGGCCGACGCGGGCGAGTTGCTGCGCCGCCGCCATGCCGGCCGGGCCCGCGCCGACGATCGCGATCTTCTTGTTGGTGCCCTTGTCGGCGACCTGCGGCCTGATCCAGCCGTTCTCCCAGGCCTTGTCGGCAATCGCCTGCTCGATCGTCTTGATGGTGACCGGCGTATTCTCGAGGTTCAGCGTGCAGGCTTCCTCGCAAGGCGCGGGGCAGATGCGGCCGGTGAACTCAGGAAAATTGTTAGTGGAATGCAGGTCGATCGCGGCCTGCTGCCAGTTGCCGGTATAGACAAGGTCGTTCCAGTCCGGGATCTGGTTATGCACCGGGCAGCCCGTCGGCCCATGGCAGAACGGAATGCCGCAATCCATGCAGCGCGCCGCCTGGCGGGCGAGATCCTTCTCGTCCAGCGGCAGCGTGAACTCGCGAAAATGGCGAATACGATCTCCGGCGAGCTGATACTTCTGCTCCTGCCGGTCGAATTCGAGAAAACCTGTGACCTTCCCCATGGTCTCGTCCTTCAACTTTTCCGGGCTGCAAGCCGCATCCCGGGCAATCGCGACCAGCTCCTGCCTCGAAAGCACAGCGGTCACGTCTGATCAACCTGTAATGTTTCTAAGAGCCGAAGCCGGCAGGCTATCGCCTGCGGGCTTCGGTGGTCACGGCGCTATTCGGCCGCCTGCAGCGTTCGGCGCTTATCCATCTCGCGCAGCGCCCGGCGGTACTCAACCGGCATCACCTTGACGAATTTGGTGCGGAAATCCTGCCAATGGTCGAGGATTTCCTTCGCCCGCGTCGAGCCGGTGTAATGCCAGTGGTTGGCGATGAGCTGGTGCAGTCGCTCCTCGTCATGCCGCGACATGTCGTCCTGCACATCGACGCGGCCCTTGGTCTCCAGATCGCCGCCATGATGGTGCAGGCGGTCGGCGAGGTCTTCTTCCTCCTCGACCGGCTCCAGATCGACCATGGAGAGGTTACAGCGCTTGGTGAAGCTCTTGTCCTCGTCGAGCACGTAGGCCACGCCGCCGGACATGCCGGCCGCAAAGTTGCGGCCCGTCTGCCCGATGACGACGACCACGCCGCCGGTCATGTACTCGCAGCCATGGTCGCCCGTGCCCTCGACTACCGCGACCGCGCCGGAGTTGCGCACGGCGAAACGCTCGCCGGCGACGCCCCGGATATAGGCCTCGCCCGAGATCGCGCCGTACAGCGCGGTGTTCCCGACGATGATCGATTCATGCGGCACGACCTTGGTGTTGGCCGGCGGCCGGATGACAATGCAGCCGCCGGAGAGGCCCTTGCCGATATAGTCGTTGGCGACGCCCTCGAGTTCGAGCGTCACGCCCGCCATCAGCCAGGAGCCGAAGGACTGGCCGGCAGTACCGGTCAGCTTCACGGTGATGGTGTCATCGGGGAGCCCGTCATAGCCGTACTGCTTGGCGATGACGCCGGACAGCATCGCGCCGGCGGTGCGGTCCGAATTCTTGATCGTCGCCTCGATCGTAACCGGCGTCTGGGTCGCGATCGCATCCTTCGCCTTCTCGATCAGCATCCGGTCGAGCACATCGTCGATCGGGTGCTTCTGGCGCTCGGTGTGGTAGATGCCGACGCCCGCTTCCGGCGTGACCTTGTGGAACACCTTCGAGAAATCGAGCCCGCGCGCCTTCCAGTGCGCGATGCCGGCGCGCTTGTCGAGCCAGTCGGCCTGGCCGACGAGTTCGTCGAAGCGGGTGACGCCAAGCTCGGCCATGATCTCGCGCACCTCTTCCGCAACGAAGAAGAAGTAGTTGATCACATGCTCGGGCAGCCCCTTGAACCGCTTGCGCAGCACCGGGTCCTGCGTCGCGACGCCAACCGGACAGGTGTTCAGGTGGCACTTGCGCATCATGATGCAGCCGGCAGCGATCAGCGGCGCGGTCGAGAAGCCGAACTCGTCCGCCCCAAGCAATGCGCCGATGATCACGTCGCGGCCGGTGCGGATGCCGCCATCGACCTGCAGTGCGATGCGCGAGCGCAGCTTATTCAGCACCAGCGTCTGGTGCGTCTCGGCAAGCCCGGTTTCCCAAGGGGAGCCGGCATGCTTCAGCGAGGTCAGCGGGCTCGCGCCCGTACCGCCCTCGAAGCCCGAGATGGTGATGTGATCAGCGCGCGCCTTGGCGACGCCGGCCGCAACCGTGCCGACGCCGACTTCGGAGACGAGCTTCACCGAGACATCAGCCGCCGGATTGACGTTCTTCAGGTCGAAGATGAGCTGCGCCAGATCCTCGATCGAATAGATGTCATGGTGCGGCGGCGGCGAGATCAGGCCGACGCCCGGCGTCGAATGCCGCACCTTGGCGATGGTGGCGTCGACCTTGTGGCCGGGCAACTGCCCGCCCTCGCCGGGCTTCGCGCCCTGCGCCATCTTGATCTGCATCATGTCGGAGTTGACGAGATATTCCGTCGTCACGCCGAAGCGGCCGGACGCGATCTGCTTGATGGCCGAGCGGCGCGAACGGCCATTCGCCATCGGCACGAAGCGCTCCGGC
>OUNM010044020.1_pt1 | contig 14907 bp, 10 predicted proteins | sample 1769961 | NCBI WGS metagenome assembly OUNM01 (sample SAMEA3914820, study PRJEB12502) | metagenome | biome: forest; material: soil | place: USA | collected 2012-03-12 | depth 0.3 m | reverse complement strand
GCGCCAGGCGCTGGGTCAGCGCCTCCAGCCGGGCCTTCTCCTTGGCGCTCGGCCGGATGGCGGAGCCGGGAACCCGCTCGTTCAGCTTCAGGATGACGCTGAGCGCCGCGGTCAGGGCGCGGGTGACGCCGATGAAATGGCCGGTCAGCGCCGCCGTCAGCGCGTCGCCGCGGCCGGGATCGACGCCGCTCTGGCGGATGTAGAGGGCGATCACCCCGTAATTGCGCTTCACCGTCAGGACGGACAGCGGCAGCAGGTTCGCGGCCTCGTCGCCGTAGCGTTCGCGCAGGGCCTCGGTCGCGTCCATCAGGTCGTCGGCCTTGCGGTTGCGCTCGGCCTCGCTGGCGGGAAGGGTGGAAAAGGCTTCCAGCCGGTCGGGGATCGCCTTGATCCCGCCTTCCGCTCCGGCCAGGATGCTGTGCATCAGCCGCAGGGTGCCGACCTCGACCGGCGGCGTCTTCTCCAGGAAGCCCGACATCAGCCGGGTGCGGCGCGGCCGGTTGCGCGACAGGGCCGCCAGCAACTCCTCGATCGTCTTGCGGGTGGCGAGCACGGTGTCGAGATGCTTGACCGCGGCGATCCGCATCCGCTCCTTCAGGACGCTCGCCACCGGCGATTTCAGCACGCGGTCGATCACGTCGCCGCGCGCCATCTCGTCCAGCAGTTCCTGGGCTTCGACCGCCAGCAGGGGAAAGGCGTCGCGGCTCAACACCTCCCACAGGGCGCCGGCGTCGATCCGCTGCAGCATGCCGGGAATGGAGACGCCGGAGTGGTACAGCACGTCGTCGTCGATCAGGAAGGCTTCGAACAGGTTGGTGAACAGGCGCCGCGCCCGGTTGGTGCGCTGGCGGTTCAGGTATTCGATGACATACTGGCGGACGAGCTGGACCCGGTCGGTCGGCTCGCTGTCCATATTCTCGATCTCGCTCAGCAGGCTGTAGACCAGCGTGGCCGGCAGGCGGTTCACCAGATCGTCGATCTTGCTTCGCAGAACGTCTTGAGGATCGTCGGTCATGCGCGGGGGGTCACGCGGGAAATGTTGCGCCGTCCTGCGCCGTGGCGCGGTCTATCCGGCATTTGTAGCGACCGAGAGGTTAATTTTAGCGTAATGAATCTGATCTGCCGGCTTGGGGTTGACCCTTTCCCGGCGGGAAGCATCGTCGGGAAAGGGCTGCCCATTCCTTTGGCACCGGCCCCTGGAGTCAGCCGTTCCGCTGCTTGGCGATGGGCTGCGAGAACTGCAGCTCGATGTCCCAGGGGAAATGGATCCAGGTGTCCTGGCTGACCTCGGTGATGAAGGTGTCGACCAGCGGCCGGCCGGCCGGCTTGGCGTAGACGGTGGCGAAATGCGCCTTGGGCAGCATCTTGCGGACGACGACCGCGGTCTTTCCGGTGTCGACCAGGTCGTCGATGATCAGCCAGCCCTCGCCGTCGCCGGCGTTGGAGCCTTCGGTGCCCTTCAGCACCTGGGCGTCGCGCTGGTTCTGGTGGTCGTAGCTGGACACGCAGACGGTGTCGATCAGGCGGATTTCCAGCTCGCGCGCGATGATCGCCGCGGGGACCAGGCCGCCGCGCGTGATCGCGATGATGCCCTTCCACGGGCCCTTGTCGATCAGGCGCCAGGCCAGCGCCTTGGCGTTGCGGTGCATCTCTTCCCAGGACACCGGGAAATGCTTGTTGAAGGGGGCTTCGGCCACGGCGCGGACACTCCGAAAGACTGGTGAAGACTGTATATCGCAGGCGGCCTTGCCCGTCCATCCGGGGGGATTCCCGGAGCCTGGCCCGGAGTCGGGCGGAGCGCCACCGCTGCGGGGCAAAAAATGGAAAGAAGAAAGCGCTTGCGGCTCCGGGGGCTTTTGAGTAAGTTGCGCGCCTCGACGCCAGCGGCCCCCGCCGGCGCCGGGAACCGGTGACGGTTCAGGATGCGCCCGTAGCTCAGCTGGATAGAGCATCAGACTACGAATCTGAGGGTCAGGAGTTCGAATCTCTTCGGGCGCGCCATCCTGCCAAAAGACTAGCAAGGCCACCTTCGGGTGGCCTTAGTCGTTTTCGGGCCGGTTTTTCTTGGTTCCGGCCGGCAATTTTCTTCAGGGAAGGGCTTGCGCGGGCCGGTGGATTTGAGTAGGTTGCGCGCCTCGACGCCCGGCGGGTTCCGCCGTCGTCGGGAACCGGTGACGGTTAGGATGCGCCCGTAGCTCAGCTGGATAGAGCATCAGACTACGAATCTGAGGGTCAGGAGTTCGAATCTCTTCGGGCGCGCCATTCTTTCTGGAAAAATCAGGTATTTACGAGTGGGCGGCCGGTGGCCGCCTTTCGCGTTTTTGGGCTTCCCGTGGCTATCCTTCGGGTGATCCAGCGGACGTCTGCGGGGTGCAGGCTGGGGGCTGCGGGTGGGGAAGTCGGATCATCGCCGGTTCCGTGACCAATCCCGTCTCCATGGTTTTGCAGGTTTTTCCGAGCCCCCCATCTGTGGGCGGAGTTCGGAAAACCTGCTTAGTGGTGCATCCGCTAAATGAGGGCAACATTTGGAACGGCGGCTACGCCGAGGCGGCGTGGGGCACGATGGCGGCGCCGACGCCCCCAGACGAAGGGGCGCTTATGGGTGTTCCAGTAGGCGGTGGCGCGCTCGACGGCTCTCTCGATTCTCGGCCCAGGCGTCGAAGCGGCGCCCCTTCAGCGCTAGAGAGCGGAGCACCTTCCACCAGGGCTCGATGAGATTGAGGTAGGCGGCGTACTTGGGTTGGAAGACGAACTCCCAGCGTGGATGGGCCAAGTCGAACAGCAGCACATCCACGGCGCTATGGGTATTGAGATTGTCGACCACCGCGTAGATGCGTCCGATGGCCGGGTCGACCCAGTCCTCGACCCGGCCCAGAAAGTCGATCCAGTTGGCGGTGGTCCGGCGCTCGTAGGTCGCGGTGAAGGCATCGCCGGTCGCCGGACGGAAAGCGCCGAACACATAGCCGGCGACGTCACGCCGCCCGTAATCGATCTCTTGTGTCGCGCGTTCAGCCTCCGGCCCGGCGGGCGTTACCAACCGCTGTCCGGGGTAGCTCTTGCTCGCCTGTGGCCCCATCTCGTCCAGGCAGATCACGACGCTGTCGGCTGGAGGGGCGGTATAGAGCGTCTCGATCGCCCCCTTTTTTCGGCGAAGGCGGGATCGACGCGCTCGCCAAACCAAGTCTCCTCGTGCCGCCACTTGAGCCCTTCGGCGAGCAGGATCTCGCTGATGCGGCTACGCCGCATGCCGATGCCCTGTTCGCCCAGGTAGGCGACCAAGCGGTCCAACGTCCAACAGGCGAAGGGCAGATCAAAAGTGACGGGACGGCTCAGGGCCGCCTTGATGACGGCACTTCGCTCCTCCGCCGAGTAGGTCGGCGGCCGCCCCGAGCGCACGTCATCCTCCAGACCCGGAAGACCACGCTCGTTGAAGCGCTTGAGCCAGAAGCGGACCGTGTCACCGTTCAGGTCCATCCGTGCGGCGGTCGCGGAGGGAGAAAGCCCTTCCACGGTATGTAGGACAATCTGTGCCCGCCGGACCAAACCCGCTCCCCGTTTGTGCGAGCGCGCCAACTGCCTCAAGCTCTCCATCTCCTCAGCACTCAAGTCTCGAACTCGTAGGGTCATCGCGGCTCTCCCCGGTAACACCGTATGACCTTCAACCGAGCACTGACGTGAAAATTCCCTCCAACTTCCCGGATGCACCACTTAGTTTCCCATCGGCGTTGACGACCCGCAGGGCATGAAACGGTGGCTCAGCGGCCGTTACGGCGCGCTGGAGCTCCCGGTAACGAGATCGTAGCACCGGTTTGTTTCTTTCTAACGTCAATAGGGTGGGCGGTAGGCTTGGAGCTCCATCGTGGGGCGGTAATGTCCGATGGAGTCACCAGTAAAGAACGCGGAGCTGCCCAGTATCCATGGGACGCCCCCCGTCGGCCCCGTGGGACCTTCCCATGTTTGACCGGCGCTATGGCGGACTCAACGGCCCATCATGCGCCGGTTATGCTTACCGCTACCAATCAGCGTCCAACGTCATGAACTCGCCGCTATGGCTGAGCCGCATCGCCACACGCATGAGCGGTCCGTCGTCGATCTCATGGCCGCTGTCTGGATCGCTGCAATTGCCGCGTACCGGTTATAAGTCAAAATCCTGGGGCGTTGCGCTATGCGCGCACTGACCAACTGTCGGTTGACCAGTCGTTCGGGATATGCTCCTATGCAGGGCTTGAGTGCTTCCAAGCAGTGATGCGTTTGATCTGCTGTATATATTTGAGATGGTGGAGAGTGCTATCAGTTCTTGAAAAATCGGTAACTGGCATGTAGGGTTAGCGACTAATATGCCTTCAGTTGCTTTATAACTTAAAAGATGGAAATTAATATAATGTCATATCATCGCAAGGAGAGTCCCAGTCAAACAAAGCAAGATGCATTGCGTCAGGTTGCATCACTTGAAATCTGGGGGCGTGCCCCAAGGGGTGGTTGTGCACCAACAGTTCAAGCCTATGCAGGTTTAATTAAAGCTGGCGAACGAGGCATCGGGTTTACTACCAACGTGCCGCCGCATCCAAACGGATCGCCTTTTGAAGCGCGTTGGTATTACGGCCGTACGCCTGGGGTGGAGATACGCCAGATTAATAATGAGGACTTTGCTTGCATTCCAGCTGTAACTGTTAACAACCACCAGCCTTGAGATTCTAAAATGAGCACTTTAATAATAGCAAGATACGGATTGGAAGATGTCTCTCCTCAGGCAATTTTCTGGCGGCCGATCAAATATTTCTCAATGAAGGTGAGATCGGAAGAAGATGAGCTCGATCGCTATGAAGCTGTAGCCTATCTGGTGGGCAATCATCTGCACTTTGAGTTGCGGGCCTACGCCGGTCATCCGCCCAACACTGTTACTTTATACCTATCCTTTGAGCAGCAGGATTCGAGCGAGATTGGAATGTTGATTGATGAGGTGATTAAGAGGCTTGTTGTGCCGAAAACGGCTGTGGCGTGGCGTCGTGGGCAACCTTTCGAGTACGGCCGTCTTGATAAGCCGAAGGACGATCGCCTATACGAGCGCGAGGCACGCATACTGGCGCTTAAGATCGCCGCTACTTTTCCTAACCGGACAGCCAGCACAGATGTCATCAAGCAGCGAATCCCAGAGTTTTTCGAACTTTCTCCAACCGATATGAAACAATCGACTTCAAGAGCGAGCGAGCAGCGCTGGCAGCAGATCGTGGGCAATGTGATTTCGCACAGAAGCTCTGCGGCAGGCCCGTTTCTGCGCGGTTACGCGGAAAGAACGCATGACGGGCTGAGAGTAACCAATCATGGCATGGATTACTTGAAAAGCATGGGGTTTTCAAGCTGATCTATGTTTCCGAATCGAGCCTTGTAACCCGGTGTGAACCACTTCAACTCTGTTTGGCCGTTCCCCGCTTTATCCCATACAAACCAAGCATAAGCAGTAGTTCCTGAACCTTTTTGTACCGCACCTTTCGGGTAGAAGGTAATGCGTTCACTAAATACCCAGACGCGGCTAGGAGGGCATTTTGAGAAAATTGTCTGTTGGCGATTAGCGCCCTCTAGGAAAGCTAGGCGAAGTAGAAGGGCAAACTTGCGATGAGCAAGCTTAAGGCCGCTCCGAACGAACCCCTCGGCCGCATTATAAGGTGGATTGGTAACAATGTTAGACGCCGTACTTGCAGAAGTAAGGAAATCAACGCCGGCTTGTCCATAGCCGCGATCGTACAAATCAGTCGCCGTAACGATATTGCCAGTTGTTGCGAGGACCGAAGCCATTGCACCATCGCCACATGCCGGTTCCCATATATCGCCCTCGAATACCTCATTATCGATGAGTGCATGAGTCGCCCAAGCCGGCGTCGGATAGAAATCGGGTCCATCCAAATCAGCGAAGCGCTTGGTGGTCGGTTTGAATCCGCCGTTGGGATTATAGGTGCTGTCCATACCGGACCCATATAATGTGAATCGCACCCGCCGTCACGCAATTGTTCTATATGGAATCCGAGCGAGCGGGATCGACTGCTCGCCCCGTACCGGGCGCGCACCGAGGGCAAGGACGAGCGTGGCGTCGTCTACATCAGGGCAAGTGGATCTCGTCCAGCAACTCAGGGTGCCGATCCAGCAGGAACAGCAACACGCCCATTGCTTGACTGGGCTCGGCTTCCGAACGTTCGTATTTGTCGAACGCACTGGGGCCGCCACCCAGCAGCGCCCCTGCCTTCCGTTGGGACAGTCCCAACTTCTCGCGGATGCGCCGCACGGTTTCGGGTCGAGGAATACGATCGGCCTGTTCCTTCAGTTCGCGCAGGGCGGCGTCGGACACGTCCATATCACTTCCAACGAACACCGCATCGTCATCGTCCACGGCATCCTCCGGATACCATCCCGGCACATCGACCGTCTTGGACAAACCCTTGTAGCTCACGGTCACGGGTCGCACGCTGCGGCGCAGCACACGCCCGCGCTCGGACATCATCGTGTCGGGTTGGTCGGTCATGATCCCTCTCGCTCCTTGAAGGACAGCACGCGGAACTCCGTGGCGACGTCGCCCCTGAATTTCGTGCAGATCACCAGCCCGTTGGCCGGCACCGCATGGACATCGACGCGCCCGCGGCCTTCATCCCCCCATTGAGGGCGGGGTAACCGGTTCACGAAGAATGCGCAGGAGGCACGCCCAGGAGCATCACGGCATCGGCACCGGCGCGATCCGCCAAGGTCCGGTCGAACGTGACCAGGCGGGCGACCTTGGCCTTCTCGGCTTCAAACAGGATCACCCCATCGGCAAAGTCTCCGCCCGCTTCAAGCAACCGAAGCCCTGCCTCGGCAGCAGCCCGGTTCGTTTCCACCGTGCGGCTCTCGATGAGGTTGCGAAGCGCCGCCGCGATTTCCGCGGTCTTGTAGCGGTAAGCCCGCTTGAGCACCCACACCACTTCGCACAGCACGACCGTGGAAATGAAGACCGCGTCGGCTTCTTCGATCACGCGTGCGGCTTCGGCGGCTTGATCGACATCGTCCCAGGTCAGAAATCGAACCAGGACGTTCGTATCGGCCGCGATCCTCACAGCTCGTCCGCTTCCTCGATGGCGTTCTGCATCTTCTCCAGGGATACCGGCTTCTGGCCGGGCCGGCGCAGAGCCCCGCGCAGGCCTGCCAAATCAGGCCGGGTCCCGGCAGGGCGCAGCTCAGCCCGCCCATCGGGCAACAACTCGACATCGACCCGCCCGCCGGGCTTGATCCCGAGATGATCAAGCACCGCCTGTCGTAGCGTGATCTGACCCTTGGAGGTCACCGTCAGTTCCACTCTCATAGGCCCACCGCATGGTAAGGGACATTGATCCTTACTTTGAGGTGGTTGGAGTTTTCCGTCAAGGTGGGCAAGCAGGATGGACCGCTCATGGCAAACCGCACTACCGCGCCGCCCTTCGACCACCCCTTGAGCGTGGCGAGGCGCGACAAGGGCGCGTGGGGGCCTCCATGAGGAGCAAGACGCGTTTGCAGCGTGTCGTGGTTGCCCGTCGATGCAGGCTGGCCGGATTGACCCCGAGATGGTCAAGTCCGCGCATCGCGGTCCGCCCCGATCGCGGCGCGCCGGCGCAATGGACCACGATCACGACACGAGGCTCTACGCCACCGCCGTCTCCGCCGGCCTCCCGGGGAACGGCCGGAACGCTGCCAGGATCAGCATTGCCGCCAGTCCCATGCCCCACGAGCCGACATACATCGGCGCGTAGCTGCCGAAATGGTCGTAGATCAGGCCGCCCAGCAGCGGGCCGGTCGACATGCCGAGGCTGCCGGCCATCGCCGTGCCGCCGATGATCGTGCCCATCATCCTCAGCGGAAAATTCTCGCGCACGATCACCGCGTAGAGCGGCATCGTGCCAGCATAGATGAAGCCGACCAGCGACGCCACCGCGTAGAAAGGCCCGAGCGTCGAGACGAACGCATAGGCGAGCACGCCGAAGGCCTGCGCCAGCAACCCGATCACCAGCATGCGCTGCGCGCCGAACCGGTCGCCCAGCACGCCGAACGCGATGCGCCCGCCCATGCCGGCCAGCCCCTCCACGCTGTAGATCGACACGGCCGCGATCATCGGGATGCCGCAGGTCACCGCATAGCTCACCGTGTGGAAGATCGGGCCGGAATGGGTGGCGCAGCAGAAGAAGTTCGCCAGCATCAAGGTGATGAACTGCGGCGACCGCACCGCCTGCTTGACCGTCATGCCCGATCGCGACTCGTCCGCCGCCATCCCGGCCCGACCGCCGTCCAGCGCCGGCGGACGGCGCACGAGCAGCGCCGCGGGGATCATCAGGACGGCCGCGATGCCCGCGATGATCAGCATCGCGGTGCGCCAGTCGAGAATGGTGGCCAGCCAGGCCGCGAGCGGCGCCATGGTCATCGGCGCCATGCCCATGCCGGCGGAGACCAGCGAGACGGCGAGGCCGCGCTGCGTGTCGAACCAGCCGGTCACGCAGGCCATCATCGGCGCGAAGACGGCGGCGGTGGCCCCGCCGACCAGAAGGCCGAACAGGAGCTGGAACTCGGCCAGCGATCCCGCCCGGCTGGCGAGCGCCAGGCTCGCCGCCAGCACGGCCGATCCCGTGAGCACCACCGGGCGTGGGCCGAACCGATCGGAAAGGCTGCCCCACACCATGCTGGCCGCCGCCATGGCGAGGAAGCCGATCGTCATCGCCGTGGATATGCCGGTGACGGACCAGCCGGTGTCCTGCGACATCGGCCGCAGGAAGACGGGCAGCGAGAACATGGCGCCGACCGCGACGCAGCCCAGCAGGCCGCCCGCCGCGACGATCACCCAGCGATAGGAATGGTTCATGATAGTCTCCGGGACGGGCCGTGCGCCGCCCGACGCCGCCTTTCGGGCGTCGGGCGCGGTTGACGTCCCAAGGACGCATCGGCTCCGTCGGCGCCGACATCCGGTTACAGTTTTTTATCGGCGCTTTTGGGTATCGGATCAGCCCTGCGGCGACCGCCAGTCGGCCGACGGAATGGTGTTGACCATCCAAGGAACACCGAACCGGTCGATCAGGGAGCCGAAACCGGGCGACCAGAAGGTCTCGCCGAACGGCATGACCGCCTTGCCGCCTTCAGACAGCCGGTCGAACCAGCGCTGGGCCTCGGCCTTGTCCTCGGTGTGCAGGGTGACGTCGAAACCGTTCTTGGGCTTGTCGATGTTGCGAGCCCATCCGACGTCCATGTCGGCGCCCATCAGCGCCTGGTCGCCGACATCGAGCCAGCAATGCATCAGCCAGGTCTTGTACGTCTCATCGGTGATCGGCATGCCCGGAGGCGCATCGCCGTAGGATATGGCCGCCGTGATTTTTCCGCCCAGGACCTCGGCATAGAACTCGAACGCCTCGCGGCACTGGCCCTGGAAGCTCAAGCTGGTCACGATCTTCATGGCCGTCTCCTCCTTGTCGTCATGTCGGTGCGATCTTCGGTCGGGGCAACGCCACGCGGTTGCGCGGCATCCTGTTCCACCGTGATGAACGCCCCATCTACGTTGATATCAACGTAGATGGTCCATGGATGTCAACCTTTCCGATGCACGCTCCGGTCGACCTTGCCTTCAGACCAATTCCACGGCACGACCGTGGAAATCGGGCTTGCCCCCGAGATGGTCGAGAACCGCCTGCTGCGGAGCAGAGGGAGGCACCCTACGCCGACGCCAGCAGCCCGAAGGACCGGGCGTTGGTCTGGTAGGCCGACAGGAAGCCGTCCCAGTTGACCTGCGACAGGAAGGCGAAGTTGGTTTCGGTGTAGTCGGAGCGGATCGTGCTGTAGGCCGACGGCATGTAGATGCTGAAGCCCGAGGCACCGCTGATGCTGACCTGCTGCAGGACCGCGCTGCTGAGCGCCGAGCGGACCGAACTGGCGGCGCTGCGGATGCCCTGGCTGGCCGAACTGCCGGCGATCGCGCTCATGAGGCCGCCGAGATCGCGGTAGCTGTCGTTGTCGCCGAAGATGTGCGCCTGGCTGCGGGCGCTGTTGATCGCGGTCCAGTCGCTCCGCGTCGCGCCGTTCAGCACGGTGTTGACGAAGGTCTCCAGGCTTGAGGAGAGCTGGGCATAGCCGGCGGTGCTGGTGGCCGCGAGCGTCGATTCGCCGTCGCGGTAGAAGTTGCCGTAGGCGGTCACCGCGCCGGTCGCCAGGGTGGTTGCCGATGCCGCCGGGTTGGACGCCAGCGTGCTGAGCCAGCCGGTGTAGTCCCAGCCGTCGCCCGGTTCGTTCTCCTGCGAGGCGACCATCACGTCGCACAGGCTGCGGACGTCGACGCCCTGTTCGATCATGCCCTGCTGGCAGGTGTCGAAGCCCAGCAGGCTGACGCGGCCGATGTTCGAATTGGCGATGGCGCGCGAGGTCTCGGCGACCGTGAGGTTGGAGGCGCCGCTGCTGTCGTCCCAGGAGGTCCCCGACAGGCCGCCGCCGTGATCCCAGATCACCAGGGCGTAGTTGGTGGCCTGGTAGTTCTGGGCGCCCCAGTTGATGAAGTCGGTCAGCGTGCTGCCCGATCCCATGTCCTGCTCGCCGATCGAGGTCAGCGTGCTGCCGATGCGGCCGGTGTTGCTGTCCTGGGTGATGCGGCCGCGGCGCGTGTCGGTCCAGTTCCCGTCGCTGGTGGCATAGCCGCCGATGCGGTCGAGCTGGACGACGACGTTGACGTTCGACGGCAGGTTCAGCGCCTCCATCTCGTTGATGTCGTCCAGCGCGTAGGATTCCAGGTTGTTGTCGCCGTCGACATAGACCATCACCGTCCAACTGGCCGCCGCCGAGGCGGACGGCGTGGTGATGGTGAAATCCGCCGACGTCGCGGCGCTGGCCGGGTCGCGGGCGGTCAGGCGGACCGCGACGTCCGCCCCATCGGCCGGCGCCGTGCCGGAGAAGCTCCGGGTCGCGGCGTCGAAGCTGAGCCAGCTCGGCAGGGCCGCCCCGCTGGTCTGCGTGGCCGTGTAGGTCAGCGCCTGGCCTTCCGGGTCGACGAACAGGCTGCTGGAGACCTGATAGCTGAACGCCGATCCCTCCACCGCCGTCAGGGTCGGGATGCTGCCGCTCAGCACCGGCGCCTCGTTGCTCGACGACACCGGCGGGGCCCGCATGGTCAGCGCGTAGCTGGTGTCGCCGCTGTACTGGTAGACCCGGACATAGTAGGTGCCGGCCGCCAGGTTGTTGTAGCGGACCGACTCGTCGCGGTTCGAAGCGTTGGCGCTGGAGGCCAGGATGGACCCGGCGGACGACAGCAGGCTGATGTCGGCGTCGGCGCTCATGCCGGTCAGCGACAGTTGCAGGTTCGACCGCGAACCGATGGTGACCCGGTAATAGTCGTTGCGGTCGGCGGCGCCGACGAAGTCGTTGATGGTGACGGCCTGCGATCCCAGCGCGCCGCTGTCGGTGGCGGTGGCCAGACTGTTGCCGCCACGGTCGGCGCTGGCGCCCGCCGCCGCGGCGGGAGCGGCAAGGTTGAGCGTGTAGTCGGTGCTGCCGGAGTTGGGATAGACCCGCACATAATAGGTTCCGGCGGCCAACCCATTGTAATAGATGGCCTCGTTGGTCGTACCGGAATAGGTGCTGGTGGCGAAGGAGTTGCCGTTCGCGTCCAGTAGCGCCACGTTGGCGTCGGCGGTCAGGCCGCTCAGCGTCAGGCGGAAGTTGCTCGTCGCGCTGGTGGTGAAGCGGTAATAGTCGTTGGTGTCGTCGGTGCCGACATGCTCGCTGATGTCCTGGGCGGTGGAGCCGAGCGCGCCCAGGTCGCGGGCGGCCGCCGTCGTGTTGCCGGCGGTGTCGGCGCTGCCCGCCGCCACCAGCGTGGAGACCAGGCCCAGGCGATAGCCGGTGTTGCTGCCGTCCTGCGAGAAGACGCGGATGTAATAGGTGCCGGCGGCCAGCCCGAACGCGTTGATGGTCTCGTTGGCGTTGTTCGCCCCGGTGCTCGCCTGCAGGACCGTTCCGGCGCTGCTGAGAAGCTGCAGGTCGGCGTTGGCGTTGAGGTTCCGCAGGCTCAGGCGGATATTGCCCGCCGCGGAAAGGGCGAAACGGTAATAGTCGTCGCCGTCGGAACGGCCGACCACGTCGGTGAGATCCAGCGTGGCGTTGTCCACCGTTCCGATGTTGCGGGCGGCGGCCAGGCTGTTGCCGGCAAAATCCTGCGACGAGGTCGGGCGGTTCTCGCTGACGCCATATTGTATGTAGTGCTGGTACGCCATGGTCGCGTTGCCGCTGAACGCCGCCTCGACGTCGGCGTTCAGCGTCAGGTAGGCGACGGCGTCGAACCCGGCGAGCGGGCGGTTTTCGAGGCGCCCGTACTGCAGGTAATGCTGCGCGGCGGCGTCGATGCTGGTGCCGAACGCGGCGATCAGGTCGGTGTTCGAGGCGATGTAGGCCAACGCGTTGAAGGCGCTGGCCGTCCGTCCTTCGCGCCGGCCGGATTGAAGGTAATGCAGGGTCGCGGCCGTCTGGTCGGTGCCGAAGGCACTGGCCAGGTCGCTGTAGCCGGCGGCGTAAAGCAGCGGATCGAAGGAGGTCGTGCTGCGGCCCTCGCGCCGGCCATTGAGGATGTAATGGGTGGCGGCCGCGTTCCGGTCGGTGCCGAAGGCGTTGGCGACGTCGAGATTCGACGCCAGATAGCGAAGCGGATCGAAGGAGGTCGTGCTGCGGCCCTCGCGCACGCCGTTCTGCTGGTAGTGGGCATAGGCCGCGTCCTGGTCGGTGCCGAAGGCGGCCGCCAGGTCCGGGTTGCTCGCCAGATAGCGCAAAGCGTCGAAACCCGCAGGAACTGTCATGGATTTTCTCGCGTCCGGCGCAAACCTCTCTTCGGGAGACGACTTTAACACGAACCCCACCCAAAGGGGAGTTGCCGGCGACCCGAAGGGGCAATGGGGCCGCGGACCACGGGGCGGCCCCGGTTGTCCGGCCCCCGGTTGTCCGGGCGGCGGGCGTTCAGCCGGCCGTCACCGGCCAGGTGTCCTGGAAACAACGAAGGCCACCCGGGAGGTGGCCTCGCCGTCTGCGGTTCTGGTTCAGGCGCTCTCCGAAACCCGTTCCGCTTCCCAGCCGGGAAGGGGCGAAGGGCAGGGTCGGCGCCTTTCAGACCAGGGCGTTGAAATCATCCAGCAGGGTCGCGATGCGGCCGCTGTCGCTCTGGTCCATGATGACGCGGGCGCGGCGGTTCGCTTCCATCAGCTCCAGGCTGCGGATGCGTTTCTTCACGCTCGGCACCGCGGGGGGCGACATCGACAGCTCGCGCACGCCGAGGCCGAGCAGCAGGGCGGTGTAGCGCGGGTCGCCGGCGATCTCGCCGCACACCGCCACCGGGATGCGGGACCGCAGCGCGGCCTCGATGGTGAACTGGATCAGGCGCAGGACCGCCGGGTGCAGCGGGTCGTAGAGGGTCGCGACCTGCTCGTCGGCGCGGTCGATGGCCAGCGTGTACTGGGTCAGGTCGTTGGTGCCGATCGAGAAGAAGTCGGCGGCGTAGGCCAGCGCGTCGGCGGCCAGCGCCGCCCCGGGAACCTCCACCATGACGCCGACCGGCGGCAGCGGGTCGGCGATGGCGACGCCGCGCCGGCGCAGGCGGCGCGCCACCTGCCCCAGGATCTCGCGCACCCGCTGCACCTCTCCCACCGAGGTGATCATCGGCAGCAGGATGCGCAGCGGCCCGTGCGCGCCGGCCCGCAGCATGGCGGCGAGCTGGGTCTCCAGCAGCTTCGGCTCGCGCAGGCCGAGCCGGATGGCGCGCAGGCCCAGCGCCGGGTTGGCCGGCTCGCCGTAGCGCCCGGCCATCCAGCCGGGCAGCTTCTCCCCGCCGACGTCCATGGTGCGGGCGGTGACGAGCCGGCCGCCCATGCCGTCCACCACGCTGCGCAGGACCGCATACTGCTCCTCCTCGTCGGGAAGCTGGTCGCGGTTCATGAACAGGAATTCGGTGCGCAGCAGCCCGATGCCCTGGGCGCCATGTTCCAGCGCATGCTCCAGGTCGCGGGGCAGCTCCATGTTCGCCATCAGCGTGATCGCCATGCCGTCGCGGGTGACGGCGGGCAATTTGCGCAGGCTCTTCAACTGTTCGCGTTCGCGTTCGCGGATGGCGCGGCGGCCATGGTAATCCGCCAGCACGTCGGCCGGCGGGTCGATCAGGACGCGGCCCTGCACGCCGTCGACGATCACCATCACGCCGTTGCGCACGCCGGCCAGCAGGCCGGCGGCGCCGAGCACGGCGGGAAGCCCGAGCGAGCGGGCAAGGATCGCCGTGTGCCCTTCCGCCCCGCCCAGGACGGTGGCAAAGCCGGCGACGGCGCCCGGATCGAGCAGCGCGGTGTCCGCGGGGGTCAACTCCTCCGCCAGGATGATGCTGCCGGGCGGCAGGGTGGAGAAGGCGCGGTATTCCTGCTTCATCAGGTTGCGGATCAGGCGCCGGCCGACCTCGCGGATGTCGCCGATGCGGGCGGCGAGATAGGCGTCGTCCATGTCGGCGAAGGTCTGGGCGATGGTGGCGATCTCGGCCTGGATGGCGGCCTCGGCGTTGACCCGCTCCTCCTTGATCCGGCGCTCGACGCCGCGGGTCAGGCGGGAGTTGGTCACCATCGACAGGTGGGCGTCCAGCAGGAAGCCGATCTCCTCCGACGCCGAGTCGGGCAGGACCACCGCCTTGCTCTTCAGTTTCTTGAGCTGGCGGCGGGCCTTCGCCGCGGCCTCGTTGAAGCGCGCGACCTCGGTCTCGACGGCGTCGGACTCGATCGCATATTCCGGGATGCTGACGGCGCCGCTTTCCACCACATGGGCGGGGCCGATGGCGACGCCGGGGGAAACCCCGAGGCCGCGCAGGCAGCGAATCGGTCCGCCGCCCGTCCCGCCCGCCGCGGTGCCTGCCGTGGCGCCCGCCGG
>OUNM010031614.1_pt1 | contig 14919 bp, 20 predicted proteins | sample 1769961 | NCBI WGS metagenome assembly OUNM01 (sample SAMEA3914820, study PRJEB12502) | metagenome | biome: forest; material: soil | place: USA | collected 2012-03-12 | depth 0.3 m | reverse complement strand
TGTGCGTTGGGTGCTTTTCTCGCTCTTCATCCTCCATTTGATCCATCCACTCTCTTTACTAAAGAAGCCTTTTCCCCCCGAAATTCATGACAGGCTCTAAGCACCGCACCCCCTTGTGTTTTCAAGGGGGGGGGCAGTTACTTACTAGCTATGGTTGCATCATTTCTTATTCGGCTTTGCGATGTAAATCTCGCTCATCCAGTTGTAAGTTGACCAGTTTCTTCGAGCTACGGTGGCCCGTTCCCACGCCCCTAACCCGTCATGCTGTGAAAAGAATTGCCCCGCTGCTTGTACTTCGGGATCGTTGATCATCTGAGGAGCAAGATTGAGGGCCATATCAAGCCCCAGGGGATTCGGCGGCCCGGTTAATTCAGAAGCCACCATGTGGTTTACCTTCTCCGAACCACCCTGATTGAAAATGAGATTTAAAGCCGCAACCTGAACCACCTGCGGATTGCTGCTACTTAGTGCCGCTTCCAGCGTCTGCTTCGCTTCGGGAGTCTGGATGCTGCCGAGATATGAAACGACGTCTCTCAAGCTCACGCTGCTCGCTTGGCTGGGATTGTTGAGGCCAGTCTGCACAGCTTGAACCAAATAGCTCATTGCGCTCTCATCTCCAGTCATCGTCGCTAATGCCCACGCAGCCGCTGCCTTCACGTCGGGATCCTGGGTACCATTATACGTTGAGGTGATCCGAGGAATGAACTCAGAGGCCCCGGTCTTTCCATAGAAAATCAATGCGGAAGGGTTCGTAAAATAGCCTCTGGCTTCAGTAAGCTCCGCCGCCTGTGGTGAACCGAGCGTCGCTAATGCAGATATGAGGACTCCACTCTTTGTCTGCTGATACAGATCGCAGATGGCTTGAGCAGCATTTGTTTGCCGGAATTGCGCGAGAGTTTCTGCTGCCTCGATTCGCACGTCCACGCCGATTCCGTTGATGGGCATGTTCGCTTGGACCAAGGCAAGCAGTGTATCGTAACCACTTTGATCGCCAACAATGAACAGATATTCGGCCGCGAGATAACGAACGAAAGGGTTCGAATCGCCCAAAACATCCTTCAAAGCCGAAATAACTTCATCGGGCGGCGATCCTGCATACACCATATCGTGAAACGCACGGGAGATTTTGACGTTGTCGCGTGTCGCAATCGCCTCCTGTAAGTATTGCTTTGGCGGGGCCATGGGCTTGAGCCCCAGTATCTTGAACATTCCCTGCAGGACTGCCTTTCCAGTTGTGTTATCGACGGAAGGAGCGGCCTTCGTTACGAGAGAAGCCGCGTTCGTCCCGCCGGAAGCAACGGGCGGACTTGGAGACGGATCTGCGCCGCCATCTGCTGATAACGCGGAGGAGTTTCTTTGCTTCTGGCCAGCCGTTCCTGAAGGCGGCCGGTTGGAATCTGCAAACCACACCACGCTTCCAATCACGATGACGACTAGAACAACCGCCTCAGTATAGACCAAAAGTCGTTTATTCATTGCACAGATGGCGCAGGAGGCAGCGTTTACCAAGTGCCGTCCGCATTTGCGAGGCATGCGGTTTTCCTCACCGCTCGAGGAAGTGGGTTGGGCGGGACTCGAACCCGCAACCAACGCCTTAAAAGGGCGCTACACTTAGAGGGAAGAATTGAAAAACTGCCAAGAAACTGCCATTATTGGGAAATGCATACCCAAGCGCGTCCGGCGAAGAAGAAGGAGAAGAAGTGGCCCAAGGTGCAGCTCGTGAGGCATCGGAACGGAACTGCGGCTTGGCTTGTGGACACGAGAATCGCCGGGAAGGGTGAGCGCCTTTTCTTCAAGTCGAAGGCCGAAGCGGACACCAAAGCCGAGCAACTCAGGATCCGGAGGAAGAATGAAGGAGGGAACGCTATCGGCAATGATGAGCTGGCGAAGTATGGCAAGACCGTTCAGGACGCGATCAACTTTTACCTCGAGAACTTGCGCAAGATTGAAAAGTCTGTGCCGCTAACCATTGGGATCGAGGAACTCATCGCACTGAAGCAGGGCGCCGGGAAATCGAAGCGCTATTGCAACGATCTCTCCCTTCGCTTGGGACGCTTCTCGAAGGCATTTCCAGACCGAACGTGCGGGAGCGTGTCAGCTCAGGACCTGGACCACTGGCTTTCCGGCCTGCCAGTCGCCGCTGGAACCCGGAACACGTTCCGGCGGGATCTGCGTACCCTTTTCTCGTTCTGCGAAAAGCGTGGGTACGTCACTAGGAATCCGGCCAGCGACACCGAACGGGCGAAGGGGGTTGCATCGCCTGTGGAGATCCTTACGCCGGAAGAAGCACTGGCTGTCCTGAATGCATGCACCCCGGACGTTCTCCCCTACACTGCTATCGGCTTATTCGCGGGATTGCGTGCTGCGGAAATCGGGAAGCTTGATTGGAAGGAAGTGGATCTCGAAGGCGGTGTGATCGAGGTCAAGGCCGCGAAGTCAAAGACCGCCAGCCATCGGCTCGTAAAGATCGAGCCTGTCTTAAAGGCCTGGCTTGCCCCGCACGTGAAGGCGTTCGGCCCCGTCGCACCGATCGGACTCAGGAAGCGGCTGGATGCAGCTCGCCGGCTGGCAGGATTCGGCCCGGAAGGAAGCGAGACTGAAGAGGAGCGGGAGGCAGGCCTAAAACTCCGTCCTTGGCCCCAGAACGCTCTCCGGCACTCGTTCGGCACCTACTGGCTTGCCATGTATCAAGATGCGGCAGCTTGCGCGCTTCAAATGGGAAATAGCCCCGCCATGATTTTCGCTCACTATCGGCGCCCGATGCAGAACGCCGTCGCCGATAAATTCTGGAACATCCTGCCGGACCAGTGTGGCCACACTCCGCTTTCGGGTTGAACGCGAGCCATTAACGGAACCTGTGGTGAGGATGGCCCATCCTACAACCAAACTCGTCAGTTCGACTTCGAACCGATTCGTCACACGGATCGGTTCCTTGCCAAAAACTTGTCAATATCCACTTTGACTTGTTTGCCTGGCAATCCGATCACCACATCAATTGCAACAATTTTGCCCTCAAAATCCCGGATGACATTATGATCGTGTCCATCAAGGATCACGAGATTGCTTTTCTCGTTATAGTAAAGAGGAGCATCCGGGTTGTCCCAGCCAGGGAAAAATTTAAACTGCCCAAAGTAGCCATCGATTTCTGACCTGTCAGGATGCGGATCATTGTGGGCACAAATCCACGGCTGAGAAGAAATCACTTGGACGTCGTCGCTATTTTGAAGCACACCAACGATGCGATACTCGTCTCCCAATATGCCGTTGCACCAGGCGAGCCGTAAAAGGTACTCAAGTGCAGTTGCAGGAATACCAGGACCGACGGTTGAGTGGCCAAAACGATTCGGGTGCGTGACCTTTATGGCCTGATTTCTCACCTCGTCATAGTAAACAAGGTGCTCCGCACCAGATCCCTTATAATCGAAACCGTTTAGAACCTCTGAACCGACTAACCGCGAGTGCCGCTCCGCCCATTGAATGAGGGCTTGTTGTTCCGCATGACGACGCGAGACACCCGCATCACCCGATCGAATTGCTGTTGCGCTTCGATGGATGTAATTGGCGGCTGACTTCGGCGCATCTGACGCTGCGCGCGTGAAACTTCTCTGAGCCATTTGGGGATGACTGTCATGGCGATAGCTAAAACTAAAAGTTGAACTCAGTCACTGCTGACTGCGACAAGACCCCTATCGCCCAAAACGGGCGCAGGCGCAATTAAATTCGAACAGCAATATTTGCGCCAAAAGTTGATGCAAAGATCGACTTCATGGCTACCTCGAAGAACCTGCTGCACTGATTCCGTAGGCAAATAGCGAGGGCAATCGGCAGCCAATCAATCGCCGCGCAAATTGAGGTCGATCCATGTCACGGCTGAAAATCCCGGGTCGCTACTCTCGATTTCCCGAATGGCGGCCTCAAGGGTATCCCGATAATTGACTATGCCGTTCGTGCGAGTGTGCCGATTGGACTGCCCCAGCAGTTTCTTGGCGTTCGAAACGGCACGATCATAGAGGATCAGCCCAGTGATCGCGTGGGAAACGGTTCCGCGGTAGTCGAGGTCGGCCCGGTCCTGCAGCCATGACCAAATGACAGGGTGAATCGAGATGCTGTGCGAGGATTTCGTGGCACGATCCGCGACAGGTAATTTTGCCACCTTGGAAGGGTCTGGTTTGTTCTCAGACGCAGTCCGGCATGTGGCGAGCCAGGCAGCCGGATCGGTCTCGATGTCCCAAATCGCCTGCTCGAGGAGTTGACGGGACGGAACGATCTCGGGAGTGCGAAGGTGGCGATGCTCCCGGCCGGCGAGACGGCGTGCGTTGGCGATTCCACGGTCGAATAGAGCGAGGCCGGCGATCGCAGCGGAAATGTTGCTGCCGTAGTCCATGATTGCACGTTCAACGAGCCATCCCCAGATGACAGAATGGCAGGAAAAACAGCGACTTTTTGCAGCGTCGCCCGGCGAGGCCATTGCGATGCGTTTCGCCTGTCCAGTTCTTGCGCTTTGCGTTTTTCCAGCCCGCTGTTTTGGGGAGTTATTCACAACCATCAACGAACATTAATACGGACGTCCTTCCAGATCCAGTGTTCTCTCGAACACATGCACAAAAACGACGATTCCGACGACTGGCTGAGCGCCGAACGCTCAAACGCTGAACACGAGCGTTGGAACGCGTGGCTGCGACAGCAGGCCAATCTAGCTGCTGAGCGTGGAGGCATGGAATTTTCCTCTCGGTTCATTCCCGGTCATCGGAGGAAGGGCGCAAAGCGCTAGACTTTTTGGGTCGTCGATCCTTTGTCCAATCTTCAACCGCTACCACAAGTCATATTGTGTAGCAACAGACTCAGACTTTCCCGGCACGTTCGTCGGGCGTCTTTCCCCAATGCAATCCACGTAACTATTAACCCATAAAAAGACTGAACCCCCGATGCTGGTAACATCGAGGGTTCAGGAAATATAACGCACATGAGCGGTCAACTCGTGACGTTGGCGCGGACTCTAAAGATTCCAGCGCTGTCGTCAACCCCCGAATATTGCCTCTTTTCAGAGGCAACTCCGGAAGTCGCATCGATTTCCGTACAGCAATGGTCCCACGCCCTGATTGGGAAGTACAGTCAAACCCGCATGGGCGGATTCCGCCACTTTCAGCAGGAGGAAGCCCATGGATAAGGAAGCACGGCAAGCAATGCTGGCAGCGACGGTGCGGAGGAATCCGTTTGTTTATCTCAGCCTGGCTGACATCGCGTGCCTCTTTGGGTTCGGCGAGAAATCCATGCGCGCACTCGCCGGGATGGAACCGCCGATGGTCGCCGGCAAAATCAATCCCGAGCATTTCATCGAATGGCTCTCTGCCAACCGTGAACGCATCGGAAAACTAACGGTATGAAGAGGCGTCAACAGTCACAGGTGCACCATTGTTGCCACCCAAATGCCGGTGGATTGCCGGTCAAATGCGGTTCTGTGCCGAGGGGTCGGATGTTTTCAAAAAACCCGTGCTTCACTGGCTCCGTGCAAAACAACAAGCGCACTCACGGAGCCGATGAACTCACTTACCAGTAACATCCCAGCCGCAACAAACCGCGCGCCGCGGCCCGCTAACAATCCGGTCCTCTCGTCCGCTCCGGCGAAAGCTGACAAGCTTCATGCCGAGATTGGCAAAAACACGCTCAACCTGACCCTGCAGGAGGTCGAAGGACTCGGCTGGCGCGTGATGGCTGGCGCTTATCAGGATTCCGAAGAATGGATGCTCGATAACTGCGTAGCCGATCTTCTCGGGCTTGCCTGGAATGGTGATCCCGTCGATTTCCGAATCGTCCGCACCGCCAACCTCGGCGCCTTCATCCTGCGGCGGTCCAGCGAACTCAAGGAGGCAGAGTAAGCCGATGAGCGGCCGCTCTACATATTCTCCAAAGTGCTAGCGACCATGGAGCAATTCACCTCAGTTTGCGGAATATGGTCGCCGGTCCTCGTGACACACGACAAGGGCGATATCTGCCAGGTTGTGATGTGTCGCGGGCGGAAGCGCCGGTCACGGGACGGTCGCGGTGCATTGTTCGTCTCCAGCATTTGCGAGCGGTGCCGCACCAAGCTCTTCCGGCTTAACAATCCGGTCACTTACATCCTGCAGCGACTCCGCCGCCGCGCGACGCTGCGCCGAGTCCCCTTCTCCCTGACTGCAGAGTATCTCTCCGGATTTCTGCAAGGAACCGGATACCTCGAAGGCAAGGGCGTTCATCGCGACGACCTGCAGATCGATCGGGTCGAAATCCACCTGGGATATGTGCCGGGAAATCTTCAGATCCTCACCGGTGCAGGGAACCGCAGGAAACAGCACGAGTATGATTACCGTTGAGGCCGTGCTTTGGTGCTGCGAGCGCGGAGATGAGCTCGTGGACATCGGATTCACGGCGTGCGTCGAACCTGGCTCATGTGGCCGGCGGGACCGCTTCGGCTGCCTCGAAGAACCCGACGAGGAACCTTATGCCGAGATCGAGTCATCGGATCTGCCTCTTACCGCAGAAGAAGAACGGCAGGCGATCAAAATCGCCCTCGAAAGAGCGCGACGCTGAGCCATCGCGAACGTCCAGATCTTCACCCAGCGCCCGAATGGCGATCTGGCCGAGAGAACACAAAGGTAAGTCATCAATCTTTCACCAATCAACACACACTAACTATGCCAAAACAACCCGACGCAAAAGAACAGCAACTTTTCCAGAATAACATCGATAAGGCGGCACGAATCGCACGCCGGCTGCAGAGTCTCGACGAACAGCGGAAAGCGATCGCCAGAAAGCTCGACGTCGTGAAAGCCGAACTGTGCAACGCGGTCACGACGGTACCCTCGGCGCTCAATTTCTGCACGGAGACAGATGGCGGCGGCCTCTCGTGGAACGTTCCCGCTCGGAATGGATGCACTGTCCGTATCACGCACCCCGGCAAACGGATCGTTTCCGAAATCGCCGCGGACGCATTGTCGCTCATCAAAGAGATTTGTGGCCGGAGGTTCTCGGCCCTCTTCGAACCGCGCTTTTTGTGCGTGAAGAGCTTCCGCGAAATGGTTTTTCGCGAGCTACCGAAGGAGAGCGCGGAAAAGCTTCTGTCGCTCTGTGAGGAAGACAGCAAGCCGACCGTGACGGTGACCAAGCCGAAGGAGAACGCGTAAGCCAGTCAGGAATCCACACCTAGCACTCACTACCTATGTCGACCTTTTCTTTCCAACTTCCCAACCAGGGGCTGCAAATCACGGATTCTCTTCGGCTCGAAGCGGTCACCACCTGCGTAGGCTTCGATGATTTTCTCGATGTAACGCTCGCGCTGAATCATCCGCACTTCGACACCATCATCGTCGTCACTAGCCATGACGATAAACGCACTCAGGCGGTGGCACGCAAGCACGGTGCAGTGTGCGTCCAGACGGATCTTTTCAAGAAGAACGGCCGGAACTTCAACAAGGGTGCGGCGATCAATGCCGGATTCAACCGGTTCCAGTATCACGGCTGGCGGATGCACTTGGATAGCGACATCGCGGTGCCGGATAATTTCCGCCGGATGCTGTTCAATCATTCGCATCTCGATAAGTCCTGCGTTTACGGGGCCGATCGGGTGGACGTGGTTGGGCGCGATGTGTTGGAGTCGATCCGCATGGGCGCGCCGCAGCATCGCGAGCGCTCATTTCTGATCCCAGCGCAAGGGTGCCCGCTCTCGCCGCGCTATGTGGATCCGCTGCACGGTTACGTGCCGATCGGCTACTTCCAGCTCTGGAATGCTGCCGCACAAAAGCCCTATCCATGGAGTCTTGGAACAGCGGCACATGACGATGTGGCGTTTGCCGCGCAGTGGAGCGCCGAACATCGTCGATGCCTGCCGACGGTGATCTGTCACCACCTCTGCGCGCGGCCGCCACAGTGCGGGGAGAATTGGGACGGGAAACGCAGTCAACCACGGTTCTGAATGTGGATTATCCCGAAGTCACTCTTGTGGAATGGTGCGCAGGATACGGCGGCATTCATCTCGGACTGCGGCGAGTCGTCCCGCGCCTGCGCCTCATCGCTGCTTCTGAGATCGAAGCCTACGCGGTGGCAAACCTGGTCGCAAAAATGGAAACGGGACAACTGGATCCAGCTCCTATCTGGACGGATGTTAAGAGCTTTCCATGCGAGCCGTTTCGCGGACTCGTGGACATTTTCGCTGCGGGCTTCCCGTGCCAGCCGTTCAGTCTCGCCGGAAATCAGGCCGCCGACGCGGATCCGCGGCATCTCTTCCCGTATATCGTTGAAGGCGTGCGAGCAATTAGACCTCGGCTTGTCTTTCTCGAAAACGTCGAAGGAATTATCTCGGCGAAGCTCGGTGGAAATGGTTGGCGCGACTCAGCCGGAACACCGGTTTTGCTCCATGTCCTTCGAGAGCTGGAAAGGGTGGGTCTCAGATGCACGTGCGGCATATTCAGCGCGGTTGAAGTCGGCAAGAGCCACCAGCGCAAGCGCGTCTTCATCCTGGGGCACACCACGAGTGACAAACAATGGTGGCAATCATTCACCCGGCTCTTCCGGCGACTGCTGCCGCCTGGAGGATCAGGCAGGTTTATGGCCAACGCCGACGGCGATGGACTCGGTGGCCGCCTGCAACAAGACGGCGACCAGAAACAAAGCATCGGCGACCGTAAACGCTGGGGTGACACTAACGGATGCCATCCGGCAATGGCCAACGCCGGCAGCGCGCGATGTGAAGGGGGCGAATTCGGAGACACATTGCACCGTCACGGGCACTGGAAGGAAACATATGGACCAGTTGGCGAACTTTGTGGAGCACGGGTACTCATCCCCGGTCCCGGGCTGGGTGGAGATGGTGTTGTCGCTGACATTCGCAAACTTTTCGCAACAGACCCTGACCGAGCTTGGAGCCGCTTTGAAGCGGAGCGCAGAAACACGCTACGATGGCGAGAACTACTCGATACGATGCCATGGCTTGCACCAAGCCTCTCCGAAGAAGAAGCTGAACGTCTGGTTTGTCGAGGCTCTGATGGGATTACCCCTCGACTGGACGGCAGCAACCGGGTCGATCGGCTGCGGCTGTGTGGCAATGGCGTAGTTCAGGACACGGCAGCGAAGGCGTTTACCTGTTTACTTTCAGACCTTATCCGAACCGACACTCAAGATCCATTCTAGCATGCCTAAAATTCATGAAGTATGCCAAATAGGTACGTAAGAGAAAGTGCAATAGAATCGGAGGCCGTAAATTGCCTTTCATGGCAAGGTGAAGTGTTTTACCGCCGACTGATCAATCGCGTGGACGATTTCGGGCGTTTTACTGGGCATCTTGACTTGTTGCGTGCGTCCATTTTCCCTCTTCAACTTCACAAGGTTTCTTCCGCGGACGTAGAAAGGCTGCTTGGCGAATGCCAGGCCGCCGGTCTGGTGTTCCGATACGCCGTAAGCGGAAAGGCCTTTATTGTGTTGAATAACTGGGAAAAGGGCCGCGCCAAACATTCAGAGTACCCGGAGCCTCCAATCGAACTCTGTGATAGCATGCGAACATATGTTTACACGCGTTCGCAAATGTCCCCGATACCGACTCCGACTCCGACACCATCTCCGGCACCGGGAGCCGAATCTGCCGGGACACGTGTAGCGAAACCACCTGCTCTCAGTGAAGTGATTGCTGCAGGCGCTCGCGCACTGGTGGAAAAGGAGATTTGCGATGCATTTTTTCATAGGTGCGAAGCGCGCCCGCTGAGTCCCGCAGGCGAATGGACTGATCGAAACGGAACGGCCATTCGCAATTGGCAGGCCGCTCTGATGGCATTTGCAAGTTCGTGGCGCGCGAATCAACACGACCCAAAATCCACGCCAGCTATCGATGCAATTCATAAAAAGGAGGGGCGATTTGGATTCTGAACCCGATTTGTGTTCTGTGTGTGAGCGCGCGTTTATCGCACATGCCGTGAGCCTGGGAGGCGTCGAGTTATTTCGTGCAAGGTACTGCCAGACCTGCGTGGAAGTTCGACTCACCGCTGGTCAGTGCGATGACCGCGGACGTAAACACGCTTGTGACTGGGAGCGAATTTGCCCAATCGAATACCGGGACACCGACTTAGCGCATAGCGGGATCTCCTCCCAATGCCGCGTCGGCGCAGTAGAATGGGATGCGAGGTCAAATCGCGGACTGGCCTTTATTGGCGATACCGGCACTGGCAAAACACGATCACTCTTCGCCGCGCTACACCACGCACACGACCTTGGAAGACGGTGCGAGTCGATCAGTCACAACCGATTTTCTCGCGTAGTCGCGGAGGCTTTCGCGGGTGACGTAACAGAAAGGTCCCGGGCGAAGGGTATCTTGCGGCGAATCTCGAACGCGGAGGTGTTGCTATTTGACGATCTCGGCAAGGCACCTAACACCGAGCGCGCCGATGCGGAATTCGAAGAGCTGGTCGAATATCGCACCTCGCACGGCTTGCCGATCCTATGGACAGCGAACGGTTCTGGCGAATGGCTGGCCCGGAGGTTCGGCGCCGACCGCGGCGAGCCGATCGTACGTCGCCTTGCCGAGTTTTGCCGGGTATTGAAGGTGAGCTAGCAGTAACAATGCCGCGTCGGGAATAAGATCTTCGCCAGCGGCAAGCGTTGCCGATACTAGCTAGCTCCCACTAAGTAACAGGCAATGAAATCACTCGCCTGCCCGCAGGAAGTTTTGAACCGGATCGAGGATCCCAACATCGGACATCCGGTTGACGAATTCGAGCCGTTGCCCGCTGATTCAAACGAGTATCGACGGGCCAGCCGGAAGTTACTGCTAGTCCTGAATTCGCTCATGGAGATGCTTAAGGAGGACAGCGTAAGATGGTGGTCCATTCAGTTTGCGCTCGGCACGGTCCATTGCGAAGGACGAAGCATGACGGAGGTTGCGAACGAGATCGGTGTTTGCCGTGCTGCAATCTCGCGGCAGGCCACCGAGATTTGCCGACGGCTATCATTGCCGACTTCGCGCTATATGAAATCGGAGCAGTCACAAGAGGCGTTCCGGCAATCGCGGAGGGCGCAATTGTGAGTGGTAACATCACGAAAGTCGCATCCGCCACGGATGAGGCGATCAACGGGGCACATAACCGTGCAATTGCGGCCGCACGAAAGACCGAGGCGTCCATGCTGGACATGGTAAACGAGATGCTCGGCTGCGGGCTGCTATTGATCGAGCGGAAGAAGAGCGTGCGACACGGCGAATGGTGCCTCATGTTCGCGTCGCACGACGGAATCAAAAACGACACGCGTGTCGTTTTCCACTTCGATGCCAGGACCGGTCAGCGTTACATGAAGCTGGGCGCGAATCATCCTGCGCTGTTCGCTAGCTGGGCTGAGGCGCAGCCGTTTCTACGGGACGCTGGCATCATTGCAAACGCATTACCGGAACCTGAGCGGGAGCCGCAGTCGTCACGCACGAAATCACCGATCGACGTCATCCTGGATCTCGTCGGGCACGTGAATTCCCAGTGGAAGAAAGCACGGCTCGACTCGCTCGAAAGCATCAGCGACGAAGGGAAACTGCAGATCAGGGATCAGCTCGAGCCGCTACGGGAGAAGATCAATGCCATATGGGACGCCCTCGGCCCCGTGGAGGGCGATTGAGACCATCCAACGGGTGGCAACCACCCCCACCCAAGGAATCTCTTTGACCCGCCCCACAGCGCGCGGGTTTCCACCGCAGCGCGTACAAATTTCACGGGAACCCACTTTCTCGAATGTCCGACTCCCCTCGTAATTCCCCCGGACATGTCCCCTTCGGCGGACATTCGCGCCTTTGACATGTCCGGTCCCGCATGGAGTCACAGGAACTCGTCTCCCAGCAAGACCTCGCGCGCATCGTCGGCTACACTCCGCGCCAAATCCGGCGGCTGCTCGAGCATCCGAGCTGCCCGGGCAAGATCGACGACCTCTATCACGTCGAGGAATGGACCGAATTCCTCGCCACGCACGGCCGGAAAGCTCCCGCGGCGACTCGCAAAGCCGAACTCGAAGCCGAGAAGCTCGAGATCCACAACCGCCGCCAGCTCTGGAAACACGAATGCGAAAAGCGCGTCTGGACCCGCAACGTCGATATCGCCCCGGCAATCCAGCGCTTCGACGACGAAATCATCCGCCTCCTTCGCGAATCCCTCGAAAAAACCATCCCCCGGCTCGGTGCCGGCAAGAGCGAAGACGCCCTCCGTGTCATCGGTAAATCCGAAGTCGACCGCATCATGACCGCCATCCATCGGGGAAACGCCGAGCTCATCGCCACTTTCCCCGTTCCCTTGGAGGAACAGCCGCAGTGAGCTTCATCGAATCCCTCCGCCGCGCGAACTGGCGCCCGATCGACCGCCGGCCAATCTACGAGTCGCTCGCCGACGACCTCATCCTTCCGCCCGGCACACCCTACCCTGGCCCGTTCCACATCGACAATTCCCCGTGGATCAAAGAGCCGCTCGACGCCATCGCTGAGGACGGCTGCAAGCGCGTGTTAGTCAGCGGCGCCGCCCAGCTTGGCAAAACCCTCTTCGGAATCATCTTCGTAATCTGGTGCCTCTTCCGACGCCCCGGACTTACCACGTGGAACGGCCAGACCGATCCCGCCATCCGTAAGTTCGCCGAAGACAAAGCCTGGCCACTGCTCCGCGCCTGTAAGTCGCTCATCGCCCGCCTCCCGGCCGATCGCAACACGATCCGCACACGCGCCATCGTCTTTCCAAATGGCAGCCTCCGCTTTCAGGGCGCCTCCGAAAACAACGCCCACGGCGACACCGTCCTCAATCAAATCAACGACGAACGCCACCTCTGGCAGCCCGGACTTATCCATAAGTTCGACAGCCGCGTCGGCTCCATGCCAAACGCCAAGCAACTCGACCTCTCCACCGGCTCGCTCAAGTTCGGCACCGAGGAACTGCCCGATGGCTCGGAGCGCGAATTCGGCGACGACTTCTTCAATCAATGCCGCGACGCCACGCGCGAAGTCTGGTCCGTGAAATGCCCCGCCTGCGAGCGCCTGCAGCCGCTCGCGTGGAAACACCGCGACGCCGATGGCAACGACGTCCTCGATGAAAAGCAGCAGCCCGTCTTCGGCATCGTCTGGGACGAAACCGAAACCACTCGCCCCGGCGGCCGCTGGAACTTCGGCGCAGTCCGCAAAACAGCCCGCTGGCGCTGCGCTGCCGATGCCCTCGGCATCCGCCGTTACCGCATCGAAAAGCGCGGCGGCGCCAGGATCCGCCAGGAAATCACCGAGCCCTGCCGCTTCGAGTTACCCGAAACTCCCGAAAACATCCGCGCCCTAAATTCCCTTCAATCCGGCGCGCAATACGTTCGCACCAATCCCCTCGCCGATCCCAGCATCCGCAGCTTCCGCTTTCCTGCCATGGTAAGTGAGTTAGTCGGCTGGGGCACACTCGTGGTCGAATGGCTCAAAGCCACCGGCTCCGCCTATGCCGGCGACTTCGGCCCGATGAAAACCTTTGTCCAGAATCGCCTCGCCGAAGCCTGGGACTCCTCGGTGCAGATGCACGCCGAAAGTAAGCCCACCGGCGATTACGACCTCGGCGACACCTGGCTCACCCCAGACGGCTCACCCGTCGAAGCCCGCCGCTGCATGTCCATCGATCGCCAGCGCGGCAGAAACGGCGAAGGCCTGCACTTCTGGGCAGTCTGCCGCGACATCAGCGCCGATCACGGCAGCCGCCTCGTCTGGTTCGGCCGCCTCGATTCATACGAAGCCTGCCGCGAAAAGCAGCACGAGCTCAAGATACAGGACAATCGCGTCATCATCGACGCTGGCGATCAGGCCCGCGAAGTCTACGCCGTATGTTGCAAATACGGCTGGACCGCCTTCGCCGGCCGCGACGTCGATTACTTCACCTGGTCGCACGCCAATGGCCCAAAGATCCCCATCCGCAAACTCTGGAGCCGCCGCATCAATGGCGATCCTATCGGCGTCCGCAAAAAGACAAAGGCGCAAGCTGGCCGTCCCGCGCTCCGCATCCCGCTCGGCGCCCTTCGCTTCGCGCGACTCTTCCTCTGGGCTCGCACACCCGTGCAGGATATCCTCGCCGCGCTCATCGCTGGTAACTCCGCTTACTGGGGCAGGCCGCGAAATGAACCCCGCGAATACACCGAGCAGCTCAATAGCGAAGTAAAGAAGCAGATCCGCGATCGCCGCGGCCGCCAGCGCTATATGTGGGTCGCCACGCGCGAAGATAACCACGCACGCGATTGCGAAGCCATGCTCGTAGTCGCCGCGCTCATGAGCGGCCTGCTAAAGCCCGACATCGCCAGCGCAGGTGATCCCCCTCCAAATCCCGCGCCACCCGAACCCGCCGCCCCCGGAGAACCCAAGCACCTCGAACAAATCAAGCCGGGCGTCCGACGCTACATCCTGCGGAAGCCACAATCCCGCCGGCGCCCCAATTGACACCATCCCACGTGTGGTTACACACCGCAGCTTCGCGGGCGCGCCCAGCCTTCGACACGACCACTTACACAGCCGTCGCATGTCAGGCAAAGTGCGCCCGCGTCGGTGTTGACATTCGCGACTCCCCGAATGCCCGATTACCCGCTCCAACGCCTCTTTTTCGACTGCACAGAAGCGGACGTGCTTGCCATCAGGGACAAAGCCATCGCCCTCATCAAGGAAGGCAAGACCATCATGCGCTTCACCGCCGCGGGCAAGGAGGCTGAGAAAGCCTGGGCGCTCCCGCCGCAGCAAATGCTCATGGAAGCACGCGCCGCCCTGCGACATATCGACCCCGCCACTTACGGCCGCCGCGTGCGAAAGACATACGCCTCGTTTCGCCGGCAATACCCCTACTCCTGATGAAATCCGGCGGCTTCAAGGCGCTCAAAAGCGGAGTGCTCGTTCCGGAAAATTTCTCCCTCACTTACGAAGGGGCGAATCCAAAC
>OUNM010663588.1_pt1 | contig 14927 bp, 12 predicted proteins | sample 1769961 | NCBI WGS metagenome assembly OUNM01 (sample SAMEA3914820, study PRJEB12502) | metagenome | biome: forest; material: soil | place: USA | collected 2012-03-12 | depth 0.3 m | reverse complement strand
CTTCACGCCATAGGCAAGAGCGTCCCTTTGCGTCTGCGGCAGTTCAGGCATGATGTAGGGGATCATCATGTTCCAGGATGCAAGGATCACCGCCTTGCCGCGGACGCTCCTGAGCTTTCCGCCGTTCACATAGCTGACCACTGCTTCCCTGGCTGACCAGGGATCGCCGTCGTGGCGCACATTGACCACGATCGAACTCAGGCGAATGCGCGTCGTCTGGTTCGGCTGATCGAGTGCCCCATAGTCGATCACGGCAGTGCCCATATCCTCCTGGGTCCGCCCCTGTGTCGAACTCGGAACAAGCTTCGATACAAGCAGCCGTGCCAGCGTCGCATTGCCGTCCGGGAAATGAATATAGACGTGCGAATCCTTCGATCGCCCATGACTGCTGCCCGGAAGATCGGTGAAAAGATTGTCCGGAGCTGATCCAATACCGAGACCCGCAAAACCGGGAAACTCCATCGACCAGCCGAAAATCGCGGGAATTGCGTCAGGCCCCACACAGTAATTATTATATCCGGCTGTCTTGAATAACCACGTAACCTGGGGATCGACGCCGATAGTTTTCTCATAATAATCTTGAAGTGAGGTAGTAGCGAGGAACAGCTTCTTCTCATCCACCGATTTTCCCGCCAGGTAGTCCGTCTGCGTATCTGACACCAGGCGCCGAAAATCCGCCATCGCCTTGGCATTGAGCGGCAGATCCTCACTCACCAGTCGCGTGGCGGAATAGCCCGGCCCGGCAGGCACGACCAACTTGTCCCGCTTCCATGTTTCCTTGTCGAAAAACGTGCCCTGCCCCAGGTTCAGGCCGTTGTAGAGCTTGGAGTTGGCCGTGTTTTCCCGCACGTAGCGGGAGATATCGACACCCAGGTCGTCGAGAACCTTCTGCGCCCAGCGATTGTAACGCTCGGGCGCCTCCATGCTCTGGGTGCCGGCATTTATCACGAGCTTTTTGCCGTCAACGATAAATTCATTGCGCTTGGCGTGACCGCCAAAATCGTCATGATTGTCGATGAGCAGGACCCGAGCCGCAGGGCCTGCACCCTGGAGGAAGAAATGGGCCGCAGCGAGGCCGCTGAGCCCCGCGCCTACGATGACGCAGTCATAGATTTCTCCGGTGTCGGCCACATCCTTGATGTCGAGCCGACCATCTCGAAGGAGATGGGCATATTCGAACGATCCGGGATGGGCGCCGCGCAGACCCGTTTTTGCCGGAGGGTAGCTCGTGTCGAGCAATTGCCCGCCCCCTGCGGCACGTAGCGGGCCGCCAAGCGTCAGTCCGCCGATTGCGACGGCGGTACCGCTGACGAAGTCCCGACGGCTGATCGCGCGATCCATGCCAAGCGCCTTGCTATCGTCCACCCATATTCTCCAAAATGTTCATCCAGAATCTCCGCATCCGATTTACAGGCGGCGCAGCCGCTTGCGCCGGACCAGGAAAAATGCCGCCGAAAAGAATGCAATGACGCACAGGCTCGAGTAAAACTGGCTCATGAGCTCCGGCGTGAGGGCCATGGCCGCCAGTACCATTAAGATAATTCCAACGGTTGCGTAGCTCAATGCCGGGAAGAGCCACACTTTTACTTTCAGGATCGACGGCGCTTCCCGTTCGAGCCTGCGCCGGTTTCGGATCTGGGCAAGCGCTATCATCATGTAGATAACCAGCATCAGGGCGCCCGACGCATTCACGAGGAATGAGAAAACGAGTTGCGGCGAGAGGACGGACGCCGCCAGCGCCGCATAACTGAAGCTGCTTGCGATCAGAATTGCGCGAACCGGCACCTGCCGGCGATTCACCGCCACCAGATTTTGAGGCGCATCGCCCTCGGCGGCAAGCTGGAAGAGAACCCGAGACGTAACGTACAAGCCTGAATTGAGGCAGGAAAGCACGGCGACCAGGACGACCATATTCATGACCGTCTTCGCCCCCGGGATATGAATTCTGCTCAGGGCCTCGGAAAATGGCGAAACTCCCGGCACGATCTGCGTCCACGGCACCACGGTCACGATGAGGAAGATCGACAGGATATAGAAAAGGACGACACGAACCGCGACTGAACCAGCCATTCGCGCGATTGCCTTTTCGGGATCCTCCGCTTCCGCCGCCGCGACCGTCGCAATTTCAGCGCCAACGAGCGCAAAAATGACGGTGGTCACACCGGAGAATATGGAGAGCAGGCCTCGCGGCATGAAGCCGCCATGGGCCGTCAGATTGGAGAAGTCGGGCCCGTGGGGCGCCGTGAAACCAAGCGCAAAACTGCCGGTAACGACGATGAATGCAACGATCGCGGCAATCTTGATCGACGAAAACCAGAACTCGAATTCACCATAGGACTTTGTCGACATGAGGTTCACCGCAGTGAGAACCGCCATCAAGATGCTGCCCAATGCCCAGACCGGCAACGATATCCATGTCGATAGAATTACAGCCCCCGCCAGCGCCTCGATGGCGACCACGACAGCCCAAAAATACCAGTAAAGCCAACCGCTGAGAAACCCGGCCCAGTGGCCCAGCCCGGCGCGCGCAAATTCCGGGAATGTCTGGATGCCCGGCAGCGCGACTGCCATTTCCGACAGCATCTGCATCACCACCAGGACGACCGCTCCAGCAAGGGCGTAGCTCAGTATGACGGCAGGACCGATGCTTGCGATCGCGCTCGATGAACCAACAAACAATCCAGCCCCAATGATACCACCGAAGGCGATCATCGAGATGTGCCGCTTCTTCAGTGTATGGCCCAGATTCGCAATTGCGTTGACTTCACTGACGACTTCTTTCGGAAGATACGAAAGCTCAACCGGTGGTTCCATACGGAATTTCCTATTCCCTAACTGATGTCGAGATTTCGCGTACCTATGACTTGCTTATCCAAACAAGATCATATTCCGTACTCCACGTTTTTCCGATATCGTCAGTGCAAATGCAAAGCTCCCGGATGTTACCATCAGACAACAGGGTCAATGTCCATCTGCGAAGTCTGGAATTTCCATCTCCGAGAGACTTTCGGGCGGTATAAATCAAATTGCCATAGTCCGCCGACTCTCCGGTAAAGAGAGTCGCTGTACCATCATCTGTCTTGACGAAATAATGCCATATATTCAGCGCGGGCGAGTAGGCCATAAGGCCTACGCCCGTGCTGCCATCCGGAAGGCTTATATGCTGAAGGATTTTTCCGTCTTCCAACAATCTCTCATTGAAAAATTCCGCAATTTTTGTAGACCCATCAAAGATATCCCAGTATCCGAGCGTGAAGTCGTGACTTCGCGCCGAGACCTGGTCCACACCCAATTCTTCAGCCGGGGCAATTGATTCGTCATTGTTCATCTCAGATCCTGATCTGCAAGAGGCGCTTCAAGACAGGGTTGAAAGCTCCCGCCCAAGCGTTTCCGCGATGAGATCGATTTCGTCGGGCTCGATGGTCAGGGGTGGCGAGAGGGCGACGATGTCGCCCGTGACGCGGATCAGCACACCCGCTTCATAACAGCGCGTAAAGAGCTCATATCCCCGCGCGCCCGGCGCCCCCGGGCGGGGCGCAAGCTCGATTCCCCCAATCAGGCCCAGATTGCGAATATCAGCGACGTGCGGCTTGACTGCCAGGGCATGCAGCGCCTCCTGCCAGTGATCCTCGAGCGCCGACGCCCGCTCGAACAGCCCGTCGTCACGATATACGTCGAGAGTCGCGAGCGCCGCTGCGCAGGCCAGCGGATGAGCAGAATATGTATAGCCATGGGCTAGCTCGATCGCGTTTTCCGGCTGGTTTTGAGCCATCGCCTCGAACAATCCCGCTCGTGCCAGTACCGCGCCCATGGGCACCGTCCCGCTCGTGATCGCCTTGGCCGTCGTAATGAGATCCGGGGTGACGCCAAAGCGATCAGCCGCAAACATCGAACCTACCCGCCCAAAGGCGGTGATCACCTCATCGAAGATGAGAAGGATGCCGTGCCGGTCGCAAATCTCACGCAGGCGGCGCAAATAGCCTTGCGGCGGCACCAGCACGCCCGTTGATCCGGCGACCGGCTCGACGATCACCGCAGCGATGGTTGAGGCATCATGCAGGGTCACGAGGCGTTCAAGGTCGTCTGCCAGCTCAGCGCCATATCGAGGCAGGCCGCGGCTGAACGCGTTCCGCTCCAGGTCGTGCGTGTGGCGCATGTGGTCGACGCCCGTCAGCAGCGGGCCGAACTGTTTGCGGTTTCCGACTATGCCCCCAACTGAGATGCCACCGAAGCCAACGCCATGATATCCGCGCTCGCGACCGATCAAGCGGGTGCGGCCGCCCTGACCGATCGAGCGCTGATAGGCCAGGGCGATCTTGAGGGCGCTATCGACCGCCTCCGAACCCGACCCGCAGAAGAAAACATTGCCAAAACCTTCCGGTGCGGCCTGAACGAGCCGGGCGGCAAGCTCGAAAGCCGCTGGATGTCCCATCTGGAAGGACGGCGCATAGTCGAGAACAGCTGCCTGTTGCTGGATCGCCGATACGATACGGGGATCGCCATGACCTGCATTACAGCACCACAGGCCGGCCGTGCCATCAAGCACCTGACGCCCGTCATGGCTCGTATAGTGATTGCCTTTGGCCGCGACCAATAGCCGCGGCGACGCCTTATATTGCCGGTTCGCGGTGAACGGCATCCAGAACGGTGACAGGTTATTCGCTATCTTCATGCATGCTCTGCTTGCTTTGGGTGCCAAGTCCAACTGCGTCGCCCCCCTGTTGCCGTGTGCGGTGCGATTGGCACCTGCATCGGGTATCAAGAGGCGCCCTTCGCGGCGGAAGGTGTCTATCGCGCCGACGACAGTGCCCCTTGGGCACCAGCGTGGGGACCTTATTGGCGTTACTTCAGGTCAGGGCGGCCAACCTCGGCCGCGTCGGAACGCCCTCAGCGCTTGTCCGCCTGACGTGTCTTTACGGGTATTGCGCAAGAAGCTCCGGCACGTCAGTCGCTCCGACGATGACGCAATGGCAACGCCGCAAGGTCGGGGAGGCAGGCTCAGCGCCCCTGGCTGTAATCGCCCAGGCCCGGCCGCAATCATCTGCAGTGATCGGGCCAGCGACGAGACGCGGAATTATGCCGTGATGAAACCCGCGACGGCCGGGCCGGCTCGAGACGCTGCTCGAAATCCGGCGCCAAATCCGTGCGAACGCCTGCACTTTGGCCGGACATCGCTTCGTGACGGAGAAAGAGAATGACACCGCAAGACCATCTCGCGCGCTACCGCTATCCTGCGCCGCCCTAATGGCTTGCGCGATCGCGCTCTGCTGAGGCTACGCCTCGCAACCAGCGCCGAAAGCGGGCGATGGGAAGCGAATTCCATTGGCCCTCTCGCGCAATGAAGTTGTAACCGCCCAGACAAACCGGGAGAAAAAGCCCTTCTGCAGGAGAAAGGGCAACCAGCCGCCCGGCTTCGATATCATCGCGCAGGAGCAGCGAATTTGCGAGTGCGACCCCCTGACCCTGGCGAGCTGCGTTAAGCGTGAGATGAGCATGCCAAAGCCTCGTTCCGGGCAAACGCTCAGGTACCGGCACGCCCTGTTTGATCAACCAGTGTCGCCACTCAAGGTCATTGTCCTCGTGCAGCAGCGCGAGGTCCAGGAAGTCACTGGCTCCCTGCAACTTTCGGCTGGACGCGAATTCGGGACTCGCAACTGGAAAGACCTCGGGGCGGGCGAATTCGAGGCGATGAACTATTTTGGGAAGGGCTGCCTCCTCCCACTCCCGGATGTAGCGGATATCCCCATCGACATCCTTGCTGCGGAAGTCAGGAGCCACGTCCGACGGGTGGAAATCGACATCGATATCGCGGTTGGCGCTGATGAACTCGCTCAGCCTGTCCGATAGCCACAGGCTCGCAAATCCGGGGATGCACTGGATACGGAGCTTGAGCTCCTCCTCCCCTATCATCAGCGCTCTCGTCGCGCCGACAATCGAATTCATGGCCGAACAAATCTGCTCGTGATAGGCTTTTCCCGCTTCGGTCAATGCGTAGCCCGAATCGTCGCGCACGAATAATTGATTCCCGACCCAAGCCTCGAGAGACCGGATATTCCGGCTGATGACCGCGTGATCGCTCATCAATTCCTTCGCCGCCGGGCGTACACCTCCAAGCCGCCCGACCGCCTCGAAAGCGCGCAGTGCCGCCAGGGGCGGGAGAAACTTTCGATCCGTCAACGATGCTCCTAGTCTCAGCGCCGGGTACCTCTCCCATGGGCATCCCTGTGTCAAGAGATCAGGGATGCCCGTTGGGGAACCGTCTCGCGCAAGGCCCTCGGGTTCATCCATGAGGTGCGCATGGTGGCGATCTGCTGTCCTTTTCAAGGGACGGGCCACAGGCTGGAGCTGAGCGGGAGGGCGGCCGCGAAGCTGGCGACTGATCCGTGATCGGAGAATCAAAAGCTCTTTTTCGCATGGTCCGCGGTCTCGTGCCTGAGAGGAGACAGCGCGAGGGTGAACCGAGCGTGGCACGGCGCCGGCAACGCAGTGCGATAGCGCATGAACGCGTGCGCGGGACGCTCATCACACCGCCGGCGAACGCGCCAGGCGCGGCCTCGAACCAGCCAGCGCCCCGGCGCGATGCCGCTGTCCAATCCGCGAAGCCGCAGCCGATCCGGACGCGGCCGGGCGCTTTTCCCCGGAAACAAGTGATGCGGCACGGCAAGCGAAAAAGGGCGCGCGGTTCGCGCTCAACGATCCATCCCGGGCAGTGCACACCGGGAGGCGCCACACCCTCATATCCACAGGGTCAACAAGGCTGGTCGAGCACGATCGCCTTTGTCTCCAAAAACGGCATCAGCCCTTCAACACCGCCCTCCCGGCCAAGGCCGGACTGTTTGAAACCACCAGCTCCAAGCGAGAAATCGGCGCCTGAGCGGTTTTGCCCGACCGAGCCGGAGCGAATCTGCCTTGCGGCCCTGAGGAAGCGATCGCTGTCGTTTGTGAAAATCGCCGCATTCAAGCCGAAGATGGTATCATTTGCCAATTCGATCGCGTGATTCTCACTGTCTGCAGGGATGACGCTGAGGACGGGGCCGAAAATCTCCTCCTGGGCGATCGCCGAATTGTTGCTGACATTTCCAAAGATGGTTGGCTCGATATAGAAGCCCCGGCTCAAATGGTCGGGGCGGCGGCCTCCGAAAGCCAAGGTTGCACCCTCAGCCTGCCCTCTTGCGATATAGGCTTCAACACGATCCCGCTGCCGGGCCATCGCAAGGGGCCCGACAACGACATCGGCGTCGAATGCATCTCCGACCTTCAGCTCGGCGGCTATGCCACTCAGCGCATCGACCATTTGGCCATGGCGCTGGCGTGGCACAATCACCCGCGTCAGGCTGTCGCAGACCTGCCCGCTGAGAAACTGAAACGTCCCGGCAATCGACTTTGCCGCACTTTCGATATCATAGTCGTCCATCACGACGGCGGGTGACTTTCCGCCGAGTTCGAGGGTTACCCGCGCTATCCGGTCACCGCAAATTGACGCCACACGTCGGCCCGCAGCGGTGGAGCCTGTGAATGAGACCTTGTCGATTCCCGGATGCCGCACCAGCTCTTCCGAGACGTCACGGTCCGCGGTTATGAAATTGAACACGCCGGCTGGAAGACCGATCGTCTCACATACCTCAGCCAGAATATAGGCCGAGCTCGGCGCCTCGATCGGTGCCTTCAGCACGACCGTACATCCGGCCAGAAAGGCGGGCGCGCACTTGTAGGCGATCATGATCGCAGGGCCATTCCATGGAATGACGGCGGCTACGACGCCAACGGGTTCGCGCACGAGAAGACTCCGGCGCCCCGCGGAGGAGGCGTGCGTCTCCTCAAACGGGAACGTCGAACCGATGTCAGCGTAAGAGTTGAAGCCGCCTGCGACGTAATGGCCGACCGCCGCTTGGGAGAGCGAATGCGTGACTCCTGATTCAATCGACCAGGTTCTCGCCAGCTCATCATTGCGACGCTGCAGTTCTGTCGCGAAAGCGCGGAGGTAACCGGCGCGCTCAGCATGGGTGAGCCTTGGCCAAAACCCGTTGTCGAAAGCCTCCCGCGCGGCCGCGACTGCCCTGTTGACGTCGTGCAGATCGGCTCCGGCGACAGTGCCGGCGACTTCCTCCGTACCGCAGTCGATCACGTCAAATGATGCATCTGACGCGGGATCGACCCACTCTCCGCCGATATAGAATCTACGTGGGTTGGCGATATCGAGAGTCCGTGAAACCATAAAACCTCCAGGATTTGAAGCATGGGGGGGCCAGTCGTAGATTTCGACGGATCCCGGCGAGATATTTATTGATGCCCGCCCACGTTCATCAATCGCGTGCAAACATATGAGGTGGATCGCAACCGTCCTTACCATCCACCTCCAGCCGGAAGCGCCGCCTCTGCGCGCCTGTCCGGTGAATGTAATTTATCTCCCACGCCTGAATTTCACTGCAGCGACTACGAGCACGCGCCCCCAACGCCATGGCAACCTGATCTGACTGAGGCCATAGGATGGTCGCCGCCATTCGCAGAGTGGGCATCAGGGTCAGCGGTGGTGCAATATGCGCAACACCCTCTCGAACAAAGGGCGGCGTTGACCCACGAGCATTCCATTTTTACGAAAGGATTCCGGCACTTGCTGGTCACCGCATCGCCGTCGCCCGGCCCTCGATGAGATGAGACGATAGCCGCGCGGTCGCCGCCGCCGGACACCGCGAGGCAATCTTGCGCCATGCGCAAGGGGCCGCTGACGAGCAATATAGTACCAGGCCGATACTGGAGCCTCTTCAACACCAGGACTCCGGAATCGACCGGAAGACGAAGTGATCACGCCAGGAGAGATCCGGCTTGACCGGCGTGAGATGTGCGCTGCGCGGCTGGACCGCTCAAGCTTGGGCTGAGCCATGAATACCGCACGTACCGCAGAGCAGGGCTGCGGTACTAAGTGGTGCCGATTAGACACCATTGACGACCGCCATGTCGCCTTGCCTTGGCTCAGCAGCCCAGCCATGCTGCAGCGGTGATGATACACCGACGGCCCAGGGGAATCCGCGTGCTGCCATGCCTGGTATCGCTCGGCCGGCAGGAGCGCAGCTATCGGGAGGAAGGTATCGTCGGGCACCGCCGCCACGCTCGAACCGCCGTGGCGGACCTCCTTCGCATGAAACGCGAGCGGACGGTTCGCTCCTTCGGCCGTCAATTTAACAGGCAGGGCCCGTCGCACATTGTGACGGACGGGGAAGATGGTTTTTGATGGCAAACGGCAAGCATTATCCACCTTTGCCTGCCTTGAGGGCCTTTGAGGCCGTTGGTCGACTGGGTGGAATCAGAAAGGCGGCCAAAGAACTGGGAATAGATCACGCAGTAGTCAGCAGGCACATCAAAGCACTTGAAGCCTTGATAGGAAGCGCGCTCCTCACAAGGGAGGGTAACGGCTTCAATCTGACGCGCGCCGGGGCTCAATACCACGAAAGGATCGGCAAAGCGATAACGATTATTGGTCAAGCGACAGAGGCGCGGATGAAATCGACTGAAAAAACCCAGCTGAAGGTCTGGTGCGTGCCCGGTCTGGCGTTCCTTTGGCTTTCGGAGAAGCTTGGAGAATTTATTGCCGAGAACCCAAATATAGACATCGAATTCAGGCCGACAGATGTTGCTCCCGATTTTCGTTCAAATGCGATCGATATTGACATTCGTTTTATTCGGAACTGGGAGGACGAGAACAAATCGAAGTCGATCAGGGGATTTGAATTCGCACGGCCAAAGTTCTTTCCGGTCGCGAGCGGGAAATTGGCAAGCCGCATCGGAACCCTGAAGTCTGCGGCTGACTTTCTGCAATACCCCCTGTTGCACGAGGACAATGACGAAGGCTGGCGATATTGGCTGGAGCATCAGGGGTTGACCGGGATAGACCATCTTGGCGGGCCGCGGTTGTGGCACGCAAATCTGACATTGGATGCTGCGGCACAAGGCGCGGGCATTGCCTTGGCAAATCACCTGCTTGTGCAAAGAAGACTTCAAACTGGCGAGTTGCAGCGGGTCGTGAGCGAGGAGCCTCTACTTGATCTTGAAGTCGGAGGCTACAGCATGATGTCGCGGGAGGATCGCTGGGACTCGCCGGTGATCTCTCGATTCCGTAGCTGGCTCGAAGAGATGGTGCAGCGGAGCAATGAATAAATAGCACTCGGCGTCAACGTCGCCCGATTATTTCCCGGAATAGGCGCATACGTCCTTTCGCACGCTTCGTGTCGGAGCCAGCCAGCCATTTTTCGCGCCGCGCAGCCTCGGGCAATCGCCGCTCCGCGGGGAAGCGGGTCAATCGAACGATGCCGTGATGCCATTGGCTGCGCCAGCGATCCAAGGAAGAGGCCAACTATATGCATTTTCGTGCTCGAGCAGTACTTTCGAATGGAGGTCTCCGTTGACACCTAGGGAAACAACAACGGACAGTTACAAAAGCGGGCCGCGTCAGCCCGTTTCTGTCGATCACTCCTATGTCTATACGATGATGGCGGTGGCTGCGCTTTGCGGAGCCATGGTATCTTTCCAGGTCGGCGCTGCCATTGCCAAACTTTTATTTCCGCTGGTGGGTGCGCAAGGCGCCACTGCCCTCAGGCAAGTGATCGGCGCACCCATACTCATCATAGCCCTGCGGCCTTGGCGCCGTATTCCGACCAGGGCGTCGATCATCCCTCTCTTATGCTATGGGATTGCACTGGGCTTCATGAGCCTGCTTTTCTATTTGTCGTTGCGTACGATCCCATTGGGTATTGCGGTTGCATTATATTTTGGCGGCCCCCTCGGAATTTCGATCGCCTCATTGCGCAAGCCAGTGGATTTCATCTGGGTCGCCTTGGCCATTCTCGGCCTTTTGATGCTGCTGCCGCTGCGCACCTCGGCCTATTCGATTGACCCTGCGGGGGCGCTGCTGGCAGCCGGCGCCGGAGCATGCTGGGCTGTCTATATTCTGGCAGCCAAGCGGCTCGGGAAAGAGCTTGGCTCAAGTGCAGCCGCCTATGGTGCGGTGATCGCCATGTTCATAGCATTGCCCATCGGCCTAGCTCATTCAGGAATGGCGCTGCTTGCACCCAAGGTCCTGTCGCTTGGTTTGGCGCTCGCGTTCTTCTCGAGCGCTCTGCCCGGAGCATTGGAAATGTTCGCGCTGACACGAATGCCGCCGCGCGCCTATGGGACTCTGGTGAGCGCAGATCCCGCCATCGCGGCGCTGATGGGAATGGCATTGCTCGGCGAGACGCTGACGTTCAGCCAGTGGGGCGGCATCATCGCAATCGCGAGCGCTTCGGTCGGAACGACACTTTCTCTGCGTCCCAAAGCACAGCTCAAGCCGGCGGAGATCGGTCCTCCCACCTGAGCGTGGCATTGTCGCGCGGCTGCAGGAACATGACCGTCCGCCGGGCTGATGGATGCCGTGGGGCGGTCAGCGGCCGCCCCGGGGTCAGGCTTTCGCGGCGATGACAATAATCTCCACCCTATAGTCCGGAGTCGCAAGCTTCGCCTCCCCCGTAGCGCGGGCAGGGGCATCGAAGCCTGCGATCCAGGCGTCCCAGACTGCGTTCATCGCCGTAAAGTCCGCCATATCGGCGAGCCAGATCGTCACCATGAGCATGTGATTCTTGCTGCTGCCGGTTGCGACCAGCAACGTCTCGATTTCGGCGAGCACTGCCTTTGTCTGTGCGGTGATGCTGTCTCCGGGGGCACCTACCTGCCCGGCAAGATAGATGGTTTCGCCGTGGATCACGGCCTGACTCATGCGGGGACCGCGCTCGATACGGGTGATAGTCATGTTTGTCTCCTGATTGTCAGTAACGCGCGACCGTCAGATCACCCGCCTCGATGGCAGGTTTTCTCCGTGATATGATGTCGGCGATGACATGGCCCGATCCGCATGCCATCGTCCAGCCGAGCGTGCCGTGACCTGCATTCAGGAATAGGTTGGGAACGGCCGTCGGCCCGACCACGGGTGTGCTGTCAGGCGTCATCGGACGCAGACCGCACCAGTAGCTGGCCCGGGAAAGATCGCCCGCTCCGGGGAAAAGCGTACCCACCGAATGTTCCAGCGTCGCGCGACGCCTCAACGGCAGATCCAGGCGGAAGCCGCTGATCTCCGCCATTCCGCCGACCCGGATACGGTCGCCCAGCCACGTGATCGCAACCTTGTAGCTTTCATCAAGGAGCGTGGATCGGGGCGCCAGCAGTTCGTCAATGATCGGGACCGTGATTGAATATCCCTTCACCGGGTAGACCGGAAGGCGGATCCCGAGCGGGGCCACGATCTGAGTCGAGTAGCTTCCCATCGCCACGAGATAAGCATCTGCAAGAATATCGCCCCGATCGGTTTCGACATGGCCGATTTGGCCACCATTCGACACCAGGCGCTTGATCGTTCTGCCATTCAGAAATGAAACGCCCCGCGCCTTTGCCAGCTCCGCAAGCGCATTGGTGAATTTGAAGCAGTCCCCGGTCTCGTCGTTGGGCAGCCTCAATCCCCCGGCGAGCCGCACATGATTGTTGGCAAGCCCGGGCTCCGCGGCGATGCAACCTGCAGAGTCGAGTATCTCGAACGGCACCCCGCCCGCCGCGAGGACCTCGATGTCCTTGGCGATACCGTCAAGTTGCTTTTGCTCCCGGAACAGTTGCAGCGTCCCGAGCTGGCGCTCGTCATAACGAATAGCCGTGTGCTGCCGCAGGCTGATAAGGCAATCACGGCTGAACTCCGCCAGGCGCACCATACGTTGCTTGTTGATGGCGTATCGCTCGGCCGTGCAGTTGGTCAGCATCGCGGCCAACCAGCGCAGCATCGCCATATCGACCTGCGGCCGCAGAATCAGCGGCGCATGTTCCATGAACAGCCAGCGCAGCGCCTTGGCGGGAATTCCCGGCGCGGCCCAGGGAGAGGCATAGCCGGGAGAAATTTCGCCGGCATTGGCGAAGCTCGTCTCAAGTGCGGGGCCCTCCTGGCGATCAATGACCACGACGTCATGTCCTGCCTCTGCAAGATACCAAGCCGAAGTGACCCCTATCACCCCGCTGCCCAGGACGGCGACTTTCATGTGCACGCGCTCCGCTGATGTTCGGGCGTGCGCACGGGGAGATATTCGCGTGCGTAGCGCTTACCGAGTCGAGTGAGGATTTCATAGGAGATGGTGCCGGCATGCATCGCGACGTCATCGACAGTCTGGTGCGGGCCGAGCAACTCGACCGGCGCGCCGGCATAAAGCATTTCACCGGGTACGCTCGTTACGTCGAGCGTTATGCTGTCCATGGAGACGCGCCCGGCGATCGGTACGCGGATGCCGCCAATGAAAGCGGCTCCGTTATTGCTCAAATGCCTTGGCCAGCCATCGGCATAGCCGACCGCAATGGTCGCGATGCGGCTGGGCGCATCTGTTCGAAAGCTCAGCCCATAGCCCACCCCGGTTCCAGCCGGCACGTCACGCACCTGAACGATCGCCGCGTCGAGGGAGACAACTGGCCGCATCGGGTTTGGAGCCGCAGCCTGTGGCGCACCGCCATAGAGCGCAATGCCAGCGCGGACGATGTCGAAGTGATGACGTCCCTTCCGAAAGGCGCCACCCGAATTATCCAGCGAACGCGGAACTCCTGGGAAACGGTCAGCAATCGCGCAGAACCTGGCAAGCTGTGCCTTGTTCGCCGGCGCATCGGGCTCATCCGAACAGGCGAGATGGCTCATGATCAATCGAAGATCGACACCTCTCAACGGGTCCGGCCTGGCCTTGAGCAGATCCAGCTCGCTGCCCGCCAGTCCCAGGCGCGACATGCCGCTGTCAACCTGAAGCACCGCCGGAAGTGCCCTGCCCCGCGATATCGCCAATTGCGACCAGCGCTCGATCTGATCGAGTGAATTGAGAACCGGCACGGCACCGGAGGCGAGACATTCAGCCTCTGCTCCAGGCCGCAGGCCATTGAGTATGTAGAGAGAAGCCCCGCCCGGCAGGCGCGGCCCGAGTGCGACAGCCTCGCTAAGCTGCGCGACAAAGAAATGCCTGCAACCTGCATCTGAAAGCACTGTCGCGACATCCGCCGCCCCAAGACCATAGGCATCGGCCTTGATCACGGCAGCAACCGCAGAAGGCGCGACCCGATCCCGGATCAGGCGATAATTTTCGACAAGCGCCTTGAGGTCGATGCGCAAGATCGCGCCCGCCCAGTCACTGGTTACGATCATCGATAAGCCCCGTTTTTGTCCCACGCAGCTTTCCGGCTCGCGTTTTATGTTTCTCGCCCCGACGCGAGATTGTCGTCACGATCAGCATCATCGCGATAGGCCTGTGACACTGAGCGGAGGCGGTCAGGCGTGCTGAACCCGGGTTTGCCCGCTTCGCGGTCCGGCAAGCCCTGTCTGGCGTGCGCCGAGGTGCAATACTGCCGTACAGGCGACGGCATTGCAGGACGTGTTCACTGTCGCCGTTTCAGCTTATTTCTTTATCGTTGCCAGATAAGCGATCAACGCGGCGCGCTGCGCCGGATCGGCGACCGAGATCGGCATCTTCGTCCCGGGCACCAGCCTTGAGGGGCCCGACAGGAATTTATCCAGCGTGGCTCGATCCCATTTCAGCTTGGCTGCCTGCAGCGCGGCGGAATATTTATACCCGGTCGAGGCGGCGGCACGACCGACGACGCCCGCCAGGTTCGGGCCAACCCCCGCGGGTGCGCCGGTCGCCGCGCTGTGACACGCCGAGCAACGCTGCTTAAACAGAGTCGAGCCAGCTGCGACGTCCTGAGCTTGTGCGATTGCAGCAAGTCCCAGTACAGACGACGCAAAAATGGCGACCTTAACTCCGATTTTCATACCAATCTCCAGTATGCAATAATATTAATGAACGACTATTTCCATGTATTCGCTAAATATCAGTATCTATTCCGCACTATTTCAGTAAAAAATCTCTTTAATTTGCAAATATCTTTACAGT
>OUNM010229732.1_pt1 | contig 14945 bp, 17 predicted proteins | sample 1769961 | NCBI WGS metagenome assembly OUNM01 (sample SAMEA3914820, study PRJEB12502) | metagenome | biome: forest; material: soil | place: USA | collected 2012-03-12 | depth 0.3 m | reverse complement strand
GGTGAGCTATGAGGAGACGCCGGCGATCGTCGACCTCAGCGACGGCAAGGCCGGCGACGGCATCCCCATCGACATGATGACCAAGGAATGGGGCGACGCGCAGGCCACTTTCGCCGAAGCGCCGGTGCGTATCTGCGCGGCCTACAACACGCCGCGCGAATTCCAGGCGGCGATGGAGCCGCATGGGCTGATCGCGCGCTGGCAAGGCGACGAACTCACTATCTGGGAGCCGAGCCAATGGCTCGACGGCATGGCGCGCACCTATGCGGAATGGTTCGGCGTGCCGTTCGAGAATGTGCGGCTGGTTTCGCCCTATATCGGCGGCGGTTTCGGTTCCAAGGCGCTGGCGCTCGCGCACAGCGCGGTCGCCGCGGCGGCGGCGAAGATGCTCAACCGGCCGGTAAAACTGGTGCTCAACCGTCCGCAGAATTTCACCTCCTATGGCGGCCGCGCCGCGACCCGCCAGACGGTGACGATCGGCGCCGACAGCGAAGGCCGCATCCAGTCGATCGTGCATCGCGGCGTCAACGAGACGTCGATCGACGGCATGTGGGTCGAGCCGCTCGGCTCCGTCACCTCGATCATGTACGCCACGCCCAACTTCTCCTCGAAGCAGAATGTCGTGCGGGTGAACACCGTGGTGCCGGGCGCCAAGCGGGCACCTGGCGAAAATCCGAGCGCCTTCGGCATCGAGAGCGCCATCGACGAACTGGCCCATGAGCTTGGCATGGATCCGCTGCAGGTCCGGCTGATCAACTATGCCGAACAGGATCCGCATGTGAACAAGCCGTGGTCGACGCGCCAGCTGCGCGAAGCCTTCGCCGCCGGCGCCGAAGCCTTCGGCTGGGCAAAGCGCTCGCATGCGCCGCGCTCGATGCGCGACGGCCATCAACTGATCGGCTGGGGCATGGCGGCCGGCACCTATCCGGTGCGGCGCGCGCATGGCGAGGCGGTGGTGAAGATCCTGGCCAACGGCACGGTCGAGGTCGAAAGCTCGTCCATCGACATGGGCCAGGGCACCTACACGATCCTGGCGCAGACCGCCGCCGAGACGCTCGGCGTGCCGGTGGAGCAGGTGTCGGTGAAGCTGGGGGATTCCCACTTCGCCCGGGCGGGCGTCACCGGCGGCTCGCGGCTTGCCGGCGTCATGACCGGCGCCGTCTACAAGGCGGCCGGCCAGGCGCTGGACGAGCTGATCGGGCTCGCCATCGTCGATCCGCGCTCGCCGTTCCATGCGCTGCAGGCGAACACGCTTCAGGTGAGAGGCGGCCGCATCGCCTCGCCGCGCGGCGAAGGGCCGGAGCTGTCGATCGCCGAGCTAATGCAAGCCGTCGGCCGCGACCGGATCGAGGCCAAGGGCGACACGCTGCCGGCGAGCACGACGCCGGAGGAGCGCTACAAGAACTACACCACGATAGCCATGTCGATCCCGCATACCGAGGGCGACTGGTCGCGCCATTCCTGGTGCGCGCATTTCGTCGAGGTGCGGGTCGACGAGGATTTCGGCACGGTGCGCGTGTCGCGCGTGGTGTCGGCGCTGGATTCCGGCCGGCTCTACAACCCGAAGCTCGCCGAAAGCCAGTGGAAGGGCGGCATCATCATGGGCATCGGCCAGGCGCTGCTCGAAGAAGGCATCGTCGACCGCCGCCACGGCCGCGTCGTCAACGGCAATTTCGCCGATTACATGCTGCCGACCAACGCCGACATCCCGGACATCCAGACGATCTCGGTCGGCATCCCCGACCCGCACTCCTCCGCCCTTGGGGGCAAGGGCGTAGGCGAGCTGGCGATCGTCGGCATCGCGCCGGCGATCGCCAACGCCGTGTTCCATGCGACGGGGAAGAGGGTCAGGGATCTGCCGATCACGCTGGAGAAGCTGATCTGAGAGGTCGGCGCGAGAGCCACCAGCGGTTGCCATATGGTTGCAAAAAGGCAAACGGGAAAAAGCGGATTTCAAACTCGGCGGAAAGGTGGCATCGGAACGGTCCGGCTCGCGCATCGCAGCGCCCGAGCCGGACCGGTCATCGTCAGTAGTCGGTGTTGCCCTCGACCACGACCGGACGGTGATGGTGCCGGTTGTGGATGGAGCCGGTAACGACCACGGAGTCAGGACGGTGATGGCGACGCCAATCGCGCCGGCCGTGATCATAGAAGGCGATCGTGCCGTGATGGCGATGATGGAGACGGTGACCCTCATCGTTGATGATCACGGCGGACCGGTGATGGTGATAGTAGTGCCGGTGATGCGTGCCGATGACGATATCGGCCTCGGCCGCGGAAGCGATGGCGGGCGCGGCGACGCAAAGCGCCAAAGCCGCTAAAATGACTGTTTTCATTGATCTATTCCTATTCTCTGAAGTGCCCCTTCGCCGGGTAAATCGTTGCCCGGCGTTTTTGTTCCGATCCGCTGCGCGTTTAGATGAAGGCTGAAACGGACCGTCGCGGGCGTTGATTGGCCAGCCACCGGGCGGCCGTCAGCTGCCCCGCTGGCGCCGCAGCGCGACATATCGGAGATAGGTTGTGGCGGCGGCATCGCAGGCGCGTCGCCCCTGGCCGTTTGCCTCTATCATCGTCTTGGCGAGCCGTTGCGACAGACCGTATTTCCTGGCGAAGAAGGCGGTGTCATAGGGCTTCTCGTCTTGATCGTCGAGAGGTCTTTCAAGGCTCATATCGGGCTCCTGGTAATTGAGAAAAACTACGCTTCTGCCAATGCGAAGCCCGGGCTTAGGTTGCGGCGTTCAGCCTTATCCGGCCGCCCGTACGACTTCAGTCCGACCGAGTTTCAGACCCTCGCCCGAACGGCGGAACGAAGGCTGCCGGCCGCCGTTTGCCGGCTTGAGATCGCAACGCGAAACCCGCTGGAGAAAATCGACATGGACCATCACCGCAACACCGTCCTGGAAGCGCGCTGGCTTCTTGCCGTGCCGGTTTCGTTGCTTGTCACCGTGCTGATCGCCGGCTTGCTGCTCGGGTAGGCGGCCGATGAACCGCCTGCTTTATTGGGCGGCCGATTTCCTGTCGCGGCCGCCCGGCTTCTACGCAATACTCGCCGCCATGGTCGCCTGCACAGTGCTGGTGCCGTTCGGCCTTACCAACGCGGTGACCTATGCCTTGTCGGTGGCCGCGATCGTCATCACCGGGGTCGTCCTCATCCAGGGCTACCGCGACACGGCGGCCATTCATGCCAAGCTCGACGAGATCGTCATTGCGCTCAGGCAAACGCGCAACGACGTGGTTGGGCTCGAGCATGCGGAGCCGCATGAGATCAGGTCGAAACTGACGGAACTTGAGACCGAGGCCGAGCGCCTGGCGGCCCCAGGAGTCTTGAGGGGCGCAGTGGACGAGGCCGGTGCCGCAGTGGGTGGGGTTCGTTGGGGTAGCTGAAGCACCGGCCGAAGGCGGAATGGGCACCGCCGCCCGGCAAACATAGACTTTGAACGCGGCGGTGAAATTACGCGATCGCGGAAGCGCTAAGCGGCGCGCTTTGCCGGGGGGTTGAGGACCGCCACCAGAAGCGCCACCAGCACCAGACCCGCCGCCACCCCGAAGGTGAAGCGCATGCCGTGCGCGACCGCATCCGGCGCGGCGCCCGCGATCTCCCTTGTGCCGGTGGCGAAGGCGAACAGCGCGCCCATCACCGCCGTGCCGGTGATCAGGCCGAGATTGCGCGACAGGCTGAGCATGCCGGAGACCACGCCGCGCTCACCCTGGTCGACATCGGCCATCACCACCGTGTTGTTCGCCGCCTGGAAGAGCTGGTAGCCCGGCGTCAGAACCATGATCGCTGCCGCATAGCCGACAATGCCGAGCAATTCCGGCAGGACGGCTAGAGCGGCGCAGCCGGCCACCATCAGCGCCAAGCCGGCAAGCACCATGGCGGAGGCGCCGAGGCGGTCGACGACGCGGCCGGCGACGACGCCGCACAGCGCCGAGACGACGGGGCCGATGGACAGCACCGCGCCGGTCATCGCTTCGCTCAGGCCGAGCGCGCGCGACAGGAAGAACGGTCCGACCACCAATGTCGCCATCATCACCGTCGAGACCACCACATTCATGGCAAGGCTGGGCGACAGCACCGGGTCGCGCAGTAATACGAGCTTGACCAGCGGCGACGCGACCTTGGCTTCGGCGAAGACGAACAGCGCGGCGCCGAGCACGGCCAGGGCCAGTAGCGCGAGGTTCAAGGCGCTGAAATGGCCGCGCCCCATGGTCATCGCCAGCGCATAGGCGACGAGCGTCGCGGCAAGCAGCAGCGTGCCGACGATGTCGAAGCGAGCCCGCTTGCTCGCCTGGCGGACGGTGCCCGCCGGGCGGACGACGTTCGCCGCTTCGCCGGCGACCATCGCCGCCGGCAGAAAACGCCAGGCGGCAAGCATGGCGGCGACGCCGAGGCCGGCATTGACGAGAAAGATCGACCGCCAGCCTAAACCAGCGATCAGCACGCCGCCGAGCGAGGGCCCGAGCGCGGTGCCGACGGCCGACATGGTGCCGAGCAGGCCCATGGCGCTGCCGGTGCGCGCTCTCGGCACCGTCTCGCCGACGAAGGCGATGGTAAGCGCCATCATCACCGCCGCGCCCAGGCCTTGCGCGGCGCGCGCGGCGATCAGAAGCGGCAGCGACGGCGCCAGGGCGGCGGCCAGCGACGCGGCGCTGAACAGCGCCAGGCCGGCGACGAGCAGCGGCCGACGGCCGACGAGGTCGCCGAGACGCCCGACGCTGACGATGAGCGCGGTGATGGCAAGCAGATAGGCCAGCACCACCCATTGCACCGCCGGGAACGAAGCGGCGAAGGCAACGCTCAGCGTCGGCAGCGCGACATTGGCGATGCTGGTGCTGAGCGAGGCGAGAAGCATGGCCAGCGACAGGCTGGCCAATGCGCCGGCTGTCGAGCGGCTTGCGGGGGGTGTTTGCTCGAGGGCGATTTCGGCCATGGTTCTTCTCCGTCAGGTTCGGGCTTGCCGGGAAGATAGGCGCGAGCGATACCGGGCGGAATGCGCAGCATTTGCATGTAATCCGTGCATGAAACGCCATATCCCGTTTCACGATCCATGCTATGGTCGCGTCATGTCGCGACCCGATCTCAACCTGCTGGTGACGCTTGACGTGCTGCTTGCCGAAGGCAGCGTCGCCAGGGCGGCGCGAAAACTCCGGCTCAGCCCCTCGGCGATGAGCCGGGCGCTGGCGAGATTGCGCGAGGCGACCGGCGATCCGCTGCTGGTGCGCGCCGGGCGCGGCCTGGTGCCGACGCCGCGCGCCATCGAACTGAGCGCCGAGGTCGGCCAACTGGTGAAACAGGCCGAGGCCATGCTGCGGCCGGCCGAGCGGCTCGACCTGAAGCGACTTGCCCGCTCCTTCACCATGCGCAACAGCGACGGTTTCGTCGAAAATTTCGGCCCGGCGCTGATTGCCCGCGTCGCTGCGGAGGCGCCGGGCGTGCAATTGCGCTTCGTGCCCAAGCCCGACAAAGACAGCGGGCCGATGCGCGAGGGCGCGGTCGATCTCGAAACCGGCGTGATCGGCGGCTCGACCGGGCCGGAGGTGCGCGCCCAGGCGCTGTTCCGCGACCGTTTCGTCGGCGTCGCGCGCGCCGGCCACCCTTTGAGCGAGGGCAGGATCACCGCCGCCCGCTTTGCCGCCGGACGGCACATCCTCGTCTCGCGCCGCGGGCTCGACCGCGGGCCGGTTGACGCGGCGCTCGAGGTGGCGGGACTGTCGCGCGAGATCGCCACCGTGGTCGGCGGCTTTGCCGAGGCGCTGGCGCTGGCGCGCGGCTCCGACCTCATCGCCACCGTGCCGGAGCGCTATACGCAAACGCTGCGCCAGGAGATGTTCAGCTTCGCGCTGCCGGTGAAGCTCGCGGAACTCACGATCTCGCTTCTGTGGCACCCGCGCCTCGACGCCGACCCGGCGCATCGCTGGCTGCGCGGGGTGGTGAAGGAGGTGTGCGGCGCCCCTTCCTGGAACCAATCGTAATTGCTGCCTGACTTTCCGGGCGGTAGGCCATCGTGGGTAGCGTCTCAGCTTAAAATTGGCGTGGGTACGTCATTTTGGATAGTGCCGATTTGCGAACGGTGCAGGATGCCTCGTCGTTCGATCCAAAAGGCCACGGACGCTTGAAAGAGCCGACCACGCTTTCGCCGTGCTCGGTGAGGGAATGCGGATATGAAGGCCTTCTGGGGCGTTGCCGACCCCGAACAACTGGCTCTTCTTGGAAAGCTCATGCACGACTGCGCCAAGGAAATGGGTATCTCTGGCGATGATGGAGCGCGAAACCGTTTGGCCGAGCGTATCTTGTGTGTGTTCAATGAAGGCGTCACCGCGCCGGCGGACATCAGGCAGCGCCTGACTTCCAGCCGCCCCGGTCTAATGCGCCCACCCTGCCGCATTGGACATGGCAGCCTTCGTAGCTGGCGTTTTTGGTGGCCGATTCGCGGCTTACTTGCCTGCCGCACGAGGCGGACGGCGTTGCCGATCATGTTGGCGGGGCGCTTCCGGCCTTCATGTCCGGTCGGTGTCTGCCTGCGCCTTTTGCATGATCTGGCTCAGTTGCTTGAGCAATGACCTCCCCTCCATCTGCCGGATGTCGTACCCCTCATTCTTCAGCTTTATGCGGATGTTATCGAGAGTGACGAACTGCCCCGACTCGGCAAGTTGGAAAGCGCGCTCTAAGGACGTTGTGTGTGGCTTCATGCAGAGCAGCATATCGGAGTTCGCAACCTATGGCGACAGGGGCTTTCGACGCGTCAGATTTCAGACTGGGACCAACGGCATACGCCATCGATGCAGGAGCTCCCCCTCATTTCTCGTCTTTGTAGATCTTCGCGGCGTCATCGATCTTGCGCCAGTCGTTGCCATGACGACGGACGAGCTCTCTAGCCTGGTCGGGGGAAATGTCATGGGTATCGACGACGTGCTTGACCTCCGCGTCTTCGCCCTTGAGCGGCCCGCTGCGAGGCTTCCTCGGACGCCGAGCATGTTTATCTTCACCGGATCTTGGCATTCAAAACTCCTGCGCGCGCAAGGTTTAACCGACTGAAAGCCGGAAGGTTTCATTAGCAATCGCTGGAACGAGCGATCACGGCAGGCGTTGAGCCGACATGACCGACAACAAAGCGCGCGACGATGATGTGCTGGAGTTGCTTGCAGGCCGCCTCGCCGAGGATGCCGACATTACGGAGGATGAGGCTCGCGAGCTGATCGACCTAATCGGAACAGACTGGAATTCGCTGCTTCGCGAAGCGCATTTCCTCAAGAAGAGCGGCACGAAAGATGAGCAAGCGGGGCGCTGAATTCTACGGCAAGTGGATCACCGACAACGTGATGCGCGGCAGTGTCGGCGCCGACATCATCTCGGTGGCCGATTTGACGAGCAAGCTGTTCGCCGACGCAAAGGCTGCCGGCATTCCCGAGGATGAAATTGAAGAGGAAATCGGCAGCGCCTACGAGGCCATTTTGTCGGCTATTACCGGCCCTGACGGCGAATAACCGAACACCCGCCCTGTTCGAAGGGGCGGGTGTTCGGCAGACCGACGATGAAGGGACTCATATTTCGGCGGCCCGACATGAATGGCGATGGCAGGCCTTCGTTCCACCGCACAGACCATTGCGCCAACCATCGGACCTCAGTCGGCCAATGCCCTCGCGCGCTTTCGCCAATCGCCATGCGATCAAGGCAGTGCTCAAACGGGGGAGGATCATGAAACGCGCATTGGCAACACTCATCCCGGTGCTGCTGGCTACTTCGTGTTGATTGCCGAGGCGGGCCTGTAGGTGTCCATGGTCGCTCCGTTGCGGTCTTCGTCGAACAGCGAGTCGCTGCCGAAGCTGGCGCGCAGGCCGATGACGAACTTGTTGGCCCTGGTGTCCTGGCTGGACGTCTCAAGTTTCGTCCGTTCGAATTGATATCGACCGAACAACGACCAGGGCGTTTCGTCGAAACGGTACATCGCCTGGACAGCAACGCCGAATACGTCCTCGTTGACGCCGTAATAATCCGTTCTGTTAAAGGCGAGCTCGCCGTCGAGGCGAAGGTTCTTCCGGACGAAATAGCGTGCCGTCGCGTGCACGCCCCATCGGTCGCCGCGAAAGTCGTTGATGGTGAGCTGACCCAGGCTGGCCTGGCCGTAGAGGGTCAGGTTGCCGAAATAGAGCTGGGCTTCCGGGCCGACGGCATAGCTGTAGGCCGTTACATTGCTGTCGATGCCCAATGATGTGTAGGCGGCGAAGGCACCGGCGGCGAAGCTGTCGGGGTCGCGGTAATAGAAGTGGATCGCGCCGCGCGTGTCGTCCAGGGGGGCATAGTGGCCCCAGATGCGATCGTAGGTCGCGTCGCCCTGCAGGTTCCAGCGCTGCGCAAAGGCGACGTTGACGCGCGCGGCACCCCCGCCTGCCCGGGTCGTGTAGTCGTCGCCGTCAAAGCGAAGCCCGCCGAGATAGACTTCGCCATAGCCGGAAATAGGTGGTGTCGCCACCGTCTGCCCGGCCAGCGCCTGTGCGGTGTCCGCCGCACGGGCGGATGTCGCAGCGATCAGCGACGCGACGACGATTGAATAACGATGCATTAAGAGCCCTCGAATGCGAAAATGCGTTCTGTTTCGGACCCAGCGCAAAAATCCTTGCGTTTCCTCGCGCGTGAGCCTGCCTGCACGGGCCGGACATGTTCTAGCCAACGGCTACCGCCACATCGTTGGCGACCGCCGCGGACGCCAACGAGCAAATGGTCTTCATCGTTTGATTGCCGCGTCGAAATCCCGCTTTTCGCGCAACAGGGTTTCATTCGGCCCGTCGGATCAGAACTTGTAGCTGAGGCCGGCGCGGATATCGTGCGTTTGCAGATCGACGCTCGTCTTCGTGATTAGACCGGCTGCTATCGAGAGGTCTTGGCTGCCGAAGTCAGAGAAGCGATATTCGGCCCGCGCGGTCCACCGATCGGTGAAGGCGTGCTCGATGCCGACGCCAACGGTCCAGCCGACATGGGTCTCATCGTGGAATGGTATTTCAATGGCGCCGCTGCCGCCGATCGCGGTGATCTCATATTTTGCCGCGGCCACGCCGGCAGCGATGTAGGGCAAAGTCCGATCGAAAGCGTAGCCCGCTCGCAGCCGTACCGCACCCGACCACTTAAGTTCGCTCTTAAGCAACGTGCTGAAACCGCCGCCGCTAGCATCGAGTGGTATCAGTCCATCTGTATTACCATACGCGAGGTCAGCCTCGGTGCCGATGACGAATCGGTTGGCCATTTCGTAGTTGGCGCCGATATGAATACCGCCGATAAAACCGTCCGGATCGAGCGGAAGATTGAGGTCGGTGGCCCCGCCGAAGCCGCCGCCGGCGATGAAAAGATTGGACTTTCCCGCTGCATAGCCGACGTCGACACCAGCATAGAGGCCCGACCAGTCGTAGCCGGCAACAGGCGAGCCCTCACCGATGTCGGCCGCGGATGCAACGCCGGCAGGCGCGAGAATGATGGCTGTCGCGAGAAGTATTGTTTTCATTGTCAATGTGCTGCCCCAGAAATGTTGCGTTCCCCGCCGCGGAAATGCTTGGCGGAGATCCAGCTGTTGTCGACGCGCCCGGTGTTGCATTGTCCGGGGCCTCGCGTCTTGGGCTGGGTCGCAATGGAATTGTCGTGGAGCGCACCCCGGCACTTTCCCGATCGGTGTGGCCGATCGGCCGCAGCCGATCGGTTCGCCGTTTCCATGAAACGGTGAAACGCTCCCGCCGCGGGGAACGCTACCCGGTCACTCTTGAGACGGCTCGGCGCCAATGGGGTGCAACGGGGCGCCGATGTTCGAAATGAGCTTGACAAGATCGGCCTGACGCCGCGTGCCGGTTTTGGCGAAGATCCGGTTGAGGTGGGTCTTCATGGTGTTTTCGCCGATGCCGAGAGACACCGCGCTGCTCGTCGCGGACAAGCCGCTGCCGATCCTGAGCAGGACGCGCGCCTCCGCCGGCGTCAGGTCGAACAGCGTGGCGAGGACGGCCTCCGGCAGTGGCGAGGCGGACGTCGTGGTCGACACGAAGACAGCGGCGCAGGCCGGCCGGAAAGCCGCCCGCGCGGTTCCTTCAGTCAACGGCAATACATAGGCGACGGCCGGCGGCTGCCCCGGGGCCGAAATCGGCAGGCCTATGCCGCGCGAGCCAAGCGAGGCATCCGCGCCCGCGGCACTGGCGATCGCTTCCTGCAGGGCGAGGACCACCGCCGTGTTCTGCGCCTGGAGGAGGCCATGCCTGGAAAGAATGGGACCTTGCGCCGAAAACATCTGTTGAGCAGCCCCATTGGCATGGAGGATTGCTGCGTTTGCCCCCGTCAGCACGACAGGCACGGCCAGATGGTCAAGCGCCTGGCGATAAAGACTGGCGGTCACGCGGGCCTGATCGAGCAGATCCCCAATCAGGGAGGCGCGACGCAGATGCGGCGAGAGCGATGCCATGAAACGCTGCTCCTCGACGGATATGATCCCCCGGTCGGCCCGCGTGGTGCAACCCATGAGGCCGATCCGATCCGGTGTATGGACGAATTTGATGATGCAGCCTTCACGCAATCCCTGCGGTTTGGCCCAATCCTGGAAGAAAGGCGTCTGCTGGAGTTCGGCCTCGCTCATATGCGACAGCGTCGCGACGGGCGTGTCGATATCGCCGACGACCACGGCCTTCAGTCCGGGAATCGCGTCGAAGTCATAATCCTCCTGGAGGACGCGCATCCGCTCGGCATCCCAGGGCGACCGGGCGGCGAAGCGGCCGTGATTGCCTGCAATGTCGGCAAGCGCGATGGTGCTATAGGCCGCGTCCATGGTTTCGGTAATCCGGACCATGACCCCGGTCCAGCCTTCCGGGTTCAACACGCAATCGTAGATATCGCCGACAATCGAACTAAGGACTTCGCCGCTCAGCCTTTGCACCGTTTCTCCTACACCCGAGCCTGCCCGCCCCTCGCATAATGGATGGCGGGCAAACGATGAAACCAGCAGCATTTTGACTGCGACCCGGCGCAAGGGCACCGATCCCGCCTGAAGGATTTTGCTGGCGTCATACTTTCAGGTGACGCCAAGCGTGGTTGGGCTCGATTAAGGGGTTCAACCGGTTGAACGCCAAGCCATATGTTGCTGGTTATTGCTGGAATGGAAAGCGTCGCGTTCGATTTTTTTGAGACTGCGGATTTTAGCGGGGCGTTTCCTTGTCACGAAAGACAGTGTTTTCATCGGCTGATTTGCCGGAGCATCTTGGCGAGCGCGATCGATTTTCGCTGTGGCAGGATATCCATGTCGCCGAGATCTGGTCGGTCGAATACGGCATATCGGAAAAACTGCCTTTCGAAGCGGCGATCGAGGCCACGGCCGTCGGATCGCTGGTGCTTGGCCAGATGGCCGGGACGATCAAGCATGCGACGAGAAAGGCAAGCAATATCGCCGATGACGGCAATGACGGATATCTATTGCTGATCAACAGGGCCGACACCGTGCTGAGCGGGGTGCAGGCCGGCCGCGAGTACAGCGTCGGCCGGGGCGAAGCAGCCCTGGTTACGGCGGCGGAAGCGCTGAAAATGACCGGCGCTGACCGGAACCTGTGGACGAACGTGGTCGTGCCGCGCGCGATCCTCACCCAGGCCTTCCCACAGATCGACGACAGGCTGGCGTTGAAGATCGGCGCCGAAAACGAAGCCCTCGATCTTCTCAAACGCTATTGCCAGTTGCTTGAGAGCGGCCGCCCACTTGCCTCGCCCGACCTGATAACCCACGCGACCGAAACGATCGTCGACCTGATTGGGCTGGTCACCGGCGCGAAAGGCGAGGCCGCCGAACTGGCCGGCCTGCGCGGCCTGCGGGCGGCAAGGCTGCAGGCCGTGCTGGCGAAGATCGCGGGCAATTTCGCCAACCCCGGCATTTCCGCGCAAGGCGTCGCAAAGGAACTCGGCCTGTCGGCGCGCTATGTCCAGGATCTGCTCCAGGAAACAGGCATCAGCTTCTCCGAGCGTGTTTTGGAACTGCGCTTGCAGAAAGCACACAGGATGCTCTCGCAGAGGCACAATGACGCCATGCGCGTCAGCGAAATTGCGCTGACAACTGGATTCAGCGATGTGTCCTACTTCAATCGCTGCTTCCGCCGGCGCTTCGGCTACACGCCAACGAGCGCGAGATAGCCGATCACGCTGGAGAAGGTGACTTGGGGAGAGAAGGTCGCGCGAGGCATCCACCCCGCCGGGCATCTCCCCTCCGGCGGTGCCTTCCTACCAATCCAACCCGAACACCAGCTTGCCGAAATGCAGGCCGCCGGCGGCCATGTGGGTGTAGGCTTCAGTCGCCTCGTTCTGTGAAAACACCTTGTCGACCACCGGCTCGATGCCGACGGCGCCGATGGCGCGGGCGGCGTCGCGCAGGTCTGAGACCGATCCGGTGTTATTGCCAATCACCTTCAGTGCCTTGATGATGATCGGCAGCAGGTTGACGGTCGCCTCGGCGCCGGTGACGAAGCCGATGGTGAACAGTGTGCCGCCGGGCGCGGTGGCGTTGACGGCGCGCGCGAAGGTGGCGGTACCGCCGGTCTCGACGACGAGGTCGGCGCCGAGGCCGTCGGTCAGTTCCAGCACCTTGCCGTCCCAGTCCGGCGTCGCGCGGTAGTTGATCAGGTGATCGGTGCCGAGTTCCTTGGCCCGCTCGAGCTTCTCGTCCGAAGACGAAGTGATGATGACGGTGGCGCCGGCGGCCTTTGCAAGCTGCAGCGTGAAGATCGAGACGCCGCCTGTGCCCAGCAGCACGACCACCGAACCCGGGCCGACGTTGGCGGCACGGATGGCGTTCCAGGCGGTGGTGCCGGCGATCGGCAGGGTCGAAGCCGCCTCGAAGGAGAGATGCGCCGGGACCGGCACGACCGAATTTGCCGGCAGCGCGACATATTCGGCGAGCGAACCGGGTAGCGAGATGCCGCGCATCTGCGTCATCTCGTAAGGCCGCGGCCGGCCGCCGATCCAACGCGGCTTGGCATGGGCAACGACGCGGTCGCCGACAGCGAATTTCGCAACGCCTTCGCCGAGCGCGATGATCTCGCCGGCGCCATCGGCGACGGGAATGAGCGGAAAGACCGGTCCGGGATAGTTGCCGCTCGCTACCGCGACATCGACGAAATTGAGGCTCGCGGCTCGCTGGCGGATCAGCACTTCGCCACGTTGCGGTTCGGGCGTGGCGACAGTGGCGACGCGGAAGGCGTCGAGCCTGGGCTGGCTGAGTTCGATGGCTTTCATGGGTTCACTCCGTGGATGGTCGATTGACGGTTGAGTGAAGCTATCTGCTGCGCTATTCCTCGATAATCGTTGGACTTCGCATTTGAGTATTGCAAATCATGCAGCAATCTCACGAACCTTCAGCCCTTGCCGAAATGGCGGCCTTCGCGGCCGTCGCCGAGGCGCGCTCCTTTACCAGGGCGGCGGCGCGGGTCGGACGCGACGCGACCATCCTGTCGCGCCGCCTGCAGTCGCTGGAAGAGCGGCTGGGGGTGCGGCTGCTCCACCGCACGACGCGCAGCGTGTCGCTGACCGAGGCGGGCGCGGAATTCCTGTTGCGCGTGCGCGCCATCCTCGCTTCGGTCGACGAGGCCGAGGCGGCCGCCGCCTCGCATGGAGGCGGCCGGCCGCGCGGGCTGCTGCGGCTAGCGTTGCCCGGCACGTTCGGGCGCATGTGGATAGCCCCGTTCCTGCCGCAGTTCCTTGCTGAGTTCCCGGATGTGCGCATCGAGGCCGAGTTCTCAAATCGCTTCGCCGACCTCGTCGCCGAGAATTTCGACGTCGCCGTGCGGCTGGGCAGCCTGGAGGATTCGCGCCTGGTGGCGCGCAAGGTGGCGACGCGGCGCCGGCTGCTCTGCGCCGCGCCCTCCTACCTCGCCCGAAGAGGCAGGCCGGAGACGCCGCGGGCGTTGCTCGAGCATGCCTGCCTCGGCTTCTCCGGCTTCCAGACCTTTCCGGCCTGGGAGATGACCGACCGCGAGGGCCGGCGCGTGCGCGTCGAGGTTTCCGGGCCGCTGGTCAGCGACGACGCCGAGGTGCTGGTCGAAGCCGCCGTGCAAGGCCTCGGCCTGATGATGAGCACCGACTGGCTGGTCGGACGCGAGCTCGCCGACGGAAGGCTGGTGCCGATCCTGGAGGACTGGACGCTGGCCGACGAGGGCGCGGTCTATGTCGTCATGCCCTCAGCCAAGGGCCAGGCCGCCAAGACCCGGGCCTTCGCCGACTGGATCGCTAAGCGATTTTCGCCCGAGCCGCCCTGGCGGCGGTGACAGCCTCCCGATTGAGCGCCCTACCCCGCCAGCAAATTCGCGTCCCGCGCCAGCCCGCCAGCGGCTGTCGCTTTCCTTGCGCAACAGGGTCAGCGTGTAGCCCGACCGCTGCACCGGCTCGCCGTTCGGCGGCGTCGCGGTCATGTCGATGCGGTTGCGGATATAGGCCCGGTCGCCCAGCACCCTCAGTTCAACGATCTCGCTGCTGCCGTCGACCTTCGTTTTGCCCATACCTTTGAAAGCGGCGGCGAAGGCTTGCCTGCCGAATGGCTCCTTGCCGGATCGAGGTTTCGTCGTCGGTCACTTGGCTGTCTCCCTTGCAAACGTCACGGTTTGACAGGGATGGGTGGGGCAATCGCTGGCCGTGGCAATGTGCCAGCCAAAGTGCGTGCGACGGAGCGCGTAATCTCCGCCCTCGAGGATTACGCGCTCGCCCGCTGCCGCCAATTTCTGTATGGTCCACCCATCAACGGGGGCGGATCATGAAAGCTGCATTGGCAACACTCATCCTGGCGCTGCTGGCCGCCCAGCAGGCCGAGGCCGCCGCCTGCAAATGGGACGCCAAGATGGAGGAGGACGAGGGCGGCAGCGTGATGACGGCTTCCGTCTGCGGCGGGCCGAAGGGCGATGCGCATCTGATGCTCGCCTGCTTCGGCAAGCCGGTGCTGAGCTATGATCTC
>OUNM010050980.1_pt1 | contig 14945 bp, 17 predicted proteins | sample 1769961 | NCBI WGS metagenome assembly OUNM01 (sample SAMEA3914820, study PRJEB12502) | metagenome | biome: forest; material: soil | place: USA | collected 2012-03-12 | depth 0.3 m | reverse complement strand
CTCCCGGCCCGTGGGAGTGTGCGGCGAGGCAGCCGCGGACCCCGCCCTCGCCGTCGTACTTGTTGGATTGGGCGTCGCGACGCTTTCCATGAGTGCGCGCGCCCTGGCCGCGGTTTCGGCTGTCCTGGCAACTGTTACCGTGGCACAAGCCCAAAAGCTCGCGACGGCGGCGCTGGCCGCCCCGGGTGCATCCGCCGCGCGCCAAGTTGTTCGCGCCCAGCTGCCTATCCTGGACGACCTGGGTCTCTAGACTTTCCCCAAGCCCACAATCGAAGGAGCAACAATGTCCGAACGTACCGCCACCATCGCCAGCCGCGTCGGCCTGCACGCCCGCCCGGCAGCCATCTTCGCCGAAGCCGCCGGCGAGCTGGACATCGAGGTCACCATCGCCCGCGAAGGCGAGCCTGCCGACGATGCAATGGACGCCGCCAGCATCCTGTCCCTCATGAGCCTCGGAGCTTCATTCGGCGACGTCGTCGTACTGCGCGCCGAGGGTGCCGGGGCCGACGAAGCCCTGGACCGCCTCGTGAAGATCCTCGAAACGGACCACGACGCCGAGTAACCCCACTGAGCATGCTCTCCGTTGGCACTCAGGGATGGACATATTCCTAATATGTCCATCCTTCGCAGCCAACGGGGAGCATGCTCCTTGTTAAATTCAGGGCAATGACCCCAGGTAGGCCGCAATTTCCGACTCGGTGGCCTTGAGCTGTTCGAGGTCACCAGCCAGGAAACCCTCGACGACGCGCGGATCGACATAGGCTGCCCTCGCCACCGTGGGCGTGTTGCCGAGCAGTTCGGCGGTTTGATTGATCGCCTCGAGGACCCGCTGGCGGGCTGGAACATTCGATCTGCCTGCGAGCGCCATGCCGGCCGCCGCGGTCCCTTTCCAGGTGCGGAAGTCCTTGGCCGTGTATTCGCCGCCCGTGATGTGGCCAAGGTACTCGTTGACCATCGTGGCATTCAGGGAGACCGTGCCCTCACCGTCCTGGAAGACCAGCAGGGCTTCCTTGCCGGGTCTGTCTGCCAACGGTCCGAGGAACCGGGCCAGCACAGGATCCTCGATGGTGGAATCCCAGGTTTGACCGCTTTTCCCCGGAAAATGCAGGGACACGGTATCGCCGTTGACCTTTACGTGCTTGCACCTCAGCGTGGTGAGCCCGTACGAGCCGTTGCGGCGCGTGTAGCCGTCGGATCCAACCCGTAGGGCACCGAGATCCATGAGCCGCACGGCCGCAGCCAAGGTTTTGGTCTTCTCCGACGCTGACTCCCGCAGATGGCGCGAGACCAGACGGCGCGCCTGCGGCAGGAGGGCTCCGAGGCGCGCAGCCCGGGCGAACTTTTCAGCATCCTGGCGAGCCCGCCAGTCCGGGTGGTAGATGTATTGGCTCCGACCGGCGTCGTCCACTCCCATTGCCTGGATATGCCCGTTCGCGAACGGGCATATCCAGACGTCAGTCCACGCAGGAGGAATCGCCAGCGCTTCAATACGCTTGCGCTCCCCACCCGCGATTAGCGATCCGTCCGGATGGTGGTAACTGAATCCGCGGCCGGACCTTCGCCGGGAAATGCCCGGTGTGCCGGGTTTGCTGCGGCGGAGCCGTGGCATGCCCTGGCGCCGCTTGCCTGGCTTCCGGGGTTCCTAGGCTTCCTGCGGGTCTGCCACTGAAGCGCTGGCTGACATGATCTCGGCACTGATCATCCAGGCGAGCTGCTCCAATCGGGCGATGAAGGCGTGGAGGAGGTCCGCCGTCGTAGGGTCTTCTTCATCTACTTCGTCGTGGACATCACGCATTGTCTGGACAGTCCGCTCCAGGCGGTCGGTGATCAGCTTCACGGCGTCTTTGGTCTTGGTCAGTCCCGCGGGGAATTGCTCCAGCCTGGTCGAAGCGGCGATGGTGCTGCTCCGGCCATCGGGAAGGGCATGGAGCGCCCGCATCCGTTCGGCGGTTTCGTCGGCGAACTCCCGGGCGGCCGCGACGAGTTCGTCTAGTTGCAGGTGCAGATCCCGGAAATTGGCGCCCACGATGTTCCAATGGGCTTGTTTTCCCTGAAGCTGGAGTTCAATCAGATCCGTCAGGACCAGCTGGAGATTATCTGCCAGGGTTTGCGATGCTTTCACGTTTCTCCTCCTAGACGACCATCCGATGCGTGTGCTGGAAACCGGCGCACGACCTTCCGTTTACCCTACGACGATATCCAAAAACTTTTATCAGTGTACTTAGTACTTGATTTGATAAGGGTGCTTAGTAGTAACATGGAGGAAGTCGGTGCCGGTTGGTACCGGATGAAAATTCCGGAAAACCGGCGGCATCCGCTGTAACTAAGACCTCGCACGGGGTCCGGGGGCCTGGTGGGGAAACCACGGTTCGCAAGCGAACTGACAATCGAATACATCGCACGGGGCCCGGGCGCTTGCCGGCGGTCCCACTGAAGTAAGGAATGTGTCATTGTGAACACTCTTCTGATCATTGCAGGCGTTGTGGCAATCGTTCTTCTGCTCGTCGGCGGTTTCTCGCAGGCCGTGAGCTGGCTCCTCTGGGTCGGCGTGGTCCTCCTGATCGTCGCGGCCATCGGCTGGCTTCTGAGCTTCATGTCCGGCCGCAGGTCACACGGCGTTTGACCGACAACAGCATTAGGACACGTGGCCCATTCCGCCGGGCCCACGCCGCCCGGCGGAATGAAGTAAATCCATTACCAGCAAAGGAGTAGGTCCATGGGTGCAGATGACAAGATCCAGAACGCCGGAGAAAAGCTCGCAGGCAAATCCAAGGAAGCGGCTGGAAAGCTGACGGGTAACGAGAGGCTCGAAGCCGAAGGCAAGATGGATCAAAGCAAGAGCGATCTGAAATCGGCCGGCGAAAAGGTCAAGGACGCTTTCAAGAAGGACTAAATCCGCCCGAAGTGCGGCTTCCGCCTCGCGCGGGAGCCGCACTTCCCGCTTCAAGGAGTTAAGTCGATGCCGACTATCTCTGACCCGATCGTTCCCGACGGCGCGCCTCACCCCAGAGCGGAACGGATCTGGTGCGGCACTTGCCGCACTGCCGAGCACGTGATCCTGGATTCCATCGAGCCGCTCAAGCCACCGGTGGCAGAGCTCGTGGATGTCGCTTACACCTGCGTGGAATGCGACACGTTCTATGCCCATGCTGCGACCTTTCAGGACGTCGCGGCCATCCTGAACCAGCGAGGCTTGGTATCAGGTGTGCTGCAATTCGGTGGCGAATACATCCATTGCGGCGAACCTATGAAGATCTCGGGAACCGGATTCCACAGCGTGTATGCGCCAATGTCCACTGAGGACCCCGCCGTCGACCTTCTCGACGTGTACCTGGCGACAAAGGTGTTGCAGTGCCGCTGCGGGTTCCGGATGGAGCTTCCGTCTTAGCCGGCATCTTGACCGCAGGAGGACCACATGCCAAACAAGAAGAATCCCAGCCTCAAGGATCCGGAACTCTACGAAACCCTCAGGGAGGATGGCGCCTCCAAGGAAAAGGCAGCCAGAATCTCGAATGCCGCTGCCAAGGAAGGCCGCAAGGAAATCGGCCATCGTGGCGGCACCTCGGGCGACTATGAAGACTGGACCGTGCCCCGGCTGAAGTCCCGGGCCAAGGAACTGGGGCTCACAGGGTACTCAGGCAAGAAGAAATCCGAGCTGATCTCGGCGTTGCGAAACCACTAGGCCCTCCAAGGGACATGCCCTGCGCTCGGGCCCAGGAATGGACATATTCGGACTATGCCCATCCCTCACTTCACACGAGGGACACGTGCCTCTTCCCCGTCAGGACCGGGAGGGACATGTCCAGTGCTCACGGAAAGAACTGCTCTGGTCCCCACGGGACATGCTCTCCGCTCGGGCCCAGGAGTGGACATATTCGCATTATGCCCATCTCTCGCTTCACACGAGGGACATGTCCCGTACTCCTGCGCGGGCCACGAGGGACATGCGCCTCCTGCGCGGGCCCGGAGGGACATGTCCAGTTTTCGCGAAGCGCACGACGGCGGCGCGTCAGGCTTTCTTGACCCTCGCCCTTGGCTTGCTGGCCGCCTTGCCCGTGGCGCCGTCGTCGGACTCTTCGGTGGACGACCCGGCGGATGCTTTGCCGCGCTTCTTGTCGAGACTCCGTTTGAGGGCTTCCATGAGGTCGATGACCTCGCCGCCTTCCCCTTCGCTGGCTGCGACACCGAACGTTTCCTCGGTGTCGATGGAGTCGCCCTTTTCGAGTTTGGCAGCGATGAGTTGGCGCAATTGAACCTGGTAGTTGTCGGTGTATTGCTCGGGCTCGAAATCGCGCGCCATCGAGTCCACCAGGGCCGAGGACATCTCAAGCTCCTTGTCCGAGATCTTGACGTCGGTTTCCAACGACGGGAAGTCGGCCTCGCGGACCTCGTCGTCCCAGAGCAGGGATTGCAGCATCAGGACGTCTCCACGTACGCGCAGGGCCCCGAGCCGGGTCTTCTGCCGGAGGGCGTACTGCACAATGGCCACGCGCTCGGTGTCCTGCAGGGTACGCAAAAGCAGCATGTAGGCCTTGGGGGACTTGGAATCCGGCTCCAGGTAGTAGGGCCGTTCGTACATGATGGGATCCAACTGCTCGGCCGGAACGAACTCCACCACTTCGATTTCGCGGCTGCTCTCCGCGGGCAGCGACTTCAAATCGGCCGCGGACAGCACCACGGTACGGCCTTCCTCTTCGTAGGCCTTGTCGATATCCTCGTAATCCACAACAGAGCCGCAGATTTCGCACTTCCGCTGGTAACGGATGCGGCCTCCGTCCTTGTTGTGGACCTGGTGGAGACTGACATCGTGATCCTCGGTGGCGCTGTAGAGCTTGACGGGTACGTTGACCAGCCCGAACGCGATAGAACCCTTCCAAATGGCCCTCATGCACTAAGTGAACATCACAACAAGGCGGAGGTGAAGAGGTGGCAACCAGCCAAAAGGAGCGCGTCAACGTTGAAGGCCACGAACTGACGCTCACCAACCTGGGCAAAATCATCTACCCGGAGACTGGCACCACCAAGGCCGAAGTGCTCGAATACTACGCCGCCGTGGCCCCGTTCCTGGTCCCGGCCGCCGCCAACCGGCCCGCCACCCGGAAACGTTGGGTGCACGGAGTAGGGACCACCGAGGATCCCGGGCAGATGTTCTTCCAGAAGAACCTGGACGACTCGACGCCGTCATGGGTTCCCCGGGTCACCATCCAGCACAGGGAGCACAGCAACGTTTACCCGCTCGTCAACAACCTCGCGACGCTCACCTGGCTGGCCCAGATCGCAGCCTTGGAGATCCACGTGCCGCAATGGCAAGTGGACGCCGACGGAACCATGCTGCCGCCCGACCGCCTTGTCCTGGACCTCGATCCGGGTCCCGGCACCGGTCTTCCCGAATGCGTCGAAGTCGCCAAGTTGGCGCGCAGCATCCTGCAGGACATCGGCCTTGATCCGGTCCCTGTGACGAGCGGCAGCAAGGGCATCCACCTCTACGCCGGCCTGGACGGCACCCGCAAGTGGGAGCAGGTCTCCGCGTTCGCGCACGAATTGGCGCGCTCGCTCGAGGCTGACCATCCGGACCTCGTGGTCAGCGACATGAAGAAGACCCGGCGCAACGGCAAGGTGCTGGTGGATTGGAGCCAGAACAGCGGGAACAAGACCACGATCGTCCCGTACTCCCTCCGCGGGCGGGCCCACCCCATGGTCGCCGCACCAAGGACGTGGCGCGAACTCTCCTCCCCCAAGCTCGAGCATCTGGACTTCACGGCCGTCATGAAGCGCGTCAAAGAGGGAAAGGACCCCTTCGCCGCGGTGGCGGCCGGGCGGTCCGGACATGCTCCCGAGCACACGGGCAACGGCTCCAAGCGCTCCGGCGGTTCCAAAGCCAAGAACGACGACGGCGGCCCGCCCGGCCCGGCCCGCGTCAGCACCGCCGTCGGGGGCACCGCCGTCGCGGGCACCGCCGTCGCGGGCACCGCCGTCGGGCGCACCCCCGTCGCGGGCACCCCCGTGAACCCGCGGCTGGCCAGCTACGTGGACAAGCGCGACCCGCAGAGGACGCCCGAACCGTTTCCCGCCGTCGAGCACCAATCCGGTTCGCGCCCGCTCCAGGCCGACGCGGAACCCAATCCGCCCGGCGGAATCTTCGTCATCCAGGAGCACCATGCCCGCCGGTTCCACCTGGATTTCCGGTTGGAGCACAACGGCGTCCTGGCGTCCTGGGCCTTGCCGCGGGGCGTGCCGGACACTCCGGCCAAGAACCACCTCGCGGTGCGCACGGAGGACCACCCCATGGAATATGCGAAGTTCGCGGGCATCATTCCAAAGGGCGAATACGGTGCCGGAACGGTCAGCATCTGGGATAGCGGCGAGTTCGAGTGCGAAAAATGGCGCGACGGCAAGGAAGTCATTGCCACCCTCACCGGCAAACCCGGCGGTGGATTGCACGGTACCCGCCGCTTCGCGCTCATCCACACGGGAGAGTCGCCGTCGCAGTGGCTGATCCACCTGATGAAGGATAAACCGGGCCATCGGGCGGTACTGTTGCCTGACGCCCCTCCACAATCGAACGGGACTCCCAGCTACGCGCCCATGCTCGCAACATCCGGAACCACGGCCGATGTCTCCTCCGGCGACTGGTTGTTTGAGCTCAAGTGGGACGGTTTCCGGGCCATCGTTTCGGGTTCGGGCGGCAAAATTAGGTTGACCAGCCGCTCGGGGATCGACATGACACCCACGTATCCCGAACTGGCGGATCCGCGCTACTGGCCTGGCCACGATTTCGTGGCAGACGGCGAAATCGTCGCACTCGGCAAGAACGGCCGGCCCAGCTTCGAACTGCTCCAGAAGCGGATGAACCTCTTCAAACCCGGCGACGTCGAACGCGCCCGGTCCGCGGTCCCCGTGCAGCTCATGGTGTTCGATCTCCTGTACGACGCCGGATCCGGCGGCAGCGCCGACCTCACCTCCCTGCCGCTCGGCGAGCGCCGGGACAGGCTGGCGGCGTTCCATGCCAAGCTGTCTGTCCAGGGCTCCCCTATCCACGTATCCGAGATCCTGGAACACGACCTCGACGACATCCTGGCCAGCGCCGGCGAGCTTGGCTTGGAGGGCGTCATGGCCAAGCGCGCGGATAGCCGGTACCAGCCGGGGCGGCGCAGCAGGTCCTGGATCAAGCTCAAGTTGGAACGCACGCAGGAAGTGGTGGTGGGTGGCTGGCGGCCCGGCGCCGGAGCCAGGCTCGGGACCATCGGTGCGTTGCTGGTGGGGATTCCCGACGGCGACAAGCTGCGCTACGCCGGCCGCGTAGGCACCGGCTTCAAGGACTGGCAGCTGCGCGACATCCTGAAGCGCATGCAGGGGCTCGATCGTCCGGACTCCCCCTTCCTCGACATCCCCGCCGAGGACGCCGCCACGGCGCATTGGGTGTCCCCCGAGCTCGTGGGAGAGGTGACGTTCGGCGATTGGACCGGCACTGAAAGGATGCGCCATCCTGTCTGGCGCGGCTGGCGCCCGGACAAGTCCCCCGCCGACGTCGAGCGCGCGCCCTGATGCCCAAGCAGCCCAGCCCCACCCGCACGCCCTCGCCCCACGCACGCCTCCCGCACGTAGCTCAGCCCAACTGACTGGCAGCAGATGTCGTTATGAGGGCTCATAACGACATTAAGTGCGAGTCAGTTGGGCTGAGGAGGGCGAATATTCTTAGGAGGAGTGCGGCATCTGGGGACGGCTAGTGCGGTGGACCGCGGTAACCGCCGCCTGCTGGCCTACGCGGCCATGGCTGGCGCCGCGATCCTTGGGGTGCCTGGTCTTGCCGCTACCGTCCGGCCAGGCCGTTCCTTGGGTCGAGCCCAGTGCCATTGCCACGGTTGCCGGGGCCGGCATGGGTGCCTTATCCATGGACTCGACCAGGTGGCTGGCCACCTCGGAGTTGATTTGTTGCTCAACGTGCTTCGCAGCCATTGTTCTTCCTTTCTGCATTGAAACGAAGGGATTTTCCATACTAGGTGGGAGCGGTCCGCTTGTCTGCAGGATCTACCAACGGACCTTCTTCTCGGACTTGGCCAGCTTGCCACTCGCTTGAGTGGGCTTGTGTCCTTTTCCGGTGCTTTGCCAGCTGTTCGCTGCCCCGCCACGGGACTTGCTGGCCAGCATCTCCTTCTGCGCGTCGGTCAGTTTCGATCTGACACCGGCAGCCGGGGCTTCGGTTTCCTGCGCTTCCGGTTCCTGCCCGGCGTCGGTTTCGGGTGTGTTCGGTGTCATGCAGTGGACTCCTTAAAGCTCTTGTTTTGCCGGAGGAGGTATCGGGACGCGACGTCCGCTGCGAGACCCTGGGCCTAATAACAGGAACGGCGCGGAGGCGAAGCCTCAACAGGCGTGGATTTTTGTCGGGTCAAACTCAGCGGCGCCGGTAAATGCCCGCAGTGCCACGACCGGCATCTGCGACGAACCAGGACCCGCTGGTCTATTCAAAAATCAGTGTTCCCATGCACCCACCCTAGACACTCCCGGCCGTGTTTGTGAACCCCGGCTTTTGTCGGAGCCGTTTCACGCGTGGCCTCCAGGTCCGCTCTCGGCTAGCATGGCCCGGAGAGCACCCCTCGGTACCCCGAAAGGCTCTCCCATGTCAGCACCCACGTTCCAGCCTTCCCATTCCGCCATCACAGCACGGCTCCGTTCGGCCGGTTGCGTCTTCGCCGAAGACGAGGCCCGGCTCCTGATCGCCGCGGCGTACGCTCGCGGGGACCTTGACCGCTTGGTCGAACAACGCGCTTCAGGATTGCCCCTTGAATACCTCCTGGGCTGGGCTGAGTTCTGCGGCCAGCACATCGCAGTGGATCCGGGCGTGTTCGTCCCCCGGCGCCGAACGGAATACCTCGTCCAGCAGGCCGTCCGCCTCGCCCGACGCGGCGCCGTCGTCGTCGATCTTTGCTGTGGTTCGGGTGCCGTAGGCGCTGCTTTGCTTGCAGCGGTGGGCGGGATTGAGCTTCACGTGGCCGACGTCGACGCCGCTGCGGTCCGCTGCGCCCGCCGCAACATCGCGCCGGCGGGCGGACAAGTGCATGAAGGAGATCTCTTTTCGGCCCTGCCGGACACTCTTCGCGGCCGGGTTGACGTCCTGGTGGCCAACGCTCCATACGTCCCTACGGACTCGATCGGGATGATGCCGCCGGAGGCCAGGCTGCATGAACCGCGGGTGGCGCTCGACGGCGGCGCCGACGGTCTGGACGTACAGCGCAGGATCGCGGAGGGGGCTCCGTCGTGGCTGGCTCCCGGAGGTCGGCTGCTGATCGAAACGAGCCTCCGGCAGGCCCGAACGACGGCGGCCCTGTTCGGGCAAGCTGGCCTGTCCGCGCGTGTGGTTCATTCTGAAGAATTCGACGCCACGGTGGTGCTCGGAAAACTACAGGAAACCCACCGAAAATGATCAGCAAACTGCGCGTTTCGGGGTCCTGACCCAAACAATTTGGTAACGGAGTCCCCGGGCACGCCAAAATCCGCGTGATTCCGGGGCTGCAGGCGGCACATGGATGTCAGACATTTGTGCCCAAAGTGGGCCGGAATAGCCCCGAAATTCGGACTCCGGCTCTCAGCTTCGGCGAATCTCCCGTAAAATTGAAACCCTGCCCAGAGCGGAGCAGCTGTATGTCGCAAGCAAATGATCTCCCTAGGAGAAGCCCAAATGCCCACAGACCGAAGCATCACCGACTCTTCAGCAGGCGCTAGGAACGCCGCTGCAACGAGCAAGACCGCGCCACGCGGTGCCTCAAAATTGAAACTTCCAACACGCCGTCGACTCAAGGTATCCGACGTCAACGTCGTTGACCAGCCCATGCTGAAAAAAGCCCTCGGCGGCACGATCGTCGGCAACACCATGGAATGGTACGACGTCGGCGTGTTCGGCTACCTCATCACCACGATGGGACCCGTCTTCCTGCCCGAGGCGGACAAGTCCGTGCAGACCCTGTTCCTCCTGGGAACCTTCGCCGCAACCTTCGTCGCACGGCCGCTCGGCGGGGTCGTCTTCGGCTGGCTGGGTGACAAGGTGGGCCGCCAAAAGGTGCTCGCCACAACACTGTTGCTGATGGCGGCGAGCACCTTCGCCGTCGGACTCCTGCCTGGATACGCACAAATCGGCATCTGGGCAGCCGCACTGCTCGTCATCCTGAAACTCGTCCAGGGTTTCTCGACGGGCGGCGAATACGCCGGCGCCACCACGTTCGTGAGCGAATACGCTCCGGACAAGCGCCGCGGCTTCTTTGCGAGCTTCCTGGATATGGGCTCCTACATCGGCTTCGCCCTCGGCGCGGCCCTCGTGTCCATCCTGCAGCTCACCATCGGCCAATCGGCCATGGAGGACTGGGGCTGGCGGCTGCCGTTCCTCATCGCGGGTCCGCTCGGCGTCATCGCCGTGTACTTCCGTAGCAAGATCGAGGAATCACCCCAGTTCCAAGCCACCTTGGATGCCCAGGAAGCCCTGGCCGCGGACGCCGCAGCGGGCGACGCCGCGGTTGCCAAGGGCCCCATCGGCATCGTCAAGGCTTACTGGCGCCAGATTATCCTCGCGATGATCCTTGCCGCAGCCGCCAACACCGTGGGCTATATGCTGACTTCCTACATGCCCACGTACCTGACCGACTCCAAGGGCTACGACCCCGTTCACGGCACCCTCCTGACCATCCCCGTGTTGGTCGTCATGGCAGTCTGCATCCCGCTGACGGGCAAGCTCTCCGACCGGATCGGCCGCCGGCCCGTCCTGTGGATCGGCGCCATCAGCACCGTTGTGTTCGCCATTCCGGCCTTCCTGCTGATCGGCATCGGCGAGATCTGGTCCACGCTTGCCGGTCTGGCCCTGATCGCCTTCCCGGTCACGTTCTACATAGCCAACCTCGCCTCTGCGCTGCCGGCACTCTTCCCGACCTCGAGCCGTTACGGGGGAATGGGCATCGCCTACAACTTCTCCGTAGCGATCTTCGGCGGCACCACGCCGTTCATCGTCGCTGCCTTGATCCAGGGCACCGGCAACGACATGATGCCCGCCTATTACCTCATGGCCACGTCCGTGGTTGGCGCAATCGCCATCTACTTCCTGCGCGAATCCGCCCGACGCCCGCTCCCGGGCTCCATGCCAAGCGTGGATACCCAGGCCGAGGCCCGCGAGCTGGTGGCAACCCAGGACACCAACCCGCTGATCGACCTGGACGAAATGCCGTTCGACGACGGCACCCTCGTAGCAGCGGAGCCGGACCGGGACCCCATCCCGGCTTAGGCAAACTGCGGCTTAGGCAAACTGCGGGCGCGGACTGCGGGCGGCCCGCGTCGGCAGAACAAGGCTGGTTATGTGTAGCGGGATCGCTACGCATAACCGGCCTTGTTTGTCGTTCAGGCTTTGCGGTTCGCCTTCTGCTCCTGCAGCCGCTTTGCCTGTGCCTGGATCTCCGGGCCGTAGCCGCCGTTCAGGGCGGTGTCCCTGATGTGCGTGGCCTTCGCCACCCGATCACCGTCCGCCGCATCCTTCAGGGTTTTAAGGTCCGCCTGAAGCGCGGCCGGAAGCTTTGCGGCCAGCTTCGGACGCTTGTCCAGGATGAAGGTGGCGATCTTCGCGGCCCGCTGGCCGTAGTTCGGCTTGCTGCTGTCACCGTTCACGAAGAACCGCAGGCCAGCCGCCAGCGGGTGCCGCCCCAGAGCCGTTTTGGCCGCAACGGCAGCCGTCGCAGCCGTCGCGGTGGGCTGGGAGGTGGCTGCCGCCGTCGCGCTTGTGTTGCTCGAGGTAGCTGCATTGGCGGCGATGACGCCGCCGCCCAGCAGGAGGCCTGCTGCCAGGACCCCGACGACGGCTGTGCGGGCCTTGCCGCGCTTGCGCCGCTGAGCTGGGGGGAATGGGTTGTTGTCCATGGTCCGTGTCCTTTGTTCCGGCCGGTGGTCGATCCGCCGGCGCTCTGCATGTCACTCTGCTCCGGCCGCATGAACTGACTGTTCGGCCAATGTTCGAGGAATGTAAAACCGTCCCCGCCGGCTGACAAGGACTCTGCCGGCGCTCCTTCATTGCTGTTGAATGGACGCATGGAAGACAGCCGAGGATTGGTGCTGATTGCTGAGGATGAACAGGCAATTGCCGATATCCAGCGCCTGTATCTGGGCCGCGCAGGTTTCGGCGTACACGTTGAGCGGGACGGGATTTCCGCGCTGGCACAGATCAAGCGGCTCAAACCGGTCGCGGTGATCCTCGACGTCGGGCTGCCCGGCATGGACGGGATCGAGCTCTGCAGGCAACTGCGGCAGGCAGAGGACTGGACTCCGGTGCTGTTCGTCACGGCCCGCGATGAGGAAGTGGACCGCGTCCTTGGCCTGGAATTGGGCGCCGACGACTATCTGACCAAGCCGTTTTCGCCCTCCGAACTGGTCGCCCGGGTCAAGGCGGTCCTGCGCCGGACCGAAGGAACCCCACGGTCCAAACCGCTTGTGCTGGGCAGCGTCGAACTGGATCCGCTGAACCGGACCGCACGCGCCGGCGCCGAGGAACTCACGCTGACCGCCACCGAATTCGACCTCCTCGCATACCTCATGGCCCAGCCTGGCCGTGTCTTTTCCCGTGAGCAGCTCCTGTCCGCCGTGTGGGGGCAGGCCAGTTATGCGGCCGGGCGGACAGTGGATGTGCACATCGCGCAGCTCCGCGCCAAGCTCGGCGGGCACTCCCCCATCGCGACGAGCCGCGGCGTCGGCTATTCGGCCGCAGCTCCCCACGTGTCCGGGCCCCGCCCCGGCGCCGGGGGAGCCAGGTGAGGCGCTGGTTAGGCACACTGGCCGGGCGCACGACGGCGGTGATCGCCGCCGTCGCGACTGTCGCCGTCGTACTTGCCGGCCTGCTGGCGGCGCAACTGGTCAACGCCACTGCGGTGGACGAAGCCAAGAAGTATCTCGCGGTTGAGGCCGATTCCCTGAGCAAGCAGTCAAGCATTGGAAGCCTGCAGGACCTGCGCGCAGATCTGCTCACGCACGGCGCGAGGCTCGCGCAAATCGGCACCGACGGCCGCGTAACAGGCGGCGGCGCCAGGCTGGTGGATGCCAGGACCGTGGCGGATGTATTGGCCGGAAAATCGGTCTCGACATCGGTGAACGGTCCGCAGAACACGGTGGTCCTCGAGGCCCGGCCCTTGGCGGCCGGCGGCGGCGTGGTGCTGGCGCAACCCGTGTCCGAAATCCGCGCGGCCGCGGCTCCCCTGCTCAGCCGCATGCTGATCGCCCTCGCGGTCTGCCTCGTGTTCGCCATCGTGGCCGGCGGCCTGTTGGCCCAGTGGTTGAGCCGGCCGTTGGTGCGCACGGCACATTCGGCCCATCGGCTCGCCGCGGGAGAACGATCCGTGGCTGTGGCGCCCGGCGGGCCTGCCGAAGTGGTGGAGGTTTCGCAGGCGCTGGCAGCCCTCGATGCCGCACTCCGGACCAGCGAAGGGCGCCAACGCGAGTTCCTGCTCTCCATTTCGCATGAAATCCGGACACCCCTGACCGCGCTGCGGGGCTACGCCGAGGCCCTTGCCGATGGCGTGGTCAGCGGAGACGACGTGAGCGGGGTCGGGCAGACCCTCGTGGCCGAAACCAACCGCCTGGACCGTTTTGTCCGCGATCTCCTGGAATTGGCACGGCTTGAGTCCGATGATTTCCGGGTGGAACTGCAGCCCGTGGACGCGTCCTTGATCCTGCGTGAGAGTTGGCACGCCTGGCACGCGGTCCGCGTCCAGAACGGGATCGCAGGACGGCTCGAACTGCCTCTTGGGCCATTGCCGGTCCGCAGCGATGGCCAGCGGCTGCGCCAAGTGGTGGACGGCTTGCTGGAAAACGCGCTGCGCGTGACACCTGAAGGCTCTCCCGTGGTGCTCGCCGCATACACATCCGGTAGCGGGCTCACGGTGGAAGTGCGCGACGGCGGGCCTGGCCTCACGGAGGCGGATGCCGCCGTCGCGTTCGAACGCGGTGCGCTCTTTGCCAGATACAGCGGACAACGGCCTGTTGGTAGCGGGCTGGGTTTGTCCATCGCCGCAAGGATCGTGCAGCGGATGGGCGGCCGCATCAGCGTGCGGTCTGCGCGTGAGGGGGGCGCGGCGTTCGTGGTGGAGGTGCCGGGCATTCCCGCCGGCTCCCGGCAAACGTAGACTCTGCGCATGGCCGATGTTCCAGTAGGTTCGCTGCACCACGTAGAGATTTGGGTACCTCACATCGGCCGTGCCCAGGAGGAGTGGGGCTGGCTACTAGCTGAGATGGGCTACGAACAATTCCAGGAGTGGCCCGATGGCTGCAGTTGGAAACTCGGAGCCACGTACATCGTGATCGAACAGTCCACGGCGCTCACTGGGAGCACGCACCGTAGGACGGAGCCCGGGCTCAACCATCTCGCCTTCCATGCTGGCACCAGGGAGAACGTGGACCGGCTCCGGGAGCTCGGCGCGGACTCGGGCTGGTACGAGATGTTCGAAAGCAAATATCCCCACGCCGGCGGGGCCGAGCACTACGCCGCCTACCTGGTGAATACCGACGGCTACGAGGTTGAGCTGGTGGCCGGGTAGGGGACGGGCATGAGCTACCAGTTTCCGGGATTTTCGGCCGGCAGGCGTTCTTCGACCTATTAATGTCAGCCCCCTCTGGAATGCTTTGGTTATGGCCGGGGACCGGGGAACACAGCTGATCGGATCAACCGCGCCGTCCGGCGACGCGGTCCCGGATGCTGCCGTGCCGGGTACCTGGGTGCGGGATCTGATCGATGCCGTTGCCTCGTTCCGGCCCAACGCCGCCGGCACCGAACCGGCCGACGGTGCCGAATTGATCGACCTCTTGCGTGCCCTGGAGGACCTGAAGTCCGCGGCCGCGGCCGCGCAGGCCCGGATCGCGGTCGCGTTCGATGCCGCCCAGCGCAGCGCCGACGCGGCGGCCGGTGTACCGGCAGAGGAGCAGGGACGCGG
>OUNM011354864.1_pt1 | contig 14947 bp, 11 predicted proteins | sample 1769961 | NCBI WGS metagenome assembly OUNM01 (sample SAMEA3914820, study PRJEB12502) | metagenome | biome: forest; material: soil | place: USA | collected 2012-03-12 | depth 0.3 m | reverse complement strand
GTGGAACCTGAAATACTTCGTAGCCGCTGACGGGCTGAGCGTGGTGATGCTGCTACTCACCGGTATCGTGACTTTTGCCGCAATCGCCGTAACACCGAAGATCGAGCGCCGCGAAAGTCTCTTCTACGCCTGCGTGCTCTTCATCGCAGCCGGCGCTGCCGGTGCCTTTGCTTCGCAGGATCTGTTCTTCTTCTACGCCTTCCATGAGCTGGCGTTGATCCCGACCTTCCTACTGATCGGAATCTGGGGAACGGGCGAACGCCAGGCTGCTGCTTGGAAGATCACGATCTATCTCGCGCTTGGCAGTTTTGTCCTGCTGATCGGCTTGATCGCGCTGTATCAGGCCATTCCGGCGGGCCTGCGGACCTTCGACATGGTGGCGCTGCAGAACCTTGCGGCCGCCAAGGTGATTCCTGCCAACGCGCAGACGCTGCCGTTCATCCTTCTGCTTGTCGGTTTCGGCACCTTGGTTTCTCTCTTCCCGTTCCATTCGTGGGCGCCTCAGGCTTATGCCTCGGCACCGACTCCGGCGGCAATGCTGCACGCGGGCGTGCTGAAGAAGTTCGGCGTCTATGGCCTGATCCGTCTCGCGGTTCCACTTCTCCCGGAAGGTGCGAAGTACTGGGCGAACCTGCTCCTGATCCTGCTTGTCGCCAATATCCTCTATATCGGCCTGGTGACGATCGCCCAGCGGAAGCTCGATTTCATGCTCGGTTACTCGAGTGTGATGCACATGGGCTATATCTTCCTGGGTGTCGCTTCGTATAACCTGATCGGTCTGAGTGGCGCCTCGCTGCTGATGTTCGCTCACGGTCTTTCGATCGCGGCGCTCTTCGCAATCGCGGGCATGGTTCGCGAACGGCATCTGTCGCTGTCCTTCGACAGCCTCGGCGGCCTCGCCAAACCGATGCCGTTCCTTGGCATGGCCTTCGGTCTTGCCGCCTTTGCTTCCATCGGTCTGCCGGGCTTTGCCAACTTCGCCAGCGAAGTGATGGTTTTCTTCGGAGCTTTCAAGAATGGCGCTGCTTCGCTTCAGTTCTCGCCCTTCCAGTTGGCGACCATCGGCGCTCTGTGGGGCGTCGTGATCTCGGCGGTCTATATGCTGCGTGCTTACAAGGCGGTGTTCCTCGGCGAACCCGTCAAGGCAGCGGCTGGTTGGACTGATCCGATTCCTTCCCTGCGCTGGCCCATCGTGATCCTCATCGTGACGCTGATGATCGCGGGCTTCGCACCCAATTACTTCCTCTCTTACCTCAAGCCGACCATCGAAGCGCTGCTCCGCTAAACGCTCATGCACCCGATTGCGCCCATTACTCTCGAAATCATTGTCCTTACGCTCGGCGTCTTCCTGCTGCTCGCGGAGTCGTTCTCAAAATCCGGGGACAAGAGCTGGATGCCGAAAACGGCGATCTTTGTTCTCTTCTGGGTCTTTGCCATTTCGTTCTTCACGCCGGGAAACCCAACGACTCCCGAGCCGAGCGGCTTCTGGCATTTCTATTCCGCTGATCCCACCGCGCTCTTCTTTAAGCGAATCGCACTCCTCACGACGGTCGTCGTGCTGGTCATGTGCATGGAATACAAAGGCGTGGTGCAGCGTTTCATCCCTGGCGTCAATCCAGGGGATGGCATGGGTGAATTCTACTCGCTGCCCGTTTTCACCTGCGCAGGCCTGATGTTCATGGCTTCGGCCGTGGACTTCCTCCTGATCTTCGTTTCGTTGGAGCTGGTCACGATCTCCTTCTACATCCTCGTCGCTTATATGAGGCGGAATCCGGCTTCGCTCGAAGCTGGCGTGAAGTATCTGATTCTCGGCGCACTGAGCACCGGTTTCCTCGTCTACGGCATTACATGGATCTTCGGCGTGACCGGAGAGACCAATCTCCAGAGCATCGGTGAGAAGGTGGCTCAGCTTCAGGGCTCGCAGACGCCCCTGCTCTTCGGAGTCATGCTGGTGCTCGTCGGCCTTGGCTTCAAAGTGGCTGCGGCTCCGTTCCAGCTTTGGGTTCCGGACGTCTACCAGGGCGCTCCGACTCCGATCACGGCTTTCCTTTCCGTTGGTTCCAAGGCTGCGGGTTTCATCGTGCTGATGCGCGTGCTCGAGCCCTTCCTCGTGGCTCCTGCGATCAGTGAAAAGATTCTCGGGATGGTCGCAATCCTGGCCGCGTTGAGCCTCATCTACGGCAACTTGGCCGCGATGCCACAGGATAACCTCAAGCGTCTGCTCGCTTACTCGAGCATCGCACACGCAGGTTACATCCTCGTCGCTGTCGCCAGCGTGAGCTCGCAAGTGGGTCAGGTTGGTTCTGCCGAAGTCGCGATTGGTTACTATCTCGCGGGTTATCTGCTGATGACCCTGCTGTCGTTCCTAGTTCTGGTCGTCGTGGCCCGCCACTCGCGCGGAGACGACATCATTCACTTCAACGGACTGAGCAAGCGTTCGCCGTTCCTGGCTTTCGGCATGCTCATCGCGATGCTCTCGCTCGCGGGCATTCCATTCACGGCCGGCTTCTACGGAAAGTTCCTCGTCTTCGCCGCCGCAGTGAAGCAACAGCACTTCATTCTCGCCGCGATTGGTGCGGTGACCGTCGCTGCTGGCTTCTACTATTACCTGCGTGTCGTCAGCGCGATGTACTGGCAGGAACCGAACGACGATACCGTGATCACGGTCAGCCCGCTGACCCGGCTCGTCATCGGCCTCCTTGCTGCCGCGATTATCTTCTTTGGCATCTTCCCTCAGTCGATCCTCGGTACGCTTCGAAGTGCTCACCAGTCGGCACCTGCCGTCGTAGCCAATTCGCGATAGGTTAGTCGTCCTGCTGGCCCGCCGCTTTGGCTTTTGCCGCGGCGGTCACATCCGTGACTTTCGCTATGAAAGTGCGGATGGTGTCGAGGCGTTCACCTAGTAGTGCCTGCAATTCCGCAGAGGCGAGGGCGCGCCCATTGGCGGGCGGAGTTGCCAGAAGATTCAACGCTTCGAAGCTCTTTTCGTAGAGTTCGAGCAGGCTGCGATCCGCTGTGGCGGTCGCAGAGAGGGTCCGATAGACGATTGCGCTGATGCTCTCCAGACTTACGTTGCAGCCGGCGAAGTCGTCGCCGTAAATGGCGCGGAGAATTTCTTCGGCTGTGGCCGTGGCGAGTGTCTGAAGCTGGGAGTCGTCAGTCATGAGCGATGAAAGTGGTTGGTCGTTAATAAAAGGAATCGGCCCAGCGGCTCGCAAGTCCCGGAAAAGATGGAAGAGTTTTTGTGAAGCTTACCGGGTGTGTTGGAAGATCGGCGGGTCCGCAGAGGAGGCTGCGACCGTTCACTAATCTTGCACGCAGTCTGCGCGGGATCGTTGAATCAGTCAGCCCAGAAGGGTCAGAAAGAAGACAGAAAAACGAGCTCTCTACGCGCTTGGAGGCCGGTTGGCGGAAAGTCGTATGCCCCGAGAAATTTGCATTGGGCCCGGGTTGTGCTTTCTTTTTTATCATGCTGATACTCACCCCGGCTATGATGGTGCGGAAATTCCCCGCTATTTCACGCCGCTTGGAGAGCGCGTTGGGCGCTTTCTTGAGGAGCGTCACTACTGAATCCCTCTGCGAACCCTCTGCGCAGCCGGATCGCTCACTTGCTCATCTTGGTCGTCTGGACTCCTTTGCGCTCGCGAGCCGGCTTCGATGCCGCCCCCTTGCCTGAAGGTCCAAGCCATATCGATCCCTTTGTCTCCGGAATGGCCGCCCCGAGCCGTTCTCCGCTGCCAAAGGACCGTGAGCGAGATCGCTTGCCGATCCCTGAAATGCGCACGCTGAGGTGGCTCATTCTCGTCGTGCTTCTTTCGCTTTCTCCTGCGAAAGGTTCGGCACGCGACTTTTTCTTCGACGCCGATGCCGGGTCTGATGAGGCGGATGGCAGCGAACACAGTCCGTTGCGCAGCATCGCCCACGCAAACTCCATGAGTTTCGCTCCCGGCGACCGTCTTCTCTTCCGTGGCGGTCAGACGTTCACGGGAAATCTGATCCTCGCGGGCGAAAATCAGGGAACCGTCGAAACACCGATTGTCGTCGGAACCTGCGGTACCGGCAGGGCCGTAATCGATGCGGGCCTTGGCACCGGCATCTGGATCCGCAATCTCGGCGGCATCGTCATCCAGGATCTCATCATCCTTGGCGCTGGCCCTGGCAAGAATGTCGGCAGCGGTGTGCGAATCGAGAATACCCTCCCGGGGGCGACGGTCCTTGATTACGTGCGTGTGCTGCGCGTCGCCTGCAGCGGCTTTGGAGGATATCCCGGACCGCTATGGGAAGGTTACGGCGGGCCGTCGAATTTTGGCGACGGTATCTTCGTGGGCGGGCGTCCTTCGGACCGCACCAAGAGCGGTTATCGCGATGTGCGTATCGAGGATTGCGAGACTTCAGGGAACCAATACTGCGGCATCTATGTCACAGGGGCTTGGAATCCGGCCATCGATTCCTTTGCCAATCAGGATGTCCACGTCGTCGGATGCAGCGCCCATCATAACTTGGGCGATCCGCTGTATCACGCGAACCATTCGGGCGACGGGATCCTTGTCGAGGACGTGGATGGCGCGACGATCGAGCATTGCGCTGCATGGGAAAACGGAGCGCTCTGTGGCTGTCCATTTGGCGGTCCGGTGGGAATCTGGACCTATTCCGCCAATGCGGTGGTCATTCGCGATTGCCTGTCTTTCTCCAACCGCACCGGCAGCCTGGATGGCGCGGGCTTCGATCTCGATGGAGGCGTGAGTAACTCCATCATCGAACGCTGTGTGAGCCACGATAACGACGGCGCGGGTATCCTGCTATACACTTACCCTGGCTCACCGCATTACTTCGGCGGAAACATTGTGCGCGACAATCTCTCGGCCAATGACGGCAAGAAAAACCACATGGCGGGTATCGCCATCGGACGTCACGGCGGAAAATTCGAAGGTTTAGAAATCTACCGAAATACCGTGGTGGCCTCTTCGAAGTCGGGCAGCAACTGCGCCATCAGTATCTTCGGCCAGGAAGCGCGAGATATCCGGCTTCACCATAATTTGATCGCTGTTGCCGACGGCGCGCATCTTCTCAATGCGGTCACCCAGCCGGGGCTGTCACTTTCGGACAACGCTTACGCTTCGGGTCAGTCGCCGTTCCTGATGGAGTTTGACGGCCAGTTGTTCGAAAGCCTGGCGGAGCTGCGCAATGACTCTGGGCAGGAAATGTCCCCAGGCGACGAGACGCATGGTCATATGATTGCGTCGATTCCCGCTGATCTCGACCACTGGATGCAAACGTTGATCGCACAGGCTTCAGCCCGCGATCTGCAATCCGGACTGCTCGCCCGCAAGGATCCGACTCCTGTAGCCGAGCCTGCCGCTTCCCCTCCGGAGAAGCCGCTGTCGGGCGTGATTCAGGCATTGGGTATCTTGCTGCCGCCTGGCTTCTAACTTCGGGACACTTACGATCGCTGGGGCTCGCCAGCGAGGTGCAGCGAATCGCAGATTCTTCGGCTTTCGTGACGCTGCGGTGAATTTGCTCTGGACTTCGATGCTGTCGAGCGGATCTAGCTAGTGAACGGGCTGAAATGAAGTGCATCCTCCGATGCCTCGCTGCCCGGTTTCTCGCTATCACCTCCAGCCGTATGCTTTCTCGTTGGCGCTCTCATTTCTGGTCGTTCTTTGCAATGGCTTGCTGGTTTGGTCTCCAGCCAGCGGCGGTGCATGCCGGCGTTGTCAGTCTTCAACCGCCGGAGATCGAAAAGCTTCGCGTGCTCCTGCGTTCCAATCCGGCAGCGGCGGCGGCTTTTGCGCCGATTCGTGAAGCAGCCAACCGGGCGCTCGCCGAGCAGCCGGATCCGATCGAGAAAGTCGTTAGCGAAGGTCATCTCGCGTCCGATCCGAATAAGATCAAAACTGGTGTTGCGCTGAAGGATTGCGCAAAAATCGAAGCGCTTGGCTGGACTTGGGCGGTTACTGGAAACCCGCAGGATCTTACTCAGGCACGCGCCTTTTTGACCGCTTGGGCACGGACCAATCAATCGGATGGCGATCCAATCAATGAGACGAAGTTTGAATCGATGATCGTGGCTTATGACCTGATGCGCTCCAGTTTCCCCGAGGATGAACGCCAACTCGTGGATGGCTGGCTGCGAAGCAAAGCCGAGGCGCTGAAATCGAAGCGCCTCCGCCAGAACAACTGGGGCGCACACGAGATCAAGATCGTGGGACTTATCGGTCTTACTTTGGACGACCAGAGCCTGACGGACTGGGCCATTGATCATTTCAAACATCAGGTCGCCGAGGAGATTAAGGCTGATGGCGCGACGACTGATTTCTACGACCGGGATGCGCTCCACTATCATATTTATACGGTGGAGCCGCTGCTGGTTTTCGCCCGCGCGGCCGAACGGCATGGGGAGAAGCTTTTCGACTATCAGGCGCCGAGCGGTTCATCGCTACATACCGCCGTCGATTTCGTCGTTCCCTTTGCCGAGGGCAGGAAGGCGCACATCGAGTTCGTGAACAGCAAAGTCAAATTTGACATCGAGCGGGCGAAGCATGGGGAGGGGGAGTATAGCCACCATCCCTGGGAGCCGAAGCGATCCGTCGGATTGTTTGTCGAAGCTGCTTGGTTTCAACCCGCCTACGGTGCGCTGGCCGCACGAATCGCCGGAAGTTCCACGCAGAGTTTCCTCGACTGGAAGTCCGTGCTCAACGCGGCCACTCGATCAGCCGCTCCTTGAGGTTCGGGTAAGATCCGCACAGCGCATCGCCCGCGCTCACTCCCTGGCGAATCAAATCCAGGGAGCTGATGTCGATAACGCCGGTTACTTCGCGAGTTTCTGTTTCTGGAAGTACTCGGGGTAGCGGCTTTGGAGACGGTTGAGCGTCTTCTTGGCTTCCGGTTCCTTGCCCGCGTTGCGGTAAGCCGTGATGGCTTTTTCCAGAGCGTGCGGAGTCACTTCCTCGTCATCGAGGATCGCACCGACGCTCATGTAGAGCTTCGCGGCTTCCTCGAAATTCCCGCGCGCCATTTCGACATCTCCTGCAACGATCTTGGCTTCGCCGTTGATCTTGCCTTCCTGCTGGAGCGTGAGGGCTTCGTTCACCGACTTCATGGCGCCTTCGTAATCCTTCATTCCGATCTGCGCCTTCGATAACTGCAGGAAGCCAAGTGCGCGCGATGGCGGTTCCTTGACCCGCTCGAGATACTTATTAAAGGCAGCGGCAGATGGCTCGAACTTGGATAGCTTCAGGCGTGTATCACCAAGGACCAGCCAGTCACGAGGTTGCGCATCTTCACGTGGAACGATCATCTGCTCGTACTTTTCCGCGTTCTCGAGCATGGCAGCTTTCTCGAGTTGTTCCGTGAGCCACCGCAGCACTTCCACGGGTACTTTCGACTTTCCTGAAGCGCTATACAGATCGACTTCGCGGGCAACCGCGTCCTTATCTTCGAGATAGTACTCGGCCAGGATCACGCGCAGCGTCGAGCGTTCGAAGAACTGCTCCTTGTCCATGTCGCGCGCTTTCGCGAGATGGTCGGCGGCTTTCTTGTAATCCTTCGAATCAAAGGCGGATGAGCCAATCCAGTAATGAGCCTGGGCGGCTGCATTGGTGGAAGGGTAATCCTTGAGCAGGATCTCAAACGCTTCCGCCATGCCGGGGTTATCGTTCTGCTGGCCGCGGATTAGCGCCTTCTGCTGGAGCGAGATCTCACGTTCCTTGGCCGCGGTTGGGTACCGGCGAATGATGGTGTCGAAATCTTTCTCAGCGCCGGTCAGATTCTTCTGCGCCTGATACGCGAGAGCGCGCTGGATCAGCGCATACGGCATCGACTTATTCGTCGGATACTCGTCGACAAATTGCGAATAGGCCCGGATGCCGTGATCGAAATCACGCACCTGCATCGAGCACCAGCCGTACTTGAAGAGAGCCTCTGCGCGCAGTGTGCCGGTGAGATGCACCGACTTGGCGACTTGCTCGTAGATGGGAGCCGCGGACTGGTAGTCCTGCTTCTTGTAAAGCGCTTCCGCTTTCATGAGGACCACCTCGTCGCGTTTGTCGGCGACCGGGTTGTTGGCCAGATAGTTGTCGATCTCGGCGGGAAGCTTTGCGTCGCCGGCGTTGTAAAGGCACACGAGGCGTTTGTAAGCGGCGTCCTTGGCGAATACGGACGTCGCATAGTCCTTCATCACCTGATCGTAGGCGGCGAGCGCTTCAGGGAACTTATGCAGCTGCCGCTGCGCATCGCCCACGAGCAGGAGCGCTTCCGGCTTCGTTTCGCTGGAGAATTGGGAGCTCTCTTCGCCGTAGGTGTCGAGGACCTGCTGATACTTCGCGGTATCGAAGTACATGCGGATCAGTCCCATTTGAGCGACTTCCTTCCAGCGTCCGATCGACGGCATTTCCAGCGCCTTCTTCAAATCGACGGCGGCCTTGTCGGTCTGACCGAGTTCCAGTTCCCAGAGCCCGGCGTGGACCTCGGCTTCGGCTTGGAGATCCGGATTGTCCGTCTGCTTGAGAAGGGTCAGGACCTGTTTCAGGGCTTCCGAAGTCGCAGTCGTGGTGTGCCCTTCCTTCAGGAGCAAGGCAAAGGAGAGCCGGCTTGCGTCGCGGAAGAGATTGTTATCCTTGGTCTCGGCCAGCTCTTCATAGATTCCGCGAGCTTCGAGCTTTGCTCCGATGCCTTCATCGCAGCGAGCGGTGAAGAATTTCGCGGCGTTGACAACGCCCGGCTCTTTCAGGCGCACAGAGGCCCGCCGATAGAGCGGGAGTGCCATGATGTAATTCTTGTCCTGGTAATAGAGCTCGGCGAGGAAGTACGCGGCTGGCCCAACGAAATCCCCGGTCTGGAAACGATCCAGCAGCAATTCGTAGGTCGACCTGGCGGCATTGATCGTGCCATTCTGGCGATAACATTGCGCAAGACGGAACATGGCCGTCTGCAGATCTGCCCCGCCGGGATACTGGTCGATGTAGCGCTGATACTCCGGCGTCGCCATGTCGTACATCTTCCGGGCGTAATAGCTGTCCGCGATGTCGATCTGGGCCTGATCGGGTGGCTTCGAGCCGACCTGGGGAGAGATGCGGATCTCGCCGGGATCGCTCGGCTCTGGTGGTGGCGGCGGAGCGGCTGGACGAGCCGGCTGCGGATCCACGCCCTTTACCGGCTTGGCCCGCTTGACTGGCATCGCTTTAGGCGGTGGCGTTGTCCTCGGAATCGGTGTGGCGACAGGAACAGCGGCGGGAGCCGAGCCGTCATCGACAGCATCGTTTGGAAGCGCCTTCGGCGGATGCACCGGAGTGGCTCGCATCACCGGTGTATCGTCTTCCATACGGAAAGGCTTCAGCTCCTGTGCAAGGAGCTGAAGCCCGAAACTCGAAACTGCCGCAAGGGCTAGAACTGCTGCCAGTGAGATGCGCTTCATTCCGCTTTTTTGGTGGCAAAGGCGACGTTCCAAATATTCGCTTCCCGGCAGATGTCGAGCACGGCGACGATGTGCTTGTAATCAGTTCGCTCATCCCCGCGCAAAATGATCGCGTAATCCGGGAAGACGCCGGCCAGTTCCTTGAGACGACTCAGTAGTTCCTGTGGCGGGACTTCCTTCTGATTCCAGACGACTGTGCCATCGGTTTTCACGTTGAGGACGGTCTGATTGACGACCGGCACGGATTCCTTCGCGTTCTGCGCGGACGGCACCTTCACATCGAGATCCATCTCCTTGCGGGCGAAACTCCAGGTCACAATGAAAAAGCAGAGCAGCACGAGGAGGATGTCCACCATTGGCGCGATCTGGAATCCCAGGACGACTGGCTCGGAACGTTTGCGGAATCTCATGGGCGGAAATGGATCGGCTTCTTCAGATTAGCTCAGGCAAATGGAAAACGCGGCTGGACCGGGTTTCCGGATCAGCCTCCTTCGGAGAAGGATTTAGAATTCGTCTTCGACGGCGGCGATGCGGGTGCCGGATTCGCGCTTCTTGCTGTAGCTGACGGAGAGAAGAGCGAGGATGTGCGAAGACCCAATTTCCATGTCGGAGATCAGGCTGTGTACTTTATTGCGGAAGATGGCGTAGAAGCCCATTGCCACGATGCCAAGGATGAGGCCGGAACCAGTCGCGATCAGGGCCTGCGAGACGCCGCTCGCGAGAAGGATGTCGCGGGAAAGCGTCGCGTCGCCGCTGCCCAGCTTGGCAAAGGCGGTGATGATGCCCCAGACCGTTCCGAGCAGCCCGACCATTGGTGAAATCACGCCGATGTCCGCGAGGAAGGCCACCCGGTGTTGCAACGAAGCGGCCTGCGAACTGCCCTCGGTCTCCGCGATTTCGCGGATGGTATCATAGGACGCAGAGGGATTCTTGGTCGCGAAATCGAGCGTTCGTTGGACGACCCGCGCAACCACTTCGCTGTGGCGGCTGGAGATTGCCAGCAGGCCGAGGTAATCGCGCTTTTTGAGCAGCACATCAGCCGTGTTCATGAAGTGCGGAGTCAAAATCGAGCTCCGGCGAAGAGTGAATGTATAAACGATGATTAGCATCATCGTCACGATCGAGAGGAACCCAAGCGGGATCATCGGCCAGCCGCCCTTGAGGATGAGTTCCCACAGATTCAGCACGGGATCGGCGCTCTTGGAAGCGGCCTGCGTGCCGGGAGGGTGAATGGCGAAGGTATCACCCGGTTGAGCTGCCTCTGCCGTTCCCTTGTCGTTGGTGGAAGTGGCTGTGGTGTCGCGCTTTGCGCTAGGGGAAGCCTGCGCCAGTAACACCGGGGAATTCATTGCGTCCCGTGCAGGATCCTGCCCGAAAACTGTGGTCGTGGCGCCGAGCATCAGCGCGAAAAAGAGAGAGGCTAGCTTCATGTAAAGCGGGGCGTTAGTGTACCTTCCGATTGCGGGGATGCAAGCGGGGCGAATGACGACGCACCAGCGAGAAATGGCCTGATGAGATCAAAGTCCGGATGACAAACGCGGCGCGAATGAGTGGCAATTTTCCCCAAGAGGCGCTGCGGTGCAAGGGTTGGCTCGTCATGGGAATCGCTGACAAACCCATCAGGTTGGAATCCCTGTAAATCAGGAAAGATCGCTCCTAACCGTAGCCGGAGCACTGGGATTAAATCAGCCGGGATTTGTCGTCCGCCGGTCTCTTTTTGCTAAGGAATCGGGCGCTACGGCGATTTAATACGCATACACACTATTTTCGTTGCGCCCGCCCAGACTCTGCGCGAGCCTTCGCGCGGTACGGCGTCCAGCCATACCCGCCCGAAACCCTGAACCGATGAGCAGCACCGAAGCCCCTGAGACAATCGATCACTTGCTCGAGCACGACGACGATGAGACGACGGCCGGCAATTACTTCGTCGCCAATTATCCTCCCTTTCACTTTTGGGACGCCGGGACGGCAAAGCATGTCGCTGAACTGATCGACAAGCCGTCGCCCAAGGAGACTCCGCTCGGAGTTTATTTCCATATTCCGTTTTGCCGGAAGCGCTGTCATTTCTGTTATTTCCGTGTTTATACGGATCGTAACGCATCGGAAATCGCACGTTATCTCGATGCAGGCATGCAAGAGCTGGAGCGCTATGCACGCTCGCCATTTATCAATGGCCGCAAGCCGCGGTTCATTTATTTCGGCGGGGGAACGCCGAGTTATCTTTCCGTTAATCAGCTCCGTTCGCTGACGGACCGGATGAAGGCGTTGCTGCCGTGGGATGAGGCCGAGGAAGTGGCTTTCGAAGCCGAGCCTGGAACGCTCACGGAGCAGAAGCTGGAAGCTCTGCGCGAGATCGGCGTCACGCGGCTCTCGCTAGGCGTGGAGAACTTTGATGCGAACATTCTCGAGATCAATGGTCGCGCCCATCGTAGGGACGAGATCTTCCGGGCTTATCAATTCGCACGGTCTGTCGGCTTCCCGCAGATCAACATCGATCTGATCGCCGGCATGGTGGAAGAGACCGACGAGAACTGGCGCGAGAACGTGCGCCAGACGATCGAGCTCCAGCCCGACAGCGTCACCATTTACCAGATGGAAGTCCCCTACAACACGGGGATCTACAAGGAGATGAAAACCGCGGGCAAGCTCGTGGCCCCCGTCGCGACCTGGAAGCACAAGCGCGCCTGGGTCGACTACGCCTTTAGCGAAATGGAAAAGGCCGGTTACACGGTAACCAGCGGCTACACGGCGGTCCGCGATCCGCAGAAGACGAAGTTCCTATATCGCGACGACCTCTGGAAGGGAGCGGACTTGGTGGGTTGCGGCGTCGCGTCGTTCTCGCACATCGCCGGCGTGCACTTCCAGAATATCGCGGAGATCGGCCAGTACATCGAGGCCGTCGAACGTGGCGAACTGCCCATTTCACGCGCCATGGCGACGACTCCAGAGGAGCGCATGATCCGCGAGTTGATTCTCCAGATGAAGCTCGGGCGCGTTGGCAGGCCTTACTTTCGGGAGAAATTCAACGTCGAGATCCTGGATCGTTTCCATCAGCAGTTTGAAGACATGCGCCTGCGCGGGCTGATTCAAATCGATGGCGAATGGATCATCCTTTCGCGGCCCGCCCTCCTCAAGGTCGATACGCTGCTTCACGCCTTCTTCCTGCCGGAGCATCAGGGCTCACGATACACCTAACCCTGGCGCTTTCGGTTCCTTCCTCCCATGACGTTTTTCGGCAAAGAATCGATTGCGGATCCGGAGGCGGCCAGCAGCCGTTGGTCCGCTTCGGGGCATCCTGTGATCGGCACGGGAATGGTGCAGTTCAACCAAGTGCTCTTATGATTACGGAAGCCGGTTCGGAACTTCTCTATCCGCTTACGCTTTTCCGCCGCAATGGCGGTGGGCCGCTTCCCGGATACGACGTCATCCCGGGTTCGGACATGCCCGAGCCCTATTCCCAGCTTCTCGTCCACAAAGGCGACATGACTTCGCGGCTCGAAGCCTTTCATGGCGGCCGGATCGTTCTCCAGCTTCTGCATCGCGAACACACCGTCGACGCTTACCGGCGCGAGGTCGTGCTTCACGTTGAAAAGAACGGCCTACCGGTCGAATATGGCGCGATCGAAATCCAGCTCGATGCCTTTGCTCCTGAATTGCGCGCCGAGATCGTGGAAGCGCGCCTTCCGCTGGGTGGATTGCTGAATCGCTACGGGATTCGTTACCACTCGCGGCCGAGAGCTTTTTTCAAAATGGGCGTGGATGCCCAGATGTCCCGCCTTTTCGCAGCGCCCGGCGCACAGGAATTTTACGGCCGGAGCAATGAGCTCCTCAACGAAGACGATCGTGTCCTGGCGCGGATTGTGGAAGTGCTTAGGCCGTGAGGGCCAGCGCACGAGTCTTTCCGTTTCTATGACCTCAAAAACGCAATACGACGCGATCATCATCGGTGGCGGCCCTGCGGGTTCGACGGCGGCAGCACTTCTCGCGGAGATAGGGCGCAGCGTGCTCGTGCTCGAAAAGGAAAAGTTCCCGCGCTACCACATCGGCGAATCGCTCATGCCTTTTTGCTGGTACACGCTGAACCGGCTCGGAGTTCTCGAGGAACTCAACAAGATCTCGTTCGTTAAGAAATACAGCGTGCAATTCGTCACGGCTGATGGCCGGCAATCGTCGCCATTCTATTTCTTCCAACATACGGACCATCCTTCCTCGACGACTTGGCAGGTCGAGCGCGCGGACTTCGATTTGATGCTGATGAACAATGCCCGCGCCAAGGGTGCCGAGGTGCACGAAGAGATGTGCGTCGAATGCGTGCTTCGCAATGACAGTGGGCAGGTGATTGGCGTTTCGGTCGTGGGCAAGGACGGAAGCAAATTCGAGGTTCACGCTCCCATCACGATCGATGCCTCGGGCCGGAATCAGGTTGCCACGGCGAAGGACGGCTGGCGGGTCAAGGATCCGATCCTCAACAAGCTGGCTGTCTGGACTTACTATCGCGGAGCGAAGCGCGATCCGGGGATCGACGAAGGAAACACCACGGTCGCATATGTCGCCGATCGCGGCTGGTTCTGGTACATCCCTCTGCGTGGCGATCTGGTCAGTGTCGGGATCGTGGCCGAGAAAGATTATCTCTTTTCGGAGACCAAGGAGCTCGAACAGATCTTCAATCGCGAGATCGGCCGCAATGCATGGATCTCCGATCATCTCTCCATCGGGGAGCGGACCAGCGAGTTTTTTGTGACCAGTGAGTTTTCCTACCGGTCCAAATACTGCGCGGCCGATGGTCTCGTACTGGCCGGTGACGCTTTTGCCTTCCTTGATCCGGTTTTCTCAAGCGGCGTCTTTCTGGCTTTGAAGAGCGGCGAGCTGGTGGCCGATGCCGTCGATGCGGCGCTCACTGCCAATGACGTGCGCGCGGCGCAGTTTGCCAGTTACGGCGAGCAGGTCTGCGTGGCTCTCGAAAACATGCGCAAACTCGTTTACGCCTTCTACGACGTGAACTTTTCCTTCGGCCGGATGCTCAAACACTACCCGCAGCATCGGGGCGTGCTTACCGATTGTCTCATCGGTGATCTGTTTGAGGCAAAATACGGACAGCTGTTCGGTTCGATCAGCGAGTTTGCCGATCTGCCGGCTCCACTTTCGCACGGTCGGGCACCTGCTGCGGCTTGAAGCTTGGTTCGCCGACGGCTTGGATGATCCGGATGAACGTTTGGAACCCTCTCCCCACGGCCCGAACCTTACGCCGCGAATGCCGCGTGATGCTCTTCGCGCTCCCGTGCAGTGTCGTCGCGCTCATTTCCTCGACGCTCGCGGCTGATGAACCGGCGGCGATTTTCCATGCCGCACCCAAGCCGCTTTCGTCGCAGGCGAAAACCGATGACTGGCCCCGATTCCTCGGGCCGACCAATGATGCAGCGAGTTCAGAGACGCATCTGCTCGAAGCGTGGCCGAAGGGCGGTCCGGCCAAGGTCTGGGAATTCGAAAAGGGCACCGGCTGGGCATGCCCGGCTATTTCCGGCGACCGCCTCGTGC
>OUNM010507927.1_pt1 | contig 14968 bp, 14 predicted proteins | sample 1769961 | NCBI WGS metagenome assembly OUNM01 (sample SAMEA3914820, study PRJEB12502) | metagenome | biome: forest; material: soil | place: USA | collected 2012-03-12 | depth 0.3 m | reverse complement strand
GGGGGGGTGGTTTTTTTTTTTTTTTTTCTTTTTTTTTTTTTCAATTTTGCCTCCAATGACAGACACATGGACAAAAACATGATTTCAGATTTGCTTTCCAACAGAATCCCCGCGACCTTTCGCACTCTCCAAGAGTACCTAGTGATGCTGCTGCGGACGACCGGGGATGCTACTACAAGGTGACGGCAAAGAACTGAACTGAGGGCCCCTCCTCCACCTCCACAGCCCAGTCTGCCCCTTTTGGGGCTAGCTTGTGCTGCTGACATTTTGACATCTTGGCTCGACCTCAACCTCGCCCTTCGACTTTCTGGCTTTTTACCTTGCGAATTCAAGCTCTCCGATCGACCGCCAAAACACCAACATGTCTCTTGACCCCAACTCGCCGCCGGCCTCACGGCGGTCTCTGCTTTCGATGCCCATGGAGCTGCTGCACCACATCTGCCAACATCTCAGGAGACACACGACAGCCTTGGCCAGCTTGGCGCGGAGCTGCTGGACCCTGAACGCCATCACCACCCCCCTCCTGTATGAGAAACTCGTGGTCCCCGAGCCGGACTGGGAGGGAGTGGCTTCGATGGGCGCCTCCTTCCTGGCCGATCCATCCCGTCTCGAGCTCGTCCGCACCATCAAGCTCTCGTATTCCAGTTGGGTTCAGCGTCGGCTCAGCGCCCCTCCCCAAGCCGCCGTCGCACAGCTACACGACAAAGTCCAGCAAGTCTTCGGCATCGACCCCTCCGCGCCCGGCCCTTGCCCCGAAGACCCCATGGCCGTCATGACGCTGATCTGTCTCGCACCCAACCTATCTACCCTCGCGCTCGCCCGCCTCCTGGCGCGCTGCCCCAACCTCTGCCGCTTCGAGTACCGCTTTCGCCGGCCGCTGTCGCACGCCGACCCCCCGCGCGCGCAGGTCGCGCCCGCCCAGGTGATCGAGTGTCTGGCGCCGTGCCTGGCGGGGCTGAGGAGTCTCTGTGTCGGTCGGCGGATTCCGTCTGCGGGAGGCCCGGCGCCGATAGAGGCGTTGGAGGGGTTTGTGGGGTTGAGGACGGTGGTAGTAGAGGATGCGGCTCTGAGGCCTTGTGAGGAGGGGCAGAGGCTTGTGAGGCTGGTTGGGCCGTGTAGGGAGCTGGAGAGGTTGTGCGTGACGGGGTTGGGGGAGGGGATTAGCGAGGAGGAGTTGGGGTGTTTTGTGAGGGGGGGTGGTAGAGGTTGGGTTGTGGTGAGTTTTGATTCTTGTCCCTTTGTTTTTTTTTTTTTCTTTTCTTTTTTTCTTCTCTTGGACAATAGCTGACTGGTGATGGAATGGCACAGGCCTCGGCTGGCGGCGCTCGTGTTGGAGGCCGGCTCGTCGGGTGGACAACCCTCTGACGGGAGATGCACCGAGAGCCTGCTGAGTGCGCTTCGGTTGCCGTGGGGGCTGGAATACACCAACAGACTGCGGCGGGCCGGGGTCAATGTAGTAGTTGTTCCGGACCCTGACTCTTGAAAAAGCCGTCCGTCTCCCTGCCTCTCCCCCGAGAGGCACACTTATTAATTTTTTTTTCTTTCCCAGTTGCTCGCCTCTATATATATACGCAACTTTTGACAGCAACCCCGGCGACGACTTCGATCTTGATCCCCCAAGAATCTTGGCAACTCAGACCGACATCCTCGAGACCAGAGAAGTGAGTAGCACTGGCTTGGTTGGGTCCAGGCCACCCTCAAGGACCAGGCGGAGGAGCAGAACGACGCCAAAACCCCCGCCATGGGCACCAGTGGCGACGAGGAGCGCGGCAACACCGCTGCGGCGGCCGCCAGGCCTCTCTTTGCACGACTGACGGTCCTCGCGCGACTCGCAGTCTCCGAGAACTGCAAGAGCACCAAATTCGTGCGGTCAGCGTGCGCAGCTTGAGACTGCGTAGATCGAGAGGGAGCTCGATCGAAGTCCGAAGGACGTCTGTAGGCGGTGTAATACCGGGCTCGCGCACGAGCGGGCTGCTGTAATTACTGTAGGATCTGCTAAGAAATGTCACTGTCCTTAAAATTAGACATAACTACCTCTTGGCTGGCCGAGGGGTTGGAGTAGCCTATGTTAGGGAGGGTCAAGTTGGTTGTTCTAAGGGCGGCGAGGGAAGATCGGGAAGGGCTGGAGGCCTGGGAGAGGTTGGTCGAGTGCGTAGAGGAGGCGGTCCCGAAGGGGGCGGTTAGGGTTGAAAAAGGAAGTGGCGGGGTCGTCGAGTACAGGATGGATTTTGGGGAGATGTTCGAGAGCAAGGTCACGGATGTTGCCCTGTAGGAGGAGACTACGACTTTTGCTGATGACGTGGAGTAAGGGCACGGGGAACAAGCGCTCTAAAGACCGGGACTATGACATACCGAGCCTGAGCTATGGAACAGGCACCGACATTCTTTAAAAAAATCTTTATCTTTCTTAGATTCGAAATAGAGCAATTTTTTTTTAGGTGACGGGGGTCGTTGCTAGGAGGGACAACGCCGTTTGGGAATAATTCACTCTTGCGCGCATAGCTCCAGCTTACCCGCCGGAGCAGCAGGGGTAAAAGCAAAAAGCCGAAACCTGTCATCTGCATTCCGAAATGTGATGGCGGATTGCAGCGGTGTCACCGCGCAACACGAGATACCTAATGAGGCTAAAACAGAATTAGAAAAAAACGAGGTTAGTCTAGAATGAGAAAAGACGTCTTGCGCTAGCAAATTGGGAAACTTCGCTGACTGCCGCCCACCGTCCGCTGCACCCGGGACTGCGAGTAACTTCAACAACTGGTGCGCCAGTACGGGCCGATAAGTGCGCGTGCTGGGTACAAGCGGGAACTCCGAGGCTACGAGAAGGTGCTGGGTATGAGCGCTGTGTTTGTTCCAATACGACCATGACGGAGGGTTCGCGCTAATATCCGTGCAAGCGACGCAGCTGTGGAGCGGCCAACGCCTGATCCGCGATGCATGCCAACCGGTCTGCTACGTAGTGACCTTGGGGCCCGTTGTCAGAACCGCGCAGTGCGCGTCGAGCAGCGCAGAAGACGCTCACTCTTATAAAGGGGCGAGTAATCGGCATCCATCTCAGCCGACCGCTCCCGGTACATATACGCTGACAACTAGGATCCGCAAGCGATCCTGATCTTATTGGCACAAGCACAGAGTTCAGATCTCACCAGATGCAGATCATTGCTCTTTTGTCCAGATGCAGTTTCCGTGGTGAGCCTAGTCAAGTTCGACTAGTACCTTACCTAGCATCCCTGTCAGCCACCAGTTGGCGATCCAAATATGAGCGGTGTGCAAAAACGCAGCACGATTAACGTGTCAGCGGACGACTGCGTGGAAAGAGCCGATGATCTTCGTCTCGTGTAAGACACTCCCAGCTCAGCTCGAAATCCTCTCTCACTCTATTTTATCCGCAATGAAGTCAACGGGGGCAAAGATGACAGACATGTATTAAGTACCTCACTTCACACCCACAGAGCGGCTGAGACCGCGTTGCAATTCGACCTGAACCCTGATCTATCAGTTGCCGTGACTCATTTCGAAACGGGGGCCCGCCATGCACTTCCGCCAGTTCCTCACAGTGGCAGCGATGCCGTACCTCTGTGCAGCCGTTGAACCAGCGGCTGTCTACGACGCTGGCTATGGCAACAACTCGTCCATTCTTCTCGGAATCGGCAACGGAGGCGCTGGACAGAGTGGACTGATTGAAGGTGGTCGTATTTCTCCAGTCTTGACGAAGAGTTCTGGCTGACGTCTGGCACTACAGCTCTCGCCAATGCATTCATTGGAGACAGCGTTTCCAAAGGGTCCGAACCCTTTCGAGTCGCATGGTACCGCAGTGACACAACTTACAGCATCGACTACCTCAAGGATGGCATAATCGATGTGGCCATCACTTATAGCCCGGCAGCGGAGCATATCGCCATTAACCAGGGAATCGCATTGTCCCCCAGCTACTACGCCTGGAGAGATCATTTCCTCATCGTTGGGCCTCCGTCGAACCCGGCCAGCATCTCGACTGCGTCCGACATCTTCACAATCTTCTCTGATCTGCATGAAACCGCTGAGGCTGCCAATTCGACTCCTCCTGTAAGATTCCTGAGTCGCTATGACAAGTCCGCCACAAACATCAAGGAGTCGGAGTTGTGGACCTCCATTGGTCAGGTACGTCCCCGTCTTCCGTCTTTCCGGCATTGGCCAAACCCTAACCTTGGGCACGTTGCCGTAGGTTCCATGGGCGACGGCATACTCGACATGGTACCATCAGTACATCTCCTTCCCGCTCCAAGCTCTGACAGCGGCGATCCTGCTCGACGAGTACACCCTCACGGATAGGGGCACATTCCTCTCGCTACCCGCGAACTTGACGAGCAAAACTACCATCTACAAGGCGGGCTCAGACAATGCTAATGACCCGCTCCTGAACCCCGCTCACTTGCTTATCGGCGCGAAGGCACCAAATCTGAAGACGGCTGAGACGTTTGCAAGATGGATAGTCAGTGCAGCTGGCCAGGAGGTCATCATGAACTTTAAGAAGAACGGTGAGCAGCTCTACAGCCCCGCCCCGGCCTTGTAGTGGGGGGTGGTGGAATGGAATTCGCGGAATTTGGAAGGCCAGGATCACTCCGGAACGAAGCCGAGAAGATGGTGGCATGAATATATCGATGGTCGTTGAACCCCTGAAAGCAGCGGCGACACCAAGAAGAGCCGTGAACGACTTGGCTTCCGAGTTGTCCGAGAGGTTCAATGCATTCCAAAATACGTGAAACACAGCTGGCATGACAAAGTGCGGTAAGATAATCATGCATGGTCTGCAAGATACGCAAAGGGACGGAATTTGCAGGACGATAGAGAGCGGAGGCAGGAGTAGCTTTCCTCTATTGCCGCAACAAACCGATGGTCAACAGACAGTACCTACCAACCCGGCCCCCAGGTTGCCCGTGTTCCTCCGCATTTCCGCCCAACTGCCATTCTGCTAGTTACATGTATTCATCTCTCCGGGATCTCCCTTCTCCTCCAGTAGGCTTTCCACAAGGCCTTCAAAACTTGCGATGTACACTCTGGGGCCGTGGACCGAAACAGTCAACAGAAGCTCAAAGCCCTTCAGGAACCAATAAAACATCCAGGCTCCGACATATACTCCCAGGTAGATGACGACAACCTCAATGGCGTCTTTACCTTTAACAAAAAGCTCACTGAATCGCCCGGCCATATGGAAAGTCCTTTCCAATACCCCCAAGTCCTTGTCGTATTGAGAAAGGCGGATTTCCGTGCCAACGTGTTGCCATCCCGGCGCCCCGCGATAATCACCTCCGTATGGCATGGATGCAAAAGGGTCAGACTCTACCACAAGTCGATAGCATTTAACATTACTTCGACCCAAAAACTCATGCGCGAAATGTCCGTTTCCGACCTTAGGCGATCCGAGGGTGACACAGGTGATTTCCGCATGTGGCCACATCGTCGCAAACCACAGGGCACAGAGCGTTGCCAATGCTCCACCCAGGCCGTGGCTACAGACTTCAAGCTTGGGCGGGTTAGCGCGTTTGATGTCCTCCTTCTGCACCTCTAACAATGCGCAGAGGTCTTGGACGAGATCGCCGCGCAGCTCGTCGAAGATTAGCAGGAATTGTTTGTGCACCCGTGCGTCTTTCGGACCATGAGGCCACCCAATCCGGCGTAAGACGAAACCGAAGTCCGTGGTTATGTAGCTGAGAAGTCCGCCCACCGAGCTGATAGGTCGTATGAAAACATCCTCGAAGAGCCACGGCGAGTCGTTATTACCGAACACGGTGACCAGAGTATTGTCGTGACGGATGCCCAAGCGTACGCGGGACTTCTGAGTAAGGAGTGACAGAGGTGCCGCCTCGAATGTCAAAGACCCTCGTAGGTCTGGTGCGTGCCTCCGAAACTATGCGCCGTCCGCATCCTGAGGCTCAGCCGCGAAGGCTGCCTACTGGGTTAGGTGGCGGATCGATGTCAACAGTTCCAAATCGTAACCCATTGGATTGCTGAAAGAAGTATAATTGATGTGATTTGCACCTTGTTAGGTCAAAAGCTTCTAGAGAGTGTGATGGCTAGGCCGTTGCTTTGATAGACATCGTCGAGAGAGTTCAAATTTATTATGTCCAAAATCACCTAGTTATATTTGCTATGCTTTGAAATTCAAGATTGAAGATAATGTCATTATTGTCCGTTCAAACAACATGCGACGTTTTTTTCTTTCATTACGACGTGAGAATACGCTTTCAAGAAGCACTATGACATCTTCACCATCCAAGGGGCGAATTACAATGTTCTTTTCAGCACGACATGTGAATATAAATATTAGGACGATCATAACGTCTTTATTATCTGCGTATTGAAACGCAATGCTCCTTTCGTTACGATATGGGAGTATAGCACTGATTATAACGTCTTCATTATTTAAGTGGCGCAACGCAAGGTGTATCTTATCTTATAATAGCCTCACACCACAACATGAGAATCAAGATGATTTCATTGATGCTGTAAATTTATACATTTCTTTCATTATCACGATGCAATAGATTTACAATGACCTCATGAGCATCAAGCTATAGCATTCCAGTCATATGCTGAAAGGGAACGCCCGGGCTCGATGATCGAGTTGATGGCCTGATATTCGATTCGCGAAGACCCCACTCTCACATCTCGATGTCCCAACCTGAGGACACGAAGTGGCTAGTATAATATGCACTTCCTCGTCACGAACTCTACTATCACCACCACCCCAAGCCTTAGACTGGGCTTTCCCCTGCCTAATCACATTCGCCAGCGCGGATGCACCAAGTGCGTTGCTGCAAACGCTCCCCAGACAGAGGAACGCCAGTCAGTCTCCATTTCAACTTTGAGAAACTCCATTCCATGTATCCTGCAATCAGGCTGTAGACTGACGTGCCGCCAGCTTCTTCACGAGACTCTCCTTGCCCAAACCAGTGCCGTTATACCCACCTATCTTCTCATACAAACCTACTCTTACAGCCTAAAGCAAGGGAATCTCCCACGTTGTCCTTCGTTCTACGGCCAAGTTCAGACGGGCAGTCGGACTAGGGCTCGGACCGATTCCCTTTCCCTGGTTCTCTTGTAAATACCAATAGCGCCCAGCTGCCGGGCATCGTTAACATGATGCATGCGCGGGTTGAGTCTCAGCGAATATGGCCTCGATGATATTCGGCGCTACTGGCACCTGGTTAGATATGCGGAGAGTACTGTGTACTCGCCAGCAGGGGGTCTTCGGTCGCGGCTCCGCTATCAGACCTAGGCGTGATCGGCGGCGGGGTCACTAGTGTTGCGCATGCGGAAAGGAGGGCAAAACCGGTGATAATGCAGGTTGGTTGGATGATGTGCGCGGTCTGCCAGGGCAACGGTCTGGGTGGCCTGGCTCGCCAAATATAGTGGGTTTTCACTGACTGGATAGATACCTGGTTCTTCACCCGTCTCCCCTCTTTGGTGCCAGCGCGTGCCGGTCCCATGGTCGAATCGGGACAGGGTCAAATCCTCCAGGCCAGACGGGATCGTTGCGCTCCGCCCAGGTACTAGTCAGGTCGAATAGCAGGTTTCTGAGGACTTTCCAGGCGAAGAATCGAGTGCAAGACTACTGCCACCGCTAACATAGCGTCGATGAAGTAAGTACTGTTGTAGCCGGGTGCTCTTCCAGCAAGCCCGGTCCTAGGCCGGCCTCCTGTGTCGTGCCTCGGAAGGGCCGGCCGGGAGACCTGTCACGCTGATACATTGTACTAGTACACAGTGCCTACGGAGGCGTTCGGTTCGTGCGCATTAGCGGCGAACAGACCCGGGTCCTTGGGTTGATATCAAGGCTGGCTAACGCGGAACCGGACACTTTGATACAGCCGCTTCCACAGCATGAATGGTTCCTGGCTTTCCACGTCTACTGAGAATCCTCGAGCGGCATGCCAAGCGGATTGACAGTTGCGATGTAACCTGGTTATCTCGGCCTGAGCTGGGGCTTGTCCCTGTTTTTCAAGCGAGAGCGTCTTGATAAATCGGACCAGCAACTAGTCAGTCTTAGGCTTCCGATGCCTACTTCACGTTGCCTCAATTTTGTTCAATCCTACCTCTGCCTGAGGAGGAGGGACTGGCCATCGCTTTGCTCCCCCAGTACAGAAACGCATCGCCATCTGGATACTGTTTGGAGCTGCGACAACATTTCTTGGCGTGCGCATCTACCGCAAGATCTCGAACAAGAAGCGGCTCCTCCGTGATGACTGGATACTGATTGCTTCATGGGTAAGTCAAATTCCCTCCTCACTCTCACTTCTTGAATGCTCTCTTTAAACAGGGAAGATCCTAACGCCATCTCCGCCTGCGTGTGTATTTTAGGTCTTCCTGCTCCTCAGCGCCGTCCTTAACACACACAATGAATTCCTCAGCGCGGCCGACTATTTCGCGACTCTCAACACCATTGCATTGACCCAACGGATCATTGCCACGTTTGAAATCATCAGCCAGTCATGGAGCAAGATCTCTTTTGCGTTTACGCTCTTGTCGATCGCAGACGGTTGGGTCAGGGTGTTCCTCTGGTTCGCCATTGTTGGCATCAACGTCGAATTGGGCCTCGGCGGCTTGTTCAACTGGATTGGCTGCTCGCCGCTTGAGAAGATGTGGAAACCACTGGTGCCAGGCACGTGTTGGGACCCATGGATCAACATTCGACTTGTAGTTTTCATCGGCAGTAAGAATCCCAGCCTCGGCTGAAGTGTTAGTATGAATTGTATTGACACTGGTGTTATGTAGTCTTTGGTGGCTTGATGGATTTCTGCTTTGCTCTGCTGCCGTGGAAGACCCTTTGGGGTGTCGAGATATGAGAAGTGGGTGGGCTTGCTCACTAGCCATCCTGGGGCAGCCAACACAAACCCCGACACAGACAATGTCGATCAACCAATTGAACCCGATGAATTGCCCACCTCTGGGGAGTCATTAAAGCGGAAGAAACGGCTGACAGAGTAAAGTCCACACAGCAAGCGTTATCACAGGAAATCCCTGCCTGCTGGCTGCCTGGAGTTTGTGGAGCAGCCAACTTTTTTGGCCGCTTTTCTCGGATTCTGGAGACAATTAGACAATTCACCTTGATAAGTTTTCAGTCAGTTGCTGAGGGCGCTGGGGAGGGCGCCGGCCAAGGAGCAAGCATGCGTCTCCACCCCGCTCTCCGCTTCGATATAATTTTTGGCCGGCGCTCAACCTGCAGACCGAAGCGCTCGGCGCAGAGCATCCCGATACACTCACCGGCATGAACAACCTTGCGGTTGTCAGCCTTTCCTCCTAGATCCAACGAGCATCCGCCCAGCTTCCTTCCATACCATGCAGGACGGCGGACGGCGATCAGGAGGGCGACAAGTGCAGTGAGGTGACATGGACCTCTATTTGCCAAGCCAGCTTGCATTAATACATAGTTATCTAGTTATAAGGTTTAATTATTAATATATGTCTGAACAATATCCAAGTCAAAGAAATATTCGCCTGTTTAGGGTGTCGATGCTTGCCCGTCTATTACCGTAGCTTACACATCCAAATTCTACGCCTCGCACATCTTCCTGTACATAGCGCCCCTCGCATGGAGCTCTTAGTGCGTCCCCGACTCCACCACCTTGCCCCCGTAGAACACACAGATCAGGTCGGCGTGCCGGACGGTTGACAGACGATGGGCTACTGCGATGGTGATTCGGTCGCCTTGCGCTGCCGCCTCGTTTAGCGCGTCCTGCACGACCCGCTCCGACTGCGTGTCCAGCACGCTCGTGGCCTTGTCGAGGAGCAGCAGCCGCGGGTTGCGGATCAGCGCCCTCGAGATGGCGATGTGCTGCCGCTGCCTGCCCGAGAGCTGCAGGCCGTTGCTCCTGTAGAGCGTGTCGAGGCTGTTGGGCAGCGACGAGACAAAGTCCCTGTCGCGAGCGGCAAAGTCACCTTGAGGATGCGGGAAAGGGCGGCGAAGCCCTCGCGTTCTTATCTCCCCAGGCCCTAGGCCAATCACCTACGTCAGGCATAGATTAAGCCGACAGGCAGACTTCACTTCTTACCCAAGTTCTAGGACAGACTGTCGACGGTCTAGCTTATACGTTGCGCATTGCGAGAACCCTAGAGGCTGGGCTCCCACTGTAGGCAGCTTATAACCGATGGGGAGAGATGTAGGCGGGCTCTGTGTAATGTTCTTCCGACCCTCTATAATAAGTCTAGGGGTCTGGTTAACGACAAGCTCGGTTCTCTTTCCCGTGTTGGCATCCGCCGAGCTAGGTTTGTAGTACCTTCTCTGACGCATTCTCTGCAACCCATAGGTGGCGTGAAGAGCACTTAGGCTCCTAGCCTACCAATCTGGAGTTCCCGGGCACGCTTCCCTGTCATTCTCGGAGCGGACTGCCCGGTTCAGAGGGCGGGACAAGCCCACCCTCCCCCCTCCCCGATTCCCCCCGCACAGCCCGTTAGTGGTGACATGGTGCGCCCCGTGACAAGTTCAATATGTCACTCCTAAATCCACTTCACTGGGCCTGAAGTTGCGTGGATTGCAACCCTGGTCGTACCGCAGCTGAAGCGCCAGCCTGAGCTTACAACTTTAGCCATACTATTACGAGCTAGATCCAATTCCTTTGAATGCTGAGAACAGTCACATCGGAACATTTGCATAAATATCGTGTTACATTCTTCCCGAGCTCCAAGGTCAATAACCCGGCATTTTCCGTAAGGCCGTCAAGCGGGGGTTCACTAATCAAGCATTCTAATGTTGTTGAAACAGAAATCATTGAACTAAGGCACAAAGGATTAGTGATCGTCGATTACTGATCCCACGACCGCGATGAGAGATACCTGAAGGGACGGGAACGGTGAGTAAACATTCATCCATCCCGTCCGAAGCCGAAATCCGAAGCCGAAAACCCTCCGGTCCCAAGGTGCGTCGTCCTTGAACCTTCGTTGACGCAATGGACGTGCTGCAGATGTCAAAATGAACTGTAAAGCTTGAAAGTTTGGGGACGACTCACAGGGATATAAGCCCACCTAGCTCTTCATTCTCGCTCTCAAGACTGAAAAGCAACACGGTCTTAACGAGGCAGCATCAAGTCACAATCTCAAAGAATCTCCAACCATACAAACCATGTCCAGTCGTCGCATCTTCGTCGTCGGCGCCACGGGCGCCCAAGGCCTGCCTGTGTGCCGCGGTCTCATGAAAGACGGATCCTACAGCCTGCGAGTCCTAACTCGCAATCCCAAATCGAGCCGTGCACGACAATTGGCCGATCTCGGCGACGTCGAGTTCATCGAGGGAACATTCGCCAACGAGGACGACCTGCGGAAGGGCTTCTCAGGTTGCTGGGGGGCCTTCGTCAACATTGATGGCTTCAACTGCGGCGAAAAGACGGAAACGTATTGGACGATTCGCGCGTACGAGCTGGCCGTTGAAACGGGCATCAAGTTCTTTGTTTTCGGTAACCTGGATTACGTCTACAAGAAGAGCGGCTACGACCCGAAGTTCCGCTGCGGTCATTACGATGGCAAGGGTCGCATGGCTGAATGGATGCTGGGCCAGAGGGGGGACAGTGACATGGGTGTGTCGATTTTCACCACGGGCCCGTACATCGAAATGGCGGTCTCATCGAAAACAATCATGACGCCTCGTGTTCAGGATGGAGTCGTCACTTGGATGGTCCCTCTCGGGGATGGCGCAGTGCCACACGTCTCTCTTGACGACTGTGAGCATTACGTTCGCTGGCTTTTCGATCACCCCGAGAGGTCTGACGGAATGAACCTGGAGGTGGCCATCGACCATATCCCCTACGCTGATCTTGCTGCAGCTTTCCAGAAGGTGACTGGCAAACCCGCTCAGTACATCGACACGCCCATGCCGTCGTACTTCGAACACTTGCCTGTCTCTCATGAGCCGGCTGGGTACAACGCCGACCCTAACGATCCTGCGACGATGACTTTCTTAGAGAACTTCACAGGGTTCTGGACAATGTGGAGGAATTCTGGTGGAAACAAGGGAGTCATCAAGAGGGACTACGCGCTGCTGGATGAGATTCATCCGAACAGGATCAGGACTGCAGAGGAGTTTTTCCGTCGAGAGGAAGAAAAGCGGCGTTTCCTAGGACTCGGAACCCTTTTCGAGGCAATCCAGAGTAATAGCTTGAACTCGATCTTGAAGCTCGGGGAGGACGGCAGGAAGGGCAAACTGTAGATAAATGGATAGATAGATGACTGACGGAGCAGGGTGAGCCAGCTTGGCTTACCCCTGGCTTACCGAGCCCCCTTAAAGCGGCCGGAGCCTGGCCGGAGCCAATCCTGCAAGAGTGCACTATTATTCGGGGAATATTACACTCTTGGGCGCATGGGTATTTATTCCGGTGTAATTAACGTTCAATGTTGAAACTCAAACGTCTATCTTTACAGGGATCTTCTTGCTTGCCACAAAGTCCAAGTGGCACCGAACCAATTGCTTCATGCTGTTGCATCTCGCGAGTTCACTCTCCCTCCCAGGCTCCGTCTGCAGAGCGTTGGATTCCTTCACTAGGACGGCCTCGGCCATTCGGAATGCCGGCACGAAACACATGGGGGCGGCGTCGAACACGTCGCTCCGGGAGCTGTACGGAATGGCGTCCAACACAGCCTCGGCATGAACCATCAGCGCCGCACGGTGAAGCTGCAATAACCTGTCCCGGTCCACCCCACCTTGCTGGTTGATGAGGTTGCACATCAGGGATCGGAGAGTCATTGCACCTGTTCGGCAGAGACTGGTGAGATTGTGTTTCAGCGGTTGGCCAAGAAGGTTAGCCTTGTCCGAGGGAAGAGTATGTGCCAGAACCGTTTCAAGTCGCTGCAAAATCTCGAGGCTTTCGCTCAGTGCGGATTGTGTGCTGACCAGGCAACGGGGATTCTGGCCGTCGGTAGCTCCGTCTCCGTCACATAGCCCTGCAAAGTCCGCTGTCAGGTTAGAGATGGTGACTAGCTCGCCGATGAGGTAGTCAAGATAGTGCTTCGGGCCAACTACTTCGGCGGATTGGATGATATGTTTGGCGGCCGAGGCGGCAGAGCCTGGCCTGGAGCCCCGAAAAGCTCGCCATTCTTCCCGTGAGAGAAAGGTCCGGCGCTTTGACGAGATTGATTCGAGCAACTGGCGCAGCTGCCTGTGAGATAACTCCCGCCGTTCAATGAGTGGGATGGCCGTGCTTACAATGAGGAGGCGTAGCAAAGCTACCAGTTCGAGGCTTCGAGGAGACCTGAAGCCTTGTGGTCCCCTCCCTTCGATTACGGAGGCCAGCCCCCTGACGTGTTTCTGCCAAGCCGTGCCAGTAGGATGCATGGCAAGCTTCCCCTTCATGTTAGCGCGATGGCAGACCATTTGCCAGGAGCGGCAAGTTGCTGGTTTTCCACTCACTTCCCAGAGTGTCAAGAAAACACACGAGAACACGAGATGTATCCACTCATCCTCCTCCACGGAAGCAAGGCCAATGGATTGCACTTCGTCTAACTTCAAAGAGAACGACTTGAGTGCGCGAGCGTACGAACGGATGCTTTCGCGGATGAGCAAATCTGAGCCATGTTGCTTGCCGAAGTAAGTCATGACAAGGGCTTCGGCTCCATCCATCGCTGGGTGGGGGCAGACCATGTTGGATTCGGTACCACCAGGCGAGGGCCGATCAAGAAGCTGGCCGAGATATCGGCGGCAGTTCTGAATCATGGGGAGGAGTGCGCGAGGCGGATTAGGAGTAAACTGAGACAGAAAGAAGGAAACGTAGATTGCCACGGGCTCTGGTGTAAGCGGCCTCGACAGGACAATACTAAGAGCGTCATCGTCTCGGCAGTCTTCATGCATTACCGGAGATCTTGGTGTCGGGGGCATCTGAGGAGCCCCTTGGCCTTCGGTGCAGCTGCGGCGCTGGCTCTGGGTGGGGCGAGAAGCCACTCCTGGGGCTCTCCAGCCGTCGCTCATGAAGACGAACTCGTCCCTCCGGTATCCGCGACATCGCTGTTTGCGGCCCTCGCAGGCGCCGCAGACGGGCCGCCTGCCATCTGCAAGCGAGCATCAACAAGCAGCCATGAGAGAAGACAGTGGTTGACATACCGCAACGCGTTTTCCGAGACACGCAGTTGATGCAGCCCTTGGACCGCGGGACCGAAGGCAGGGGTCCTTCCTTGGCGCGGCGGTTCATCTGATGTGCTTGTTTCGTCTTGGACCTTTTCGGAAGGCAACGCGACACCTTTTGTGGACTTTGGACCAGGCGAGTTTGGAGGAAAATTGCCTCTCAGCAGGTCGGTCTTGTCGGGCAGTTGAAAACAGCGTTGAACGGCGTCCCGTGGCCGTGGCGCGTCGCATTCCATCGATGTCATCGGCAGTTCCGCCCCTTCCTGCAGCAGCCGCACAAAGGCTTGCGAGAGGCTAAACTCTTTTCAGAAGGCTGTGCGAACCCTGCTCCTGGTCGACCCCACTGGAGAGGGGCATCCAGGTGATTGGAGTCATTGGACTGGCCACAAGGGGGGTCTGCCGACGGCTTCAATTGGCGGGTGCCCATGGCACTAGGCCCAATCCGCCTGGTCTGCCTGTGCAGACGTCAACAAGATCCAACAAGATCGGAAGACGGAGGTCGGCGACAATCCTGAAGATTGGGAGTCGGGGTGTCCAGCCGGCATCCCGGGCGCGATGCAGGCCGATCAGTCTCCATCGGGGCTTGGCTGGAAATATGTACGAAGTATGTAAGAGGCAAGGTAGGGCGTCCGTGCCTTCCTCCTGCTCACCATTTGTTGACTCCATTCTCAGCCCGTGAGCCAGTACTCCGCATCGAATATGGGTCGTTGATGATCATTGTTTTTTCTTTTGCTTCCCATCGCAGCCCATCCTTTCGCATCATTAGGTAAGTGCCCTATTTTCCCGACCTCCCATCGACATTTAGACCTCACTTACACATGAACGATAACAGAAGCATCATCACCAGCATCACCTCCATCCGAGGCTGCCATGTCGCCCTCCATGGGGGAG
>OUNM011130680.1_pt1 | contig 14985 bp, 11 predicted proteins | sample 1769961 | NCBI WGS metagenome assembly OUNM01 (sample SAMEA3914820, study PRJEB12502) | metagenome | biome: forest; material: soil | place: USA | collected 2012-03-12 | depth 0.3 m | reverse complement strand
GTGCCGGTATACGTCCGGGCCGGCAGCATTCTGCCGCTCGGTCCCGTCAAGCTCTACGCCGACGCGCCGTCGGACGCGCCGATCGAGGTGCGCGTCTATCCCGGCCGGGACGGGGGCTACGAACTCTATGACGATGCCGGCGACGGGAACGGCTATACGCACGGGCAATACGCGACGGTCGAGATGAAATGGTCCGACACGGCGCGCCGTCTCGACATCGCCGGGCGAAAGGGATCGTTTCCGGGGATGGCCGCCCGCCAGGTCTTCACCGTCCGGTGCGGGACCGCCGGGGCGCCGGCGCATACCGTCACCTACGACGGCCGGCCGGTATCGATCGCCCTGGCCGAGTGCCTTGCCGCGCGACCCTAGGCGATATCTATTCGGCCCGGTAGAAGCGGATGCGGACGGCCGGCTGGCCGTGGTCGGTGATCACGTCCAGCGTGCCCACCATGGCCGACTGGCCGAGCCATTGATAGCGGCCGAGCGGCGGCTCGAAGAGAGCGACGGTGCGCGTCGGTTTCGTCACGCCGTTCTCCGGCGGACACAGGGCGCCCTGGTTGAGGACGTTGATGATCGCTCCGTCGTCGGTCTTCAGCATGTAGTCGGCGCGCACCGACCAGCACCCGTCAGCGCGCTGCAATTGCCAGTCCCACCCGCCCGGCATGATGGTGCCGCGGATGCCGGCCCCGTCGCCGGGGCCTTCGAAACGGCCGCCGGTGATGGGCACGATATTGCGCGTGCCCATCGTGGTCCTGCCGGGCGATGTGGCATCGCCGAGCGTGACCGTCTCTTCGAACGCGAAGATGAGATGCGGCGTGTCGGCGGGTGTCGTGGCGGCGGCGGGCGTGGCAGTGGCAAGTGCAAGGCCTAAGATGAGGGTACGCAGCATGGGGTCTCCGGGGATTTCCGCCCTGTCGGCGGCTTGTATCTACCAAAACGCACGGGGGCCGCAGTCCCCGCATTGCATGGCTGAGGAAAGCGCGGCCTGTCGCGTCTTAATGGGAAAGGCCGGAAATACCGGCCCTGAAATAGGGAGAAAGCACATGACACCGACTATTCGTTCGACGGCGGCGTACGCCGCCGCCGCGCTGCTGGCCATCGGCGCCACTCCGGCCCTGGCGCAGGTCCAGACCGTCACGCCGCCCGCCGTCGCCGGCGCACGGCCCGTCACGGTCGAGAAGATCAAGGTCCACAGCGTCTCGATCGAAGGTAATCTCGAAGGCGAGTCGCCCGATCGCGACGTCATCGTCTACCTCCCGCCCGACTACGCCGCGAACCCGAAGAAGCGCTATCCCGTCGTCTATGCCCTGCACGGCTATTCGATCAGCAACGAGATGTGGACGCAGGAAATCAAGACGCCGCAGACGGTCGAAGGCGCCTTTGCCACCGGCACGCCGGGCATGATCATCGTCGTGCCGAATTCGCGGACCCTGCATAACGGGTCGATGTATTCGAGTTCGGTGACGACCGGGAATTTCGAAGGCTTCATCGCGCACGACCTGGTCGCCTATATCGACGCCCATTACCGGACCCTTCCCAACCGCCTGAGCCGGGGCCTGGCCGGGCATTCGATGGGCGGGTACGGCACGATGCGGATCGGCATGAAGTATCCCGAAGTCTTCGGCGCGCTTTACGCCATGAGCCCGTGCTGCCTGTCGGCGCGCGGTGCGCCGCCGGCCGCCATGATGTCGGCGCTCGAGGCCGTGAAGACGCCGGAAGAAGCGACCAGGCTCGATTTCTTCGCCCGCGCCACCTTTGCAAGCGCCGCCGCGTGGTCGCCCAACCCGAAGAAACCGCCGCTCTATCTCGACCTGCCGACCAAGGACGGCGTCGCCGACCCGTCGGTGCTGGCGCGCTGGGCGGCCAATGCGCCCCTGTCGATGGTGGACCAATATGTCTTCAACCTCAAGCAATACCAGGCCATCGCCATCGACGTCGGCGACCAGGACGGGCTCAAGACCGACGCCGAGGCTCTGCACGTCCGCATGGAGGATTTCGGCGTGAAGAACAGTTTCGAGCTTTACAGCGGCACGCACACCAGCGCCGTGGCCGACCGGTTCCAGAACCACGTCCTGCCGTTCTTCGGCAGGGTGCTGTCGTTCAAGTGAAGGCCGGCACGTCGGGGCCGGACAAAAGGTAGCGCTAACATTTTTGGTCAGAAGTGCAGGCGAATCCCGGCGGAAAGCCGGGTTTCGCTGGAGACCGCGCTCAAGAACTGTTCCTTGAAGCGGCCATGGGTCGAAACCGGCTCGCCCAAAAGATTGGTGGCATAGCCGTAGATTTCGACCGCCTTCGTCGCGTGATAACTGAAACTGGCGTCGAGCTGGGTGTGGGCGTTGACGAAGGTCGGCTCGTAGGCGTCCTGGCTTTGGCCGATCTGCGACAGGTAGCCGTCGCGCCAGTTCAGCGCCGCGCGCCCCTGCCAGCGGCCGCGCTCGTAATAGACGACAAGATTGGCGGAATTGCTGAGGCCGGCCACCGCCATGGTCTGGTCGACGCGGTGCACGTCGAACGGCTTGTCGGTGCCGACCAGGGTGACATTGCCGGCGACGCCGAAGCCGGTATCGCCGATCAGGTGCTGGAAGGCGATCTCCTCGCCGTAGACGTTGGCGTTGCCGTTGTTTTCCGGACGGCTGACGACGAAGTTCGCCAGGGTGTCGCCGGCGTCGGGACGGGTAAAATCCGTGCCGGTCGACGGATCGAGCACGCCGTTGATCGGCGCCACATAGGTGCTGGTGGCGATGAAGTCGTCGACGCGTTTGTGGAACAGGTCCAGCGACACATAGGACGATCGCGAATAGTACCATTCCAGCGTCAGGTCGATATTGTCCGCCAGGTAGGGCCGAAGATACGGATTGCCTTCCTGCGCGGCGAAATTGCCGGGCCGGGTGAAGGTGATGCTGCGCGTCGGGTTGAGCGACGAGATGGGCGGCCGCGTCAGGGTCCGCGACGCGCCCAGCCGGGCGGTCAGGGTGTCGGACACGTCAAGCCGGAAATCGACGGCGGGCAGCCAGTAGGCGAAATGATTCCTGGCCTGCCTCGCAACGGCGGGACCGAAGACGGAATTTTCCAGCGTCAGGTCGACATAGGTCAGGCCGACGAGTGACTGTTCCGTGCCGGCGGACGTGATATGGGTCGTCTCAAAGCGCACACCTCCGGTCGTCGTCAGCGGCCTGCCGAAGACCTCGGTCTTGTTGCGCACTTCGAAGAAGGCGGCCGTGGTCCGCTCGCGTACGCGATAGCTGCCGAGCGCGTCGACCGGCTGGAGCGACTTACCCGACGCAATCTCCAGCACGCGCGCCACCGCGTCGACGTCATACTTGATCAGGCGCGGCGGCAGCAGGCCCGCATTGCTGAACCCGTTGATAAAGTCGCCCGGCCGGGCGATCTGGTCTGTGAACAGGCTGTCGGGCAGGTCCGGGGTCGCCGGATAGCCGCAATAGAGGCACATGAGCGAGACATCGTTGACCCAGCGGACATTCTTCATGCGCGCGGTGACGTCGACGCCGGCGCGGACGCGCCAGTCCGTCCGCGTCCATTGGACGTGCAGGCGCAGTTGATCGATCGTGTCGCGGGTATTGTCCGCCGTGCGCGGCAGGATGTGGGGGCGCATCATCGACGGATCAAGATAGTCGTTGCCGTTGCCGGGCGGCCCGCCGTTCTGCACGCGTCCCGGCAGGCGTTCGTTATAGCGCAGGATATAGGGCAGGGCGCGGGCACCGTCGCCGAGGACGAATTGCGACTGGTTGGCGAAGCCGACGTCGGCGGAATTCATCTCGATCTCGCCGTTGGGGTTCTGCTCGGACGCGGCACTGTTGGCGTGAAGCGTCACGGTCAGGTCCGGGCGGGCGCGCCAGGAGACATTGACGCCGGCCGACAGGTTGACCGTGCGCGTTCGATCCTTGGCGGCGTCGACGTCCATGGCGTTGAGCTGGTAATAGTCGACGACGGTGCCGTTGGCATTGGTGCGGACATTGGCGGTGGTCGGATCGTTGGTCGTAAACCACGTGCCGACCGATGCGGTGTCGATGGCGTCGAACAGCTCGGAATACTGGAGATGGCCGCCGATCTCGAGGCGGTCGTCGGGGCGGTATTGCAGGACCAGGCGGCCGTTGGTGCGAGTCCGATGCACGTCCTGGACGCCCATCAGCCAGCTTTGCGGCGTATAGATATGCCCCGTTGTATCGAGGTGGTCGTCGACCACGCCGGGTGCATAGACGGTGTCGCGTTTCCAGGCCGCGATGGCGACGCTGTTTTCGTGGGTCGTGAAGCTCTGGCGGCTGAACGAGCCGAGGATACCCAGCTTGCCGCCCAGAACCCTTTCACTGACCAGGGCTCCGAAGACCGGCTCGGCCCGGGCGGAGGCGCCGCTGTCGGCCGTGACCGCCATCGTAAACGCGGCCCTGTCGCGGGGGTAGTCGAAAGGCTGCGGCGAGCGGATGTCGATCGTGGCGCCGATCCCGCCGGACGGCATGTCGATCGCCGTGGTCTTGAAGACGTCGACCGCACCTATGAAGTCGGCCGACAGGTCGTTGAAATTGAACTCGCGCCCGGCATTGCGCGACGGCATCAGGTCGCCGTCCATCAACACGGTGTTGAACTCCGGGCCGAAGCCGCGCACCGTGACCTGGTAGCCTTCGCCGTGCGACCGGCTGATCGATACGCCCGGCAAGCGCTGCAGAGACTCGGCGAGATTGGCGTCGGGGAACTTGCCGATGTCGTCGGCGACGATCGTCTCGACGACGTGGTCGGCGGAGCGCTTGCGCACGATCGACGAAATCAGCTTCTGCTTCAGTCCGACGACGGTGACGACCTGCGGCGGTTCGGCCGGCGCCTCCGCCGGCGCCCGCGCGATGACCGCGGGGGCAGGCGCCTTGCGAACGATCAAGAATACGTTCTGGCGCGTGAAACTGAATGTGAGGTCGGTGCCGGACAGGAGTTGTTCGAGCGCCGCTTCGCGCGGCATGACGCCGGTGATGGCCGGGCTGCGGCGGCCGGCGGTCAGGTCCGGGGCGAACAGGACCTGGGTCCCGGTCTGGAGACTGAAGGTATTGAGTGCATCGGACAGCGATGCGGCGGGCAGATTGAAGCGATAGGTCTGCTCAGACGCCAAAACCGGTGTCGCGGTCAAGGCGAGCACCGGCGCGCATGCACCCAGCCAGGACCAAGTCCGGTCCATCCTTCGCCTCATTCCCTTCCTCGACCCTGTTTTTTGTTTTGTCGGGGTATTTAACCCAGGCCCATTATGACGATGTTCTGAGATTTCGCAGCATCTTTATCGCGGCTTTGACGCGGATGCCTTTGGCTTTGTTGCGAAAATACGACGTTTCCATGGGTAAAACCTAATATCTACAATGGATTGCCGTCCTGATAGGTGTGGAAAGAATTTTTTTTCGAATAGGTGCGAGCATCCGATGAGGAAAAGTCGGTCTGGTGCGTTTTCTATTATCGTCCGCGGAAGCGCGGCGCACCAAAAGACTGAGGATTTCGGGCCGCAGGCGCCCTCCCGCCTGCACTGTTACGCCGGACAACAATAAAAACGGCCCGGTCGGCGGGGGCCAGGCACGGGGACATGTCGGTTCAAGAGAGGAATGAAATCGTTGAAGGCCTGGTCAGGGAGTACGGAGACGCCCTGACGCGTTTCTTCCTTCGCCGCACGTCGGACTTCGCCGAAGCCGAAGAGTTGACCAACGAGCTGTTTTTCCGTCTGATACGGCGGTTGAACCGCGAGCCGGTGGAAAATCCGCAAGCCTTTCTGTTCCACGCGGCGGCCAACCTCGTCAATGACCGGCACCGCCGCCTGAAGTCGCGGCAGATGTATGTCGCATCGAATCCGGACGCAAAAAGCGATAGTATTGAGGATATTTCTCCCGAACGCGTCTTAGAGGGCAAGCAGGCTCTGCAATCGGTCATGCGCCGGCTCGACGGCGTCGACAAGCGCACCCGGGACGTCTTCCTGCTGCACCGCGTTCACGGCATGAAATACGCCGAGATTGCAAAAGCCTACGGTATATCTGTCAGTTCAGTCGAGAAGTATATTATGAAGTGCCTGGTCCAGATCGCAAAACACTCCGGGGACAAGGCTTAGGTCATGGCTGAACCCAAGCAAGACGCCATATACGAAGCGGCCGCCCTGTGGTGGACGCGGCGCCGTGAACCGGGCGCCGAAGTCCGCGCGGCCTTTGCGCACTGGCTGGCTGCCGACCCGCTCCATGCCGAGGCTTACGATGCCGTCGAAGCCGCGTGGGATGCTTTCGGCGACGCCCTTCCGGACGCCGATGAAGCATTGGACGAAGCGCTGGACGAAGCAATCGTCACGCCAACGACGCTTGTGGCGCGCCGTGCCGCCAGTCCCGTCTCGCGCCGCTGGTTCGGTGCGGGCCTGCTGGGCGCCGCCGCCGCGGCAGGCGCCGGCGTTTTTCTGTGGCAGTCCGCCCGGATCGAGACGTATGAATTCACTACGGGCACGGGCGAGCGCCGGCGCGAGACGCTGGCGGACGGCTCGACCGTCGATCTCGACGCCAATTCGCACCTGCGCGTTGCCCTCAGCGGACGCGATCGCAAGCTCGATCTCGTCAAGGGGCGCGTCCTGTTCGACGTCGCCAGGGACACCCACCGTCCCTTCGTGGTCACCGCCGCGACCGAGACGGTCACCGCGCTCGGCACCCTGTTCTGGGTCGAGGTGCGCAACGCCGAAACGACCGTGTCGCTGATCCGCGGCCGGGTACGTGCTGAAACCACGGGCGACAGCCTCGAACTGGTGCCCGGCGATCTTGTCGCGTTTCGCGGCGGGCGCCGTGTCCGCTTCGTGCGCGGGATTGACGCGGCAACCACCCAGGCCTGGAAAGCGGGGCGCCTGGTCTTCGACAACGAACCGCTGGGTCAGGTCGCCCAACGCATGAACGACTATAGCGCCGACAAGATCGTCGTCGGCGACGCGCGCACCGCCGCCATCCGCATCAGCGGCAGTTTCCTGGCGGGCCAGACCCAGGCCTTCACCAATGCGCTGGAGACCTATTACGGCCTGACGGTTTCGCGTGCGGGCGGGAACTTGACCGTGCGTGCGAAGGGACCGTCGCGGACATGACGCAGGCGGTCGAAAAGCTGGTGGTCGTCGGCGGCGGGACGGCGGGCTGGCTGACCGCGGGCATTGTCGCCGCACGCCACCAGGGCCGCATCAAGGCCGGCAAGTTCAGCGTGACGCTGGTCGAGTCGCCCAATGTCCCGATCATCGGCGTGGGCGAAGGAACGTGGCCGACCCTGCGCAGCACGCTCGAAAAGATGGGCGTGCGTGAGACCGACTTTTTCCGCGAATGCGACGCCGCCTTCAAGCAGGGCGCCAAGTTCGCCAAATGGACGACCGGCCGCGACGACGATTTCTATTACCATCCGCTCATGCTGCCGCAGGGCTTTGCCCAGGTGAACCTGGTGCCGCACTGGCTGGGCGGCCTGCAGGACCGCAGTTTCTGCGACGCGGTCTGCCCGCAGGGGGAACTGTGCGAGGAAGGGCTGGCGCCCAAGACGATCACCACGCCGGAATACCAGGCGGTCGCCAACTACGCCTATCATCTCGACGCCGGCAAGTTCGCGCCCTTCCTGACGCGGCACTGCACCGAAAAGCTGGGCGTGCGCCACGTTCAGGCCGACGTCACCGGCGTCAATCTTGCGGCCAGCGGCGATATCGCCAGCATCGACACCCGGCAGGCCGGGACCCTTGCAGGCGATCTCTTCGTCGACTGCACGGGCTTTTCGTCTCTGCTGCTCGGCGGCGCGCTGGGCGTGCCGTTCCGCGACTGCGGCGACGTCCTGTTCTGCGACCGCGCCCTGGCGGTCCAGGTGCCGTATGCCTCCGACGATACGGCGATGGCGTCGCACACCATTTCGACGGCGCAGTCGTCGGGCTGGATCTGGGACATCGGCCTGCCGAGCCGGCGTGGCACGGGCCACGTCTATTCCAGCCGCCACACCAGCGACGAACAGGCCGAAGACGAACTGGCGCGCTATGTCGGACCGGCGATCAAGGACCTGTCGGTGCGCAAGATCACCATCCGCTCGGGCCACCGCGAAACTTTCTGGAAAAACAATTGCGTCGCCGTCGGTCTGGCGGCGGGTTTCCTCGAACCGCTGGAGGCGTCGGCCATTGTGCTGATCGAACTGTCGGCCAAGCTGATCGCCGAGCAGATGCCGGCCTGCCGCGAAGTCATGGACATCATCGCCGCGCGCTTCAACGAGACGACGTCGTACCGCTGGGGCCGGATCATCGACTTCCTCAAGCTGCACTACGTCCTGACCAAGCGGACCGACACCGCCTTCTGGCGCGACAACGCCGATCCCGACACGATCCCCGACCGGCTCAAGAACCTGCTGCACCTGTGGAAATACCAGTCGCCCTGGTATTTCGACGAGTTCGACCGGCTCGAGGAGGTCTTCCCGGCGGCCAGCTATCAGTACGTGCTCTACGGCATGGGCTTTCGCACCGAGGTCATGCCGGAAGACAATGCCGCGAACGAAACCGTGGCCCGCCGTCACATGACCGAGAATGTCGCGGCGACCCAGCGCCTGCGCACGCAACTGCCGAAGAACCGCGACCTGATCCGCAAGATCCACGAATACGGCCTGCAGCCGATCTGAAAGACCGAGAAACGCCCGTGACCAATATCGTCGTTCTGAACACCGAAGCCCACAAGGGCGTGCGCGTGCGCGCCAAGGCCTCCGCGCGCTTCGGCGACGACCAGCGCTTCGTGCCCGTCGTCATCGGCGAATTCGCGCTGCTGGCGGTCCACTACCCAATCCTGCTGTCCAAGGACGCGGAGACCGGCGCCTTCTACGCCGGCGCCATGCTGGGCTTCGACGACCGCGAGAACCTGTTCCTCGACGAAGCCCGGGGCTTTGACGCCTATCGCCCGCTCAATCTCCAGCGCGCGCCCTTCTTCGCGGCCGGCGACGAACTGGCGATCGACCTCGACAGCCCGCGCGTCAGCGACCGCGAGGGTGAAGCCCTGTTCGACGAGGCGGGTTCGCCGACGCCATACCTCCAGGGCATCATGGCGGCCTTCCGCGAACTCAAGCCGGGCATGGAGCGGACCAAACGCTTCATCGAGACCCTGCTGGCGCTGAAGCTGGTCGAGACGGTGACGATCGACCTGGCGTTCGACGACGGCACGCGCCGCATTACCGAAGGCCTCTACACGATCGACCAGGATTCCTTACGCGCCCTGCCTGATGACGCGGTCGTCGATCTTTTCCGCAAGGGTTACCTCCAGCTCGTCTATCTGATGATCGCCTCGCTGAAGCAGGTGCCGGTGCTGGCGCGGCGCAAGAACCTGAAACTGCTCGAAGCCTGATGCCGGGCATCCGCGAGATCATCGGCGGCAGCGTCCCCGACGCGGAAGCCTTCCATTGCGATGTCTGCGTTCCCTGCCAGCCGGTGATTCTGCGCGGCCTCGTCGCCGACTGGCCCGCCGTTGCCGCGGGGAGGTCGCCTCGCGCGTTACGCGACTATCTCCTGTCGTTCGATAACGGCGGGCGCATGGACGCCTTTGTCGGCGACGCGTCTATCGCGGGCAAATATTACTATGGCGATGGCCTGAAGGGCTTCAATTTCGAGCGCCGTCCCATGCGGCTTGGCGACGCGATCGATGCGATCATCGACGGCGTGGACGGCAAGACCGTCTATGCCGGGTCGGTGCCTTCCGACGACTTCCTGCCGGGTTTCAGCGCGCACAATCCCATGCCGTTTGCGCCGCCCGGCAGCGGCCGGATATGGCTCGGCAATGCGTCGAACGTCTCCTCGCACTACGACACGCTCGACAACCTGGCGTGCGTCATCGCCGGCCAAAGGCGGTTTACCCTCTACGCGCCCGACCTGATATCCAGGCTCTATGTCGGCCCCGTCGATAACACCATGGCGGGGCAGCCGGTCAGCCTGGCCGCGTCGCTGCCGGGCGACCCCGACCGTTTTCCGCGCTTCGAGCGCATCCGCGATCAGGCCCTGGTCTGCGAGCTCGAACCCGGCGATGCGCTCTACCTGCCCAAGCTGTGGTGGCATCAGGTCGAGGCCACCGCGCCGGTCAACGGCCTGGTCAACTACTGGTGGGATGGGTTCAGCGCGGGGCCCGACGCGCCCTACACGGCGCTGCTGCTGGCCATGATCGCCATCGCCGAGCGGCCGGCGGCCGAACGCACCGCCTGGCGCGCCTTTTTCGACCACTACGTCTTCCGGCCGAACGGTCACCCGCTGGCGCACCTGCCGGAAGACCAGCACGGTCTGCTCGGCCCCTTGAAGACCAATTACGGCAAGCTGCGCGCCCGCGTCATGCAGCTTTTGCGCGGCGGCTGATCCGGCGATGACCGCGACCTCCGACCGCAGGCTGCGCAGCATCGTCATTGTCGGCGGCGGCACCGCCGGCTGGATGGCCGCCGCCAGCCTGGCGCATTTCCTGAAGCCTTTGGGCATATCGATCCGGCTCATCGAGTCTGGACAGATCGGCACGGTCGGCGTCGGCGAGGCGACGATCCCGCCGATCATGCAGTTCATCCGCAGCCTCGGCATAGACGAAGACGAACTGATCCGCGCGACGAAGGCGACCTTCAAGCTGGGCATCGAGTTCCGCGACTGGACGAAGGCTGGCTCGCGCTACGTCCATCCGTTCGGCCAGGCGGGCTACGACATGGACGGCGTGCCGTTCCACGCCTGGTGGCTGAGGGGCGGGCGCCCGGCCGGCTTGAGGACTATTCGCTGATGGCGACCGCCGGCGCGCAAGGCCGGTTCATGCGCCCGGTCCAGAAGCGCCATTCGCCCCTGGCCGGCATTACCTACGCCCTGCATTTTGACGCGGCCCTGTTTGCCCGCTATCTGCACGCTTACGCCGAAGCGCGCGGCGTCGTGCGCACCGAAGGCCGGGCGGTCGACACGGTCCTGAAGGCGGGCAACGGTTTTATCGACCACGTAGTGCTGGACGGCGGCGAGCGCATCGCCGGCGACCTGTTCATCGATTGCAGCGGCTTTCGCGGTTTGCTGATCGAGGACGCGCTGAAGACCGGATACGACGACTGGACGCGCTGGCTGCCGTGCGACCGGGCCCTGGCCGTGCCGTCCCCGCGACGGGAGACCTTGCCGTCGCTCACCGCCGCCACGGCGCTGGAGGCCGGCTGGCAGTGGCGTATCCCGCTGCAGCACCGCACGGGCAACGGTTATGTCTATTCCAGCGCCTTCACGTCCGAGGCGCGGGCGCGCGACGTTCTGCTGGCCAATATCGAAGGCGCAGCGCTGGCCGACCCCCTGGCGCTGCGCTTCACGGCCGGACGCCGCAAGCGAGCATGGGAAAAGAACTGCATAGCGCTCGGCCTGGCCGGCGGCTTTCTGGAGCCGCTGGAATCGACGAGCATCCATCTGGTTCACCGCGGTATCGCGCTCCTGCTGACGCATCTTCCCGACCGCGATTTCGAGCCGGCCGACACGGCGCGCTACAACCGCATTGTCAACGTGGAATATGAGCGTATCCGTGACTTCCTGGTGCTGCACTATGCGTTCACGGCGCGCGACGACGAACTGTGGCGCTATTGCCGGGCCTTGGCACTGCCCGACAGCCTGAAGGAGAGGCTCGACCTGTTCCGTGGATACGGACGCATCGCGCCGGAAGCGCAGGAACTCTTTCCCGTCCAGAGCTGGCTCCATGTGATGACCGGGCAGGGGATAGCGCCGCGCCGGCACGACCCGATGGCGGACCGCCTGGCGCCCGATCACGTGTCGAAGGCGCTTCATGAGTTGCGCGATGTCGTCCGCGCCTGCGCCGAGGCGATGCCGGACCATGCCGGTTTCATCGCCGGGACCTGCGCGTCATAAAAAAGAGGCCGCCAGGGGTGACGGCCTCGAGTTGCAGAGGACGCAGCAGCGAAAGGATTGGCGCCAATACGACGCGCCTGAAATATGCATGGCGAAAGCCGGGACCGAGGGAAAAGGTCCCGGCTTTCGTTTTTAATAGTGGTAGCGCACGCCCAGCGTCCAACGCTGGCCGTAGTCGTACAGATCGAGGATCTGATCCTTGAAGCGGCCATGCGAGGTCAGGGTCTGGTTGGTCAGGTTCATGCCTTCCAGATAGACGGTGAAGTGCTTGTTGATATCGTAGCTGGTCGAAACGTCGACGTTCGTGCCGGAATTGACGAAGGTCGGCTCGGTTCCGAACTGGGATACGTTCTGCGTCTGACCGAAATGGTCGAGGTACTCGTCGCGCCAGTTGATCGCGATCCGCGCCTGGAAGCCCTTCTTGTCGTAGAAGGCGACCACGTTGGCCGAGTTCGCAAGCCCGGTAACGGCAAAGCCCGAGGTCGTCAGGTCGTGCGCGTCGTAGGGCTTGTCGGTGTCGACGAAGGTGGCGTTGGCCTGGATCCCGAAGCCGGTATCGGCGAACAGGTGCTGCCACGCCACTTCGACGCCGCGCACCTGGGCCGACGGCCCGTTGACCGAGGTCGACAGCGCGAATTGCGCCAGCTTGCCGGTCGTCGGGTCGATCGTACCGTTGATCGACTGCGTCACGGTCCGGGTCACGACGAAGTTCGTGACGTCCTTGGTGAAGGCGTCGAACGCCAGGTAGGACATCTTGTCGTAGTACCACTCGGCGCCGAAATCGAGGTTGTCCGACAGGTACGGCAGCAGCAGCGGGTTGCCGCCGCTGGCGGTCAGCGCGTTGATACGCTGGCCCTGGCCGACATTGAGGTCCGGCGTCATGGCGCTGAGGCCCGGGCGGGTCAGGGTGCGCGAGGCGTCGAAACGCAGCTTGAGATCGTCGGTCAGCTGGTAGTTCAGGTCGAGGTTCGGCAGCAGGTACCTGTAGTGGTTCTTCACCGACAGGGTCTGGGTCGGCGTATAGGCCAGGTCGAACGCCGTCGGGTCGTGCGGCTGGATCGTCATGCTGACCGGCAGCTTGCCGATGCCTTCCGAGATGACGTGCGTGTCTTCATCACGGACGCCCACGCTGACCGTCAGCGGACGTCCGGCCATTTGCAGTTCGGTATTCAGCGAGACGAAGGCGGCAAAGGTCTTTTCCTCGACCTTCTGAACGCTGCCCGTGCTGAGCTCGATCTTGAAGGGGCCCGAGGTCTGCGGATCGCAACCACCCGAGCACGACGGATCGAGGCTCTGGAGGTAGTTGAACACGCCGAGGCCATCGAACGTCGGGATCGACGAAGGCAGGTTGCCGTTGCCGTCCCAGCCGCGAATGAAATTCGACGTGCTGTAGGCGCCGGTAAGGAACTTCGACGGGATCATGACGCCGCCCGAGTGGGGCAGGGGCGAGTTGGCGAGATTGCTGCCCGAGGCCGGGCCGTAGCCGGCGTAGGACTGCCAGTTGCCGTTGTCGAAATCGCCGTAGTTCGCCATCTCCTGGGTTTCGTCGAGATAGTGCGCGCCGAACTTAAGGTGCAGGTTGTCTTCGTCCCAGCTGCCCAGGAACTTGGTCTGGTTGACCGTGTCGTGGTTGCGCTGGCTGGTGATGACGACGACGTGCGAACCGAGGATCGACGGATCGCCGAAACGGGCGTGGTTGTTGTTGGGGCCGTATTCGGTCGTGTACGGCACCATGTTGTCGCCGACGCCGGCGACGCCGGTATTGTTGGTCAGCGGGCCGCCGTAGCCGATGTCGCCGCCGATGCCGTCGAGCTCACCGTTCGGGTTGCGCCAGGATTGCGCGTTGTCGGCGTCGAATTCCAGCTTCAGCTTGTCGCTGACCGTCCACTTGACGTTCAGGCCCAGCTCGTTGTTGCGATAGTGGCTGTACGTCGTGTTGCTGTCGATGTCGGTCGGCGAGTTCGCCTGGGTGAAGTTCGAAATGGTGCCGTTGGACGTCTGGGTGACGTTTTGCAGCGAGCCGCTGTTGAACCAGATGGCATAGCCGTACTGGTGGCCTTCCGACCAGTTGCGCGAATAGTTGTCGTTCAGCGTGATCAGCCAGTTGTCGTCGGGACGCCATTGGAAGACCAGGCGGCCGTCGACGCGATGCTCGTCATTGGTTTCCTGGAAGACGCCGTAATCCTGGGAGAACCAGGCCGGGATCGAGCCGGTCGTCGACGCGCCGGGGGCGGCGCCGGCCTTTTGCGACGGCGCCAGCAGGAAGCCGCCCCAGCCCTGGTTCTGGACGTGGTTGGTCTGGGTTTTCAGGTCGGAATAGGCGATATCCGCCAGGACGCCGAACTTGCCGCCGCCGAAGGTGTTGGAGATCAGCACGCCGCCGTTGGGCGAGGCCTTGCCCGACTTGTCGTTCTGGTTGGCCGAGGCGGTCGCCGCGAAGTGGAAGCCCTGGCGGTCGAACGGCTTGGGGTATTTGATGTTGATCGTCGCGCCGATGGCGCCGGACGACAGCGAGGCGTCCGGCGTCTTGAGCACGTCGACTTCACCGACGAAGTCGGCGCCGACGCCGCTGAAATCGAAGCTGCGGTTGCCGTTGCCGGCCGAGGCCTGGCGGCCGTCGAGCAGGGTTTCGTTGAAGCTGGGGCCGAAGCCGCGGATTGTGACCTGAGACGCCTTGCCGGTCGATGTCCGGCTGATGGTGACGCCGGGAATGCGTTGGACGGCGGCGGCCAGGTTGGAATCCGGGAACTTGCCGATGTCTTCGGACGAGATGGCGTCGACGACGCCGACGGCGTTCTTCTTGACGCCCATGGCCTTTTGCAGCGAGCCGCGGATGCCGGTGACGACAACCACCTGGTTGTCCGACGCTGTCGTTTGCTGGGCCAGGGCGGCGCCCGCGGTCATGGCGACGGCCAGGACCGAAATGGACGCACCCAGCCATAGCGCCGCCTGAGGGCGGCGCGTGTTCGAGTTTTTCATTGCGTGTTTCCTCGACCCTGAAAGGTCCCTTTTTGTCGCGCGGGCCCAGGGTCCAGGTCCGCGTTCAATGACAAAAACGGACGAGGGAAAAAAACACTCAGGCAAATTGTTACCGCTCACACAAATTTAATAATTTTCCAGCGGACGTCGGGAGGGGCGGC
>OUNM010294734.1_pt1 | contig 14990 bp, 10 predicted proteins | sample 1769961 | NCBI WGS metagenome assembly OUNM01 (sample SAMEA3914820, study PRJEB12502) | metagenome | biome: forest; material: soil | place: USA | collected 2012-03-12 | depth 0.3 m | reverse complement strand
GTAGATGCCAGGCCCCAATCTCTGGATCATTGCAGGACCCAACGGGGCGGGAAAGACCACCTTCGTGCAGCAGACCCTGGACGATTTTGGACTTCCGCCCGACGCGCATATCAACCCGGACGTGGTGACCTTGGAATACTTGAAGAAACAAGGCATCAACCGATGGGAGGATGCCCCCGCGCCGCTGTTGAGGGAGACGTTTATCCAGGCGGCGAACGACGTGGAAGAGCGTCTTTCCAGTGGCATGCTGATGGTTACGGGCAGCCGCCAGCACGTTCAGCTTCATGGCATTCCTCCCGTGACGATGCGGCCACTGGTGGCAGACTTTCTCTCGCGTTTCATCGCACTGAATGCCGATGAAACCTGGAAGCTCGATCTGGATGAGCGCTATGTATTGCCCGATTGATTCCCCGGCTTTCATCGAATCCCATGCCCACCCCCGACACCAACGACGCCCGCCTCACGCGCATCCTCGCGCGGGTGCGGCGCATTGAGCTGATCACCCGCGGGCTGGTGAAGGAGACACTGGGCGGCCAGTACCATTCGCGGTTCAAAGGGCAGGGGATTGAGTTCGATGACTTCCGTGAGTACCAGCCAGGGGATGACGTGCGGTTCATTGACTGGAATGTGACGGCGCGCATGAACAACCCTTTCGTGCGCAAGTACGTGGAGGAGCGCGAGCTGACCTTGATGCTGCTGGTGGACGTGAGCGGCTCCGGCGACTACGGCAGCCAGGATGACAGCAAGCGCGAGCTGGGCGCGGAGCTTGCAGCAGTGTTTGGCTTCAGCGCCTGCGCGAACCAGGACAAGGTGGGCCTGGTGCTGTTCAGCGACCAGGTGGAAGCGTTCGTCCCGGCGCGCAAGGGGCTGGGGCACACGCTGCGCATCGTGCGCGACATCTTGAATGCCACGCCGCGCGGCCAGGGCAGCAATTTGCAGCCGGCCCTCGACATCGCCTTGCAGCGCATCTCCCACCGCGCGCTGATCATTGTCGTGTCTGATTTCCTCATGCCGAACCTGGAATGGGAGCACACCCTGCATGCCCTCACCGCCAAGCATGATGTCACGGCCGTGCAGGTGGCCGATCCGGGCGAGCTGGTGCTGCCGGATGCGGGGCGCGTGTGCTTGCAGGATCCCGAGACGGGCGAGCAGGTGGTGCTCAATACGTCCAGCTCCGCCGTGCGGCGGCTGTACGAGGACCGCATCCTGGCCCATCAGCAGGCCGTGGAGCAGGTGTTCCGCCGTTGCGGGGTGGACGTCATGAAGGCCGTGACCGGCGAAAACTACGTGCCGGCGCTGAAGGCGTATTTCCGGTCGAAAAGACGGCGATGACGAATTGGCACCCACAGCGACAATCCTTCAAGCCGGCGGCCGTGGTGGCTTGCCTGTTCGGATGGCTCGCGGTTCAAGTCCATGCCCAGCTTCCCGAGGGCGCCTCGGGGCAGGAGCCGGACCAGTTGCCGCACCCGGAGATCGCCTTGCCATCCTCCGATCTGCCGTCCATCCCCGGCTGGGTCGTGCTCATGGCTCTGCTGGCCATTGTGGGAGCTGTCACCGGTGTGCTCGCACTGCTGTTTGGCCGCCAAACCAAGCCGCCGCCCATCCCGCGGCGGACGGTGAAGGATACTGTGCGCGCGCTGAAGGCCCTGCGCAACACGGCGGAGGCACTGGGCCCTGCGGCGGTGGCGCATCAGGTCTCGAACATCCTGCGCCGGTTCCATGAGGAGCGCTATGGCATCCCCGCGCCACGCCGCACCTCCCAGGAACTGTTCCCTTCGATGGATTTGAGTGCTGAGTCAGCGCGGCGGCGCGCATGGCGCGAGCGTTATGAGCCGCTGGCAGCCATGTACGATTCGCTCTCGTACGCCCCTGTGCCCGCGTCCACGGCGGAAGCGGTGCGGTTGATCGATGCCGCGCTGGAAAAACTCGAGGAGGAGCGCCTGAACGAATGAACCTTCCCTCCTTGTTCGATTTTCGATTCGAGAACCCCTGGTTGCTGGTGCTCCTGCTGCTGGTGCCCCTGCTGGGCTGGCTGCGCGGCCGCCGTGGTGGGGCTCCCGCCATTGCCTTCCCGGCCGCCTTCCTGGTGCGCGACCTGGGCCAGCGCTCGCGGGCGCGGGCTGGTTGGGTGGTGCTGGGTCTCTCCCTTCTGGCCCTCGTCGCCGCCATCGTGGCTGTTGCCCGGCCGCAGAAGGTGCTCTCCTATGAGGAGGACAAGACCCAGGGCATCGCCATTTGCCTGTGCGTGGATGTTTCCCTCTCCATGCTCACGGAGGACTACTTCGTGGGCGGCGTGCCCACCAACCGCATCACCGCCGCCAAGCGCGTGCTGCGCGACTTCATCCGCGGCCGCACCAGCGACCGCATCGGCATCGTCGCCTTTGCTGGCAACCCCTATCTGCCCTGCCCGCTCACCCTGGATCATGACTGGCTGGAGCGAAACATCGACCGTGTGCAAACCGGCGTCACCAGCGATGGCACCGCGATTGGCTCCGGCCTGGCCGCGGCGGCGCGGCGCCTGGATCTGGAGAAGAACGTCAAGAGCAAGGTCATCGTGCTCGTGACGGATGGCGCGAACAACTCCGGCCGTCTGGCTCCCACCGATGCCGCCCGCCTCGCCGCCACCCTGGGCATCCGCATTTACACCATCGGCGTGGGCACTCCGGGCGAGCATTTGATTCCGCTGCCGAACGGGCGCGTGATCAATTCCGGTCGCGACGAGTTTGATGAGAAGTCGCTGATTGAACTGGCCCGCATCGGCAGCGGCGCGTTCTATCGTGCCCAGGACAACGATGCCCTCGAGCGGGTCTTCAGCACCATTGATGAGCTGGAAAAGACCGATGTTCTCCGGCATCGCATCGTTGAAACCGAAGAGCTTTATCATTGGTTCGCCGCCGCCGCCTGCGCCCTTCTTGGACTTTCCATGGTGCTGAGCCAGACCTTGCTTCGTACTTCGCCTATTGCCTGAAACGGGACCTATGGGACATATGCGACCTACAGGACCCATGAAATAGCGCTGCCCGGCACTTCTACCTTTCGCCATGACCTTCCTTCACCCTTATTATCTGCATGCCCTCTGGGTGCTGCCGGTGTTGCTGCTGCTCCGGCTGTGGTCCGGGAGCAGGGCGGCAAGGGCAACGGATGGGTTTGTCGCGCGCCGCCTTCGCCAGCAACTGGTGGCAGGTGCTTCGCCCTGGCGCACCTGGGGCATGTTCCTTCTGCAATTGCTGGCATTGACGTGTTTCGTGGCAGCGATCGCCCGACCGCGCTGGGGCGAGGAGCGGCGGCAGATCACGGAGACGGGAAAGAGCGTGCTGCTCGCGATTGACACCTCCCGTTCCATGCTGGCGGACGACGTGAAACCCAACCGCCTTTTGCGCGCCAAGCTGGCGGCGGAGGACATCATGGGCACCCTGCACAGCCATCGCGTGGGGCTCGTCGCCTTTGCTGGCAAGGCCTACCTTCAGGCCCCGCTCACTACCGATCATGATGCGGTGATCGAGAGCATTCATTCGTTGGACACCAACAGCGTGCCCCACGGGGGCACCACCATCAGCGAGGCGATCAAGGAAGCCCTCAGCGCCTTTGAAAAGATGCCCGGCCACAACCATGGCCTCATCTTGTTCAGCGATGGTGGAGAGGAAGACGAGGGGCTGGAGAAAGCTCTGGAGGAGGCCCGCGAGAAAAAGCTCGTCATCCTTTCCGTCGGCGTCGGCACCAAGGAGGGCTCGCCCATCCCGGATCCGGAGGCAGGTGCCGCCCATTTCATCATGGATCCTGCCACTCACGCGCCGGTGCATACCCGGCTGGAGGAGGCGACGCTGCAGAAGATCGCCGCCGCCACTGGTGGCCGTTACCTCCAGCTAGGCAGCCAGGCGCTGAATGCCAGCGTGGTGGCCGAGGTGCTCAGCAGCCTGGAGTCCATCGAATCCGGCAACCGCGAAGAGGTGAAGCCCATTGAGCGCTTTTCCTGGCCGCTTACCCTGGGTATTGTGGCGCTTGTGACCGCCCTTCTGCTTCGCCCCACCATCCGGCTGCCCCGGCTGCGGCCTGCCTTTGCCGTTTTCGCCGGCCTGCTGCTCGTTGCCCAGGTGCCAGCAAACGCCGCCGTGTTTGACTCGTTCACCGCCCAGGAGGCATTGGATGCCTACAAGGCCAAGGATTACACCCGGGCGCGTGACCTGTATTCGCGCCTGCTGGAAAAGAATTCATCCTCCAGCCCCACCTACGCCTACGGCATGGGCGCGGCCAGCCACCAGCTCCATGAGTACGACCGCGCGGTGGAAGGCTTCAGCCAGGCATTGAAGTCCAGCGACGAAGCCATGCAGGCCCGCGCCCACCAGGGCCTGGGCACCGCCCTGTATGAGAAGGGGCTGAAGGACATGCAACTGCGCCCCGAAGCCGCGCGCAAGGCCTGGACCGACAGCCTGGAGCACTTTGAGGACGCCACCCGGCTGAGCAACGACACCGCCCTGGCCGAGAACCGCGATCACGTGAAGAAGCAGCTCGCCCTGCTCAAGGCGCAGATGGAAAAGAAGGACAAGGAGGGGAAGAAAAACGGCCACGGCGACAAGCAAAAGGGCGAGAAGCAGAAGGGCCAGGAAGGCGAGCAGGAGGACGAGGGCGACGGCCAGGGCAAGAAGCCGGACGACAAGGGCGATCAGAAGATGAACACCCCCAAGGACGGCCAGCAAAAGGACGGCAAGGAAAATGAAGATGGCAAGGGCGAGGGCCAGCCGATGGACAAGCAGGGCGAGGATAAGCAAGGCAAAAGCGCCGACGCCACGCCGGAAGGCAAGATCCAGGCTGGCGAGGCCGGTCGCGAGCTGCAAAAGGCGGCAGAACAGGCCAGTGCCGCCGATGCCGAGGACAAGAAGGAGCGCGAGACGGGCTACAGCCGCCTGGAAGCCCGCAACCTTCTGCGCACCTACGATGACCAGGCCACGGTGGTGAACAAGCAGCGCCGCGAACGTTCCGTGGCCAAGGACTGGTGAAATCAATTCCATGCGAATGAGGCATTCCATACCACTGCGGGCCGTGCTTACGGCGCTGGCTTTCCTCCTGGGCCTGCCGGCCGTCTTTGCGGAGGTAAAGGTCACCGCCCAGGTCTCTCCCAATCCCATTTCTACCAGCCATGTGGCCCATCTGGTCCTGAGCGTGGAGAACGGCGATCCAGAGCAGATACCGCAGGTGAACCTGCCCTCGCCCCTGCAGGCGGTGGGCGGCATGGTCACCTCGCGGCAGTTCTCCTTCAACAACGGCGCCCAGAGCAGCGTGTTCCAGCTCACCTGGCCCATTGCCTCCGTCAAGCCCGGCACCTTTACGATCCCCGCCATCACCGTGCAGGTGGATGGCAAGCCGTACACCACCCAGCCCCTGAAGCTGGAGGTGAAGGAGGCGGCCGCCATCGCCCCGCCCAGCGGCCCCAACCACGAGAACGGCCTGGCGGCTACCGATTGCATCCTGCAGCTCCAGGTTTCCAAGACCGAGTTCTATCAAGGCGAGGTGGTGCCTATCACTGCCACTTTGTATATCCCCGACGAGGTGCATCTGCGCCGCACCGGCCTCATCGAGGTGGAGAAGACGGACTTTGCCATCCAGCGCTTCCCTCAGATGGGCGAGCAGTCGGAAGCGATGCTGGGCCGCAGGCACTACATTTCCCTGACCTACAACACGACGCTTTCGGGCCTGAAGCCAGGCAAGGCAAAGATTGGCCCCGCGAAGATGGAAAACCTGGTGGACATCCCTGTGGGCAACCGCGGCGGCTTCCCTTTTGGCTTTACCCAGATGGACCAGCACAAAGCCTTGTCGCAGGCGCCGGAGGTCACCGTCACCGTGCTGCCCCTGCCGGAAGAGGGCAAGCCCAAGGGGTTTGGCGGTGCCGTTGGCGATTTCACCATGCAGGCTGGCACCACCTCCCAGGAAGTGAACGTGGGCGATCCCGTCTCGGTGGACATCGTGGTTTCGGGGCAGGGGAACTTCGATGCGCTGACCGCTCCCACGCTGAGCGACCCTGCGGGCTGGAAAGTCTATCCCGCACGCCGTTATTCCGTGGACACCTCGGACCCGAACACCGTGGACCTCTTGAACCGCCGCATTGGCTTTGCCACCATGCTGGTGCCGGAAAAGGTGCTGCCGGCTGTGCCGCCGTATGAGTTCTCCTTCTTCAGCCCCCGCACCAAGAAGTATGAGACCCTGCGCTCGGATCCCATCCCGCTCACCATCAAGGCCGCTGAAAAGGTGTTGCCTCCCATGGTGACTGTCGCGACCGCAGCCGCTGCCGCCCCTGGGCCTGCCGCGGCCCCCACCAACCCGCCGGCACCGGAGCCGGAAATCAGCGACATCGTGGCCAAGCTGCCCGCTCATCCCCGCTGGGCGATGGCCTCGGTACCTCTGGTTCATGTCCCTGTTTTCCAAGGGCTGAACGGCCTCTTGCTGCTTGGCTTCCTGGCGTTTGTAGGCGCGCACTTGCAGCGCCTCTGGAGCCAGCGCCGGGCCAGCAGTGGTGACCAGGAGCGGCGGGCCCTGCTCCGTGAAGTCGAAAGCTCCGGCCTCAGCGAGGCGGAGTTCTACCGCCGTGCGGCCCGTTACGTTCACCGCTACGGCGATGCCGCGGCACTGTCGGAAGGACTCACCGAAATGCTGCGCCGCTACGAGGCGCTGAATTTTGCGGGGGCGACCGCGGGAGCTCGTGCCATTGATGGCGCCACGCGGGCACGTGTGCTCGCCATGTTGAAGAAACTGCGCCCTGCGGCGGCGGCATCGGGCGGCCAGTCCGCGAGCGTCGCCGTCATGCTCCTCCTCTGCCTGCTGCCTGCCAGTGCCGCCCATGCGGCCGGGCCTTCGGCAGAGGAACGCTACCAGGCGGCGGTGAAAGCCCTGGAAAAAGGCGATTACAAGGGCGCTCAGAAACAAGGCGAGGCCTTGGTGAAGGAGGGGGCCATCGCGCCAGAAGTCTTCGCCTTGGTGGGAAACGCCGTGTACCGGCAGAAGCCGCAGGGCGATGGCGATGCGGCGATCTGGTATCAGCGCGCCAAGCTTTTTCCCGGTCTGATGCCTGAGGTGCGGCAGAACATGCGCCATGTGGAGGAGAAGTTCCACCCCTTCACGTTCCGCAACGATGGCGCTGAATCGCCGGCCCTCATCATCACTCGCAACCAGTGGCTGTTCCTTGCCGTGGCGGGGGCTTGGCTCATGATCTTTGGCCTCGGTTACCTGGTGCTGAAAGGCTGGGGCATCGCCCTGTGGTGGTGGGTGGCGACGATGGCCGTGGGCGGCCCGTTGTCGTGGCTGGCCTGGGGATGGGCCTTTCCTCCCGCCCCGGCTTTGCCCGCATGGTGGTCGCTGCCAGTGCTGATCCTGGCGGTGATGCTGGGTCTTTCTGGTGTCATCGGCCTTTTCATCCATCTGCTGGTGCGCACGGAGCGCTGGGCTGCCCCATGCGTGCTCACCTTGGTGGGCGTGGTGTTTGTCGCGGCTGGTGGCGGCTGCCTGGTCAGGCGGCCCACCGGCGATTCGCTGGCCCGGCTGGCCTTTGTCAAAGGCGGCGACGCCACGGCCCATACCGCCGCCGCCGAGAGCAGCGGCCAGGTGATCATCGTGCCCACCGGCAGCACCGTGCGCCGGCTGGATGAGCGCGGCGGCTGGACGTATGTGGAGATCCCCCAGCACGATGAAAGCCTCTTCGGCTGGCTGCCCTCCAAATCCCTGGTGGCCGTGTGGCCCTACGACCCGGCACTGCTGCCCTAGAGGTGAGTTTTTCCGTTGCACAGGCTCGCGAATGTGAAAAACCACTTGCCCACCCCGGAAGCCTGTGGAATCCTCGCCGCCCCGTCCGCCCGGCCCGTCATGATTTACCCAGGAGTGAGCTGAGCTGCGAGGACTCTTTTTTCTCTCACAAGACACACGACCATGGCATACGCGATCATCAAGGCAGGCGGCAAGCAGCACAAAGTTTCCGTCGGCGAAAAGCTGGACATCACCAAAATTGACACGGAGGAAGGCCAGGAGGCCACCTTCGAAGTGCTCGCCCATGGCGAGGGCGACAGCCTGGTGGTGGGTACTCCCGTGGTTGCCGGTGCTTCGGTCGTGGCCAAGGTGCTGCGCCAGTTCAAGGGCGAGAAGGTGCTTTCCTTCAAGTTCCGCCGCCGCAAGGGTTATCACCGCACCCGTGGTCATCGCCAGATGCTGACCCAGGTTGAAATCCTTTCCATCAACGCCTAATCCCAATCCTTTTCCAGAAAGTTTCAAGTCATGGCTCATAAGAAAGGTCAAGGTTCAGTCAAGAACGGTCGCGACAGCCAGAGCAAGCGCCTGGGTGTCAAGAAGTACGGCAATCAGCTCGTGATCGCCGGCAACATCATCATCCGCCAACGCGGCACCAAGTTCCTTCCCGGCCGCAACATCGGCATCGGCAGGGACCACACGCTCTTCGCGCTGGCCGATGGCCGCGTGCAGTTCGACCAGGGCGGCCGCCGCGTGAACATCGTCGCCGAAGAAGCAGCTGCCGCCCAGGCCTGATTCTCCGATCATCAAGTCTTCGAAAGAGCAGTGGTGCAAGCCACTGCTCTTTTTTTGCGTTGGCGGGCACCTTGCCATATCAAAGTGCCCTATGCTCCCACTACTGTGGAGTGAGGTTCACCTGGCCGCTGAACATGGGCGAGGTGGTGACATTCACCGGCGGCCCTGAAGTGGAGGGCAGCAGGAAGTAACCAGTGCCGCCATTGTTCACCCCTTGGAGGAACACGCCTTTGAAGCCCACTGTGCGCGACACGGGCGGCAGCTGGGCGCTGAAAGGATTGGGATCGACCAAGACCAGGCTGCCAGTGAAGGTGCCGTTGGCGGGGTCGATGGCGGTAATCCGGATATTGGCCGGGTTGCCTGGCTTAGTGGCGGGCAGGGTGGCGACGTTGGAGGCGCTGATGCTGACGACCTGCGTGAGGTGCGGGCCCATGCTGGTGGTTTCGATGCCGCTGCCGGCAAAGCTGATCATCGCCCCTGGCAAAATGGCGGTGCTTTTACCAGGGGGTGTGTAGCCGCCGCCCTCGATGAAGAGATCCACCGGGGTCTGTTGGCCGAAGCCGCCGCCATAGGCGCGGGCAGAGTCTGGCTTTTTGCTCCAGGACAGGTAGCCCACGAGCTCATTGTCACCCGGGACTCCCGGCTTGATCGTGGGGAGGATGACCGGGCCCAGAACAGAACCCCGGCCCCCATAAAGCACGGCGTGCAGGGGCGCTCCATACAGGGCGGTCAAGGAGCAGGTGCCGATGGCGGGCGGGGAGCCGTCGGCAAGCTGGCAGGTCCAGGTCACGATCCCTGCGGTGCTGCATCGGAGGGTGAGAATGCCATTGCCCTGCGGAATGGCGGGATCATCGCTGGTGGGCAGCAGCGCGGCGGTGTAGCGGCCGACGAAGTCAGCGGCAATGTCGTTGTCGGGCTGGCTGGCCAGGTACTGGGAGCCGGAGAGGCCTGCCGTGTCGCCGCCCAGGGTGAGGGTGCCGTCCAGATTCCGGTCGAAGTTGTCATTGAAGCGGAGCAACAGCACCAACCCGCTGTGCGGCAGGGCCACCCGGAGCTGCGGGTGGTCGGGATCAGGCGAATAGGCGTCGGCGGCGGTGTTGAGCCGGCCGGTGAAAGCCTGGGTGGCGGTGCCGTTTTTCACCGTGCCGGTGACAGCCCCGCCGGCGGCCACATTGAGCACCACCAGCCCGCCAAGGCCGTCGTTCACGACCGCGTTGCGCTCAATGATGGCCGACCAGCCGCCTGCCAGGGAGCCGGAGAAAGGCAGCACGGTGAGGGGGAAGTGGATCTGGTTCGAAACCCCCCGCGTGTTTCTGGCCATTACCGACACGGAGTAAGTCTTCGCGGTGGCGGCAAAGCCGGTGATGTGGCCGGTCGTGTTTGAGAGGGAGAGCCCGGGCGGCAGGCCTTTAGCGCTGTAAGTCACGGGGCCGTTCTGCGTGGGCACGGCCAGATCATACCAGCCGCTGATGGCTGCATTGGGGATGGTGTTGGGAAGGCTGAGCACCGGCGGCGCGCTGGCACCGGCCTGGGTCACTACCACGGCCTGCCCTCCCACCTTGATCGTGGCGGTACGGGCGCTGACTGAGGGATTGGGCGAAAGCTCAAAGATCACCTGCTGATCAAGGGCCTGGATGGGCTGAAAGCGCAGCCATGAAGGGGCTCCCGTGACGGTGAAAGGGGCCGCCGAGACGATGGGGGAAAGGATGGCGGTGGCCTGGTCCGATGCGGCGCTGAGGGCGGCCGGGCAGGTGAAGCTGCTGTCGCGGTGGAGAAACACTGGCGTGGCCACGCTTTTGCCGCCAAAGGCATCGGCGGCCACATAGGTGAAGAGGCCGCCGTTGAACGTGGCCGAAGGAGTGAACTTGAGCTTCGTGCCGGCCCTGCTCACCGTGCCCGCCGCCGCGCCTGGCTGGGTGAAGGAGGCGATGCTCAGCGCATCGCCATCCGCATCGGTGTCATTGGCCAGCACGTCCAGGAGGATGGGGGCGGAAGGCAGGGCGGAGAGGTTGTCATCGGCGGCCTCCGGCGTGTGGTTGGCGGTGGTGAAGGTGAGGCCGGTGCCGGTGACATAGCCGCTGCCATCGGCCTGGGTGGCCCGCAGCCGGTAGTGGTAGGTGGTGTGGGGGAGCAGGCCGGCCAGCACTGCGCTTACCGGTGCCGGGCTGCCGCTGCCACTCAGGGGCGATTCAAGGGCAGTGATGCTGCTGCCGTAGCCCGTGGTGGTGCCGTAGTCGAAGCTGATGATCTGCTGCGGGCCCCCGCGGCATTCACGCTGCCGTGGAGGGTGGCGCCACCAAAGCTCACACCCGTCGCCGCCAATGCGGCCACCACCGGTGCTGGTCCTGCCAGGCCTGTGCCGGTCAGGACGAGCTCAAAGAGCGGCTCCTTGGATTCGTGGCTGAGGATGTGCAGGAGGGCAGTTTTGACTCCTAGGCTGGTGGGGGCAAACTGCAGGGTGAAGCTCATGCTGTCCCCCGGCTGAAGGGTCGTCGCCTGCTGGGCGGTGATGCCGTACATGCCCTGGTCGGTCCCGCTTTTGGCAAAGGTCAGTCCGGTGAGGCTGGCGTCGCCCTCATTGGTTAAGGAGAAGGTGAGGCTTTGCAGCTCGCCCACGAGAGTGTTGCCGAAGGCCACGCTGTCCCCGCCGGCGATGGTGCCGTCGCCATGGACGGGGTCCAGGATTGTGATGACAGGGGAGCCTGGACCGGGATGGAACAGGGTCACGGCATTGTCCATCTTATGGGCGACGACGAGCTGGTCGAGAGCCGCCTGGTAGCCGAAGATCATGCTGTCACCGCCGTAGGCCGCGGTGCCCAGCACGCTGTTGGCAGGGCTGAGGTAGCCAGTGGTGCCTGTGGCGCCCAGACCCAGGGAAACCGCCCCAGCGTCGGCGACGGTTCCATTGGCCCGGCTGGTGCTGGTTACCACGTAGTTGCCATTGGCCAGAGGCGTGATCAAAGGGGAACCTAGGTAGCCTCTCAGCCCGCCGTCCTGGGAGCCGGCGAGGGAATTGACGGCGGAGACCTGCCCGCTGCTGCCCGTGGTGCCATTGCCCCATGTCACGGCTCCGGCATCGCCGTTCCATTGGTAGCTGCTGACAACGTAGTTGCCATTGCTCAGCGCGATGACCCCGCCAATGCCGATGTAATCCGCCCCCGAATGAAACAGGGTGGAGCCCACCAGGGAGCGTGTGCCAGGCACGGTGCCGGTGACGCCGGTCTGGCCGCTGCCCCAGGTCGCCGCCCCGGCCCCGCCGTTCCAAAAGGGGCTGGCCACCACGTAGTTGCCATTGCTCAGGGCCGTGATGCTGCTGCCTACCCGGTCTGCCGCGACGGATCCGACCAGTGAATTGGTGGCGGAGACGTAGCCGGTCACGCCGACACCGGCCACGATGTCATTGCCATTGCCCCAGGTGGCCGCGCCGAAGTCGTTGTTCCATTGAGGGCTGCTCACCACGTAGTTGCCGGTGGCCAGGGCGATGACGCCGCCGCTACCGATGCCGTCGGTCGCAACCCTGCCTACCAGGGAGTTGAAAAACGAGACAGCCCCCCGGGCACCCACGGTGCCGTCGCCCCAGGTGACGGCGCCCGCCCTGCTGCTCCAGTCGGGGGAGTTGACGACGTAATTGCCGTTGCTCAGGGGGATGATGGCTGAACCACCCACTTGGTCGAGGTAGTTGGAACCGACCAGCGAATTGGTGACGGAGACAGCCGCGCCGGTGCTCCCGGTGCCGCTGCACCAAGTCGCGGCTCCTGCATAGTGGTTCCAGCCGCCGCTGCCTACGACGTAGTTGCCGTTGGTCAAGGCGATGGCGCCTTCCCTGCCGACCCCGTCGCCAGCCGTCGAGCCGGTGAGGGAGTTGCTTGCAGAGACAATGCCACTTGTGCCAGTGGCACCATTGCCCCAGGTGACGGCACCAAAGGCCCCCTTCCACAGAGGGCTCACCACCACATAATGACCATTGGTCAGGGGGGTGACGTGGCCTCCTTCGTCGGGACCGGTTGCCACCCTGTCGCCCGGGCTGCTGCCGACCAGGGAGTTGCCGGCAGAAACAACGCCTGTTACTCCCGCCGCACCGCTGCCCCAGGTGGCAGCGCCGGTGCTGCTGTTCCAGGTGGGGCTGCCAGCCACATAGTTGCCGTTGCTCAGCACGGTGATGGCCGCCCTGCGCGGGGGCGGGCCCTGCGAGGCCGAGAAGGTGTTAATCTGCAGCGCTACCGAGCCTGCCCCGTCCTCCGTCTGGGAGCCGACCAGGGAATTGGCGGCGGAGACGTTGCCGGCGACTCCCGTGCTGCCATTGCCCCAGGTGACCGCGCCGGCGTCTTTGGCCAGGCCGTTGCTCCAGTAGGGGCTGCTCACGACATAGTTGCCCTCGCCCACGCCGAGCACACCGCCATCGCCCACACGGTCATTGAGCGTGGAGCCGGCCAGCGAGTTGGATGACGAGACCACGCCAGAGATGCCTGTCGCGCCATTGCCCCAGGTGGCCGCGCCGCGCTTTTGATTCCAGTTCGGGCTGCACACCACATAGCTGCCATTGCTCAGCGCGATCACCCCGCTGCCGTCGTTGCTGCCGAGCCAGAAGTTGTTTCTCTGGCCGATCCCGTCTCCCGCCTGGGAGCCAATCAGCGAATTGGCGGCGGAAACCACGCCGCTGACGCCGGTGGCGCCGCTGCCCCAGGTGGCCGCCCCGATGGCGCCGTTCCATGAGGGGCTGCTGACAACGTAGTTGCCGTTCGTCAGCGCGGTGACCCCGTAGAGCCCCACCTGGTCGCCCGCCGTGGAGCCGGTCAATGAATTGGCGGCCGAGACCACGCCGCTCACGCCCGTGGTGGCGCTGCCCCACGTCACCGCGCCGACGTCGCCGTTCCAATGGCTGCTGTTGATGACAAAATTGCCGTTGCTTAAGACGACGATGCTTGAGGTGCTGATGCCTGGGATCAAAATAATGCCACCATCTTGCAGGGTGCCGACATCTTGCAGGGTCCCGCCCACCCGGTCATTGGCCGTGGAGCCGGTAAGGGTGCTGATGAGCGTGCCCGCCTGGCTGTAGAAATAGACGGCGCCCACGTTCTGCGCGCCACCAGGGATGCTGTAGTAGGGGTCTGCGACAATGAAATTGCCGTTGGGCAGCACCACCAAGTAGTCACCAAATGCCCCGCTGCCCGCCGGGCCATGCAGGGTTTTGTGTGCCGCGGCGGCCTGCGGCGGAGCGAAAAAACAGGCCATCACCAGCAGGAGGATGGGCACCAGATGCTTTACGCCATAAGCGGATGGGAAGGCAGGAAAGGGCATGAGTGATGGGGCAGAATCCTTTGTGGTTGTCCTCCTTATCTTGCCGTACGGCGTGGGAATTTGACACCACAAAATGCGCGCCTGTGGCGGCAGCCGTCGGCTTTTTCGAACCGCGTCGTCTTCTGCCCTTGGGGGCTTCCGCCACTTGCATGGAAGGCGCTGTGCCTTTAATGCTCCCGCCCCCCACTTTCCATGCTCGTCATCCGCAAACTCACCAAGTCCTTCAATTCCCGCATTCTGTTTCAGGATGCGGACATGACCGTCAACTATGCCGAGCGGGTGGCGCTGGTAGGCCCCAATGGCGCGGGCAAGACCACGCTGTTCTCCCTGCTGCTCAATGAGGACACGCCGGACTCTGGCACCATTCAGCGCGACGAGTACACCACCCTGGGCTACCTGCCGCAGGAGAGCGAAGTGACCGGCACCGTGACAGCCCTGGACGTGGCCACCGGCAAGGCGGGCGATCTTGAGCTTCTCGAGACCCTGCTGCGCAAGCACGAATCCGCTGGCACTACGGACGATCCGGAGTACTTCGAGGCACAGGCCAAGTTCGACGTCCTCCACAATCCTGGCGTGGAGGCCAAGGCCAAGAAGATGCTGCGCGGCCTGGGTTTCAAGGAGGAGGACTGGAACCGCCAGGCGCGCGAGCTCAGCGGCGGCTGGATGATGCGCGCTCACCTCGCCCGCCTGCTGGTGCTGGAGCCCGACCTGCTGATGCTGGACGAACCGACGAACCACCTCGACCTGCTCTCCTTGCTCTGGTTCCGCCAGTACCTGAAGAACTATCCCGGCGCGATCCTCATGATCTCCCATGACCGCGACTTCATGGATGAGATCGTGGAGACCGTGTACGAGATCGACGAGTCCCGCCTGGTGTCCTACACCGGCAACTACTCCGACTTTCTCAAGCAGAAGGATGACAACTACGAGCGCGCCCTGGCTGCCTTCAAAAACCAGCAGAAGGAGATCGAAAGCATCCAGGAATTCATCGACCGCTTCCGCAACGTCGCCTCCAAGGCCGCGCAGGCCCAGAGCCGGCAGAAGCAGCTCGAAAAGATGGACGTGATGAAGAAGCCCTCGCCGCCGAGGAAGTACTTCCGCTTCAACTTCCCCCAGCCCCAGCGCAGCGGCCAGCGCACCATCATTCTGGAGGACATCCACCAGGCCTATGG